>Ga0137432_1000150_pt1 | contig 50456 bp, 38 predicted proteins | sample EasRivERMZT820_2_FD_102337 | JGI IMG/M metagenome (GOLD analysis project Ga0137432, IMG submission 102337) | Soil microbial communities from meander-bound floodplain in the East River, Colorado, USA - East River MetaG ERMZT820_2 | ecosystem: Environmental > Terrestrial > Soil > Floodplain ... | reverse complement strand
GTCGATCTGCACGAACGCAAACGCGCTCCGATGCCGCCGACGACCTTCGGCGACGAATCGAGGCTCTCACGGCGGTTCCATCCGTCAGGTCGCGTCGCAGCGAGATGACCGACGGCCTCCCACCATGGAAAGTGGAGCTCGAACGGATCCCGCTCGACCGCGATTCAACTCCGCGTGGCGATCCGCTCCGATCCTGCCGGCACGGTTCCACGTCCGCAGCGCAGCAAGGACGTCGGACGTCGTGCGAGGACGTTGCGAATCGGTCGCGGGGAGCAGGTTTCCCGTCGTCGCGCGACGGTCAGGAACGGTGGTGAAAGGGCGGAGGGGAAAAAGGTCGAGGGACGGGACCGCTTGCGTTCGGCCATCGACCACGGATCTGCTGCGAGTCGGGCCCGAGACCGCCGAACGCCGAGCGAGCCCCCCGGTTCATCTTTCAATCAGGGCGAGCGTGTCCCGTCCATCGAGCCTTTTTCCCCTCCGCCCTCTCGACCCGCCCCCGCCCGTCGCGCGTTCAACCACGAAGCCTCGCTCCACGCGGCCTCTTCACCCCCGTCCTCGACGTCCGTTCCTCGTCGACTTCCCACTCGCATGCGCGCAACTCGACGGTCGATCCCTCGCGACGGCTCCTAGCTGCGGCGCCGGCCGCGACTGCTCTCGTGCAGGCGCTCGAGCCACTTGATCAGGACGTCGGCCTCGACGTTCACGCGCTCGCCCGCGCGCCGCCGCGCGAGGCTGGTCACCGCGAAGGTGTGCGGGACGATCGTGCACGCGAGCCGCGTCCCGGCGAGCTCCGCGATCGTGAGCGAGATGCCGTCGAGCGCGACGCACCCCTTCGGGACCATCCAGCGCGCGAGCTCGGCCGGCAGCTCGATCTCGAGCCAGCGGTCGCCGCGCCGCTCGTCGAAGGCGACGACGGTCGCCGTGCCGTCCACGTGGCCCTGCAGCAGGTGGCCGTCGAGACGGTCCTCGAGCCGCATCGCCCGCTCGTAGTTCACGAGGTCGCCCGGCGCGAGCGTCCCGAGCTTGGTCCGCCTCAGGGTCTCCCCCGCGAGGTCGAAGGCGACCGCGGCGCCCTCGACGCCGACGACCGTGAGGCAGGCGCCGTCGATCGCCACGCTCTGCCCGAGGACGAGCGCGCCGGCGATCGCCGGGAGCTCGACGTCGAGGCGGCGCGACTCGGGCAGCGCTCCGGCGCGGCTCCCGACGATCCGGCCGGTCCCCTCGACGATCCCGCGAAACATGGTCTGCCCGCGATCCTCTCGCGTTCCCGGGGGCGCGCGCTTGACCGCCCCGTGGCTCGCCATAGACTCCTCGCCCTTTCCAGCCGTGCTTGACTACCGCGGGAGCGGGGAGAGCAAAGCCTCTCGCCGCGACCTCGGGCGCGTAGGGCGCGCGTCACGGCCTCAGGCTTGGCGATGCACGCTCACGTTATCACCATCTTTCCACGCCTCATCGAGGGCTTCCTGTCCGCGGGCATCCCGCGGATCGCCGTCGAGAAGGGCGCGTTGCGCGTGACGACGGCCGACCTGCGCGACTTCACGCAGGACGTCCATCGGAGCGTCGACGATCGTCCCTTCGGGGGCGGGCCGGGGATGGTGATGCTGTGCGCCCCGATCCTCGCGGCGGTGGAGCACGCGGAGCGACAGCACGGCGCGATGCACCGCGTGCTGCTCACTCCGCGGGGCCGGCGGCTGGACCAGGGGAAGCTGCGCGAGCTCGCGGCGAGCGAGTCGCTGCTGCTCCTGTGCGGCCATTACGAAGGGATCGACGAACGGGTGCGGCTGGCAATGGACTGGGACGAGATCTCGATCGGGGACTACGTCGTGTCCGGCGGGGAGGTGGCCGCGATGGTCCTCCTCGACGGCGTCGGGCGCCTGCTCCCCGGCGTGGTCGGCGACCCGCAGTCGACCGTCACGGAATCGTTCGAGGACGGCCTCCTCGAGGCGCCGCACTACACGCGTCCGCGCGAGTTCCGCGGGATGGCGGTGCCCGACGTCCTGCTCGGGGGCGACCACGCCGCGATCGCGCAGTGGCGCCACGAGCAGTCGCGCAAGATCACGGAAGAGCGACGCTCCGACCTCCTGTTCTCCTCGCACGAGAAGGGTCCCCGGACGCGCAGCACGACGACGGAAGGAAAGCCATGGATCGAGTGAGCCACGCGGTCGCGGGTTACCTGAAGAAAGCGCCCCCCGCGTTCGGGGTCGGCGACACGGTCGACGTGCACGTGCGCATCCAGGAAGGCGAGAAGGAGCGCATCCAAATCTTCACGGGCGTGGTGCTCTGCCGGAAGAACACCGGGATCCGCGCGACCTTCACGGTGCGCCGCATCGTGCAGGGCGAGGGCGTCGAGCGCATCTTCCCCGTCCACTCGCCGTTCGTCGCCGACGTGAAGGTGCGCCGGCGTTCGGTCGTGCACCGCAGCAAGCTCTACTACCTGCGCGACCGCGCGGGCAAGTCGGCGCGCATGCGCGAGCGCATCGACGCGAAGGGCGAGGCCGCCGAGCTCGTCCCGGGAGAGAGCACCGAAGCCGCGGCGCCGGCGACCGCCGCCGCGTCGCGCTGAGCGACCCGACGCCGCCGTCCACCACGTAGAGCCCCGCCGCGGCAGGTCGCCGACCCTCCGCCCCGCTTCCGCCGTCCGCCCCCGGAACCCGACATGGGCCTGAACCTGAGATTCCGCGCGATCGTCGTGATCCTGCTCACCTTGGTGAGCGGGTGGATCCTGGTGAAGCCGATCCTCGACGGCAAGCCGGTCCTCACGCTCGGTCTCGACATCCGCGGCGGCGTGACGCTGCGCTACGAGTTCGCCGAGGGCAAGGACCCGGCGGCGACGCAGCACAACATCGACACCGGGCTCGAGATCTTCCAGAACCGCCTCGACGCGCTGGCGGTGAAGGAGCTGTCGCTCCGCGCGATCGGGACCAACCAGATCGAGGTGTCGGTCCCCGGCATCACGTCGGCCGAGGCGGAGAGCATCACCAAGACGCTCGAGAGCATCGGCAAGCTCGAGTTCCGGATCCTCGCTTCGGTGGAGCCGGGCGTCGACCCGGACGCGGCGAAGGCCAACCTTCTTAAGGAGATCGAGAGCCGAGTCGCGAAGGGCGAGGAGGTCAGCGCCCAGACCGACTTCAGCGAGCTCACCAAGAACGTCAAGGATCGCAGCCAGCCGATCACGTACCGCTGGGTCCCCTACGGCGAGCGCTTCCTCAAGGAGAACATCAAGACCGCGCGCGTCAAAGACCTCAAGGGCAACCTGATGGACCCGGCGCATCCGCGCTGGGACACGCCCGACGCCTGGTCGCTCGTCCGCTTCGACAGCCGCGAGGGAAAGTACCTCACCGGCGAGTACATCCAGTCGGTCCACCAGTCGAGCGACCCCGACACGGGGCTTCCGGCGGTCGGCTTCGACGTGAAGCCGGGCCTCTCACAGCGGCGCTTCGGGGATTTCACCGAGTCGAACCTGCACAAGGCGCAGGCGATCCTGCTCGACGACCAGATCCAGTCGATCGCGACCATCAACGGCGCGATCACGTCGTCGGGGATCATCACGGGCGGCTCGGACGGCTTCGGCCAGGAAGAGCTCAAGCGCCTGATCTCGGTGATCAACTCGGGCTCGCTGAGCGAGAAGCCGCGCCTCGCCTTCAAGTTCACCCAGGGGCCCAACCTCGGCGAGGCGGCGGTCGCGCGCGGCACGTACGCGCTGGCTGTCACGTTCGTGATCATCACGCTGTTCATGCTGTCCTACTACCGCCTGAACGGCCTGATCGCGGTGATCGCGCTGGTCGGGAACATGGTGCTGCTCGTCGCGGCGATGGCGTGGCTCGACGCCACGCTGACGCTGCCCGGCATGGCCGGCTTCATCCTCACGGTCGGCATGGCCGTCGACGCGAACATCCTCATCGCGGAGCGCATCCGCGAGGAGCTCGACAAGGGCAAGACCGTCGCGCAGGCGGTGAAGAACGGCTTCGACCGCGCCTTCATCCCGATCTTCGACGGTCACCTCACCACGTTCATCACCGGCTTCTTCCTCTACCGGTTCGGCACCGGGACGGTGCGCGGCTTCGCCGTGTCGCTGATGATCGGGCTCGCGGCGTCGATGGTGACCGGCGTCTACTTCTCGCACTTCATCTTCGACTGCTGCCTCGCCCGTGGTCTGAAGAAGATCACGATGGCGCGCTTCCTCACCAACCCGAACTTCAAGTTCCTCAAGTGGACGAAGAAGCTGCTGATCGTCTCCACGATCATCATCGTCGGCGGCTGCGGCCTCTTCTTCTGGCTGCCGTCCGAGAAGTTCGGCATGGACTTCACCGGCGGCTTCGAGGTGCAGATCGCGCTGAAGGAGCCGGCGACGCAGGACGAGATCGGCGAGATCGTCCGCAAGGAGTTCAAGGCCCCCGAGGTCGTCTCGATCGACGCGAAGGGCGGCAAGGCGACCCACTTCCAGATCAAGGTGAAGTCGACCGACCTCGAGTCGGAGTTGAAGGGCGTCCCCAAGGACGCGACCCCCTCCGACTTCGCCAACTTCTTCGCCGAGAGGATCGCGAAGCTGCTGCCGGGCCGCCTGATCGACTCGGGCGTCACGAACTTCAAGCTCGGCACGCCCGACGACCAGGGCCGCCTCGACGTCGAAGCCGAACTCACGTACGAGTCCGAGATCCGCAAGGCCGACCTCAAGACGGCGCTGGCGAAGTCGATCACCGTCGGCGAGATCACCGGGGACGAGCAGGGCACGCACTTCAAGGTGACGGGCCGCTTCACGCGCAAGCCGAGCACCGAGGCGACCGCGCGCGCCGCGGTCGCGCCGCGCGTCGCGAGCCCGACGGGCGGCGACGTCCAGGTCGCCGACCCGATGCCGGTGAAGAGCTACGTCGGACCGCGCGCCGGGCGCGACCTGCGCGACTCGGCGCTGCAGGCGCTGATCCTCTCGTTCATCGCCGAGATCATCTACGGGCGGCTGCGCTTCTCGCAGTTCCGCTACGGCCTCGCGGCCGTCCTCGCCATCCTGCACGACGTCCTGCTCACGGTCGGCTGCGTCGCGTTCGCGCGCGTGTGCGGGCTCGAGCTCGAGATGGACCTGACGATGATCGCCGCGCTGCTGACGATCGTCGGCTACTCGATCAACGACACCATCGTCATCTTCGACCGCATCCGCGAGAACCTGCCCAAGTCGGACGGGACGATGGAGCAGGTGATCGACGCCTCGGTGAACCAGACGCTGTCGCGCACGCTGCTCACCTCGGCGACCGTGCTCTTCTCGATGGTCATCCTGTTCGCGTTCAACTACGGCCAGCGCAACTCGCTCGAGGGGTTCAGCTTCGCGATGATCGTCGGCGTGATCACCGGCACCTATTCGTCGGTCTACGTCGCGTCGCCGTTCGTCCTCTGGATCGGGAAGGTCGCGGACCGGCGCAAGAGCAGGAGCGCCAAGCCGTCGGGCGCGGACGCCTCCAACACCCCCGCGGCGGTCTGAGCACCCCGGATCGCGGGCGTGCCCCGAGGTCGGCAATCCCCGGGCGCGCGCGCCGACGCTAGGCTCTAGGGGTCGGCGGAGCGGGCGTGCCAGCCGCGGGCGGCGGCGGGTGCGCAGTTCGGGAGGGGACCATGCGCAAGCTCGTCTTGTTCGGCTTGCTCGGCGGCGTGTTCGGACTGGCGCTGCTGCTCGAGCGGTTCGTCACGCGTCCGGCCGTGAAGGTCGACGCCGATTCGGACCAGCTCTCGCTCGTGATCGGCGGCGGGACGCCCCGCGAGCTCCCGGAGATCCCCGACGCCCCGCCCCCGGAGGCGGGAGGCGGCGGCGGCCGCAAGGGCGATCCGCGTCCGGGCGGCCTGCCGGCGGGAGGCGGCGCGCGCGGCGGGAACGAGGCGATCGCGAAGCAGCGTCCTCCGTCACCGGCGCCGAAGCCGGACGGAGCGGACGCGAGTGCGCCGCGCGCGGACCACGTCGTCGTGAAGGGCGAGACGCTCATGAGCATCGCGAAGGCGGAGCTCGGCGCGACCGCGCGCTGGCACGACCTCGCCAAGTGGAACGCGATCGAGGATCCGGCGCAGCTCAAGATCGGGTCGAAGTTGCGCCTCTCCTCCCCCGACGACGCGAAGGCCACAGCCTCGGCGCCGGCAACGACCGGCGCGAAGTCATCGACCGCGGCGGGCGAGCGCACCCACAAGATCGCGAAGGGCGACACGCTGAGCCGGATCGCCGCGCTCTACCTCGGCGACGCGAGCCGCTGGCGCGAGATCCAGCGACTGAACGGCATCAACGACCCGGCGAACCTCACCGAAGGCGCGACGCTCCAGCTGCCACCGCGCTGAATGCCGGCTTGGCGCTCGGGGCCGCCGCGATCGCGGCGGCCGCCTCGACGGCGACCGGCTTCGTCCGCACCGGCAGGCCGCGCACGACGAGGTCGCGCGGAGCGGCCATGCCTTGCGCCACCAGCGTCGGCTCGCCCGACGAGGTGCGTCTCAAAGGCTCGACGGCGGACGGGAATCTCGAATCGACGCCGGCATTGCGTGCGATCATGCCGGTTCTCCTTCTCTTCCTGCGAGGCCCGGGCGCCCTACCCTGTGGCCGGCGCGGACCTTACTCCTCGCGAGCGCCGTCTGGCAAGCAGGGACGCTCCCGCCGAGGGAAGTGTCGACGCCGGAATTCGCGCTTGGTCGGGGCCGCCGCCCCGGCGAGAACTGCGCGCCCCATGGTCGACCAGGAACGCATTCGCTCCGCCATCCGAACCATCCTCGAGGCCGTCGGCGAGGATCCCGACCGCGAAGGACTCCGCGACACGCCGGCGCGCGTCGCCCGCATGTACGCCGAGCTCTTCTGCGGGCTGCACGACGACCCCTCGGTCCACCTGAAGGCGGTCTTCGACGAGCAGCACCATGAAGTAGTGCTCCTGAAGGACATCGCCTTCCACTCGACCTGCGAGCACCACCTGATGCCGTTCCACGGGAGCGCGCACGTCGCCTACATCCCGGACGGCAAGGTGCTCGGAATCTCGAAGTTCGCCCGCGTGATCGACTCGTTCGCCCGGCGCCCCCAGGTCCAGGAGCGGCTCACGAGCCAGATCGCCGATTTCCTGAGCGAAGGCCTGCGCGCCAAGGGGGTCGCCGTCGTGATCGAGGCGGTGCACACCTGCATGACCGTCCGCGGTGTGCGCAAGTCGGGCACCGCCGTGGTGACCTCCGCGCTGCGCGGCCTGGTCCTGAAGAACCAGTCGACGCGCGACGAGATCATGACCCTGATCCACGCCCCCCGGCGCGTCGAGTGACGCTCCCGGGGCGCGCGCTCGAGCGCTGGCCGCTGCGTGGACCTTCCGCAATAATGGCGGCCCTTTTCGAGCGAGGACGGCCGTACCCGCCATGCGCGTGACCAAGGAGTTCACCTTCGACGCCGCGCACAACCTGCCGAACTACCACGGCAAGTGCGAGCGGCTCCACGGCCACACCTACCGCATCCAGGTGACGATCGAGGCACCGGTCGACCCGCAGACGGGGATGGCGCTCGACTTCGCGATCCTCGGCGACGTCGTGAAGGAGGAGGTCGTCGACGCGCTCGACCACCGTTACATCAACGAGATCATCCCGATCTCGTCGGCCGAGAACGTGGCGATGTGGGCGTGGCAGCGCGTGAGCGGGCGGCTGCAGCGGGCGAAGCTGCGCGAGATCCGCCTGTGGGAGACGCCGAACTCCTTCGTGACCTACCACGGGGACTGACGTGCCCGGCACGCGCGCGGCGCGCCTCCTCCGATCGGCCGCGTCCGTCGCGCTCGCGCTGCTCGCCGCAGCCTGCTCGAAGCCGGCGCCGCCCGCGACCGAATCCCCCGACGGTCCGCACCGCGTCGTCGCGCTCGCGCCGAGCATGACCGACACGCTGGTCGCGCTCGGCCTCGCCGACCGGATCGTCGGCGTCAGCGACTACTGCCCCGACGTCGGCACGACGCCGCCGCCGGTCCGCGTCGGCGGGCTCAACAACCTGAACGTCGAGGCCGTCCTCGCGCTCCGCCCCGACCTGGTGATGTCGGTGCAGAACCCGGGCGACCGTTCGCTGGTCGCGTTCGCCGAGCGCGGCGTCGCGCTCTACACCGACGACCCGCAGTCGCTCGCGCAGGTGTTCGCGTCGATCGAGGCGATCGGCGCGCGCTTCCACCGCGGCGAGCGCGCGCAGGAGCTGACGCGGACGCTGCGCGAGCGGCTCGCGCGGGTCGAGAAGGCGAACGCCGGCCGGCCGCGGCCGCGCGTCTACGTCGAGGTCGACGCGCAGGGGCCGTGGACCATCGGGCGGAACTCGTTCGTGCGCGACGCCGTCGCCGCGGCGGGCGGCGACAACCTCTTCGACGACGTCGCATCCCCCTACCCGACCGTCTCCGAGGAGGCGGTGGCGACGCGCGACCCCGACTGGATCCTCCTGCTGCACCCGCGCGACGTCGCCTTCGAGCAGCGCGGCGCCTTCGCGCGCCTGCGCGCCGTGCGCGAGGACCGCGTGATCGCCGACCTCGACCGCGACCTGCTGCTGCACTCGAGTCCGCGCCTGGTCGACGGCGTCGAGGCGCTCGCCGCGAAGCTGCACGCCCGATGACGCGCGTGCGCTCGCTGCCGAAGCTGCTGCTCCTGCTCGTCGCGCTGCTCGCGGCGGCGGCCGCGATCGGGCTCGCGTGCGGACCGACCCTCGGCTGGAACGAATTCGTGGTCGAGATCCGACTGTCCAGCGTCGTGCTCGCCGCCGTCGTCGGCGCCGGCCTCGCGACCACCGGCGCCGTGCTGCAGGCGATGTCGGGCAACCCGCTCGCCGACCCCTTCGTGCTCGGCGCGTCGAGCGGCGCGGCGGTCGGCGTCGTGGCGAGCTACTGGCTCGGCATCGGATCGGGCTCGCCGCTCGTCTTCGTCTTCGCGTCGCTCGGCGCGTTCGCGGCGATCCTCGCCGTGCTGCGCATCGCGCGCACCGGACGGCGCATGCCGGTGCAGACGCTGCTGCTCGCCGGCATCACCGTGAGCACGCTCGGCTCGGCGGTCATCCTGCTCTACTTCACGCTGCGCCCCTACCAGGCGACGACGGCGATGCTCTTCCTGATGGGAAGCCTGCAGGAGTCGCGCTGGCGGTTCATCGCGATGACCGCCGCGGTCGTCGTGCCGTGCGTGCTCCTCGGCCAGGTCGTCGCGCGCGCGCTGAACGCGTTCGCGATGGGCGAGTCGACCGCGCGTCACCTCGGCGTCGACGTCGATCGCATGAAGCTCGCCTTCTGCCTGCTCTCGGCGGCGATGGTCGGCGCGATCGTCGCGGTCTCGGGCCTGATCGGATTCGTCGGCCTCATCGTCCCCCACATGGCGCGCCGCCTCGTCGGCAACGACCACCGCCGCCTGCTGCCGGCGTGCGCGCTCGGCGGCGCGTCCTTCCTCATCCTCGCCGACGCGGTCGCGAGGACCGCCGCCGCGCCGCAGACCCTCTCGCTCGGGGCGATCACGGCGCTGTGCGGCGGGCCCTACTTCCTGCTGCTGCTGCGCCGGCGCAGCGCGGAGCGCGACGTCGTCGCGCCCGAGCCGCCTCCGTGAGCGCGCCGCTGCTCGAGCTCGCGGGCGCGACCATCGGCGTCGCGGGCCGCGTCCTGGTGCGCGACGTCTCGTTCACCGTCGAGACGGGCGAGATCGTCGCGGTGCTCGGCGCGAACGGCGTGGGCAAGAGCTCGCTGCTGAAGGTGATCGCGGGCGACCTCGAGCCGCTCGGCGGCGAGGTGCGCGTGCGCGGCCTGCCGCCCGCGGCGCGGCCGGCCCGCGCGCGCGCGCGGCTGCTCGCCGTCCTGCCCGAGTCGGAGCCGCTGCCCTACGACTTCCCCGCCTCCGCCGTCGTCGCGCTCGGCCGCTACCCCCACCAAGGGCTCTTCGGCCGCGAGAGCGACGACGACCGCCGCGCCATCGCGCGCGCGGTCGTGATCACCGGCATCGACGGACTGCTCGCGCGCGGCATCAACGAGCTGTCGGCGGGCGAGCGGCAGCGCGTCCTGCTCGCGCGCGCGCTCGCGCAGGAGCCCGAGCTCGTGCTGCTCGACGAGCCGACGGCGCACCTCGACCCGGGCCGGCAGGTGAACGTCATGGCGACGCTGCGCGGGCTCGCGACCGAGCGCGCCATCGCGGCGGTCGCGGTGCTGCACGAGCCGAACCTCGCGGCGCGCTACGCCGATCGCATCCTGCTGCTCGGGCCGGAGCGGCCGATCGCGCTCGGCAGCCCGCGCGACGTGATCACGGCCGACCACCTCGCCGCGGCCTACGGCATCCCGTTCCGCGTCTTCCCCCACCCCGAGCTCGCGATCCCGGTCGCGGTGCCGGCCTGACCGGCCGCAGCCGGCGCCGCCCGCTTTTTTCGTCGTTCCGGGCGCACGATCGGCGCGCGCGCCACTGCTATGCTGCGCCGCCTTTCCGTCCCGGGGGAGAAGGGCGCGTCGACAGCCGGTGCGTCGGCTCGATGCGCTGCGTCCGCTTCGGGTCGGGACGCATGCCGCGCGACGGGACAGCGTGGAAACCTCTGGGGGGCGCGGGAAAGAAGCCGCGCCCGCGACGACCGGCGGCGACTTTTTGCTTTCGCTTTTTCGGCGGCGGGGGTGCGCGGCGCCGCGCGGCGATCGGACGGGGCTTTGCGATTCCTCCCCGTTCGCACTGGCGTGGCGCGCGCCACCGCGAGCTCTGGCGAGGAAGCCCGGCGATGAACGTTCTCGAGCACTACCAGGTCGCGCTGATCTTCCTCCTGGTCGGCGTGGCGATGGTCGCGGCGCCCATGGTGATGCTGACGCTGCTGCGGCCGCGCAAGCCGTCCGTCGCCAAGGAGGTGCCGTACGAGTGCGGCGTCGACCCGATCGGCGACGCGCACGTCTGCTTCGACCTGCGCTTCTACACCGACGCGCTGATCTTCGTGGTGTTCGACGTCGAGGCGGTCCTCATGTTTCCGTGGGCGAAGGTGTTCCGCTCGCTGCGCGACCCGGCCGGCCACCCGATGACCGGCGTCGCGCTGGTCGAGGGGCTCCTCTTCGTCGGCGTGCTCGCCCTCGGCCTCGCCTACGTCTGGGTGAAGGGCGACATCGACTGGGTCAAGTCGCTGACGGAGCAGCGCGGCCTCGTGCGGACGGCCGGCGTCGCGCCGGTGCTCCCGCTGCCCGGCGCGCACGAAGCCGAGACGACCGCCGAGGTCGAGGCGGAAGAGGTGGTCGCCGCCGTCTCCGACTCGATCGCGCCGACCCACCACGCCGCGGTGCACGAGCACCACGGGCCTGGCCACCACTGAACCGCGGCACAGGAGCCGGCGATGGGACTTTTCGAGCGCAGCCTCCCCGACATCCACTTCCTCAAGCTCGCCGACGCGGCGATCGACTGGGGGCGCGAGTCGTCGCTCTGGCCGATGACCTTCGGCATCGCGTGCTGCGCCATCGAGATGATGGCGGTGGGCGCGAGCAAGTTCGACCTCGACCGGTTCGGCGCCGGGGCCTTCCGCGCCACGCCGCGCCAGGCCGACCTGATGATCGTCGCGGGCACGGTCAACGCGAAGATGGCGCTGGTCGTCCGGCGCCTCTACGACCAGATGCCCGAGCCCAAGTACGTGATGGCGATGGGCGCCTGCACGGTCGGCGGCGGACCGTACTGGAAGCACGGCTACAACGTCGTGAAGGGCATCGACAAGTTCGTGCCGGTCGACGTGCACGTGCCGGGCTGCCCGCCGCGCCCCGAGGCGATCATCGAGGGCATCCGCTTCCTGCAGCGGAAGATCCGCGCGAAGCGCGTCCTCACGCGCGGCCTGGACGGCACGCCCGACCTCGCCGGCGTCTCGGTCTCGCCGGGCACCGTCGGCATCCTCGACCCGACCGTGCGCCCCGCCGCGCCGCCGCCCGTCCCGCTCCCCGCCGGGAGCAAGGCGTGACGACGCAGGAGATCAAGCAGGCGCTCGAGAAGGACGGGCTCGGCGCCGGGCTCTCGCTGTTCGAAGGACCCAAGGACCCGGCCATCGTCGTCCCGCGCGAGCAGCTCGTGAAGGTCGCCCGCCACCTGCGCGACGCGCGCCACCTCGCTTTCGACCTGCTCATCATGGTCACCGGCACGCACATGATCGAGAAGCGCGACGCGAAGGGCGTCGTGGTGCGCGAGCCGGGCTTCGAGCTGATCTACCACGTGCGCTCGGTCAAGAACCGCGCGCTGCTGGCGTTCAAGGTCAAGCTGCCGATCGGCGACCCGACGGTCGACTCGGTGAGCGCGATCTGGCCCGCCGCCGACTGGCACGAGCGCGAGACCTTCGACCTGGTCGGCATCACGTTCAAGGGCCATCCCGACCTGCGGCGCATCCTGCTGCCGGACGACTGGGAGGGCCATCCGCTGCGGAAGGACTACGCCTACCCCAAGGCGTACCGCGACATCAACCTCGAGGTCGACCCGCCATGGCCGACGCCGTGACCACCGCCCCCTCGTCGTCGTCGCCGGCGCGCACCTTCATCCTCCCCGGCGACCCGCTGCGCCCGCCCGACACGCACGTCGACGTGCGCACGCAGGAGCTGCAGATCAACATGGGTCCGCAGCACCCCTCGACGCACGGCGTGCTGCGCGTCGCGATCTGGGTGGACGGGGAGATCGTGACCCGGGCCGACCCCGACATCGGCTACCTGCACCGCTGCGCCGAGAAGATCGGCGAGTCGGTCACGAACATCCAGTACGTGCCCTACACCGACCGCTACGACTACCTCGCGGCGATGAACAACAACCTCGGCTACTGCCTCGCGGTCGAGCGCATCGCCGAGGTCGAGGTGCCGGAGCGCGCGCAGTACATCCGGACCATCGCGGTCGAGCTGAACCGCATCGCCTCGCACCTGATGGCGGTCGGCACCTACGGGCTCGACGTCGGCGCATTCACGCCGTTCTTCTACGCCTTCCGCGAGCGCGAGGAGATCCTGCGCATCCTCGAGTGGATCTGCGGCGCGCGCCTCACCTACAACTTCATCCGCATCGGCGGCGTGATGCGCGACGCGCCCGAGGGCTGGATCCCCGACATCCTGAAGTTCCTCGACCTGTTCGAATCGCGCCTCGACGAATTCAACGACCTGCTGACGCACAACCACATCTTCGTGCAGCGCACGGCGAACGTGGGCGTCATCACGCTCGAGGACGCGCTCGCTTACGGGATCACGGGACCGATGCTGCGCGGCTCGGGCCTGCGCTACGACCTGCGGCGCGAGGCGCCCTACCTGCTCTACGACCGCTTCGAGTTCGACGTCCCGATCGGCACCGGCATCAAGGGCCAGGTCGGCGACTGCTGGGACCGCTACTGGGTCCGCATCCTCGAGATGCGCGAGAGCGCGCGCATCGTCCGCCAGGCGATCACGCAGATGCCGGCCGGCGAGATCATGGCGAAGAACGTGCGCCACCTCGCCTTCAAGAGCAAGCCGGGCGAGGGCTACCTCGGGACCGAGAACCCGCGCGGCGAGCTCGGTTACTACCTCATCTCCGAGGGGCAGCCGAACAGCTACCGCAGCCGCATCCGCGCACCGTCCTTCTGCAACCTTTCGATCCTCGGGAAGCTGCTGCCGGGGACCATGCTGGCCGACGCCGTCGCGATCATCGGCTCGACCGACATCGTGCTCGGCGAGGTGGATCGCTGATGGACGCGCTCGTCTCGCTGTTCCGCGACTCGTGGCACTGGGCGGCCGGCACGTCGTTCGGCGTCGCGCTCGTGATCTCGGTCCTCTTCATCGTCGCCTTCATCTCGGTCTGGGCGATGTTCGGCGTCTGGCTCGAGCGCAAGGCCTCGGCCGACTTCCAGGTCCGCCTCGGACCGATGGAGGTCGGGCCGCACGGCCTGCTGCAGTCGCTCGCCGACGGGCTCAAGCTCGCGTTCAAGGAGGACCTCGTCCCCAAGGACGCCGACCGCTTCCTGTTCGTGTTCGCGCCGGCGGTCGCCTTCTGCGGCGCGTTCGCGGCCTTCGTCGCGATCCCCTTCTCGCCCGCGTTCAACGTCGTCGACGTCGACCTCGGCGTCTTCTTCGTGATCGCGATCACGGCGATCGGCGTGATCGGCGTGCTGATGGCCGGCTGGTCGTCGAACAACAAGTGGTCGCTCTACGGCGCGATGCGCGAGGCGGCGCAGCTCGTCTCCTACGAGATCCCGAGCGCGCTCGCGCTCATGATCCCGGTGCTGGTGACCGGTTCGCTCGGCCTGCGCTCGATCGTCGAGTTCCAGTGCATGCCGTCCGACGGCGACCTGAAGGCCGCGAGCCTGGTCTACCTCTCGCCGAACGGCTGGCTCGCCCTCTACAGCCCGTGGACGCTGGTCGCGTTCATCGTCTACTACGTGGCGTCGCTCGCCGAGTGCAAGCGCGCGCCGTTCGACCTGCCGGAGGCCGAGTCGGAGCTCGTCGCCGGCTTCCACACCGAGTACTCCGGGCTGCGCTTCTCGTTCTTCTTCCTCGAAGAGTACGGGATGATGTTCGTCGTCTCGGCGGTGGCGACGGCGGTCTTCCTCGGCGGCTGGCAGCCGCTGCCGTGGCTCTCGATCAACTTCGCGACGCTCGGATTCGTCGGCCACCTGCTCGCGGTCGGCGTCTTCCTCGCGAAGACGATCTTCCTGGTCTGGGTGCAGATCTGGATGCGCTGGACGCTGCCGCGCCTGCGCGTCGATCAGGTCATGGTGATGGGTTACAAGTACCTGATCCCGATCACGCTCGTCGCGCTCACGATGATGGCCTGCTACGTCGCCTACGGCATCCGCTACGTCCCGGGCATCGGCTGATCGGCCGGCGCCGCGAACCAACGAAGAAGCCCACCATGATCACCTACGTCCGCAACATCGTGGACACCGTGAGAACGACGGTGAAGGGCATGCAGGTCACCTGGAAGAACCTGCGCCGGCCCGAGACGACCGTGCAGTACCCGCGGGAGGAGTGCGTCATCCCGAAGGGCTACCGCGGCTTCCACACGCTCGACCAGGAGGCGTGCATCCTCTGCTTCCAGTGCGCGAAGATCTGCCCCGTCGAGTGCATCGAGATGGAGGCGGACCGCGTCGAGAAGAAGTTCCTGTCCTGGAAGCAGTTCAGCATCGACTACAACAAGTGCCTCTTCTGCGACCTGTGCGTGGAGGTCTGTCCGAAGGACTGCATCCACATGGACCGGCGCTCGAGCACGGCGCGCTACGCGATGGTCACCGACGACCGCTCGACGCTGAACCTCGACCTGCTCACCTTCGTCGGGCTCTCCGACGCCGAGCAGAAGACCGTCGACAAGATCGTGTCCGACCGCGCCGCCGGGATCGTCACGCCGCCGGCGAAGCCCGCGGCCCCGGCGACGGGTGCCGCGCCGGCCGCTGGCGCCGCGGCGGCGAAGCCGACGCCGCCGGCTGCTGCGCCGCCGGCGGCTGCGCCCGCGGCGCCCGCCGCCCCCGCCGCGAAGCCTCCGGCGCCGCCGCCGGCGGCCGGACCGACGCCGCCAGCTGCGACCTGACCGGGAACGAGAGGAGGAGACGCGGCTTGGACGCCTTCATGTTCTGGTTCTTCGGCGGGTGCGCGCTCGCGGGCGCGGCGCTCGTCGCGCTGATGCCGAAGCTCGTGCACTCGGCCTTCGCTCTGGTGCTCTCGCTGCTCGGCGTCGCCGGGCTGTACTGGACGCTCGGCGCCGACTTCCTCGGCGGCGTGCAGCTCCTGGTCTACGTCGGCGGCATCACGATCCTCTTCATCTACGGGATCATGCTCACGCCGCGCGACGCGACGCGCTGGTCGCTCGGCACGCTCGTCCTGCCGGGCGTGCTGGTCGCCGTCCCGGTCGCCGTCCTGATGTCGGTCGCGTGGCAGGGGCTCGCGGCGGCGCTCAAGCCCGCGGCTCCCGTGACCTCCGCCCCCACCACCGACGCCATCGGCACCGCGCTGCTGATGCGCGACCAGTACCTGATCCCGTTCGAGCTCTCCTCGCTGGTGCTGCTCGCGGCGCTGGTCGGCTCGGTCTATCTCGCGCGCCGGCGCAAGGGGGGTTGAGCGATGCCACTGCTGGCGGCCGAAGGGGTGAGCCACCTGGGCGGCTACTTCTTCATCAGCTCGGCGATGTTCGTGCTCGGCATCTTCACGATGGTGACGCGCCGCAACGCGATCTACGTGCTGATGGGCGCCGAGCTCATCCTCAACGCGGCGGCGCTCAACTTCGTCGCGTTCGCGCGCCACCACGGTGGAGCCGGCGCGCTCGACGGCCAGATGTTCGCCATCTTCATCATCATCCTGGCCGCGGCCGAGGCGGCGGTCGCGCTCGGCATCGTGCTGCAGCTCTACCACCACTTCCCGACCATCGACGTCTCCAAGCCCGACCGGCTCGGCGACTGACCGGGGCCCGCGATGGAACCCTTCGACAGCCCGTTCTTCCAGGGCGCGACGCCCGGCTGGTACGCGCTCGCGATCCTGCTGCTGCCGCTCGCCGGCTTCCTCTTCACGGCGTTCACCTGGAAGACCGCCTTCACGCGCAAGCACGGCCACGTCGTCCCGCTCGCCACGATCGGCGTCGCGCTCTTCTGCGCGCTTTCCATCTTCAAGCACGCCGTGATCGAGCAGGAGCCGGCCGGCGCGCACGCCCCGACCGCCGAGCACGGCGGCGAGAAGGCGGCGCACGAGGAGCCGCCCGCCGACCTCGGCGACCACCGGCCCGCCTGGTCGAGCAAGGAGCACGGCGGCGTCTACGCGCTCCTGAGCATCGGCTCGCTCCACGTCGACGCCGGCATCACGATCGACGCGCTGACCGCGACGATGCTCGCCGTCGTCTGCATCGTCGCCTTCCTCGTGCACCTCTACTCGGTCGGGTACATGCACGGCGACAAGCGCTTCCCGCGCTTCTTCGCCTTCCTGCAGCTCTTCAGCTTCTCGATGCTCGGGCTGGTGCTGACCGACAACCTGCTCCTGCTGTTCTGCTTCTGGGAGCTGGTCGGCGTCTGCAGCTACTTCCTGATCGGCTTCTGGTTCGAACAGGACGAGCCGCCCAAGGCCTCGATGAAGGCCTTCATGACCAACCGCTTCGGCGACGTGGGCTTCCTGCTCGGGATCCTGTTCGCCTGGGGCATCTTCAAGACGTTCGACATCCACGAGATCTACGGCCGCCTGCAGCACATGGTCGCGACGAACGTCGAGACCTCGCTGTTCGGCTGGGGGCTCGGCGCCGCGCTCACCGTGATGGGGCTGCTGCTCTTCATGGGACCGATGGCGAAGTCGGCGCAGGTGCCGCTGCACGTCTGGCTGCCCGACGCGATGGCCGGCCCGACGCCGGTCTCCGCGCTGATCCACGCCGCCACGATGGTCGCGGCCGGCGTCTACATGGTCGGGCGCGTCTACTTCCTCTTCACGCCGACCGTTCTCGGATTCATCGCGATCGTCGGCACGATCACGGCGCTGGTCGCCGCGACCATCGGCCTGGTGCACAACAACATCAAGAAGGTGCTCGCCTATTCGACCTGCAGCCAGCTCGGCTACATGATGCTGTCGCTCGGCGTCGGCGGGTATTCGGCCGGCCTGTTCCACCTCTACACGCACGCCTTCTTCAAGGCGTGCCTCTTCCTCGGCGCCGGCTCGGTCATCCACGCGGTCCACACCGAGGACATGCGCGAGATGGGCGGGCTCAAGTCGAAGATGCCGTCGACGTACCGCACCTTCTTCGTCGCGACGCTCGCGCTGGCCGGCGTGCCGTTCCTGTCGGGCGCGTTCTCGAAGGAGCTGATCGTCGAGCACGCGATCCAGTGGGGCATGAGCGGGACGCTCGCCCACTGGCTGCCGGCCGTCGTCGCGATCTTCGGCGGCGGGCTCACCTTCTTCTACATGCTGCGGCTGCTCTACCTGACCTTCTACGGGACGCCGCGCGACCACCACAAGTTCGAGCACGCGCACGAGTCGCCGTCGACGATGACGGTCCCGCTCTTCGTGCTCGGCTTCCTCGCGATCTTCTCGGTCGACTGGCTGCCGATCCCGCTGCTGCGCGGCCTGCACGTGCCCGAGCTGCTCGCGCCGCCGCCCGCGCTCGCGTCGCTCGCGGTCGGACACGCGCCGCACCACGGCGGGGAGTCGCTGCTGCTCGCGTTCGTGGTGCTGGTGGTCTCGGTCGCGGTGCTCGTGGCCGGCTACCGCCTCTACGTCCGCACCTACAAGCAGCGCAACCCCGGACCGGACGTCTGGTACGCCCGCTTCGGGCGCCTCTCCACCACCGTCTCCCGCCTCTACTACTTCGACGAGTTCTACCAGGCCACGGTGGTGCGCCTCGGCAACGCGATGTCGCGCGCGTTCACCCGCTTCGACGTAGGCGTGGTGGACGGCGCGGTGAACGGCGTCGCATCGCTCGGCCTCGCGTTCTCGAGCGTCTGGGGGATGTTCGACCGGGTCGTCGTCGACGGCGCGGTCAACTTCTTCTGGCACGCGTCGCACGCGCTCTCGCGCGTGTTCCGCCGCCTCCAGACCGGGAACGCGCAGGACTACCTCGCCTTCGCCGTCGGCGGGATCGCGCTGGTCTCGCTGCTCTTCGTCTTCCTCACCTGACGCGCGCCGCGCGAGGTCGCCGGTTCACGACACGCCCGAACGCACGACCGATCCCGGAGCCCGAACGAAACCATGATCGAGACCATGGACTCCACCCACCTGCTGAGCTGGATCACGCTCTCCCCGCTGATCGGGATGGTCGCGATCCTGCTGACGCCGCGCGCCAAGACCGACGTCATCAAGACGCTGGCGGCGGCCTTCACCGGCATCCCGCTCGTCCTCGCCGCCTGGATGTACTTCGCGAAGTTCCAGGTCGGGACCGCGGGCTACCAGCTGCACGAGGTCTTCGACTGGGTGAAGACCTTCCACATCCAGTACCAGGTCGGCGTCGACGGGCTCTCCGCGCCGCTCGTGCTGCTCAACTGCCTGCTGCTCTTCGTCGCGGTCTTCTCGTCGTGGAACGTCGAGAAGGGGGTGAAGGGCTACTTCCTGCTGCTGCTGCTGCTCGAGGTCGGCATCAACGGCGTCTTCGTCAGCCTCGACCTCTTCCTCTTCTACGTGTACTGGGAGCTCATGCTGCTCCCGATGTACTTCCTGATCGGCATCTGGGGCGGGCCGCGCCGCGAGTACGCCGCGATCAAGTTCTTCCTCTACACGCTGGCCGGCTCGGTGCTGATCCTGATCGCGATGGTCGCGATGTACCTGTCGTCGAGCGACGACCCGGCGCAGCGCACCTTCAGCCTGGTGAAGCTGGCGCAGATCGGGCAGGCCGGCCACTGGGCGGCGCCGCCGGCGCTGCTCGGCATGACGTTCCAGCACTGGGCCTTCCTCTTCATGTTCATCGGCTTCGCGATCAAGGTCCCGGTCTTCCCGTTCCACACCTGGCTGCCCGACGCGCACGTCGAGGCGCCTACCGCGATCTCCGTCATCCTCGCCGGCATCCTGCTGAAGCTCGGCGGGTACGGGATCATGCGCGTGAACATGACGGTTTTCCCCGACGTCATGTGGCAGAACGGCACGACCACGGCGTGGGCGACCGGGCTCGCCGTGCTCGGCACCATCAACATCGTCTACGGCGCCTTCGTCGCGATGGCGCAAACCGACTTCAAGAAGCTGGTCGCCTACTCCTCGGTCGCGCACATGGGCTTCGTGCTGCTCGGGCTGGCCGCGATGAACCCGCAGGGCCTCGCGGGCGCGAACCTGACGCTGTTCAACCACGGCACCAGCTCGGCGATGCTCTTCCTCCTGGTCGGCGTGATCTACGACCGGGCGCACCACCGCGAGATCGCGCGGTTCGGCGGGCTCGCCAGCCACATGCCGGTGTACGCGAGCCTCGCCTTCCTCGGCATCTTCACGTCGCTCGGCCTGCCCGGACTCGCCGGCTTCTGGGGCGAGGTGCTCGCGCTGCTCGGCGCGTGGGAGCGCTACCCCATCCTGACCGCGATCTCGACGGTCGGCCTCATCGTCACCGCCGCCTTCTTCCTCATGACGATCCGCAAGGTCTTCTTCGGGCCCGCGCAGGAGAAGTACCGCGGCTTCCCCGACGTGACGCTGCGCGAGTGGACCTGCCTCGCGCCGTTCGGCGCGCTGTGCGTGATCGCCGGCGTCTTCCCCGCCTTCCTGCTGAACTGGATGGTCCCCTCGATCCAGTCGCTTGTGCAGATCATCACGCCCAAGTGACCGGCGGTCGCGGACGGACGCCCCTCGCAACGCGGAGCACTTCGTGGACTGGCTCGCTCAGACCAACGCCGACGTCGGACGCATCTGGCCGGAGATCATCCTCTCGGTCACGGCGCTGGTCGCGCTGCTCTCCGACCTCCTGCTGAAGGGCCGCGACACGCGCGTGACCGGCTGGGTCACGACGCTCGGCGTCACCTTCACGATCTACTGGATCGCGCGGAGCTTCGCCGGCGCGCACGGCGCGCACGTGTTCGGGATGATGGTCGACGACCGCTTCGCGCTCTTCTTCAAGCTGCTGATCGCGTCCGGGCTGCTGGCCGTCACGCTGCTCTCGATGTGGTTCCGCGGCTTCGACCACGACGGCATCGGCGAGTACTACTCGATCCTCGTCACCGCGGCGGTCGGCGCCTTCTTCCTGGTCTCGACCGACCACCTGCTGCTGCTCTTCCTCGGGCTCGAGACGCTCTCGATCAGCTCCTACGTGCTGGCCGGGTTCCTGAAGCGCGACATCCGTTCGACCGAGGCGGCGGTGAAGTACCTCGTCTTCGGGGTGCTGGCGAGCGGCGCGATGCTGTTCGGCTTCTCGCTGCTCTACGGCTTCACCGGCAGCGTCCGCCTGCCCGAGATCGGCTCTGCGGTGCAGCGCCTGCTGCTGTCGGGCGCGCGCGGGAGCGACTTCCACCTCGACGCGACCGGCATGGGCGTGGCGGTCGGCGTGATCCTGTCGCTCGCCGGCTTCGGCTTCAAGGTCGCCGCCTTCCCGTTCCACTTCTGGAGCCCCGACGTCTACGAAGGGGCGCCGACGCCCGTCACGACCTTCCTCTCCGTGGTCTCGAAGGCCGCGAGCTTCGGGATGATCCTGCGCTTCTTCGGCGGCGTCGCCGGAACGACGACGGTCGTCCCCGACGCGGGCCACGCGGTGGCCGGCAGTCCGGCGATCGCCGCGGTGCTCGCCGCAATCGCGGCGATGACGATGACGTTCGGCAACGTCGCCGCGATGCTGCAGGAGAACGCCAAGCGCCTGCTCGCCTACTCGTCGATCGCCCACTCCGGCTACATGCTGGCCGGCGTCGCGGCGTTCGTCGCGGGAATCGGCGCGGACGGGACGGGCACGGCCGCCAATCCGGCCGGCGCCCACGCGGTCGCCTTCTACCTCGCCGCGTACCTCCTGATGAACCTCGGCGCGTTCGCGGTCGTCACCTACCTGTCGAACCGCTGGGGCGCCGAGACGGTCGGCAGCTGGGCCGGGCTCGGCTGGAAGTCGCCGGTCGCGAGCGCCGCGCTCGCCGTCTTCCTGCTCTCGCTCACCGGCATCCCGCCGACGGTCGGCTTCGTCGGCAAGTGGTACCTGCTGCAGGCGATCTGGACGGCGCCCGCGCTCAAGTGGCTCGCGGTGCTGCTCGTCCTCAACTCGATCGTCTCGCTCTTCTATTACTTCCGCATGGCGAAGAGCCTCTTCCTCAAGGGCGAGGAGGAGGCGACCGCGAGCCCGCGCAAGCACGCCTACGCCTTCGAGCTCTCCACGATCGTCGTCGCGCTCGCGGCAGGGACTCTCTGGTTCGGCATTTCCCTCAGCTGGCTCATGAACCTGGTGCAGAGCCTGCACGTCTGAGCGCGGCGGCCGCCGCGCGCGCAGCATGGAGGCGGCGCATTGCACGAGACCTCTCGTGCAGATCCGGTGCGGAATTCAGTTCGTGAGCCGGGGCACACGGGGGCACCTCGACCATTCGGGAATCGGCGCTAGATTCTCTCGTCGATTCTTCGCGACGGGTCGTCGCGGAAGCTCGCATCGGGGTGGTTCCATGAGCGGTTCGCACTGCGTCTCGCTTCGTCCCGCATTCGTCGCCTCCGCTGCAATCGTCGCATTCGGCGCCGTGCTCGCCCCTTCGCTGCGGGCGCAGACCATGCAGGACCCCGACTTCGTGGTCGAGGACCTCGCCGGCACCTACTCGCAGCCGACCTGCTTCCGCTTCGCCAGCGCGACGGAGTTCCTGGTCGGGGAGAAGGGCGGCGTCGTGTGGGACGTGCGCGACGGCGCGAAGCGCGCGACGCCGGTGATCGACCTGAAGCAGGAGATCCTGAACAACGGCGACCGCGGCCTGCTGAGCCTCGCCATCGACCCGAACTTCGCGAGCAACGGCTGGCTCTACCTGCTCTACGTGGTCGACCCCAACCAGGACGGCAACGACTCCGAGCAGGAGAGCTTCGGCCGCCTCACGCGCTACACGACCGCGCTCGACGCGAACGGGAACCGCGTCGCCGACCTGGCCTCGCGCCTCGTCCTGATCGGCGCGACCTGGAGCGAGGGGATCCCGTCGCTCCACTTCTCGCACGCGGTCGGCGACCTGCGCTTCGCGTCGGACGGGAGCCTCTTCCTCTCGGCCGGCGACGGCGCCCACTGGGACGTGACCGATCCCGGCGGCTTCGACCCGGGCGGCTTCGGGCCGGGCAAGTTCGACGCGAGCGAGGACATCGGCGCGTTCCGCGCGCAGTCGCCGACGTCGCTCGCCGGCAAGATCCTGCGCGTCGATCCCGCGACCGGTCTCGGGCTGTCCGACAACCCGTTCTGGACCGGCAACGCGGCCGACCACGCGTCGCGCGTCTGGGCGCTGGGGCTGCGCAACCCGTTCCGCTTCTGCCTGATCCCCGGCACCGGCCCGATCGACGAGCTCTACATCTGCAACGTCGGGTGGGAGACGTGGGAGTCGGTCGACCACTGCCGCGGCGGGGAGAACTTCGGCTGGCCGTGCCGCGAGGGGCCGGTCGCGGAGTCGTCCTACGAGGACATCGACCCGAACGGCGAGTGCGACGACCCGTCGCTCTTCACGCCGCCGTTCTTCACCTACCACCACTACCAGTACACGACGCAGTACAACCCCGACTTCGTCGGACAGTGCGCGGTCGGCGTGCTGGTCTACGGCGGCACGGAGTACCCGTCGTCCTACTTCGGCCGCGTCTTCCTCGGCGACTACGCGTCGGAGTGGATCCGCTCGGTGCTGGTGATCAACGGCGCCGCCGCCTCGAGCGACCGCTTCGGGAACGACGTCGGCCACCCGGTCGACCTCGAGGCCGACCCGCTGAATGGCGACATCCTCTACGCGTCAATGTCGGCCAGCGTGATCCGGCGCATCCGCTACACCAAGGCCGACCATCCGCCGGTCGCGCTCGCGACCGTGGCGCCCACCTCGGGTCCCTCGCCGCTCGCCGTCACGTTCGACGCGACCGCGTCCTACGACCCCGAGCTCTCGCCGCTGACCTACGACTGGGACTTCGGCGACGGCAGCCCGCACGCCACCACCGCGATCGCGTCGCACACCTACGCGGGCTCGGGCACCTTCCAGGCCCTGCTCGTCGTGAAGGACGCGATCGGCAACACGGCGTCGTTCACCCAGACGATCGCCGTCGACAACTCGCCGCCGGTCATCGTCGCGATCGACGATCCGGCGCCCGGCTCCTTCTATCACGTGGGCGTGCCCATGGCGTTCGACGCAACCGTCGCCGACGCCGAGGACGACGCGGCCGGCGTGCCGCTCACCGTCGAGTGGGTCGTCGACCTCGTGCACGACCACCACACGCACCCCGACTGGGCGACGCTCAACGGAGCGCACGTGACCTATGCGCCGCCGCCGCACGGCCACGGCGTCAACCTGCACGTGACGCTGAACGTCACCGACTCGGGCGGGCTCACCGCGTCGCAGGGCTTCGACCTCTACGACGCCGACGCCGAGCCCGAGCCCCACCTCGTCGCGGTCTCGACCGCGACGCCGCGCATCGGCCACGCGGTGGTCGCGACCGGCCACCTCCACTGGGCGGGCCACGGCGACGCCGACCTCGTCTTCGACTGGGGCGACGGCTCGAGGGACGCGTTCCGCGCGTCGCACCTCGTCGACTGCGTCCCCTCCCACAACTACTTCGCGCCCGGCACCTACCAGCTGCGCTTCTCCGCCTCGGACGGGACCGACACGGAGACGGTGATCCAGCCGATCACGGTGCGGCCGCTCTTCCCGGAGGTGGCGGTCTTCGCGCCGCTGGTCGCCTCGCACTGGATCCCGGCCGCGGACCAGTACACCATCGCGTCCGACCTCGTCGCCACGATGAACGGCGCCGGGCTCGCCGGCCAGATGTTCGGCTCCGGCGACCAGCCGGCGTTGCAGTCCTGGATGACCGACACCCTGAACGACTCGCCTCGCGACTGGCTCATCTGCCTCGACGTCGGCGCGTCGGTGGCGTACGCGGGAGAGAACGACGGCTCGCTCGCCGAGCAGTGGCTCGACGCCGGCAACGGCATCGTCTGGACCGGCTTCAACCCCTTCGCGCAGTACGTGATGCCGGACGGCGAGGACAAGAACGACGGCGCGGGCACCTGGGCGCTCGACGACCTGCTCGGCGCCGCGAAGCCGCATCTGGTCTCCGGGTCGGGCCACATGAACCTCGCCGCCAACGCGGGCGAGATCCCGTCGCTGCAGCCGTTCGACTCGTCCACGGCGCTGGTGACCTCGCGCCTCAGCGCGTCCTGGAGCATTGCGAAGCTCTACGCCAGCACCGGCGCCACGCCGGCCGTCAGCGACGCGCTCCTGCTCAAGAACGGCGTCGGCGGCGAGTACGCGCAGTTCCACTGCGTCGACGACGCCACGCTGCCGCGCGAGGCGGTGCTGAAGGACTTCCTGGTCAGCCACGTCTTCGCGAAGCTGCCGAAGGGTCCGAAGAGCTTCACCCTGGTCAGCCCGGCGCCCAAGGCACGCCTCACCGATCCGCAGCCGATGCTGGTCTGGAACACGACGCCGGAGGCGACGAGCTGGCTGATCGAGGTCGTGCTCGATTCGGCCTTCGCCGAGCCGGTCTTCACCGCGACCCTGATCCGCGACGCGACGATCGTGGGGAAGACCGCGAGCATCCAGTGCACGACGCCGCTCCAGTCCGGGCAGCGCTACCGCTGGCGCGTCACCGCCCGGAACAACTACGGCTCGATCACCTCTCCCAGCCGCGCCTTCCGAATGCAGTGACGAAACGGCGGCGCGGGGCTACGATCTCGCGGCTCACCGCGTCCGCCGCGCTCCGCGGGATCTCGGTCCCCGCGCGATCCGGCGCCGGAGCGGCGAAGGAGGATCCGTCGTGAAGTACCTCCAACGCGCCGGCGGCTCCGTCGCCGCCGTCGCCGCGCTCGGCTTCGCGCCCGGCATTGCAGTCGTCCGCGCCCAGACGCTGCCGCCCGACTTCGTGGCCGAGCCGGTGGCCGGCGGCTGGAACCAGCCGACCTGCGTCTGCTTCGCGGGCGCCGACGACCTGCTCGTCGCGGAGAAGGCGGGCCTCCTGTGGGACGTGCGGCGCGGCTTCAAGCACGGCAAGCCGGTGCTCGACCTGCAGCAGGAGGTCCTGAACAACGGCGACCGCGGGCTCTTGAGCGTCGCCGTCGATCCGCAGTGGGACGTGAACGGACTCGTCTACCTGCTCTACGTCGTCGACCCCAACGAGGACGGCAACGACTGGGAGCAGGAGACGTTCGGCCGGCTCACGCGCTACGCGACCTCGATCGACGTGAACGGCGACCTGGTCGCCGACCCGGCGTCCCGCGCTGTCCTCATTGGCCAGACCTGGGGCGAGGGCTTCCCGTCGCTCCACTTCTCGCACGCGGTCGGCGACCTGCGCTTCGCGTCGGACGGGAGCCTGCTCGTCTCCAACGGCGACGGCGCCCACTGGGACCTGACCGACTTCGGCGGCTACGACCCGGACGGCTTCGGCGCGGGCAAGTTCGACGCGCGCGAGGACATCGGGGCGTTCCGCTCGCAGTCGCTCACGTCGCTGTCGGGCAAGGTGCTGCGCATCGACCCGGCGACCGGGCTCGGCCTGCCCGACAACCCCTTCTTCACCGGCGACCCGGCCGACGCCGCCTCGCGCGTCTGGATCCTCGGGCTGCGCAACCCCTTCCGCTTCTGCCTCGACCCGGGCTCCGGCTCGCCCGAGCGCCTCTACCTGAGCGACGTCGGCTGGTTCCAGTGGGAGGAGGTGAGCCGCGGCACGCGCGGGATCAACCTGGGCTGGCCGTGCTGGGAGGCCGGCTTCATCTGCAAGTCGTACTACAACAACAACCCGTTCGGGCAGTGCCACGACGCGTCGCTGTTCACCAAGCCGCTGCTCAACTGGAACCACGTCGACCCGAAGAACATCGGCTACATCGGCAACTGCGCGACCGGCGTGTGCGTCTACACCGGCACCGAGTATCCGCAGAAGTACCGCGGCCGCCTCTTCTACTGCGACTACGGGCAGAGCTGGATCCGCAGCGTCCCCTTCGTGAACGACGTGCCGGTGCAGCCCGAGCTCTTCGCGAGCGGCGCGAACGGGCCGATCGGCCTCGTGCCCGACCCGTCGAACGGCGACCTCTACCTCGTCTCGATGGCGAACAACGCGGTGCAGCACCTGCGCTACACCAAGACCAACCATCCGCCGGTCGCGGTCGTGACGGTCGCCCCGCCCTACGGGACGCTGCCCTACGACGTCGCGCTCGACGCGTCGGCGTCGTACGACCCCGAGGGCGGCGCGCTGACCTTCGACTGGGACCTCGGCGACGGCAGCCACTCGACCCAGTCGTCGCTCAACAAGAGCTACCCCAACGCGCAGAACTACTTCGTCTCGCTCACGATCGCCGACGCCGGCGGCGAGACGTCGAAGTTCACGCAGACGCTCGTGGCGGGCGACACGCCGCCGTCGATCGTCTCGATCGATTCGCCGGCGGACGGCTCGACCTTCGTGGCGGGCCAGACGCTCCTCTTCCTCGACGCGACGGTCGCCGACGCCGAGGACGACGCGGCCGGCCTCCCGATCGCCGTGAAGTGGATCGTCGACCTCGTCCACGACCACCACGTCCACCCGAGCTGGGCGACGCTTTCCGGCGCGCACGCGACCTACACGCCGCCGGTGCACGGCGAGGGCGTCTACCTCCACGTCACGGTCGTGGCGACCGACAGCCGCGGCCTCTCGAGCTCTCGGTCGATCGACCTCTACGACGCGAATTCGGAACCCGAGCCCCACCTGGTCGCGTTGTCGAATTTCGCGCCGCGCGTCGGCCGGACCATCGAGGCGACCGGCCACGTCCACTGGGCCGGATTCGGGAGCGCCGACCTCGCCTTCGACTGGGGCGACGGCACCGTCGACCGCTTCCAGGCCTCCCACCTGCAGGACTGCCGGCCGACCCATCTCTACGCCGGACCCGGCGACTACTCATTGCGTCTCACCGCTGACGGCGGCGCCGGCTCCGAGACGGTCGTGCAGCCGGTCTTCGTGCGGCCGCTCGCGCCGGCGGTCGCGATCTTCACGCCGCTGGTCGCCCCCCACTTCCTGACGACCGACGCGCGCTGGGACGTCGCGTCGCGGCTCGCCGACGACCTGCACGCGGCCGGCTTCGAGGCGCAGATCTTCGGCGCCTCCGACCAGCCGGCGCTCGCGGCGTGGATGGACGACTACCAGGACGACGGCGTGCGCGACTGGCTGGTCTGCCTCGACGAGGGCGCCGGCCTCGCCTACCACGGGCAGCCCGAGAGCTCGCCGGCCGAGCGCTGGATCGAGGCCGGCAACGCGCTGCTCTGGACCGGCTGCGCGCCCTTCTCCCGCTGGCTCACCGTCGACGGCGACGACCTCGACCACGGCGCCGGCCCCGACGCGCTCGACGAGCTGCTCGACGCCGCGGCGCCGCACCTCGCGTCGGGCGCCGCGGCGATGGCGCTCGCGGCCGACGCCGCCGACCTGCCGGCGCTCGCCCCCTTCACGACGGGCCTCGGCGTCGTCACGGCGCGCCTCTCCCCCGACTGGACCGTCGCGAAGCTCTACGCGAGCGACGGCGCCGATCCGCCGACGAGCGACGCGCTCGCGCTGGACCATGCGGGGGGCGGAGCGTACGCGCAGTTCCTCTGCGTCGACGACGCGACGCTGCCGCGCGAGGAGGTGCTGCGCGACTTCTTCGCGACCCACGTCCACGCCGGCCTGCCCGCCGGCCCGCCCCCCTGCACGCTGGTCCACCCGGCGCCGCAGGCCAAGGCGGGAAGCCGGCCGCTCCTGGTCTGGGACGCGCCGTCGGGCGCGCTGAGCTGGCTCGTGGAGGTCGCCACCGACGCGACCTTCGAAGCGCCGGTCTTCATCGCGACGGTGGAGCGCGACGGGTCGATCGTCCGCCGCCAGGAGAGCGTCCGCGTGGCCGCCCCCCTCGCGCCGGGGAAGTACCGCTGGCGCGTCACCGCCCGCAACGACTTCGGGACCGCGACCAGCGCGATCCGGGGCTTCCACGTCCAGTAGGGCTGCAGGGACTCCACCCGTCCCCGGGACGGGCGCGTCGCGCTACCATTCCCCGCTCATGCGCGGCAGGTCGCTCGCGCGTATTCGCGGGGGATGCAGATGGCCCGGTTCCCGGATCGCCTTGCAGTCGCGTCCGCCCGTTCCACATCCTGGCGCGCCGCCCGAGTCGCGCTCGCGCTGGCGCTGGCGCCGTGGGTCGCCCGCGGCCAGGCGCTGCCGAAGGACTTCGTGGCCGAGCCGCTCGTCGCCACGTGGGACCGCGCGACCTGCATCCGCTTCGCGAGCGTCGACGACCTGCTCGTCGCGGAGAAGGCGGGCGTGCTCTGGGACGTGCGCCGCGGCATCCGCCACTCGAAGCCGGTGATCGACCTCCGCAGCGAGATCCTCGACAACGGCGACCGCGGGCTGCTCAGCGTCGCGGTCGACCCCGAGTACGCGACCAACGGCTGGATCTACCTGCTCTACATCGTCGACCCCGACGGCGACGGGAACGACGGCGACCTCGAGTCGTTCGGCCGCCTCACGCGCTACACGACGGCGATCGACGTGAACGGCGACCTGCTCGCCGACCCGGCGTCGCGCACGGTGCTGATCGGCGCGACCTGGCCGGAGGGGATCCCGTCGATCCACCTGTCGCACTCGGTCGGCGACATGAGATTCGCCGAGGACGGCAGCCTCTTCCTCTCGACCGGCGACGGCGCCCACTACGACCTCACCGACTTCGGCGGGAACGACCCGAACGGCTTCGGGACGGGCAAGTTCGACGCGAGCGAGGACATCGGCGCGTTCCGCTCGCAGTCGCTCACGTCGCTCGCCGGCAAGATCCTGCGCATCGATCCCGCGACCGGTTTCGGGCTGCCCGACAACCCCTTCTGGACCGGCACCGCGTCCGACAACGCCTCGCGCGTCTGGGCGCTGGGACTGCGCAACCCGTTCCGCTTCTGCATCAAGCCCGGATCGCCGGGCCCGGGCCGCCTCATGATCAGCGACGTCGGCTGGGACACGTGGGAGGAGCTCGACTCCTGCATCGGCGGCGAGAACTTCGGCTGGCCGTGCCGCGAGGGGCCGACGCGCCAGCCGTCGTACGCCAACGGCGACCCCTTCGGCTACTGCGCCGACATGACGATCTTCACCAACCCGATCTGGACCTGGCACCACTACGACCCGACGCGCACCGGCTTCGTCGGGCAGTGCAGCGCCGGCTCCTGCTACTACACGGGCAGCGACTACCCGCAGGCCTACGCCAATCGCCTGTTCTACTGCGACTACTCGTCGAACTGGATCCGCTCGATCGTCTTCGTGAACGGGAAGATGACCGTGAGCGAGGACTTCGCCGATCCGATCGGCAACCCGATCGACCTCGAGCCCGACCCGGTCAACGGCGACCTCTGGTTCATCTCGATGTCGGACAACCGCGTCTACCGGATCCGCTACACCAAGGCGAACAAGACGCCGGTCGCGCTCGCGACCATCACGCCCACGTACGGGGCTTCTCCGCTGGCGGTCACGCTCGACGCGACGGCGTCGTACGACCCCGAGGGGCTGACGCTCACCTACGACTGGGACCTCGGCGACGGCACGCACGCGAACACGCCGGTCGCGAACGACACCTATCCGCTCGGCCAGGACTACAAGGTCACGCTCACCGTCACCGACCCGGCCGGCGCCTATGCGATCCTCGAGCAGGTGATCTCGGTCGACGACACGCCGCCGGTCATCACCGCACTCAATGCTCCCGCGCCCGGCTCGCTCTACGTCGTCGGCCAGCCGGTCAGTTTCGACGTCTCGGTCGCCGACGCCGAGGACGACCCGGCCGGCCTCCCGCTGGCCGTGAAGTGGTCGCTCGACCTCGTGCACGAGCACTACCTCCACCCCTCCTGGGCGACGCTCACCGGCGCGCAGGCGCAGTACGCCCCGCCCGTGCACGGCGACAGCGTCTACTTCCACGTCACCGTCGAGGCGAAGGACAGCCGCGGGATGACGGCGACGCAGGAGTTCGACCTCTACGACCGCGACAACGTCGCGCTCCCCCACCTCGTCTCGCTCAGCCACCTCGCGCCCCGGCTCGGCAAGGAGGTGGTCGCGACCGGCCACCTGCACTACCCCGGGCTCGGCAGCGCCGACCTCGTCTTCGACTGGGGCGACGGCACGACGAACTCCTTCCGGACCGACCACATGGTCGACCGGCGGGCGCGCCACACCTACCTCGGCCCGGGCGACTACACGGTGCGCATCTCGGCGCGCGCGAACGGCCACGTGGAGACGATGGAACAGCACCTCTTCGTGCGGCCGGTCGCGCCCGCGGTCGCGATCTTCGCGCTGTTCATCGTCGAGCATTGCATGCAGGACTGGGAGCAGTGGTCGGTCGCGACGAGCCTCGCCGACGAGATCCACGCGGCGGGCTTCGAGGCGCAGATCTTCAGCGCCGGCGACCAGAAGTCGCTCGCCGCGTGGCTCGACGACTACTACGCGGACGAGCCGCGCGACTGGCTGGTCTGCCTCGACGCCGGCGCGTCGGTCGCCTACGCCGGGGAGAACCACGGCTCGCGCGCGGAGCGCTGGCTCGGCGCCGGCAACGGCGTGCTCTGGACCGGCTACAACCCGTTCGCGCGCTACCTCACCAAGGACCTCGTCGACGACAACCAGGGGGCGGGCAAGTTCGCCGCCGACGAGATCCTGAACGCGGCGATCCCGCAGCTCGTCTCGGGGACGGCGCACATGGACCGCGGCCCCGACAACCACGAGGTCCCGAGCCTCGCGCCCTTCGACGCTACGCGCGCGCTGCTCACCGCGAACCTGAACCCGGCGTGGAGCGTGGCGAAGCTCTACGCCACCGACGGCGGCACGCCGCCGATGAGCGACGGGCTGGTGGTCCGCAACGCGACCGGCGGCGAGTACGCGCAGTTCTACTGCGTGAACGACCGGACGCTGCCGCGCGGCTACGTGCTGCGCCAGTTCTTCATGGCGCACGTCTTCAGCGGGCTGCCCGCCGGACCGGGCGCCTGCGAGCTGCTCGCGCCGGCGCAGCACGCCGCCGAGCTCTCGCCCGACGTGACGCTCACCTGGAAGGCCGACCCGGCCGCGACGAGCTGGCTCGTCGAGGTCGCCTCCGACGAGGCGTTCGAAGTCCCGGTCTTCACGACCACCGTCGCGCGCGGCGCGGTGCCGATGAAGACCGGCAGCGTCGAGGTGCGGCTCGGCGAATTCGCCGTCTCGCAGTTCTGGTGGCGCGTCACGGCGCGCAACGACCGCGGCTTCGTGCGCAGCGCGACGCGCGACTTCACGATCCTCGCGGACGGCCGCCGGCTCCTCCTCGGCCGCTGACGACGCGGGCGCGGCCGAAGCGACCGCGCGGAGAGAAAGAGACGGCCCCCGAGGCGGAACGCGCCTCGGAGGCCGTCGTCGTTTTCCTGGACCCGGGGTCGGGTCGCGCTTCGTTCAGCGCAGCTCCCGCCCGTGGCGTGCCGGCGGCGCCGCCGGCGCCTGCTGGCGCAGCGACTCGAGCTCGGCGCGCAGCGCGTCGATCTGCTGCTCGAGCATCTTGATGCGGTCCTGGAGCAGGTCCTCGCGGGCGTCCGAGGGGTGTCCGCTCGATGGGCGACCGCCGGCGCGCGGCGTCGCGGCGCGCGGCGCGCCGCGCGGCGCGGGGTCGTTCTCCGGCAGCTCCTGAGGGGGCTTCGCCGCACGCGGACGCCTCGGCAGCCCGGGAGCGGCGGACGCCGCGGAATCGGCGGGAGGCTGCTTGACGACCCGCACGCGATTCCGCTTCGTCTCGTCCTGCGCCTGCGCGAGCGCCTTCTCGACCTGGGCGCGGATCGCGTCGTGGTCGATCTTGCTCGCCTGCTTCAGCGCGCGCGCGACCTGCTCCTGCTGCGCCGGCGTGAGCGCACCGCGCTGCTGCGCGTGCGCCACCGCCTCGGCCGCGCGCGCGCAGGCGCGCTCGGTCGCCTCGCGGCTCTGCGCGAGCGCGCGCTCGATCGCCGCGTGGACGTCGCGGACGTGCTTGCGGCGGGCCCCGGCCTGCGCGCCCTCGCCCTGCTGACCCTCACCCTCGCCTTCGACGTACCCGAGCGCCTGCAGCGACGCGTGCGCCTGGTGCTGCGCGACGAGCCCCGCCTCGACCGCGCGCTCGATCTCGCGCGCGTCGACGGCGCTCGCCTCCTGCAGCGCCGCGAGGCTCTCGCGGCAGGCGTCGAAGTTGACGTCCTCGAGCGCCGCGAGCCCGCGCTCGAGCTCCGTGCTGCGCGCCGCGACCTCGTCGTGCTGGTCGCGGTGCAGCCGCTCGAGCTCGACGAGCTCCGACTCGATCTTCTTCTTGTCGTCCCCGTCGGCGTCGGCGAGCCTGCGCTGCAGCGACTCGCGCTTCTGCGCGCCCTGCCGCTCGAGGCGCTGGGCCTGCTGGTCCAGCTTCTGGAGCTCGCGCTCGAGGTCGCGCTGGTGCGATTCGGAGCTGCGCTGCGCCTGGCGGACCGCCGCCTCGATCTGGCGATGGGACGCCCGCATCTTCTGCTCGACGCTGGACGCGATCTTGCGACCGGCCTCGTCGTTCACGAAGTCTTCGCCGTCGCAGCACGCGTCGGCGTCCTCGACTTCGACCAGGTCCTCCGGATCCACGTCACCTCCGAGGGCGCGCACCTTCGTGGGGCGGCGGACCGGCGCGAGCGCGGGCTCGGGGGCGACCTCCTGCGGCGGGAGAGACTTCGCTTCGGGCAGCGGCGCCGGCGCAGAGGCACCGGGCGGCGGGGTGACGCGGCGGCGGGCGCGAGGCGCCGGCTTCGGCTCCGGCCAGCGGTCGTCGGCCTGCGCAGGCGGAGCGAACGCCGGCGTCGCGGGGACGGACGGCAGTTCCACCCGGGCGGGCGGAGGCGTCGGCGGCGCGGCGACGGGCGTCGCCTCCTGGGCCGGCCTCGGCGGCAGCAGCGTCGCCGCTCCGGCGACCTGCGCGATCGCCGGCACGGCGAACGCGCAACCGGCGACGAGCGCTCCGAGCCATTGGCGGGAGCGCGGGAGCGACGCGGGATCCACGGTCAGCATCTCGATTCTCCTTCGGATCTGCGACGGCGAGCGACTCCAGTGCAGGAGCGCGTGTCGGACGCCCGCGGAGTGGGGATCCGCGTCGATCGCCGGGAAGTGTTTCGAAGCACAGGCGGCGTATTCGAGGAGCGCGAGCGCGTAGCTCTTGCGCCGGCCGCTCCCCTCGACCACCTGCCGGTCGCACGACAGCTCGCGCAGGCGGCCGATCTCGGACGACAGCCACCACGCCGCCGGATGGAACCAGAGCAGCGCGGTGACGGCGGACTGGAAGAGCGCGGCCCAGGCGTCGCCGCGCTCGAGGTGGACCAGCTCGTGGCGGAGCGCCCATTCGAGGACGCCGGGCGCGATCGCCGCGGACGCCTCGCCGCGCGCCGGCGCGCGCGCCCCCGCCGGGACGATCACGACGCGCCGCACGAGGCCGGCGCACGCCGGGCTCGCGACGGCGGACGATTCCACCAGGCGGATGCGGTCCGCGACGCGCGAGCCGCGGACGACGCGCCTCCAGAGCGCGACCACGTCGGGATCGGTGACGTCGCTTGCCCGCGCGATCAGCCGGCGGGTCCGCGCGACGCGCAGGAGGCGGCGCCCGGTCACCACGGCGAAGCCGGCGAGCCACAGGAGTGCGGCGCCGGCGGCGAGCTCGGCGCGATGGTCGCGGAGTGCGTCGATCCAACGGCCGAGCGGCCGCTCCTCGCGCAACCGCAGGCCGCCCGCGAGGAACGCCTCGGGCGGCGGCGACGACGGATCGCACGAAGCGTCGTCGGCGCCACACGCGGGAATTGCGGCGGGACGTCCCTTCGACTCGAGCGCGCCGGCGGCGGCCGCGGCCGGACTCCCGTCGCGTGCGCGCCGCGGCGTGAGCTCGGAGTCGACGAGGTAGATCCCCTCGCTCGATCGGTGCGAGTCGCGCGGGACTGGGTTGACGCGGTCGGGATCGGAGAGCGCGTCGCCCTGCGACCGCTCCCGCAGCCAGTCGCGCAGCGGCGTCGCGAGCGGCGCGGCGCGGCCGGCGACGAGCCACTGCAGCGGCACCACCGCGACGGCGCCGATCAGCAGCGCGAAGAGCAGCCGGTAGCAGGTGACGGGATCGCGGCGGAGCAGCGCGCGCGCCGGCACGGCGAGCGCCGCCGCGGCGAGCAGCCCGACGCAGACGAGCAGCGCGTGGTCGGCGAGCGCCGCCAGGAAGGAGCTCATCGCCCGGCCTCCCGGTCGTCCGGCCGCTCGCGGTCGTCGAGGCGCTCGCTGATCAGCCGCTTCAGCCGCTCGAGCTCCTCGCGGGAGAGCTCCTCGCGCTCGACCAGGTTCAGCAGCAGCGGCTGGACGCGGCCGTCGAAGAGGCGGTCGACCAGCTCGCCCACCATCGAGGTGGTGACGTGCTCGCGCGTGATGCGGGGCGCGTAGACGAAGGCGCGCCCCTGCCCCGGCCGCACGCGCAAGACCCCCTTGTCGCGCAGGATGTTGAGGACCGTCTGCACCGTGTTGTAGGCGAGCGGGCGGGCGCGCCCGCCGTTCAGCCGCTCGACCACGTCGCGGACGGTGAGGTCGCCGTCGCCGGCCGCCCCCCACACGGCGCGCATCACCTCGAGCTCGAGCTTGGTCAGGACGACCTTCGCCTTCTCGCGCACCATCGGTCCGACTCCCGAGGATCCTGGACGCGGGCCCGGCTCCGCCCGGGGCGATTCCCCTTCCGGCGCCCCGCTACGGCTCGACTCCTAACGTGTTAGGAGAATCCGTCCGGGCCGGCAAGGCCTTTCTCCGAAAAGATTCGGAGTCGCGCCGTGACGCGGCCGTGACCCACTCCGCGGCCGGGCGAACGAATCACCACCGGTAACGTTCCCTCCGCGATCGCCGAACTCTTCGCGCCGTTCCCGGTCGCAGTGCGCCCCTCCACGACCCCCGACGGCGCGCCGTCGGCGTCCGACTGTCCGGCATGGAGCCTTTCGTGAAGCGTTCCCCCCTCCTCGTCGCCGCGCTCGTCGCCTCCGCCTTCCTCTTCCATTCCGTGCAGCCGCTCGCGCGTCCCGACGACGCGCTCGACGACGCGCCTCCGGCCGTCCGCGACGCGATCCTGGACGCCGACTACGCGACGGCCGAAGCGCTGCTCTCGACGTTGCTGAAAGAACAGCCGCAGCGAGGCGACCTCTGGCTCCTGCTCTCCGCGCGCGTGAGCGTCGAGCGCGGCTCCCTCGCCGACGCCGAGGCGGCGCTCGCCCGCGTCGAACGCGACTTCCCCTCCAGCGGCTGGCGTCCCAAGGCGCGCCTCGAGCGGGCCTCCCTTCTCCATCAATTGCGACGCGACCCGGAAGCGGAGGCGATCGTCGCGGCCGACGCGGCGGCGCTCCTCGCCGACGGCCGGCGGACCGAGCTCGTGCGCCTCGTCGTCGACCTCGGCGACGCTCGAGCGCGGCCCCCGGCCGATCCGGGCGGCGCGAAGCCCGACTACGTGCGCGCGGTCGCGCTCTACCAGGCGGCGCTCGACCTCGACCCGCCCAAGGCGCTCGGGAACGAGATCCGGCTCAAGCTCGGGCTCACCGCGCAGAAGGCGGGCAACGCCGACCTCGCGATCGCGGCGCTCACGCGCTTCCTTGCGGAGGGCGGCGCCGCGGCCGCGACTCCCGACGGAGCGAGCGCCCGCCTCGCGCTCGGCCGCGCCAAGCGCGCCGCCAACGACCCGGTCGGGGCGCGGCGCGCCCTCGAGGACCTCGTCGACGAGCTCGCGCGCACCCCCGACCTCTCCGCCGAGCTCGCCAAGAGCAAGGCGGACGCGCTGCTCGCCATCGCCGACACCTGGAGCGTGCAGGGCAGGGAGAACGTCCCGCTGCGCATCGCGGCGCTGCGCCGCTTCCTCGACCAGCACCCGCGCCACGCCGAGTCGTGGAGCGCCGCCTTCGCCGTCGTCGACGGCTGGCAGACGCTCGGGCGCACCGACGACGCGCTCGCGGCCCTCGACTGGATCCTCGCGCGGCCGGACGGCGAGTTCGGGGCCGGGAGCGCCGACGAGGCGCGCCGCCAGAAGGCGCTCGCGTCGTTCCGGCGCGGCGAGCTGCTGCTCCTGCAGGAGAAGGCCGAGCTCGCGGCGGCCGCCTTCACCGACTGCGTCGCGCGCGACCCCTCCGGCCCGCGCTGGACCGAGGCGCAGGCGCGCGGCATCGAGGCGGAGTACGTGCTCGGCGAGATCGCGGCGCGCCACGGGGACTTCGCCGCCGCGCGCGCCCGCCACGCGACGTTCATCGCGCACCACCCGCTCGACCTGCGCGTGCCGGCCATGAAGCTCGCGATCGGCCATTGGTTCGAGCGCGAGGCGACGAAGCGGCTCGAGGATGCCGGCGAGCGGCCCGCCCCCGAGGTGGTCGCCGCCGCGACCGCTCTGCGCCGCGAGGCGGTCGCCTTCCTGAAGGAGCTCGCGCGCGGGCTGCCCGGCAGCGACGCCGCCTCGCACGCGCTCTTCTCCGCCGCAGCGCTGCTCGAGGAGGAGCTCGGCGACGTCGAGGCCGCGGTCGAGACCTACCGCCTCTGCAACTTCGGCAGCCGCGCCGGCGCGGCGCAGCTGCGGCTCGTCGAGATGACGACGCCCGCCCTCTCGGTCGCGACGCCGCGCGCCTTCACCACGGCCGAGGCGCCGTTCCTGCAGCTCGAGACGCGCAACGTCGCCGAGGTCTCGGTCGCGCTGCATCACCTCGACCTCGAGGCGTACTTCCGCAAGTACGTCGGGACCGCGGGCGTCGAGCAGCTCGACCTCGACCTGATCGCGCCCGACCGGCGGCTCACGGCGAAGGTCGACGGCTACGCGCGCTGGAAGCCGCTGACGCAGGAGCTCGCGCTCCCGCTCGAGGGGGCGGGCGCGTGGATCGCGGTCGTCTCGGCCGAGGGACGGCGCGCGACGACGCTCGTGCTGCGCAGCGACGTCGACATCGTCGTCAAGTCGTCGCGTCACGACGTGCTGGTCTACGCGCAGGATCGCCGCACGCAGCGTCCGGTCGCCGACGTCTCCCTCCTGATCGACCTGCTCTGCAACGCGACCGGGAACGGCGCGCGCGTCCAGATCGAGGGCAAGACGGGCGCCGACGGGATCTTCCACGCGACCAGCGACGAGCTGCGCGCGGCGCCCGGCATCCAGGTGCTCGCCAGGAAGGACGGCAGCGTCGCCTGCAGCGGCGTCTCGCTGAGCGAGGTCGCCGCCGCCCCGGCGCTCACGCGGCGCGGCGTCGTCATCACCGACCGCCCGGCCTACCGCCCCGGCGACGTCGTCCAGCTGCGCGCGCTCGTCCGCGAGCCGCGCGACGGCCGCCTCGAGGTCCCGGCCGCGGGCGACGGCAAGGGCGCCGCGTGGCAGCTCGAGGTCGCCGATCCGGCCGGCCGCACGCTGCACCGCTCCGAGCTGCCGCTCTCCCCGTTCGGGAGCGTGCACGACGCCTTCGCGCTCGACGCGCTGGCGGCGACCGGCACCTACACGGTCCGCTTCGCGACCGTGGCCGGCGAGGCGCCGCCCGTCGCCGGCCGCTTCGAGGTGCTCGACTACCGGCTCGACCGCGTCACGCTCGACCTCGACCTGCCGCGGCGCGTCTGGTACCGCGGCGAGACGATCGAGCTCACCGCGCGCGCCCTCTACCACTTCGGGGCGCCGGTCGCCGACGCCGACCTCACCGTCACGCTGCCCGACGGCCAGATCGTCGTGCTGCGCACCGACGCGGAGGGGCGCGCGACGGTCCGCTTCGACACGCGCGAGCAGCCGGCCGAGGCGACGCTCACCTTCCGGGTGCTCCTGGCGGCGGAGGCGGTGCAGGCCGCCGCCAACGCGTTCGTCGCGACGCGCGAGTTCGACGTCGCCGTCGCCCTCGACCGCGACGTCTTCCTCGCCGGTGAGCGCTTCACGGTCCGGGTGAAGACGACCGCGCGCGACGGGTCGCCGACCGGCCGCGCCGGGCGCCTGGTGGTCGCGCGCCGCGACGACCGCGGCGCCGAGACGAAGGTCGACGAGCAGAAGCTCGAGACCGGGAAGGACGCCGCGCACCCCGGCGCCGCCGAGCTCGCGCTCGCGCTCGAGAAGGGGGGCGACTACGTGGTGCGCTTCGAGGCGGTCGACCGCTTCGGCAACACGGTCGACGGCGAGGCGGACGTCGCGATCTCCGACGACCACGACCGCCAGCGGATGCGCCTCCTCTCCGACCGCACTTCGCTCGAGGTGGGCGAAGCGGCCGCGGTGCGCCTCGTCCAGCGCGCCGGCGCCGGCGTCGTGCTCGTCACTTGGGAGAACGCCTTCGGCATCCAGTGGCAGCTGGTCGAGACGAACGACGGCACCCACCCGATCGAGTTCGTCGCCGCCGACGCCCAGGTGCCCGGCTTCGTCCTCGCCGCCGCCGCGGTGCGCGGGACGAAGCTCCACACGGCGAGCGCGCCCTTCGCCGTGACGCGCGCGCTCAAGCTCTCCGTGACGCCGCGCGGCGCGGTCGCGCGGCCGGGCGAGGAGACGACGCTCGACGTGGTCGCCACCGATCCGCTCGGGCGGCCGGTCGCGGCGGAGGTGTCGATCGGCGTCGTCGACGAGGCGCTGCTGCGGATCGCGGGCGACGGCACGCCCGACCTCGCTTCGGTCTTCGCGCTCGCGGCGCCGCTCCCGTACGCGTCGGAGGGGGGCGAAGGCTTCCCGACGCGGTCGAGCTGTACGTTTCGATACGACGGCGTGACGAATCGAATCGCCGCGACCGTCCTCGAGGAGCAGGAGCGCGCGCGCGCCGCCGAGAAGTGGCAGCAGGCGCGCCACGCGCTGGCGGAGAACCTGAGCCAGCTCGGCGAGCAGCGGGCCGACGACGCGCGCGACGTCGCCGAGCTGAAGGACTTCGACGCGGCCAAGGCCGATCCGGACGGCGCCATGGGCGCCGACGGGGCCTCCGCCTTCGCGAGCAAGCGGGCGGGCGGCGGCGGCCGGGCCATGGGCGGGACGGCGATCGGCGTCGGGGCGGGCCGCCGCGCCGCCAAGACGTCGCACGGCGATTCGGCCGACACCGCCTTCTTCGTCGCCGACCTCGTGACCGGCGCGGACGGCCGCGCGAGCGTCACCTTCCGCATGCCGGGCCAGACGTCGCGCTTCCAGATCACGGCGCGCGGCATCACCCAGGACACGCGCGCCGCCACGACGACCGCGACGCTCGAGTCGCGCGCCGAGTTCTTCGCCGAGCTGCGCCTCCCGCCGCTCCTGGTCGAGGGCGACGCGCCGCGCTTCCTCGCCCGCGTCTTCCACGGCCCCGGCCTGACCGGCAGCGCCGACCTCGAGCTCACCGTCCGCGACGGCGAGCGCGTCCACGTGCTCACCGGCCGCGTCCAACTCTCGGGCGCAGCGTTGATCGACCACCTCTTCGACGCGCTGCCGCCGGTCGCGCTCTGCGACGCGGCCCACCTGACCCTCAAGGCGACCGCCCACTTCGACGGGCGCGACGTCGCCGACTCCTTCGAGGCCGACGTCCCGGTCCGCCCGTGGGGCATCGAGCGCGTCGACGCGCAGGGCGGCGAGCTGACGACCAGCGCCACGTTCTTCCTCGAGCTGCCCAAGGACCTCGCGTGGCGCTCGCGCCGCCTCGACCTCCTGCTCGGCCCGGCGGCGCACCGTTTCCTGATCGACGACGCGCTGCGCCGCTCGCCGTTCCGCGCCTGCGACTTCGACGACCTGCGCCCGCCGACGCAGGCCGACGCCGCCGCCGAGCTCTTCGGCCTCGCCGCGGTCGTCGACATGGTGCGCGGCCGCAACGACGCCGCCGACGCGGGCGACCTGCTCGCGCTGCGCCGGCGCGGCGAGGGGCTGCTCGCGCGGCTCGTCGCCACCCAGCAGAAGGACGGCGGCTGGCCGTGGGCCGGCGCCAAGGACTCCGACGCGTCGACGTCGGCGCTCGCGCTCGCGGCGCTCGGCCGCGCCGGCGCGTCGGGCTTCACCGTGCCGCCGCCCGTCCTCGACGCCGGCCTGCGCTACGGCGAGAAGGCGTTCCGCGACGCGCCCGCGCAGGCGGACGAGTTGAAGGCGCTGCTCCAGTTCGGGCTGGCCTGGCACGCGCGCGCCGACTTCGGCGCGCTGAACCGGCTGCATCGGGGACGCGCGTCGCTCTCGACCGCGGCGCTCGCCTACACGGGGCTCGCGCTCGCGCAGTCGGGCAAGCTGCCGATGGCGGCCGAGGTCGCGGCGCTGCTCGAGCAGCGCGCGGCGGTCGAGACGGCGACGCCCGCCGGCCTCGCCGAGCGCTGCAGCTGGCCGACCACCGCCAACACCGCCTGGAACCGCTCGCGCACCGAGATGGCGGCGCTCGCGCTGCTGGCGCTGGAGAAGGCGTCGCCGCGCTCGACCTCGATCGCGCGCGGCGCGCAGTACCTGCTGGCGCAGCGGCCGTGGAGCCCGTCGCGCGCGGCCGGCTTCGCGTGGGCGGCGCTGGCCGGGTGGTTCGCCGAGGCGGCGCCCGCGAGCGACGAGGCGCGCGTGCGCGTGCGCGTGAACGATCAGGAAGTCGCGACGCTGCGCTTCAGCGGCCGGGAGACCGGCACGCGCGTGCCGGTGAAGCCGGAGCTGCTGGGCGATCCCGCCGCGCCGAACGCCAAGGTCAAGGTCGAGCTCACGCTCGAGGGGCGCGGCCGTCCGAGCTTCCTCGCCGCGCTGCGCGGCTTCACGGCCGAGGTGAAGCGCCACGACGACGCCGAGATGCGCGTCTGGCGCCAGGCGATGCTCGCGCCGCCGCCGCTGCTGCGCGGGCGGCCGCTGCCGACCGGCTTCTCGATCCTGACCCAGACGCCGCCCAACGCGTGGGAGAACGCCGTCACGCAGCTGCCGCTGGGCGGGCGCGCCGACTGCGAGGTGCGCGTCGGCCGGCCCGGCCGCGCGCGCCCGGCCGGCGACGAGCCGCCGCCGCTCGTGGTCGAGATCCCGATCCCGGCCGGGGCCGACGTGCTCGAGGGGTCGGTCTCCGGCGACTTCCGGTCGTTCGTCGAGCGGCCCGGCGCGCTCGTCTTCGAGATCGCCGGCGGCAGCGGCTCGAGCTCGCTGCGCTGGTCGCTGCTCGGCCGCACGCCGGGCAGCTACCGCGTGCTGCCGCCGGTGGTGCGCGGCGCCTACGACGCCGACCTCGAGGCGCACGGCGACGCGCGCACGTTCGACGTGCTGCCGGCCGGCGCCGCGAGCAAGGACGCCTACCGCGCGACTCCCGACGAGCGGCTCGAGCGGGGCAAGCGGAGCTTCGAGAGCGGCGACCGGGCCGGCGGCGCCGCCGAGCTCGACGCGCTGCTCACCGAGTTCGGCGATTCGCTGCGCGACGCCCCCTACCGCGAGGCGGCGCGCCTGCTGCTGCTCGCCGCGCTCGACGGGAAGGACGACGCGCGCATCGTCCGCTCGTTCGAGACGCTGAAGGAGAAGGACCCCGACTTCACGCTCGGCTTCGAGCCGGTGCTGAGGGTGGCGTCGGCCTACCGGACCATGAAGGAGTTCGAGCGCGCCTACCTGCTCGAGACGGCGCTCCTCGACGAGGCGTTCGGCAAGGACTTGAAGGTGGCCGGCCTCCTCGCCGACGAGGGCCGGCTGCGGCGCGCCTTCGCGCTGCGCGAGCAGCTCTGGCTCGCCTATCCGGCGTCGGCCGTCTCGCTGCAGGCGTGGCTCGCGTTGTCGGACGAGATGCTGACGCTCGCGCCGCGCGCTCATGAAGACGCGCGCCTCAAGGCGGAGAAGCTCGACCGCGCCGAGCTGCAGCGCTCCGGCATGCGCCTCTTGATGCGCTTCCTCTCGCTCCATCCGGGCGACCCGCTCGCGCCCGAGGCCGGGCTATCGCTCGTGAGCGCGTGGCTCTCGCTCGAGGACTACGCCCAGGGCTCCGCGCTCGCCGGCCGGCTCGCCAAGCGCTACGCGAAGCCGCGCTTCGCCGACTCGTTCCTCTATTCGAAGGCGGTCGCGGAGTGGTCGCTCGGCCACGTCGACGACGCGGTCCAGCTCCTGGAGCGGATCGCGACGGTCGAAACCGTCGACGAGTCGGGCAGGAAGGCGCCGTCGGTCAACCGCGCGCTCGCCTGGTACATCCTGGGCCAGGTGCACCACGCGCGGCGCGACGCCGCGAAGGCGATCGACGCCTACGAGCGCGTCGCCGACCAGTTCGCCGACGCGCGCGAGGCGCTGCAGGCGCTGCGTGAGCGGCAGCTCGTCCTGCCCGAGCTCTCGATCGCGCGGCCGGGCGAGCCGGCGCAGGTGACCGTGAGCTCGCGCAACCTGAAGAGCGCCGAGCTGCTGGTCTACCCCGTCGACCTCCTCACGCTCTGCCTGCGCGAGAAGAACCTCCAGCACGTGGCCGAGGTGAAGCTCGCCGGCATCGCGCCGGTGGTGCGCACGCAGGTCGAGCTCGCGACCAAGGACCCGTTCGTCGCCGTCGAGCAGGTGGTCCGGCTGCCGCTCGAGAAGGCGGGCGCCTACCTCGTGCTCTGTCGCGCCGAGGAGCGCCACGCGTCGGGGCTCGTGCTCGTCACGCCGCTCGACCTCGAAGTGCGCGAGGACGCGTCGGGGCGCGTGCGCACCCACGTTCTGCGCCACGCCGACCAGGCTTACGTGCCGGGCGTCGACGTGCGCGTGGTCGGATCGGCCGACGCCGAGTTCCGCGCCGGCAAGTCCGACCCGCGCGGCCTCTTCATCGCCGACGGCGTGCACGGCACGACCACCGTGATCGCGCGCCTCGGCGGCGACCAGTACGCCTTCTTCCGCGGCACCACCTCGCTCGGCCTGCCCCCGCCCGGCGCGCCCGCCGAGAAAGCAGCGACGGGAGCCGACCCGGCGCAGCAGAAGGAGGAGTACGGCCAGCAGGGCGACTACTTCCGCAACGTCTTCGAGATGAACAAGAACCTGCAGCAGGAGCGCCAGCAGAACTGGAAGAAGGAGGTCGAGAAGTCGCGCAAGGGCGTGCAGATCAACAAGTCGCAGTAGGCGCGGGAGGCGGGAGAGAGGAGAGGACGTCGAGGGCGGGGGTGAAGAGGCCGGGGGAGCAAAGCTCCCTGGCGGATCGGGGTGCCCTCCGCCGCCAAAACCAACTGAACAGCGGCGGCTCCGGCGACGTGCTCGGCCCATCGGACCGTCGATCTCATCTGAACGGAAGAAGACGGCCTCGCGAGCCCCTCTCGCCAGGGAGCTTTCTCCCCCGGCCTCTTCGCACGGTCCTCGAACGACGTCCGACGCGGTCCGATCGATCTTCTGCGAGCACTGGCTCTACGGGTCGAACCAGGCCGGCGACCTCGAGGTGGACGGTTCTACATCCAGCACCTCGGTCGCTGCGCCGTGCAACTGGTGAACCGTCCCCCACCGTACGGCACGAACCCCGGCCGCGGCAACGTCCGCCTCGCGAATGGCCGGATCGTCGACACCAACCTCGAAGACGGCGGCGGCGGCAGCTCGCTCCACTTCGCCGGCGGCGCGCCCGACTCGACCTACCTCGTCCAGGACACGCAGATCCTGCTCGGCTGCGACCCGCAGCTCGCGATGCCGTTCGCCAACAACATCACCGGCGGCATCGCGTGCGAGGACGGCGACCCGACGTTCCCGGGCGGCATCGGCTGCCTCGACCTGCATCGCTTCGCGTCGATCGTCGGCCGCGTCTTCCCCGGCCGCCGCAACGCGCGCCGGTCCAACGTGCGCGTCGGCAACGCGAAGGTCTTCAAGATGCGCAGCGTCTACCTCGAGCAGGACCCGCAGGCGCACCAGTTCGCGCTCGAGATCCTGCCGAGCTGCGGAGAGGTCCAGATCTCGAAGGACTGCGAGGTCGTCGGCCAGGTCGCCTACCGCGGCGAGCCGCCGAGGACGTGGAGGGACTTCCGTGCAGCGCACCCCGAGCTCTTCGACTGATCGACGGAGGGGCTCGAGCGTGGACGACTCCGACGCAGAAGAGCACATGCGCGAGCGAATCGCCGCCGTGCGGCGCCACTGCGTCAGCCACACGCGCCTCTACACGACGGTCGGCGGGTCGATCGCCGTATCCGCCGTCGTCATGTTCGGGGCGATCACGCTTCACGCATGGGGCGAGGCGACGGCTCGCGAGGCGCTGGAGCGGCGCGACGGCGACCGCATCGAAGCGATCGGGAAGCGCCTCGACGATCTCGGGGGTGCGGTGCGCGACGGCCTCGCGGAGCTCCGCCAAGACGTGAAGACCCTGCTCCGCCGGTGAGGTCCAGGAAAAAGAGGAGCAAGCCCCCTTGAGCGACACCAGCGCCCCTGCGACGCCGACCGGCGAGCCGTCCGTTCGTCCCACTCGCGTCACGCGCAGCCTGCCCTGCAGCGATCCGATCGCCGCTTCCTCGCGGCCCTGACTGGCTTCGGCGTCTCCATCCTCACCGTCTCGATGTTCGCGACACTCGCGATGCCGTCGAAGTCGTCCGTCGCCCTCGACCTCTTCCGGCAAGAGACGATTGCCTATCGCGCGGAGCGCAGTCGCGCGGCAAAGGAGTTCGACGACGAGATCAAGCGCGTCCTCGCGGAGCTGCATGGGCAGCTCGACGCCCTGGTGCAGCGGAAGGACGCGGCTGCGGGGCACTGACGGGAGCGCAGTTTCAGCGCGCGGCCGGATTCCTGGTTGCGGTTCCGCGAACCGATTCCGCTGAAGCACCGTTCGGGCTCGATCGAGCGCGGATCGGCGGTGGCGCCTACAACGCTTTCGCGTGTAGCCCTGCCCCTTCGCTCGTCGCCGCGATCTGCCCGACGGCACGGAAGGCGACGAATCACAAGGGGGTTGTCATGCATCGAGCTCGAACGAGCTTCGTCTCCGCTCTCGCATTCGCGGTCCTCGCGCTCACCTCGCTGGTCGCGTTCGCGCGGCCGCCGGCGCCGGCGGCTGCTGCGCCGCCAACTCCGCCGATCGAAGTGCCCGCCGGCGTCGACCTACTGACGGCGACCGGCACCTTCCACCTCTCGCTGCCGACGAACTTCTTCGGTTCCGGGTCGAATGCGTACACGGGCGACCTGGCTGCTTCAGGCAACTACCTGAAGACGGCCGGCGCGTTCGAGCTCGGCTACACGAACGTCGTCTTCCGCCATCACAACGAGTCGTCACTGACGTGGCCGTCGTCCGGCGTCTCGTCCCAGTACGTCACGGTGGAAGAGCTCCAGCTGAACGGAGACTCCGCCATCACCGTCACGTTCATGGCGGCGGCGCCGCAGAGCTGGACGGTGTCGGTGAAGCTGGCGGACGAGCCGCCCGAGGAGGGCTCGTACGACCTCACGCGCACCTCGACGTCCGGCGGGACGTGGACGGCGAGCCTCACCATTCACCCGATCTTCACCTTCAAGCGCAACAGCACGACGAAGGTCTTCGACGCCGGCAGCGTCACGCTCTCGACGAGCTCGGGGACCTGGGTGGAGATCGGCGCATCAAGTACGGCCGGACTCGTCGTGCCGCAGCTCGCGCTCGGCGTCGCGCTGACCTCGAGCTCGCTGACGTCGTCGGCGATCGACCTCTCCGTCGTCCCCGCCGGCGTCAACTCCGGCCGGCCGGGCGCGTCCTACATCGACGGGACGGCGACGATCAGCGGCAGCGTCGGGACGATCGGCCGGCAGTGCACGATCGGCGCCGGAGCAGTGATCGACGCGGGCGCAGTCATCGGTCCGCACGCGAGCATCGGCGCGAACGTGCACATCTACCCGAACGCGCTCGTCGGGGAGTACGCCGCGATCGACGCCGGCTCGACGATCGCGGCCGGCGCTCACGTCTATGGGTCGGCCTCGATTGGAAGCAACTGTGCGGTCGGAGCCAACTCGATCGTCGGGGACCACTCCACGGTCGGCGGGGGTTCGACGATCGGCCACGACACGACGCTGCAGACTGCCGTCTCGGTCGCCAGCGGGTGCACCATCGGCGACGAGTGCGACGTGGGCGGCAACGCGAGCATCGGCGCGGGCGCGTCGATCGCGAACGGGCTCTTCATGTTCGCCGACGCGGTCGTGCCGTCGTCGACGTCTCAGGCGAAGGACATCGTTCTCGCGTGCTACGAGAACGGCACCACCGCACTCGTCGAGTGGCCTCCGGCGAGCGACGACGAGGAATCGATCGCCTACATCGTCGGCGGATCCGAGAGCGTCGGCGGCGGCGACAAGAACGGGCTGTTGATCGGTGGCGGCATCAAGCGTGGATCTCGTCCGACGATGGACGTCTTCCCTCCCGAAACCAAGTTCACCCAGCTCGGGGGGAACATCGGCAACGACATTGCGCCGAAAAAGGGCGGAGGAACCGCCGACAAGTGGACGAAGACCAACAACTGCACCTCCTTCGCGAGCAGGCTCGGCCAAAAGCTGCACGGGTTGGGATACGACACGACGTTTACCGTCGTGAGGAAGAAGAACCCGGACAAGAAGTGGTGGATCCCCGGCTACAAGGAGTGGCTCTGGATGCACGCGCTCACCGACATTCACTGGAGCAATGGGCAGATCACATGGGTTGAGGCGCAGTATGCCGGATTGAAAGGCGTCGACGACGAGAAGGTGTTGGACAGCACGTTCGATGGCAACGGAAATGGAACGATCGATTATGTCGAGGGCGAGCACGTCGGCGGGCCGACAGACGGAGACCTCTGCAACGAAGTCTTCGAAAGCCGCGGAAAGGCTGAGGAAGCCTATGGGTACACGTTCCCCGCTGACATTTGACCCGCGCCGGTCGCTGCTGCTGCTCGCCGCCGCGTTCGTCAACTGCTCGAGGCAGCCCGAGCCGAGAGCCGTCGAGTCGACCGCCGCGGAGAGCGGAGGAGCCGACGTCAGCGAGGCTATCGCCGACGCGTGGCTTCGGTTTTCTCCGGATGAGCAGCCGCCGCGGCGCGGCGCGAAGGCGATTTCTGTAGCGCGTGTACAGGCGGACTCGATCGCGCGAGCGGTCGGGCTGCTGAAGGACGTGCCCGCGCGGACGCTTTCGGCGCAGGAGGCGACGAGCCTTGTGGGGCGCGCTGTCGCGTGCACTGAATCGGAGGTCGTCGTGCTGCTGCGCGGCGTCGACATGGCGCGCACCATCGCGGGCGAGGACCCGAGCCAAGTCGACGAACTCTGGGCCCACGAGTCGGACGGGACAGCTGTCGTGATCGCAAGCGGGTGGAGGTTCGAGGATCAGCCGATTCGTCCGTGCCCGGTCGTCGCCGTGCTGCCACGCGTTCCGGTCGAGCTTTTCGTCGAGCTCCGTTACGTTCATCCGATGCGCGGTAGTGATCCGCTCGTACCACCTGGCCGTCGGTGATTGACTTCTAGTTCGCACCCCCCTCCCGTCGCACCAGTCGCGGCGGGAGGCGGGCGCTCTCACTGCCCCGTCGCCTTCCTCATGGCCGCCCGAAGCGCGATCCGCTGCTTCCAGTCGTCCACCGGCGACGTCGCGCGCGCCCCGCGGCACGGCAGGAACGACAGCTCGTCCAGCGCCTGCTTCAGCGACCCTGTCCCATCGGCGGTGAGCGCGAAGGCCATCCGCGCGCCGCGGTCGACGTGGTCCTCGCGGACGAGCCCCATGCCGTCGAGGTATGGCGCGGCCGCCTGCCGCAGCGCCGCCTTCAGGTCGGGGTCGGCGGCGGCCACGGTCGGCAGCGCGCGTGCGAGGCCGAGCAGCCGTGCCTGGACGCGCACGTTGGCGTGCGGCTAGGCGTTGAGGGCGCCCTGCATCACGTCGGAGAGGGAGCGGCCGGCGGCGACAGCGACCGTCATGGCGCGCGTCGGAGCAGGCTGCTCGTCCTCTGCCTCGGCGGCGCGCGCGGCCGCGAGGGGCGACAGCGGCGCCGCGGCAGGCCGTCCCCCACCGGCGAGGATCGGCCACCCCCCCCCACCTGGCGCGGGGTGTCGATGAAGAAGGTCGGCGAGGAGTCGAGCCCGAGCACCTGCAGGAGCACGCGGACGTCCACCGCATCGCGCTTGGGGAGCCGCGCGCCGGCGCCGAGGATGACGGAGGTGCGCGCGGTGTAGGCGTCCTGCATCGTGATCCACGGCTCCGCCGGCAGGTCGGTGATCCGGTGCCCGGCCTGCGGGAGCGGCGCGCCGCTGGTCGTTGCTGCGCCGCGGATGATGAACCGGATTCGTGGTCCGCGCAGGCTTCGACGCCGCACGCAATCCGGGACACGACCACGCTTCATGGGATCGAGTATTGCGCCGATCGCGTGCCGGAACGTCTTCGAGAATCGCGCCGGCCGTGTGCGGAGTGTTCGTGGAGTGCTGCGCCGTTCGCGTGTCGAGTCGCCCCGGTGACTCGAAAGAAGGATTTCCGCGGCGCCAGCGTGAGTTCCAGCGCCGGATGCAATCGATCGGCGCGGCCCTACAATCCCCGCCTCGGTCGCGTCCTGCGGCGCCCTGCCGCGACGAGGTCCGAACTCCCACCCGTCCGAAGAAGAATGGAGATGAAGATGAACCGATCGATGTGGCTCGCGCTGCCGGCGGCCCTGTTGCTCGCCGGGTTCGCGTTCGCGCCGGAGAAGAAGGTGACGAGCGCGATCGCGGTCGTCCACCCCAATCAGGGCGCGACGGTGAACGGCGTCGTCAAGTTCGAGGCGACGGCGAAGGGCGTGAAGGTGAGCTGGGACTTGAAGGGCCTGACGCCCGGCAAGCACGGCTTCCACATCCACGAGCTCGGCAACACCGACTGCCCGGACGGCAAGTGCGCGGGCGGCCACTTCAACCCGGACGGCAAGAAGCACGGCGGGCCGGCGACGGCGGAGCGCCACGTCGGCGACCTCGGGAACATCGAGGCCGACGCGAAGGGGGAATCGAAGGGCGAGATGGAGGACGCGATGATCGCCCTCGCCGGCGCCCACTCGATCGTCGGGCGCACGGTCCTGGTCCACGAGAAGGCCGACGACCTGAAGACCGACCCGACCGGCGACGCTGGCGCGCGCATCGGCGTGGGCGTGGTGGGGATCGCGAAGGAGGAGTGAGCCGTCGAGAGAGAGCGAATTCGAGAAGCGAGGATCACCGCGGCCGGGCGCCCTGAGGCGCCCGGCCGCTTCGTTCGGATCGGACGATTCGAGACGCGGAGTGGGATCCATGGTCGTGCGTGAGAGAGATGACTCCCGGCGGCGATTGGGCGGCGCAGTTCTGGCGGTACTCGCGACGTTCGCGACTTCGCTGCTGTTCGGTGGCTGCCAGTCCGCGCCCGAGGGCGGTGCGACTGCCTCGGCGTCGACTTCCTCGCCCGCCGACGTCGCCGCGGTCGAGCAGGCGGTCGCGCGCCTGCTACAAGCCGACGGCGACGCCGACCTCGCGACCGTCCTCGATTGCTACACGCGCGACGCGCTGCTGCTCGCGCCGGACGGGTCGACTTTCCAGGGGAGCGACGCGATCCGCGCGCACTACGTCGAGGTCTTCGCGCAGCTCGCGATGAAGCTGCGCGCGACGCCGGCGGAGACGGTCGTCGCCGGGAAGTGGGCGTGGCAGCGCGGCGAGGTGAGCGGGACGCTCACGATGAAGGACGGCGCCACGCAGGCGGCGCACGACCGCTACCTGATGGTCCTCGTCCTCGAAGAGGGCCGCTGGCGCGTCGCGCGCCTCATGTGGCAGCCGCTCGAGAAGAAGTGAGCCGCGTCGGCGCCGCGCGCTACTCCCCGCGCAGGAACTTCAGGAAGTCCTCGACGCTCATCGTGAAGGCCTGCTTGCGCAGGGCCTTCTTCGTCGCGGGGTCGTAGATCACCCAGTAGGGGTTGGCCTGGAAGCCCAGGATCTCCTTCTGCCGCTCGATGTTCTCGGTGCCCTTCTCGTGGTGGTCGTAGTGGAGCCAGAGCTCCACGAAGTTCTCGAGCTCCTTCTTCACCGCCGGATCGCGGAGCGGCCCTCCGGACCCCTCCATCATGCGGCAGTTCACTCAGACGTCGCCAGTGAAGTTGATGAAAAGCAGCTTGTGCTCGGCCTGCGCCTTCGCGAGCGCCGCGTCCCAGTCGTCGAGGATCGGGCCGGAGGCGACCTTCGGGGCGCCGCGCGGGCCGCCCCCGTTCGCGGCGAAGAAGGGCTTGGAGTAGTTGGGCGCGAGCGTCTCGGTGGTGCTGTCGAGCTGCGCGCCGAAGGCGCCGAGCAGGAAG
>Ga0137432_1000149_pt1 | contig 50506 bp, 35 predicted proteins | sample EasRivERMZT820_2_FD_102337 | JGI IMG/M metagenome (GOLD analysis project Ga0137432, IMG submission 102337) | Soil microbial communities from meander-bound floodplain in the East River, Colorado, USA - East River MetaG ERMZT820_2 | ecosystem: Environmental > Terrestrial > Soil > Floodplain ... | reverse complement strand
TGCCGGTCGATCGCTAGTCAGATCGCCCCGATCGGCTTCGCGATCGGTCGCGAGATCACGAGAGAGGTGGTCGCATGTGCGGATTCATCGGTGTCCTCGCTCCGCGCGGACGCGACGTCATCGGCGAGATCCACGACGGCCTGGTCTCGATCCAGCACCGCGGCCAGGACGCGGCGGGCGCGTGCACCTACAACGGCCGCTTCCACATCAAGCGCGGCATGGGGCTGGTGCGCGAGGTGTTCCGCGACGACAACATCGCGCGGCTGCGCGGCAACCTCGGCATCGGCCACGTGCGCTACCCGACGGTCGGCGGCGGCAGCGTCGACGACACCCAGCCGTTCATGGTGAAGCAGCCGTTCGGCATCTCGATGGCCCACAACGGCAACCTCACCAACTTCGGCGAGCTCAAGCGCGAGCTCACCGAACGCGACCACTACATGGTCGACAGCAACTGCGACGTCGAGGCGATCCTGCAGGTCTTCTCCCACGCGCTGGCGCAGACGGGCGTGGCGCGCCCGACCGAGGACGCGGTGTTCCGCGCGGTCGACGCGGTGTTCGAGCGCTGCAAGGGCGCCTACTCCGTGGTCGGGATGATCTCGGGGTTCGGCCTCTTCGCGTTCCGCGACCCCTACGGCATCAAGCCGATCATCATGGGGGAGCGCACCGAGAGCGACGGCAGGAAGAGCTTCTGCGTCGCGTCGGAATCAGTGCTGCTCGACCTGCTCGACTACCACCACACGTCGAGCTTGAAGGCGGGGGAGGCGATCGTCGTCCGCAACGACGGGACGCTGACGCGCCGCCAGATCCGCCACCAGCCCCACCACCCCTGCCTCTTCGAGTGGGTCTACTTCGCGCGCCCCGACTCCTTCCTCGACAAGGTGAGCGTCTACAAGTCGCGCCTGCGCATGGGCGAGCACCTCGCCGACGCCTGGAAGAAGACGGGCATCCACGTCGACGTGGTGATGCCGGTGCCCGAATCGGCGCGTGACGCCGCGCTCGCGCTGGCGCAGCGGCTCGGCGCCAAGTACCGCGAGGGGCTGGTGAAGAACCGCTACATCGGCCGCACCTTCATCATGCCGGGCAACCGACTGCGCCGTAAGTCGATCCGCCACAAGCTCAACGCGATCCAGCTCGAGTTCAAGGACAAGGACGTCCTGCTGGTCGACGACTCGATCGTGCGCGGCAACACCAGCCGCGAGCTGGTGCAGATGGCGCGCGAGGCCGGCGCGCGCAAGGTCTACTTCGCGAGCTGCAGCCCGCCGCTCAAGCACCCGTGCGTCTACGGCATCGACATGTCGACCAAGAACGAGTTCATCGCGCGCGGCCGCTCGGCCGAGGAGATCGCGAAGGAGATCGGCGCCGACTTCGTGCTCTACCAGGAGCTCGCCGACCTCGAGACCTCGGTGCGCGAGGGCAACCCGGAGATCGCGCAGTTCTGCACGGCGTGCTTCACGGGGAAGTACCCGACGAACGACGTCACCGAGGACGTGCTCGCCGCGATCGAGGGCGAGCGGATGCTGGCGCACAGCAAGGACGGCTGAGCCCCGGAGGGCGAGAGGAATCGTGGACGCGGTCGTCGCCTCGAACCTGGCGCTCTACCGCGCCGGCGCGGCGCTCGTCGAGAGGGCGTTCGGCGACGTGAAGCCGGACGACCTGTGGCGCCAGCCCGAGCCGCAGAGCAACCCGCTCCTCTGGCTGCTCGGCCACGTGACGCGCCACCGCTGCATGCTGCTCGAGCGGTGCGACCCCGACGCGCCGAAGTTCCCGTGGGGCGACGCGTTCGCGCGGGGGGGGACGCCGGGGGAGCAGGAGAAGGCGGTCCCGTTCGCCGACCTCCTGCGCTGCTTCCGGGAGACGAGCGCGCGGCTCCTCGAGCGGCTCCCCGCGCTCACCGACACCGAGCTCTCCGCCTCGCTCGGCCACAAGATGCCGCAGGGCGACGAGACGCTGCGGGGCATGGTCGCGTTCCTCGTCTTCCACGAGGCGTATCACGTCGGTCAGATCGGGTACCTGAAGAAGCAGCTCGGCTACGCGCCGCTCATCCGCTGACGAGGCGCTCGGAGCTCTGATTCCGCGCTACGGCGAGGGCCCGACTCAGGAATTCCCTGCCGCGGTCCACCCCTCGCCCGGCGCGTCCGTAGTCGTGCACCGACCTGCACTTCGGCTGGATTGACACCTTTCCGAGGGGTTCTTAGGGTCACGTGCCGATGGGAATGATCGCGGAGTTCAAGTGAGTGCTGATCCAGCACCCACGTCCGCGAAGCACGGCACCGGAAAGCCGGGAAGGCGTGAGTTGCAACGCCGTGCAGGGGGGCTCTGGGGTACCGAATGAAGAACACGAATTTGCCGCTTCTGAAGTTCTCCTGCGACAACCGGGAGTGCTTGTTCGAGTGCTACGTCAACCAGAACAACAACTTGCTGACGCACTACAACCCGAACATGGCGGCCCTGCTGGATTGGCCCTGCCCGGAGTGCAAGACCGGCTTCCTTCGCTTCAGCGCGACCAACACCAAGTTCGACTTCACCCTCCACAAGGAGGAGAAGCAGGAAGAGAAGCCGGAAGCCGCGGAACGCGCGATCCACTCCTGACGGAGTCCTGAACCGCCGCCGTCCCGCTGGCCGAAAGAACGGCCATGCGCACCCTGAAGCTCCGTTGCGGCGCCGGCACGACCGAGCTCACCGTCCCGAGTGACGCCCCGGTCCAAGAGCACGGGATCCGGGACGGCCTCCCCGCCGCGCGCGATCCCGCCGCGGCCCTCGCCCGCGCCCTCGATCCGCTCCGGCGCGGCGAGTTCGCCGACCTCTCCCGGGGCGGCCACGTCGGCGTTCTGCTCGACGACGCGACCCGCAGCGAGCCGCACGTCCTCGAACTCGCCGCCGTCCTCGACCTCCTCGCCGACGCCGCCGTCGCCCGCGCCACCGTCTTCGTCTGCACCGGCACGCACGACGGCCGCATGCCGGAGAACAAGGAGCTGCTCGCCGCGCTCGCCGGGTCGGTCGGCGCCTCGCGCTTCCCGAAAGCCGAGGTGGTCATGCACGACTGCCGCGGCCCGCTCGACGAGGTCGGCCGCACCTTGCGCGGGACCCGGCTCCTCGTGAACGCCCGCGCGCGCGACGTCGACGTTTTCCTCGCCGTCTCCGACATGAAGAACCACTACTTCGCCGGGTACAGCAACCCGGTGAAGGGGCTCCTCCCGGGGATCTGCGGCTTCGAGACGGCGCGCGGCAACCATGCCCTCGCGCTCGACCCGAAGTCGACGTTCGGCCACCATCCCTGGCACCCCGACCCCGCGCGCCGCGCGCAGCCGCTCGCCGAGGACATGGTCGAGGCGGCGGGGCTCGTCCTCGCCGGCCGCCCGGCCTTCGCGCTCTGCCTCTTCACGCGCACGAAGGAGGAGGTGCTCTGGGCGCAGGCAGGCCCGATGTCGCAGGTGGCGGGCGTCGGGATGGACTTCGTCGACCGCGCGACCAGCGTGACGGTCGCGCCGGCGCGCCGCGTGGTCGTCACGGCGGGCGGCCACCCGTTCGACGAGAGCCTCTACGCGGCGCAGCGCGCCCTCGAGCTCACCAAGAACGCCGTCGCCCCGGCGGGCGAGGTCCTCTTCTTCGCCGCCTGCAAGAACGGTATCGGCCCGCCCGAGGCGGTGCGCGGCTTCTACGACCGCCTGAAGGGCGACCTCGACGCCGTGCTGCGTTCGTTCGAGGGCGAGTACGAGATGTACTCGCACAAGACCTACAAGTTCGCGCGCATGCTGCAGCAGGTCGGCGCGATCCGCTGCGTCACCGACCTCGACGACGCGACGCTCGGCGCGGTGCACCTGGTGCGCGAGCGCGACCCGCAGGCGGTGCTCGACCGCTGGCTCCGCGAGAGCGCGACCGACCCGATCCTCGTCTTCCACGACGCGAGCAAGCTCGCCGTGCACGTCGCCCGCGCCGAGCCGACCCGGCGGGCGTGACGCCCGCCCCGCTCATTGGAAGGCGTGCAGCCCCTTCGCGGCGCGCCGCCGGTTCACCGCGGCGAGCGCCGCCGGCTCGCGCGCCAGGAACTTCACGAGCTGCGACGTCGTGACGTCGAGCGTGCGCGCCGCCTTGGCGAGGTCGTCGTCGAAGCGCGCCACCACGTCGAGCGCCTCCGCGAGCAGCGTCGGGAAGTCGTCGTGTCCGACGCTCACGGCGATGCGGTGCGCCTTGCTCACACGCGAGCGCCAGAGCTCGCTCGGGGCGAGCACCGTCCCGGCGGCGATCGGGGAGCGCAGCGCGAGCGCGAGCTCGCGCCGCAGCCGCCGGATCGCCTCGGAGCGGTTCAGGTCGAGGCTGCGCCGCTCGCCCGCCTGCGCCGAGATCCCGCTCGGCTTGTGGGTGAGCCGGACCATCGTGTCGGACTTGTTGCGGTGCTGTCCGCCGGGCCCGGGGCCGCGCGTGGTCCGGAACTCGACTTCCTTCAGCAGGAGCTCGATCGGCAGCGCGGCGGGGTGCATCGCGGCGGAGTGTAGAACGCTCGCCGCATGATTCGAGCCTGCATGGCCGCCGCGCTCGCCTTCGCGCAGGCCGCGCCGCCGCAGGCGGCCGCGCCGGGCGCGGCCCCGTCCGCGGAAGCGCGCCCCAACCTGCTCCTGATCACGCTCGACACGACGCGCGCGGACGCGATCGCGCCGTGGGGCGCGGGCGGCGTCGCGCCCAACCTCGACGCCCTCGCCGCGGAGAGCCTCGTCGCCGCCGTCGCGCACGCGCCCGCGCCGCTCACGCTCCCGTCGCACACGTCGATGATGACGGGCCTTTTCCCCTTCGCGCACGGCGTGCGCGACAACGACCTCTACCGCCTGAGCCCGAAGGCGACGACGGTCGCCGCGCTCCTGCGCGAGGGCGGCTGGCGGACCGAGGCGGTCGTCGCTTCGACGGTGCTGCGCGCCACGAGCGGCCTCGATCTCGGCTTCGAGAAATACGACGACCTGCGGCTGCGGCGCGCCCGCAACCTCGCCGTCGAGGCCGAGCGCCCCGCGAACGAGATCACCGACCGCGCGCTCGCGCGCCTCGCCGTCGCCGACCCGCGCCCGTGGTTCCTCTGGCTGCACTATTTCGATCCCCACTCGCCTTACGCCGCCCCCGACGCGCCGCCGCCGAGCGCCGGCCGCCGCGCCACCTACGAGGCGGAGGTGCGCTTCATGGACCGCGAGGTCGGGCGCGTCCTCGCCGCGCTGCGCGCCCGGCCCGACTTCGCCCGCACCTGGATCGTCGTCGCCGCCGACCACGGCGAGGGGCTCGGCCTGCAGCAGGAGCTGACCCACGCCTTCCTCTGCGAGGAGGGAACGCTGCGCGTGCCGCTCTTCGTGCGCGGCCCCGGCGGGGCGCTGCGCGGGCGGCTCGAGATGCCCGCGTCGACCGTCGACGTCGGGGTGACGCTGCTCGCCGCGGCGGGGCGGACCTTCCCGGCGCCGGTGCACGGCCGCGACCTCGTCGCCGCCTTCGCGGCGCAGCAACGCGGCGGGAGCGACGCCGACGCGCAGGCCGAGCGCGCGCTCTGGTTCGAGTCGTGGGCCGGCTACCACCAGTTCCGCTGGGCACGCCTCGAAGGCGTCGTCGCTGGCCGCTTCAAGTTCGTGAAAAACGTCGCCGACGAGCTCTTCGACCTCGCGCTCCCCGACGGCGAGCGGAAGAACCTCGCCACCGAGCGCCCTGAAGTGGCGCGCGCCCTCGCCGCGCGCCTCGACCACGTGCGCGGCGACCCGCCGATCCCTCCGCTCGACGCGGCGGCGCCCGACCTGGATCCGGCCGAGGCGGCCCGTCTGCGCGAGATCGGGTACTTCGGCCGCATGGTCGGCGAGGACGACGAGCGCGAGCGCGGCACGCTCGACCCGCGCGTCCACTACTCGAGCTACGTGAACCTCGACCTCGCCACGACGCTCGCGAAGCAGGGCCGCTACGACGAGGGCCTCGCGCTGCTCCGCAAGCTCTGCGACGACTACCCGAAGAACCCGAGCTTCCGCGAGTTCCTGGGCCGCGTCTGCGTCGAGGCGCGCCGCCCCGCCGAAGCGGAGCAGGCCTTCGAGGGCGCGCTCGCGCTCGACGCCGACCTCGTGACGGCGAGCTTCTACCTCGGCGCCCTGCGCCGCTCGGCGGGCGACGCGGCGGGCGCGCGCCGGCACCTCGAGCACGCGCTCGCGCTCGCCCCCGGCCACCTCGAGGCACTGCTCCAGCTGCGCGCGGTGCACGACGAGGCGAAGGAGTTCTCCGCCGTGCTCGCCGACTGCGTCGCGATCCTCGCGATCTGCGACGAGATGGGGGACGACGACGGCGCGAAGCTCGCCGCGAACACGCTCGACGAGTGGCTGCCCGGGGTGTGCGCGAAGCTCGCCTCCTCGCCCGAACGCAGGACGATCCTCGCGGAAGCGCGCACCCGGATCGGCGCCGACGCGGGACCGCTCGCGCGCCGCGCTGCCGAGCGCCTCGACGCGGAGCTCGCGCGCGCGCATTGAGCAGCGCGCGGCGCGGCGCTCGGTGGCGCTACCATGCCGCGCCCGCTTTTTCTCCCCGTTCGGAGCCTGTCGATGTCGTTCCTCCTCCGCGCCGGAGTCGCTTCCGCGCTCGCCGCGCTCCTGCCGCAGCCCTTCGCCGTCCTTCTCGCGTTGCAGGCGCCGCCCGCCGCCCCGTCCGCCGCGCCCCAGGCCGCGCCCGTCGCGCCGCGCAAGTGGGAGCACGAGAGCTCCGACCTCGAGGTGAACGCGCGCATCCACTTCGGCGCGCTGCCGAACGGTCTGCGCTACGCCTGGATGGACAACGCCGAGCCCAAGCACCGCGTCTTCCTCCGCATGCACGTGAACGCCGGCAGCCTCGGCGAGGAGGAGTCGGAGCGCGGGATGGCGCACTTCCTCGAGCACATGGCCTTCAACGGCAGCAAGCTCTTCCCCTCCGGCCAGCTGATCGAGTGGCTGCAGCAGAAGGGCCTCGCGTTCGGCGCCGACACCAACGCGATGACCGACTTCTCGCAGACGATCTACCAGCTCGATCTGCCGACGTCGGACGAGGCGATGGTCGCCGACGGCCTCTCCGTGATGCGCGACGTCGGCGACGGACTCCTGCTCGCCGACGCCGAGGTGAGCAAGGAGCGCGGCGTCATCGACGGCGAGGAGCGCGAGCGCGACTCGGCCCGCTGGCGCGTCTTCGTGAAGACGATCGACGCGGTGTTCGGCGGCTCGCGCCTGCCCGCCCGCATCCCGATCGGCGTGAAGAGCGCGCGCGACGCCTTCGACGGCAAGTCGATCCGCGCCTTCTACGAGCGCTTCTACCGGCCGGAGAACTGCACGGTGGTCCTGGTCGGCGACTTCGCGGGACGCGACCCGACCGCGCAGGTCGCGAAGGCCTTCGGCGACTGGAAGGCGCCGGCGGTGCGCGCCGGCGTCGAGCCGCCGCGCGGCACGGCGAAGCTCGAGACGAAGCTCTACTGCATCCACGACGCCGAGCTCCCCGACGTGCAGATCTCGGTGCAGATGCTGAAGCCCTGGGTCGAGCACGCCGACGACAAGGTGTGGCGCCTGCACGATCTCGCGCTGCAGTACGCGCGCGCGATGCTCAACCTGCGCCTCTCCGAGCTGGTGAAGAAGGGCGACGCGCCCTTCCTGCGGGCGGAGGAAGGCGAGGGCGGCGGGATCGACGTCCTCGACGGCGAGGAGCTGAACGTCGTCGCCACGCCGGCCCAGTGGAAGGAGGCGCTCGCGGCGGTGCAGGCCGAGCTGCGCTCGGCGCTCGTGAACGGCTTCGCGCCGTCCGAACTCGAGGAGGTGCGCAAGAACGCGCTGCGCGACCTCGACGAGGCGGTCAAGGGCGAGAAGACGCGCTCGAGCGAGGCCTGGGTCGAGGAGCTGCTCTTCGCGGCCGAGTCGCGCGTCGTCCCGACCGACGCCGCCGCCGACCGCGACCTGCTGCAGAAGCCGATCGAGAAGCTCACCGTCGAGGAGTGCGTGACCAAGCTGCGCGTGGCGTGGACGCAGGGCAAGCTCGTGATCGGCGCGACCGGCGGGCTCGACCTCGGGCCGGGCGGAGAGAAGCAGCTCGAGGACGCCTGGAAGGCCGGCAATGAGAAGGAGGTCGCGGCGCGCGCCGAGGAGAAGGCGGCCGCGTGGGGCTACGCCTCCGATCCGGCCAAGGCCGGCAAGGTCGCCGCGCGCGACCACCAGGCCGAATTCGACTTCGACACGGTCACCTTCGAGAACGGCGTGCGCCTGTTCGTGAAGAAGACCGACTTCGCGCAGCGCGAGATCGGGCTGCGCGTGCTCGTCGGCGAAGGGCGCCTCTCCCTCGAGAACGAGAAGCAGGGGCTCCATTTCCTCGTGCAGAGCGTCTTCGACGAGTGCGGCCTCGGCAAGCACTCGGGCGACGACCTGCGCCGGCTCATGGCGGGGAAGGCGGTCGGCGCGCAGTTCGCCATCGGCGAGGACGCCTTCATGCTCGGCGGTGCGACGACCGTCGAGGACCTCACGCTCCAGTGCGAGCTCCTCTCCGCCTACCTCGCCGACCCGGGCTTCCGCGAGGACGGCGTCGCGCAGTTCCGCCGCGAGCTCCCGCAGTTCTACGAGTCGATCAAGCACCAGCCGGGCGGGGCGATCGGGACCCAGGTCCTCCCGGCCCTCTACGGCGGCGACCCGCGCGTCGGGCTGCCCAAGCTCGAGGCGGTGGAGGCGGCCACCCTCGACCAGGCGAAGGCGTGGATCACCGCGGCGCTCGACGGCGCGCCGCTCGACGTCGTCGCGGTGGGGGACCTCGACGTCGACAAGACGATCGCGAGCGTGGCACAGACCTTCGGCGCGCTGCCCAAGCGGCGCGCCCCGCTCGACCACGCCGACCGCCGCGCCTTCCCCGCGATGAAGAGCGGCATGAAGGAGAGCTTCGAGATCGACACGCAGATCCAGAAATCGGCGGTGCTCGTCTACTTCCCGACCGGCGACGGGCGCGACACGGCGACGCGTCGCAACCTGCGCTTCCTCTGCGACGTCGTCTCCGACCGGCTGCGCATCAAGATCCGCGAGCAGCTCGGCGACAGCTACAGCCCGAGAGCGCTCATCGACGCGAGCCTCACCTATCCGGGCTACGGGCGCCTCTCGATCATCGCGATGGCCGAACCCGCCAAGGCGCAGGAGGTGGCGAACGCGTGCCTCGCCGTGACTGCGGAGCTCGCCAAGGAGGGCGTCACCGACGAGGAGGTCGACCGGCTGCGCGGCGAGACGCTGAACCACCTGCGCGACTCGCTGCGCATGAACGGCAACTGGATCGAGATGCTCGGCGGCTTCCACAGCGGCCGGCCGGTCGTCGAGGACCTGAAGTCGATGCTGCCGCACCACGAGAAGCTCAAGGCCGCCGACCTCACGCCGCTCGCGAAGAAGCATCTCGGGAGCGACCAGGCGTCGGTCGCCATCGTGAAGCCCGCCGGATCACCCGCGCCCCCCGCCAAGTGACGGTCGCGGCGTCCGCCGAGTGACTTTCGCGGCGGCCGCGGATTGAAGTTCGTCGCGGCCACTGCGGGGGTCCGCGGGGGAGCGGGCCGCCGGGGAGAAACTTCCGTTGCCGCGGGGCGCGAGGCCCTTGCGGCCCGCGGTGCCCATTTTCACAATGCTGCGCCTTTTCCTCGGCCGACCCCGAGGCGAAGGATGCCCTCGTCGAAGGCCCGGCAGCGCTGTCGGAGCCGGGCGGACGCCCGAAACCACCGGGCGGCGCCCCGATCTTCACCGACGAATCGAGCGCTCACGGAAAACCAGGGGAAGAAAGCATGGATCTGTTGTCGGCAACCGCGGCGATCGAGACGGCGCAAGGCGCCACGAGCCCGAACCTGCTGCTCGGGATCATCTTCGGCTGCAGCATCTTCGGCCTGCTCTTCGCCGGCTGGCTCGTGTCGTGGGTCCTGAAGAAGGACACCGGCACCGAGAAGATGCGCGAGATCTCGGACGCCATCAAGGACGGCGCCGAGGCGTTCCTCGCGCGCCAGAACAAGACGATCCTCGTCCTCGCCGCCGTGCTCGGCGTCGTGATCTTCGTCCTCTACGGCTTCGTGCGCGCCCACCACGAGTTCGACCCGACCAGCACGGCGCTCCAGCTCGCGTTCTGGACGACGTTCTCGTTCGGGCTCGGCGCGCTCTGCTCGGTCGTCGCCGGCTACGTCGGCATGTGGGTCTCGATCCGGACCAACATCCGCGTGGCGTCGGCCGCCCGCAATTCGCTGAACGCCGCCTTGCAGGTCGCGCTGCGCGGCGGCGCGGTGTCGGGAATGCTCGTCGTCGCGCTCTCGCTGCTCGGCGTCGCCGGACTCTTCGCGGTGATCGAGGCCTTCGCGGCGCCCGCGGCCGTCGAGCACATCCCGCTGATGATCGTCGGCTACGGCTTCGGTGCGAGCTTCGTCGCGCTCTTCGCGCAGCTCGGCGGCGGGATCTACACCAAGGCGGCCGACGTCGGCGCCGACCTGGTCGGCAAGGTCGAGGCCGGCATCCCCGAGGACGACCCGCGCAACCCCGCCGTCATCGCCGACCTCGTCGGTGACAACGTCGGCGACTGCGCCGGCCGCGGCGCCGACCTCTTCGAGTCGACCGCCGCCGAGAACATCGGCGCGATGGTGCTCGGCGCCTCGCTCGCGCACACCGCCGACATCAACCACCTCGGCTTCGCGGCCGGCGTCGTCGGCGTGATGCTCTTCCCGCTGGTCGCGCGCGCGTTCGGCATCCTCGCCTCGGCGATCGGCGTCCTCTTCGTGAAGATGAAGAGCGAGACCGAGGACCCGATGCACGCGCTGAACCGCGGCTACTACCTGACCGCGGTGCTCGCGATCATCGGCTTCGCGTTCGCGACGTGGTGGCTGCTCGCCTCGCCGAACAATCCCGACGCGTGGTGGAAGTACTTCATCTGCGGGATGATCGGCGTGGTCAACTCGATCGCGTTCGTGTTCATCACGCAGTACTACACCGAGTACAAGTACCGCCCGGTGCAGTTCATCGCCGAGCAGAGCAAGACCGGCCCCGCGACCAACATCATCGCGGGCATCTCGGTCGGCTTCGAGTGCACGCTCGCGTCGGTCATCGCGATCTCCATCGCGATCATCTCCTCGTACATGATCGGGCTCTGGGCCTTCCCGACGCCGGCCGGCATGAGCTGGACCGCGGGCGGCGGCCTCTTCGGCACCGGCGTCGCGACCATGGGGATGCTCGCCACCTGCGGCTACATCCTCGCGATGGACAACTTCGGACCGATCACCGACAACGCCGGCGGCATCGTCGAGATGAGCGAGCAGCCGGAAGAGATCCGCAAGCGGACCGACCGGCTCGACGCGGTCGGCAACACGACCAAGGCGCTGACCAAGGGCTACGCGATCGGCTCGGCCGCGCTCGCCGCCTTCCTGCTCTTCTCCGCCTATCTCGACGAAGTGAAGAACTTCATGGGCGACGGCGTCGGCTTGAAGGCCGTCAACATCTCCGACCCGAAGATCTTCGTCGCCGGCCTGCTCGGCGGGACGCTCGTCTTCTACTTCACGTCGCTCGCGATCAAGGCGGTCGGCAAGTCGGCCTACGCCGTCATCGAGGCGGTCCGCAAGCAGTTCAGGGAGCATCCCGGGATCCTGAAGGGGACCGAGAAGCCGAACTACCGCGAGTGCGTCGACCTCGTGACGAAGAGCGCGCTGCGCGAGATGGTCAAGCCGGGGCTGTGGGCGGTCTGCATGCCGATCGCGGTCGGCCTGGTCTTCAAGCAGTTCGGCGTCGGAGCCGAGGCCGTCGCCGGGTTCCTGATCGTCGGCACGATCACGGGCGTCCTGATGGCGACCTTCCTCAACAACGCCGGCGGAGCGTGGGACAACGCGAAGAAGTACATCGAGTCGGGGCTGTTCAAGGTGAACGGCGTCGTGATGGGCAAGCGCAGCGATCCGCACAAGGCGGCGGTCGTCGGCGACACGGTCGGCGACCCGTTCAAGGACACCGCGGGCCCGTCGCTGCACGTCCTGATCAAGCTGCTCGCGACCGTCACGCTGGTGCTCGCGCCCCTCTTCATCTGAGTGGAGCGCGCAGGAATCCACGGTTCGGGCGCGGACGCCGCATCCTCGGCGGCTGCGCCCGCGTGTTTTCTGCCGCCCCGGGGCGCAGCCCGAGATTTCGTGATCCGTTGAGCGCCCAGGACCGTCCGAGGAAAAGGGGGGCGGCCTACCCGGCGCGCGATTGCGAGCGAGGTGGTAACGTCCCTCGCCTCGGGCTGCTTCCGCCAGGGAGAGGCCGTCTCGGTTTGTTCGGTTCCGAAGTTGTTTCCGGTCGACCGCACTCGCGCGACCAGCGCCTGCGGCCGGAATGGGAGGAACCACCGTGCACGAGCTGATCCAGCAGTGGTTGTCTGAATACGGCGTGGCGTGGAAGAAAAAGCTCGCGGCCCGTACCGGGTGCTGCGACTCACGAGCGGACGAGCTCCTCCCACCGACGGTCGAGACGCTCTTCGCAGTACTGCAGCGCGGCCGCCTCGACCTCGCCGCCTTCGTCCGCGGCTCCGACCCTGCGAGCCTCGTCGCGAAAGCCGACGTGCGCAGTCTCGCGATCCGCCACGGACTCGACGTCGCGAGCGCGCACGCGACGCTCGCCGCCATCGCCCCCGGAGTCCTCGAAGTGGCTCGCCGCACGGTGCGCACCGACGACGGCGTCGAGCGCATGCTCCAAAACGGCGCGAGCGCGAACGAGATCGGCGCGATCGGCGACCTGGCGAACCGCCTCTACCGGCAGCACGCGTCGTGATCGTCCGGCGCCGCCACCTCCTCCCACCGCGTACCGGAACTTGCGACGCCGCCCGGCGGGCCCGGAAGCCTCGCTTCCTCGCCCGCCCGGCGCTGCACGCCGCCCGCCTCCAGCGCGAGCGCCCCACCCGGCGCTCCTGACCTCGCCGTCCCGGCGACGCGAGTAGACTCCGAGCCTTCCGCCGCCGCCGCGCCGAGCGCGCGCGGCGGCGAGGTCGCGGGAGGGGGAGCTTGGCCGGGTCTTCCGTGGAGGGGGCGACCGTCCCGCGGCCGTCGCGCTGGTTGTCGGCGAAGCTGTGGATGCCGCTCACGCTCGTCGCGGTCACGGCGCTGTTGTTCCGGCGCGTCCCGTTCAACAACGAGAACATCTACCTCCTCGCGATCCGCCACTTCTGGCAGCCCGATCCGGCCAACTGGACCTATGCGGTCCGCTGGAACGAGCACCTCCTCTTCAACGCGACGCTCGGGGCGCTGGCGCAGGTCGTTCCGCTGACGGCGATCGCGTGGGGCGGGCGGATCGTCTCGTGGGCCCTCGTGCTCGCCGGCCTGTTCCGGATCGGGCGGCGCCTCGACGTCGCGCCGCCGCTGATCGCGCTCTCGATCCTGCTCTGGATCGGGATCGGGCAGCAGCTGGTCGGCTTCGAGTGGATCTTCCAGAGCTTCGAGGCGAAGGTGCCGGCCTACGCCTGCCTCTTCTTCGCGCTCGACGCCTTCCTGGGCGGGCGGATGAAGACGGCCGGCGTGCTGCTCGGGACCTGCTTCTCGCTCCACCCGGGCGTCGGCTTCGCGGCGTTCTGGTGCTTCGGGACCACGCTGATCGCGATGCGGCCGCCGGCGCGCGTCTGGCGCGCCGTGCTCGTGCCGGCGGCCCTGTGCGGCCTCCCGGGAATCATCCCGGCGCTGCTCGTGAGCCACGCCTCGACCGCGGCCGACCCGCTCGCGTGGCGCTTCGTCACGTTCCAGGCGCTGCCGCGCCACTTCAACGTCCTCGACTTCCCGCAGCAGAGCCTCGCCGCGCTGCTGCTCCTGCTCGTCTTCGTCTGGCGCGCGGCGCGCAACGAGCCCGGGCACGCCGGCCTGAGTGTGGTCTTCTCCCTGCTCGCCGGACTGAGCGTCCTCTTCACGCTCGGGATCGCCGCCTTCAAGCTGGAGCGCTTCGCGTGGCTGCAGGTCTTCCCGTTCCGCGTCTTCCCGCTGCTGCTGCCGCTCTTTGGCCTCTTCGTCGCCGCGCGCCAGCTCACCGTCGCGCGCCGCAAGCCGGGCGAGATCGTGACGCCGGCGCTCGCGCTCCTCGCGGTGATCAGCCTCGGGAGCCCGTTCCCGATCCTGCGCGAGGAGCTCGCGCTCAGCGTCGGGAGCTGGACCGCGACGGATGACCTCGACGCGGCGATGCGCTGGACGCGCGACCACGCGCCCGCCGACGCCGTCGTCGCGCTGCCGCCCGATCGCAAGGACGGCGACTGGGTGACCGGCCGCGCGACGGTCGTGAGCTGGTGGGCGGTCCCCTACGACCGCCTCGCCGAGTGGATCGCGCGGCTCGAGGACCTGCTCGGCCCGATCGACCGCACCAGCACGCGCGTCCCGGCGCGCGGCGAGCTGCTCGACCGCTTCAACGGCCGCCCGCAGGTGGAGCTCGAGCCGGCGCTGCGCCGCCAGCGCGCGACGCTCCTGATCTCGGCCGGCCGCTACACCTTCCCCGTGCTGCACGAGGTCGGGAGCTGGCGCGTCTACGACCTGGGCGCGCTCCGCAAGGACAAGTGACGCGCCGCCGCCGGCTCACTCACCGTCCGGGAGCAGCTCCTCGCGGTGGTTGGTCCACCAGGCGCGCCACGCGTCCTCGTTGCGCCCGAACTTCATCCCGGTGATCAGGCGCAGCGCCGCGAACGCGGCGATCCGCACGCCGCGGTCGTCGCAGCCCTGCAGCAGCTTCATCAGCGGGTCGACGCCGCGGATGTCCTTCAGGAATCCGAGCTGCTCCGCCGCCGCGTGCAGGACGAGCAGCGACGCATCGCCGTCGAGGCGACCGACGCAGACGTCCAGGGCGTCGGAGCACTTCATCGCGACGTAGGCGTCGAGCGCCATCGCGCGCACCCGCTCGTTCTCGTCGCGGACGCGCGACCGCACGCTCCCAACGAGAAAAAGGATCGGCCCGCGGGCGAGAACGGCGAGCGCGCGCCGCCGCGCGTCGGCCTCCGTCGCCGAGAGCGCCTGCGCGAGGAGCGGAGCCGCCTCCTTGCCGCGCTGCCCGAGCCACTCCTGGCAGCGGTCGCGCACGCCTTCCTCGGCGTGCGAAAGGCCGTCGACGAGGGCGCTGCCGGGGATCTCGGTGACGGGGCGCGCCGCCGCGGCGACGCGCACGACCGCCGGTCCCCAGGCCACCTTCACGAACTTGCCGTCGTCAGCGAGGACGACCGACCCCTCCTTGGCGTCGGGGTCGATCGTCCAGCCGGCGAGCGGGCGGCCCTCGACGCGCAGCTCGACGTGCTCGCTCGTCGGCACCGGTGGAGGCGTCGGGTCGTCCGCGCGGCCGCACGGGGCGGCCAACGCGACGACCAGCGCGATGCGAACGGCGAGCAGCGCGCTCATCGCTGCGTCCAGGAGATCAGCTCGACGCCCACCGAGAGCTGCTTCTCGACCGTCGCGATCGCCTCGGAGCTGTACCCGATGTCGATCGAGCCGCTGACTTCGATGTCCTCGCCGTTGACGTTGCCCGGCGTGAAGAGCGCGCCGCGGATGACCTTGTCACCGCCTCCGCGGAACGTCACCGAGCCGGTGACGAAGATCAGGCCGACGAAGTCGAGGTTGCCGGTCACCTCGAGGTTGCCGTCGACCACGAGCACGCCGCACCCCTTCGACGAGCCGGAGAGTTCGAGGTTGCCTTTGGCGTGCGCGATCTGCGCGATCAGCTTCTCGCGATCGCCGATCTTGGCACTGGGCTCCTTCGCGTCCGCGTCGCTCCAGGTGAGCGTCGCGAGCGAGCCGAGCGCCTTGGCGTACTCCATGATGTCTTCGGTCGCGACGGTCGCGATGCTCGGCGGGAGACCCATGCCGACGATGTTGTCCTGCTGCTCGGCCGAGAGCTGCATTTCGATCAGTGCCGGGTCGCCCGTCGTCCCGATGCCCGCCACGTCGGGGTTCGGGCCCGGAGTGCCGTCGATGTTGGTGTCCTCGCCGCTGATCTTGAAGGCGTTGCCGTTGACCGTGAAGGTCGCCAGCGGGTCGTCGCAGTAGAACGCGCTGTTCACCGCGATGTCGAGCTTGGTCTTCTTCACGACCGAGCCCGCGTCCTTCGTCTGCGAGAGCGCCGCGGTGGACAACTCGCGCCCCTGGCGGTCGTAGGCGACGTTCACGCGCCCTTCGGACGTGATGCTGACGTAATCGGTCTCGGCGAGGTCATCGACCTTGCCGTTGTTGTCGTTGTCGACGCCGTCGCTCGTCCAGTCGGTGACGACGACGTGGGCGAGGCTGCCGCCGACGGCGAGGTCGTACTCGCCCGCCCAGTTCGGGTCGACGGCGAGCTTCGCCATGGCGTCCTGCGCGCCCGACGCCGCCGCGTCGCGGGCGGCGGCCACGACCGCCGACGCCTCGACCTGGTTGCGCTGGCGCACCGTCACCATCAGGAGCGTGCCGGCGACGCCGATCAGCGGGATCGCTGCGGTGATCGCCATCAGCGCCGCGGAGCCGCGCCTCGAGCGGATCTTCTTCCGGAGATTCATGGTCACCTCGGCTTCGTCATTGCACGAGCAAGCGGAACGCGGCGGCAAGCGCCGCCGCGGGATGGGACTTGGTGGCTGGACTGTTCAGGGCGACGACGATCTGGTCCCCCTGCTTGGTGAAGGTCGCCGTGGCGCCCTCGGGGATCAGGACCGCCGCCATCGCGCCGTTGTCGAAGAGCAGCGCGCTCTGGTTGTGATCGACGCCGCAGAAGAAGCGCAGCGGCGGCAGGCCGAGCGCCGGCGCGTAGAGCGGCGCGCCGACCGACACCCCCGCGACGCGGCGGAACTGGACGTTGTCGTAGACGACGCCGTCCTGCATCGGCTCTGGGACGAACCCGCCGACCGGGATCGCCTGCAGCGTCGAGCGGCTCGCGGCGACGAACTGCCCGCGGATCCGGTCGAGCGCCGCGTCGAGCCGCGTCGCGACCACGTCGGCCATGACCGTGCGGTCGGCCGACTTGAGCGCGTTGCGCGAGACGCTGACGCCGAGCGCGAGGATCCCCGAGAGGAAGACCGCCGAGATGCAGACCTCGACGAACGTGAAACCGCCCTGGCGAGCCTGGCGGGCCTTCATGACGCGGCTCCCAGGCTGGAGAGGCGGATGGTGCGCTCGTAGTGCTGCGGGCCGTGGCGGCCCTGCCAGTCGATGACGACGCGGATCTCGAGCAGGTGGGCGGGGTCGCCCGTCGGCGCCGTGATCCGGATCGTGCCCGGGAGCCCGTCGGCGTCGCCCTTGATCGAGCGGAGCGCCGCGTTCACCATGCCCGGCAGCGTCACGGAGAAGCCACGCGTGTCGTGGGTCGCGGTGATCGTCGTGAAGTTGGTCGCGGCGACGGCGGCGAGCTCGCGCTCGACGGCGTGGATCGCGGCGGCCTTCTCCAGCCCCGTGCTGTGGAGCTGGTTGGTGGCGACGGAGACCTGCGCGAGGCCGAGCACGGCCGTCACGAGGATCACCGTCGCCACGAGCACCTCGATCAGCGTAAAGCCGCCGATCCCCCGCTTGTTTCCCGGTTGTTTCATCATGGTGTGTGCAGCGTGTCCTGTTCCCGCTGGCAGTGCGGGGAATCACCCTGCGCAACCTACATCGACTTCGTGGAGTCGAGCTGAAAGCCGGAAACCAGGGGCGGCGGGCGGCGGCTCTTCCGCTCTCGCTTCACTGGGCAGCCCCGGGAACCGACGCGACGAAGTTTCTCGTCCGCGGTTCGATACGAGGACTTCGATCCCGAGCTAGCGGCGCGTCCACGCCGCGAGAAGCACGCCCGCCGCTGTCCAGCCGGCGAAGCCAGCGACCTGCACCCACGGATTCGGCTCGAGCGCGATCAGGTATCCGAGAAAGAGGCAGACACCCAGCCCGACGATCGGCAGGAGCCGCCGCGCCAGCAGGCGGCACAGGGTGCTCGCGACTTCGCTTCCCGGCAGGAAGAGCACGGCGAGGCAGGTCGTCGCGTATTGCACGAGCACCGCGACGTTGGAGAGCGCGGTGAGGCGGTCGAACTGCTCGGCGGCGCGGCCGCCGGCGCCGGCGACGAGGCCGCCGACGGCCGCCGACGCGCAGGTGACCACGACCGCGACGACCGGCGTCCCGAACCGCGGATGGCGCTTGCCGAAGGCCTTCGGCAGCATCCCGTCGTCGGCGAGCGCGACCAGGAAGCGCGGCGCGCACAGGATCGTCACGGCTGCGAAGCCGAGGAAGCTGACGCACGCGCCGACGACGAGGAGCATCTCGCCGGGCCGCCCGAGCACGGCGGCGGCGGCGGCGGAGAGCGGCCGCGCGGTCGCGGTCGCGACGGCGTCGAGCTGCTCGAGCGGGGAGGCGTTCGCGAGCCCCGCCGCGGCGAGCAGCGCCTCGCGCGACGGCCCGGTCAGCGGGCCGACGATCGCCTCGACGCCGCCGGCGCCCGCTTCGATCCGCAGCCCGAGCAGCGGCGCCGTCCCGAACGCCACGAGCTGCAGCCCGCAGTAGAGCGCTGCCGTGAGCAGCAGCGCGCCGGTCACCGCGAGCGGGACGTCGCGACGGGGATTCGCGAGCTCGCCGGCCGGCACCGGCACCACCTCGAAGCCCTGCAGGGGATAGAAGGCCGCGAAGAGCGCGCTGCCGAAGGCGCGGCCGAACGCGGGATGGGCGAGGTCGGGGAGGAGCGCGCCGCGCGCCGCCCCCTCCGCCACCGGCGCGTGCAGGAGGTGCCACCCGCCCGCCACCGCCAGCAGCACGAGCGGGAGGACCTTGGCGACCGTGAGGAAGGTCGCCGTCCCGGCCGCCGGCTTCACGCCGACGCAATTGATCACACAGAAGAACGACAGCGTCGCGAGCCCGATCGCGATCGCCGGCACCGGCGCGGTCGCGCCGGGCAGGAAGAGGCCGATCTGCCCCGGCAGCGTCGTCGTCACCGCCGCCGCCGCCGCCCACATCGAGATCCAGGCGGTCCACGCCACGATGAAGGCGGCCCAGCGGCCGAGCGCCCGCTTCGCATAGAGGTAGGGCCCGCCCGTCTCGGAGTGGCGCGCCGACATCGTCGAGTAGCAGAGCGCGACCGTCGTGAGCAGCAGCGCGTCGACCGCGAAGGCGAGCCAGGAGGCGCCGCCGAGCTGGTGCGCGAGCAGGGCCGGCTTCTGGTAGATGCCCGACCCGATGATGTTGTTGACGCCGATGCAGAGGACGGTGAAGAGGCCGAGCCGCCGCGCCCGCTCGCCGCTGCCGGTCGACTGCGCCAAGTCGAGCTCCGTGGACGCGGTCGCCCGCGCCGCGCCGCTGCTCCGCCGCGCTACTTCGCGGCCGCCCCCTCGCGCTCCCGCTCGCGTGCGAGACGCAGCTTCCGCCGCTCGCGCACGATCTCGACGATGGCCGGCACGATCGAGAGGAAGATCACGGTGAAGATGATCGGGTGGAGGTACTTCTCCACCGTGCCGGCGCCGTAGCGTTCGTTGATCTTGCTCGCGCCGTAGAAGCCGATCAGCAGCATCGACGCGACCCAGCCGACGCCGCCGACGACGTTGAAGAGCGCGAAGCGGAAGTAGTTCATCCCGGCCGCGCCCGCGACGGTCGGCGCGAAGGTCCGCACGATCGGCACGAAGCGGGAGATCACGATCGTCTTGCCGCCGTACTTCTCGTAGAAAGCGTGGGCGCGCGCGATGTGCTTCTTCTTGAAGAGCAGCGAGTCGTCCTTGCGGAACAGCGCGGGCCCGAGCTTCGACCCGATCAGGAAGCCGAGCGCGTCGCCCACCACCGCCGCGAGGCAGGTGATCGCGACCATCGGCCAGAGCGCGATGGGGTGCTCGCTGTTCACGGTCGAGGCGGCGACGATGCCGGCCGTGACCAGCAGCGAGTCGCCCGGCAGGAAGAAGCCGACCAGCAGCCCGGTCTCCACGAAGACGATCGTCGCGATGCCGGTCGTCCCGTAGGTGCGGACGAGGTTCTGGATCCCCTCCGCGCTGAGGTAGTCGTGCCAGAGCTGGCGGATCAGGTCGAGCATGGCGGGCGGCGCGCGCCGCTCCTCGTCGGTCGGAAGCGCGTCACTTGCCCAGCAGCTCGTCGACCATCGGGCCGGCCTCGTAGACGTTGCGCAGCGCCATCAGGATGCCGGCCGAGTGGACCGAGACCGCGCGTGCCTGCACCTCGTCGTAGACGAATCGGTTCGACAGGCTCTGGATGTTGCCGTCGAAGATGATCCCGACCAGGCGGCCGTCGCGGCCGATGACCGGGCTGCCCGAATTGCCGCCGATGATGTCGGTGGTGCAGACGAAGTTGAACGGCGTGTCGAGTTGTTGGGGGGTGAGCGCGGCCCGCTTGTCGAGCCAGCGCTTCGGGAGCTCGTAGGGGTACTTGTTGTCGAACGACGCGCTGTGCTCGTAGAGGCCGTTGAAGGTCGTCTTCCACGGCACCCGCGCGGTCAGCTGCTCGAAGCCCTTCACCACGCCGTAGCTGAGGCGCAGCGTGAAGGTCGCGTCGGGCGGCTGCGACTTGCCGTACGCCTTGAAGCGAGCGCGCGCGATCTTCTCGCCGTTCTGCGACTCGACGCTCTCCACGTCCTCCTCGAAGCGCTTGCGCAGCTCGCGCAGGATCGGGTCGACGGTGCGCGCCAGCACGATCAGGGTGTCGGTCGACGCGTCGATCGCCGCCTTGCCGCCCTCGAACAGCTTCTTGCGCTCCTCCGGATCGGCGAGCTTCGTGCCCGCGAACGCCGCCTTCGCCGCCTCGGCCGGCGCCTTGCCGCCGAGCGCCGCCTTGATGAACGGGTCCTCCGCGCCGAGCTCCTTCTGCGCGAGCTCCAAGGTGGTCGCGAGCACGACCTCGTCCATGTCGAGGTGGATCGGCGCGGTGCTGAAGAGGCCGAGCTTCAGCGACTCGAGCCCGGCGTCGGAGTACTCGGGGAGGCGCTCGCCGTTGGGCTTGGGCAGCTCCGTCGCGAGGCGCACCAGCTGCAGCGCCTTGCCCGCCGCGTCGCCCCTCAGGCTCGACCAGTACAGGCGGTGGGTGTACTCGGCGAGCTTCTTGTACGCGCCCGCGATCGCGTCGAGGGCGCCCTGGTACTCGGCGAGCGCGGCCGCGTCGGCGGCGAGGCCCGCCTTCAGGCGCTTCTCCTCTTCGGCCTTGCGCGCCAGGATGCGCGGGTCCTCCAGGCCGCCGAGGTAGCCGGTGGTCGCCTTGTGGGAGTTGCTCATCCCGAAGATCGTGTCGTTGGCGCGCCGCTTCTCCTCGGCGCCGCGCGCCGAGTACTTCTCGAGCGCGACGATCAGCGCGGTGAGGAGCTTCAGGCTGCGCGGGTACTGCGTCGTGCGCAGGAAGTCCATCTGCGCGAGGGTGTTCATGCGGCCGGTCGAGCCGGGGTGGCCCGAGACGAAGACCAGGTCGCCCTCCTTGCAGCCCTCCGGGCTCCAGGAGAGGAACTGCTTGGGCTGGTAGGGCTTGCCGTCCTCGTAGACCCGGAAGAAGGTGACGTCGAGGTCGTAGCGCGGGAAGGTGAAGTTGTCGGGATCGCCGCCGTAGAAGGCCGTCTCCTGCTCGGGGCAGAGCACGAGGCGGATGTCGGTGAACTTCTTGTACCGGTAGAGGTGGTACTCGCCGCCGCGGTAGAGCGTGACGACGTCGCAGCGCAGGCCGGTCTTCTCGGTCTCCTCCTTCGCGATCTTGGCGATCTCGGCCTTACGCGCGGCATTGGCAGCAGCGCCGGTCATGTCGGGCTTGATCGCGCCCGTGACGCGCGCCGTCACGTCGTCGATCGAGACGAGCATGTTGAGCTCGAGGTCGGGGCACTTGGGCTCGCTGCCCGGCGCGCCGGCGTAGAAGCCGTTCTTCACCAGGTCCTTCTCGGGCGTGGAGAGCTTCTGGATCGACTCGAGCCCGACGTGGTGGTTCGTCATCACCAGGCCGTTCGCCGACACGAACGACCCCGAGCCGCCCGACATGAAGCGCACCGACGACAGGCGCACGTGGTCGAACCACGCCGAGTCGGGCGTGAAGGCGTAGACCTCCTTCAGCTTCTGGATCGGCGGGTTGTCGAAGGTCCACATGCCCTCGTCCGCGCGCGCGCTGCGGGCGGGAAAGAGCCCGAGCGCGAGGCCGAGCGCCAGGGGCGCGGCCGCCGCGACGAAGTTCGGGACGCGCGACGACGCACGAGCGAGGCGGTTCATCGGATCGATTCCTTCCTGCGGGACGGCCCGCCGGTCCAGGCGCGAGAGGGGTGATGCGCCTGCGGGGGGCGCAGACATTACTCGCGGGCGCGACGGGGCGAAATCCGGGGCCGTCCGACGCGGGCCGACGCCTTCCTCGACGGCTCGAATCCCGAATTCGGTAGCGTCGCCCGTGCGACGCGACGAGGCGGCGGAGCCCGTGGCATGGCGCGACGAGGGATCGTGGCGGTGCTCGCGTGCGCGCTCGCGCTGGAGGCGGCGGCGAGCGGGCAGCAACCTCCGGCGCCGACGAAGCCGATCGCGAAGCCGACCGCGAAGCCGACGCTCTACTACGTCTCGCACACGCATTGGGAAGGCGCGGTCTTCTTCACGCGCGAGGAGTACCCCGGGATCGGGCTGCCGCACATCGTCGCGGCGCTGCGGATGCTCGAGAAGCATCCCGACTACCACTTCACGCTCGACCAGGTGGCGTACGTCCGGCCGTTCCTCGAGCGGTATCCCGAACACGGCGACGCGTTCCGGCGGTTCGTGAAGGAAGGGCGGCTGCACATCGTCGGCGGGATGGACGTGATGCCTGACGACGTCAAGCCGGGCGGCGAGGCGTTCGTGCGGCAGATGGTGTACGGCAAGCGCTGGTGCCGCGACGCGCTCGGCGTCGACGTGAAGGTCGCGTGGCTGGTCGACACGTTCGGACACCATCCGCAGCTGCCGCAGCTGCTGGCGGGCGCGGGCTTCGACTCGTTCTGGTTCTGCCGCGGCGTGCCGCAGGACGACCTGCCGTCGGAGTTCCTCTGGCAGGGGATCGACGGCACGCAGATCCCGGCGTTCTGGATCCCCGGCTTCTACGGGCTGTTCCATGGCCCGCCGCGCGACGACGCGGGCTTCGCGAACTTCTTCCAGCAGCGCTTCGACGCGTTGACCTCGCACGTGCACGGACCCGAGCGCGTCGGCCTCGCGGGCGTCGACGTCTGTCCGCCCGAAGAGGACCTGACGCCGCTGATCCAGCGCTTCAACCAGCGCAGCGAAGCGCCGTTCGAAATCCGGCAGGCGGGGCCCGAGGAGTTCGCGGCGGTCGTCGCGAAACGCAGCGACCGGCCCACGTTCTCGTTCGACCTGAATCCGATCTTCCAGGGCACCTACAGCAGCCGCATCGAGCTCCATCAGGAGAGGCGCGCCCTCGAGTCGCTCCTGGTGAGCGCGGAGTCTCTCGCCGCGACGGCGGCGACGCTCGGCACGCCGCCGCGTGACGTCGATTTCGAGCGCGCGTGGGAGCCGCTGCTGTTCAATCAGACGCACGACCTCGCTTCGGGCGTGATGACCGATCCGGTCTACGACGACACGCGCCGGAGCGACGCCTTCGTGCGCCGGCTCGGCGAGGAGCTCCGCGACGACGCCTTCGCGCGCGTCGCCGAACGGATCGACACGCGCGGCGACGGTGCGCCGGTCGTCGTCTGGAACGAAAGCTCCTGGCCGCGCAGCGACGTCGTGTCGGTCGACGTCGCCGCGCCGCCGGGCGCCGCCTGGATGGAGGTCGTCGACGCCGACGGGCACGCGCTCGCGACGCAGCTCGATTCCGTGCGGCGCCTCGCCGACGGCGCGCTCGCGCAGGCGCGCGTCTCCTTCCTCGCCCGCGCCGTCCCGCCGCTCGGCTGGGCGACGTACCACGTGCGCGCTGCCGCGCCGGAAGCGGCGCCCGTCCCTTCGTCACCCAACGCGAACGACGTCCTCGAGAACGAGTTCTTCCGCGTCGTCGTCGACCGCACGACCGGCGCGCTGACGAGCCTGCGCGAGCGCTCGTCCGACCGCGAGCTCCTCGCCGCGCCCGCGAACGTCGTCGCGCGCTCGCCCGACGCCGGCGACCTCTGGGAGATCGGCCGCCCGCTCGACGGCGGCATGTACATCGCGTCGAAGGAGCGTCGGCCCGTCCCTTCCGTGGCGACCGCGCTCATGAGCTCCATGCTCAACGGCAAGCCCGCGTCGATCGCGCGCGGCCCCGTCTTCTCCGAGCTGCGCGTCGCGGACCACTTCGGCGGCGGCGAATTCGCGACGCGCATCCGCGTCGCCGCCGGCGTCCCGCGCGTCGACTTCGAGACGACGCTGACCAACCGCGAGAAGCACGTGCGCTACCAGGCGCTCTTCCCGACGACCATCGCGTCCGGACGCCGCGTCGACGAGATCCCGTTCGGCTCGCTCGAGCGCCCCGCCGGCGTCGAATTCCCGGTCCAGAACTGGATCGACTGGAGCGACGACCGCGGCGGCGTCGCGCTGTTGAACCGCGGCCTGCCCGGAAACGTCGTGACCGACGGCGTCGTGATGGTCTCGCTGCTGCGCGCGGTCGACCTGCGCGGCTACAACGAGGGCCGCTCCTCCGAGACCGGCTTCGAGCTGAATGTCCCGCGGACGCTTGCCTACTCGCTCGTCCCGCACGGCGCCGGCACGCACCGCTCCGACCTCGTCCGGCGCGGACTCGAATTCAATCGACCGCTCCTGGCACGCAAGTTCGCGGCGCACGCCGGGAGCCTTCCCGCGCGTCGGTCCGGCCTCGAGATCTCATCGCCCAACGTCGTCGTCACCGCCTTCAAGCTGGGCCCCGACGGCGCGACGATCCTCCGCCTCTACGAATCTTCGGGCCTCCCCGCGCCGCACGTGACGCTGAGCTTCGCCGCGAAGATCGCCGAAGCAGCGCGCGCCGACCTGCTCGAGGATGCGATCGCGCCGCTCTCCCCCGACGGCGCGACGCTCACCCTCGACCTCCGCCCCTTCGAGATCGCGACGCTGCGCGTCCGCCTCGCGCCGCTCGCGCAGTGATTGTCGGCGGCATCAGGACTCGGTCTAACCCGCCGAGTGTGCTCGATATCGGCCGCGCGACACCACGATTCTCGCACATTCGGCGACAACGGACTCCGATTGCAGCCAGGTTCTCCGGCTCGCGCTACTGCGTCAAGAAGGTCTCGACTCCACTCGCGAGGAGCTTGCCGTTGCCGTCGATGGTGAATGCCTGCATCTTGAGGCTGTTGGCTCCGAGGCCGAAGGGGACCGACGCACCGATGACCGCGCGACCCGTGGCGTCCAGGACTCCCAAGCTCAGGAGCGAGAATGTCGGGGTGCCGTTCACGTCGCGAAGGAAGAGCGCGTAGGGGTTGCCCGCGATACCCTGACCGGGCGTGATGGTCACAGTCTCCCCGCCGTACACGACTCGCGCGCGAGCGTCGACGAAGAACTTGTGACCCTTCCATGCGGAGACGCTTCCGACGTCGAAGTTCGCCCCGTTGCTTTCATTCGGTCGAGAAATGATGAAGTCCGCAAGACCATCCGAATCGAGGTCTCCTACGGGCGACACGGCGGTGCCGAACCCCAGACTCGCGAGATTCGACAGATCTTGGAAGTGGTAGATCATCCCGCCGTCGCGACCGGAGAAGACAAGCGCGGAGCCACCTACAGCACCATCCACGAAGACAGGAGCGCCGATCAACAAGTCGAGAACACCGTCGTCGTTCGTGTCACCGACCCCATGCAACGAGAAGCCGAGCCACCAATCCAGTGGAGAGTGCGTGGAACCATTGCCGTCCGAGGGCTCAAACGACATCAGCAACGACCCGTCCTTGCCCGAATAGAGCGCAGCGTATCCGCCATCGGCGACGACTCGATCATCGTGAGGTGCGCCGATGAGGATGTCGGCGTAGCTGTCATTGTTCGCGTCGCCGGGAATCGTGACGGCGAAACCGAAGGCGGCGTCATTCCTCGTCGATCCGAATTCATACAACAGCGCACCGGTTGCGCCGGAAAACACCGATACCGCACCACCATTCCTAACCCCGTAACTCGAATTGCTGTCGCCGACGACGATGTCGGGAACTCCGTCACCGTCAATGTCACCGCCACCTCCGAGGGCCCTTCCGAACAACACCGGCGGAGAGGGACTCGTGAGCGTCCAGATCAGGCTGCCGTCGACACCCGACAACACAAGGGCGTAGTTCACCCCGGAACCGACCACGAAGTCAGAAACACCGTCGCCACTCACGTCACCTACCGCGGCCACCGCTAGCCCAAGCGTATCCGTCGACACGCCATAGACCGAGTAGATCGGATTCCCGGAGTTTCCTGAGTAGGCAGTCACGACACCTTGCCGGAAGACGGTATTCGTCACGAACGGTGCCCCAACCGCAAAGTCGGTCGCGCCATCACCGTCAACATCCCCGAGTGCCGCGACGGAATACCCGAATAAATCGCCCGCATTGACTCCGTAGATGGAATAGACGGTCGCGCCACTTGCTCCGGATAGGACGCGGACCATCCCCGCATTCGTAGCCGCCGTCGAATCGACATAAGTACCTGTCACGATCTCAGAGACTCCGTCTCCCGTCAGATCGCCCAGAACATCGACAGCCCGCCCGAGTTCTTGATTTGCATGATCACCGAACGATTTCCAAATCTGCTCTTGGCCGAGCAATTCTGACGAGGCGGCCATGACTACCAAGCCGATCGCGATCAGCTGCACGACAGCACGTCGGGTATGGTCCATGAAGACTCTCCCTTTCAAACTCCGTTACCGTCGCTCTCGAATACGACGTCATCGATGGCACAAGGTCCCGCTGAGCTCCCGATGGTGCAAGTGAAGGAGAAGTTCGAGCCGCTCGAAAGCGGGAGCGAAAACCCGCTCCCATCATCGACGACGGCATACTCGTGAACGCTGCCGGTTGTCGGCACGGCGTTGAACGTCTTTGTCGTCGACGAACTACCCTGCGTGATCACGATGGTGATCGACGCGGCCGCGCTGCCGGAATTGGAAACGCGCAAGCGCGTCCGATAGCGATACGTCATGGTGGGAACCGTTAGCGGGGCCGGTTCTGGCGGGACAAGGCCGTTGAAACTCAATTGATCGCCGCTGACGAGACCGACGACGGACTGACCCCCATTGAGTCGATCGCTCGTCGGAGTTCCACCCGGCACATTGTTCGACTGGATCACCGGGGTCCCGCCACCGGCGACGACCGCGGACGTGAAACCTTCGGCTTCGACGGCGAGGAACGGATGAAGGACTCGCCCGAGCTGTTCGAGCCCCATCAGCAGTATCCCGTCGGTTTTGATGTACGACTCGGCCGGACCATACTCCGAACGCGAGAATGAGAACGGTGCAACGTTCCAGTTCGTGATCGGTCCGTTGAGCGGGTCGGGGATTCCGCAGATCCCAGTCAACGTCGTCGGCTGAGTCCACTAGTGCAACGCGTCGATCATCTGGATCGCAAAGTGGCGGCCGACGCCATTCACAAAGCTCGCACTCGCATGACCGAGGTCGTTGTCGGCGATGCCACTTGCGGATTGCACGTGTCGAGCAATAACTCCCATGTGCATTCCGAGCGGCCAGTTCAAAGTTCCGACGGATAGGCGGACCAACGGATTGAACTGCGCGCTGGATCTACCGAAGAACTGCGCGAGTCGCGCAGTGCCGTAGGACTCGATAGCGAAGAACTTGTCGAAGAACGGTTGCTCCCCGTAGAAGTCGGTCGGCGGCGTATCAAAGTTCCAGGTCCATCCCAGTTCCAGCGGGTTCCCAAAAGAGGTTCCGCAGAGTTGCGTCTGGTACCAGTTCGCGTACACGTCGTTCAACGACTGTTGCCACGTCTCGTGAGGCTGCGGGCTCTGCGGCCAGTCAGCGACGTTGTTCTCGATACAATAGAGCAGTGGGTCGATTGCGGCATACGCAGACGGGTCAACTTGTTTCGGGATGTTCACTGTCGCGCTCGCGCTGTTCTTCAGGAGACCTCCGCTGGTCCACCAGGGACCGACGACGGTCGAGGCTGTCGGCGGGAACTTGATTAGGTCGGTGCACAACTTGTTCCGCGCGTCCAAGAGTACGTTGGGGTCGAGACTGTAGTCGTAGATGAGAAAGTCGAGCATTGCCTGTGCGCGATAAGGAATGAAGAAATCAGCGGCCTTGGTGTACTTCGTCGAGAGGTTGTACAAATACGTACGGGAATCCATCGCCTGCGCAAAGTAGTCGGCGGCACGAGTCACTGCGAAGGGCTTGAGAGTGCGGCCAGCATCCGCAAGTGCCGCGCAGGACATCCAGAGGTTGTTGCCAGAATTCTTGTTATCATCACGGTCCAGCGCACCGGCTTGAAGTGAGCGGTGAAAGCGCGTGTGATGTTCGTGATATATGTGCCCTGCGATGTCTTCGGCCGTTGGGGCAGAGGCAAGGTGATGGCCGCGTGAGTCGCGTTCGCCAGTGGTTACTTCGTGGGCCAAAGCGCGAGTGAAATCCACGTTTTCGCTTGGCCCCAGCTTCAGCAGAAACTCCGACCCCACTTGGATCTGGTGAATCAAGTCTCGGATCTCTTGTGTCGAAAGGTGTGGGCGGCGCCGGCGGAGGAGGTTGCAAAACCCGCTGACGAATGTTCCCTGTGAGCGGTTCTCTCCATTTTCATTGCCTGCATCGAACCAGCCACCGCCGGGGTCCGCATTCAACGGACCCTTTGAGAAGGGGGGATGGTCGACCGCTTCGCGCTCGCTTCCATTCCTCCAACTCAGATTCTTGCTCGGATCGGAGACCAGCGTCGAATAGTAGAGGTTCGGATGAACGTCGAACGGGTCACTCTGCGCGTGGAACGGCGTATTCAGGCCGTCGTTTAAGTGTCCGTCCGCGGTGACGTACCATCCCGCCTGGTCGGTTGTGATCCGGTTCCACTCCCAACGCCACCAATAGATCGGCACGGTCGGATAGGTTCCCGCCGTCCCCGGAGCACCGAAGTCTTCATAGTTGGCGACCTCCTTGAAGCACGGTTCGCCCGGTGGATTTGATGGTGATGTGAAACTCTGTTGCGACACGCCGGCAGAGTCGAACAAGTTCCACGTGACGTCAGCGATGGCGCTAAGACCCAAGTTCCGCACGTCCGGGCTATTCGGTCGCATCGCCACCCACTGCGGACCAGCTGTGTCGTATCCAATCTGATTCGACATGATCGCGAACGCCTGCGGTGTGACCGATGCGATTTTGACCTCGTCAAGAATCCAGGAGGCGGCGCCGGCGCTGTTACCTCCTTGATCTAAATACCAGTGGACATAGACCTCTCGAGCAGAGCCGCTCGCGTAGAAAGGCCATTCGTACAACGAGAATCCCAGTGTCACATCCGTCAACTTGCCATAGGAGCCTGCGTTCTTGTCCGCCGTGCCGAACTCAACCCAACCGTTGCTCACTGCCGGGTAAGGTGGAGGGGCGCTCGGTGGGACGATTGGGATCCAATTGCCTCCGACGAGGTGCGAGATTCGTAGGTCAGCCCACGGTCTCCCGTCGTTCGTTACGCCTGGCGTCCCGATGAACTGCCAGTTGCTCGGGAATCTGAAGTAGTCCCACCCGAAATCGACGCGAAAACTGCGCGTCACGCCGGCCTGAAATGGTCCGATGTCGAAGGGGAGGCCGACAAGGTCGATCGCGCTCTTGTTCCCAAAAGTATCGTTGACGTGTCTCGCCAGCATTTGCGTGGTGGCGTTGGAACCCGACTTCCACGAAACCTGGATCGCAGCCCACGGACCGTCTGGACCACCGACCGTCGTGCCTCCTGTGATCGCAGTGGGAGAGAAGATGAGATTCATGACGCTGTCTGGACCGAGTCCCGTGCCTCCTCCCGAAACCCCCAGGTCGAATTGCACCCTCAAGAAACCCTCACACGTTCGTGCAAAGGGCCAGTGAATCGCGACGTTGTTGTTCGCGGGAAGCAGGTACGCGGCAGGTAGCGCGGCATCGATCGGGATGACGGCCCATCCGGCGCTGGGCGGAGCCGTATTGAATACGATGGGATATGGCGTCGTCGCCGAATAGGGGGTCGCGATCCAATCGAGCAGATTGTCTACAGGCGTGTTGGTGGTGACCGAGTCGAAGTTGCTGTCGAACGCGGTCTGCGCGTGGCCGAACGTCGAGGGGGAGGCTGCCGAAGCTCCGACGATTACTGCTCGAACGCCCCGGAAGAGTGCCCCCCGCCCGATTCGGGGCGTCATTCGTCGTTTCACCCCGCGCGCATGACAATTCGACACCTGAGTCCTCCTTCGATGGACTTGTCGCCGAGCGCGCATAGGTCACGAAGGCTCGCGGCCGGGAAGCGCGAGAGGGCAGACGCAGCGGACGGTAGCGCCGATTTCACATCTGACAAGGGGTCACGGACATCGGAAGGCCGAATGCCGGGGAAGAGCAGGTTCTTCGCGAATGAACGGTCCAGCTGGACGTTGCGACTATCGGCGGGATTAGGTCGATCCTGCGAATGACCGTCGCGATCGTCCGTAGCGAGACGGGCCTTTCAGATTCCGAAAAACTTCACCATGAGCACGAATGCCCAGCCGTCCGAGATGAAGGGCTCGTTCGAAACTGATGCGACGACTGGATGCGCCGGGCACATGTTGGAACGTCGTGCAACGACCTCGCGCGGCGCCGGGTGACGAGGTCTTCTATTGACCCGTGCCTGCGATGTCCCCGCACTCTTTCGCCGAGCTACCCGGCCCGCTTCGGCATCTCCGCCGACCGCCGGAAGAACTCTGCGAACGCAGCCATCCCGCCGCCGGCCTGCTGCCAATCGAAGTTCTCGTTCGGGGCGTGGTAGCCGTGCTCGGGGAGGGAGAGGCCGAGGAACATGATCGGGCACTCGAGGACCTTCTCCATCGTGATCACCGCGCCGATCGAGCCGCCCTCGCGCACGAAGACCGGCCGCTTCCCGAAGCCGAACTCGACGCAGTCGCCGGTGAGGTCGGCCCACGGCCCCTCGGTCACTCCCTTGTAGGGGGCGAGCGCGCCGAGCGGTACGACCTCGACGTCGGAGTTGAGCTTCTTCACGTGCTTGGTGATCTGGCGCATCACCTTCGCCGGGTCCTGGTCGGGGACGAGACGCACGCTGCACTTCACCTCGCCGCGTGGCGGGACGATCGTCTTGATGCCGGGGCCGGTGTAGCCGCCGGTCACGCCGTGGATCTCGAAGGTCGGCAGCGCCCAGATCCGCTTCATCACGTCCATCGCCTTGGTGACGCGGATGCTCTTGAAGGCGTGGTCCTCCAGGAACTTCGCGACGGAGAAGCCGCAGCGCTTGAAGCTCTTCTTCTCCTCCTTGGTGAGCTTGGCGACGTGGTCGTAGAAGCCGGGGATCTTCACCTCGCCGGTCTTGCCGTCGACGCACTTGGAGACGACCTGCATCAGCTCGGCGAGGGGGTTGCGCGCGGCACCGCCCGACGTGCCGGAGTGCTGGTCGGTGGCGCCCGTCTCGAGCTTCAGGAGGAAGCCCTGCAGCCCGCGCAGCCCCGCGGCGCAAGCAGGCCGCTCGCGCGAGACCCAGACGGTGTCGGAGACGACGACGATGTCGCTCGCGAGAGCCGCCTTGTCCGCCTCGACCGCCGCGGCGAACGACGGGCTGCCGATCTCCTCTTCCAGCTCCCAGAGGAACTGGACGTTCACGCGCGCGCCGTGGTCGAGGGCGTAGCGCGCGCCGAAGAGCGCCGCGAGCGCCGGCCCCTTGTCGTCGGTGGTGCCGCGCCCGAGGTAGCGGTCGCCGTCCTGCATGAAGACGAACGGGTCGGTCCTCCACTCGGAGGCCTCGCCGCCCGGCTGGACGTCCATGTGGTTGTAGACGGTGACGGTCGGCGCCGCGGGGTCGACGACGCGCTTGCCGACGACGATCGGGTGGCCGGCGGTCGTGAGCAGGCGCGACTCGAAGCCGAAGTCGCGCAGCGTCGTCGCGGCGAGCTCCGCCATGCGCGGCATCTCGTCCTTCGAGGTCGGATCGACGCTCACGCTCTTCGTCTCGACGAACTTCTTCAGCAGCTCCTCGTAACGCGCGCGGTGGGTCGCCGCGAACTGCGTGAGCTCGTCGCGCGAGTAGGAGGGCGTCGCGGGCGCGAGCGGCGGCGCCTGTGTACGCGACGACTTGGGACCCCGGGACTTCGACGACTTCGAACGCTTCTTCATCGGAGGAACTCCGCGCGCGCGGGGACGGGAAACGGGAGGGCCGAGCACGTTAGCAACCGCGAAATCGGCGCGTGTGAAGGCGGGCGCGGCGTACGCTTTCGCGCCATGGTCCGGGCGAACCGATCGACGCTCTGCGCCGCCTTCGCCGCGCTCGCGTTCTTCGCGGGGCTCGCCCTGTTCGGGTTCAACTGCCACGGGGTCGAGGAGACCGGCAGCGCGGAGCGCGACGGCTTCGTCGCGCAGGCCGAGCGCGTGCTCCGCGGCGAGCTCCCCGACGACCCGTTCCGGCCGCCGACGTACCCGTACGTGATCGCCGGCGCGAGCCGCCTCCTGGGTGGGGGCAAAGAGGCGCCGTTCGTCGCGGCGCGGCTGCTCTCGAACCTCGCGGCGGCGGCGCTCGCGTGGAGCGCATTCGCGCTCGCGCGTCGCCTCGCGGGCGGCCAGACCGCCGGAACGGAGAGCCGCGACGGGGCGCTCGCGGGAGCGCTCGCCTTCGCGCTGGTCGCCGCCAACTCCGCGACCTGGATCGACGGCCAGCACGTGACGACCGACATGCCGTTCGCGGCGCTCGCGGCGGCGGCGCTGCTCGCGGCGCTCGCGTGGCTCGAGCGGCCGAGCCTCGCGGCCGCGCTCGGCGCCGGGCTGGCGTTCGGCGGGGCGGCGTGCATCCGCGGCAACGCGCTGATGCTGTTGCCGGGGCTGCTCGCGGCGGGGTGGCTCGGGCGGCGGAGGTCGCCCGGCCCGCGGCGCACCGTCGAGCTCCTGCTCGCGGCCGCGTGCGCGACGGCGCTGCTCGTCCCGAACTGGATCCTGCGCGAGCGCGCGTTCGGCGACGCCTTCCACGACGAGAACTGGAAGAACCTCGCCTGGAAGCTGCACGGCTGGCCCGATTGGACGCGCTTCCCGTCGAGCTCGGAGCGCGGGAGCTTCCTGCAGATCCTCGCGAGCGAGCCCGCTGCGGTGGCGCGCGGCATGGGGGAGGAGCTGTGGCGGCTCGCGAAGAGCGGGCTCTCCGAGCTGTTCGGCAGCCGGTTCCATCTGCTCGCCGCGCTCGCCGGCGCGTGGCTCTGCGTCCGATCGCGCGCGGACGACGGGCGGCGCGCGCAAGCGAGCCTCTGGCTGCTCGCGAGCCTCGCGTTCTTCACGGCCGGCGTCGCTGCGGCGTTCTTCGCGTGGGGGCGCCTCTTGGTGGTCACCCTGCCGGTCGTCGCCGCGACGACCGCGGTCGGCGTGCTCTCGCTGGCGAAGTCGCCGCGCGCGCGCTGCGTGGCGATCGGCGTCGTCGTCGCGCTGGTCGGCTGGCTCGGCGCGAAGACCGTGATCTGGCGGTTGCCGTGGTTCTTCGACAACCATCCCCGCGCGGAGCTCGCGGAGCTGCGGCGGCTCGACGAGCGGCTCGCGCCGGGAGCGTCGTTGGCGGGGACTTCGCCGTTCCTCGGGCGCTACCTCGCCCACGACTACTTCGAGATCGAGGACGTCTCCGGCGCGGCGTCCCTCGATGCCGCCGCCTACTGCGAGCGGCTCGTCGCCGCGTTGCGCGAGCGCCACGCGGCGTTCCTCGTGGTCGGCGCGGGCGCACTGCGCGACCGGCCGCGCGTGCTGGCGGACGCCAAGGAGACGCCGGCCGGCCTCGAACTCGTCGAGGCGAACCACGGGTGCGGGTTCACCGTCTGGCGCGTCGCGCCGGTCCGCTGAAGCACGTGAAGCACGTGAAGCACGCGCCGCCGGCGCGTCACTTCACGCGGAAGGCCTGGGTGGCCGAGGTCACCGCGCCGAAGTCGTTGCGCGCGGTGACGCGCCAGCGGTAGTGCTGGCCCGAGACGAGCGGCGGCGTCACCTGGACGCTCGCCGTCTTGTCCGCGACCGAGCCGCCGCGGAAGACCTGGCCGAGGAAGACCGGCGTCTCGAAGGTCGCGTCGGTCGCGACTTCGACGAGCCAGCTCAGCGCGCCCGGCCCGGCCTTCCAGGTGAGCGTCGGCGTGGTCGTGTCGACCTGAGACTTCGCGGCAGGGCTGATCAGCGTGAAGGGCTTCGGGCCGCCCGGCAGGTTCGAGAAGACGTGCGTCGCGAGGAAGTCGCGCAGCACCGCGTGGCGCGGGAGCGACGGGTCGTTCACGCAATAGAACTGCGCGTACTCGCCGCCCTTCTGGTTGCGAAGCACCAGCGCGTCGCTGACCGGCGGTGTCGAGCCGTCGCTCGCGTAGAGCCTCGCGACCGACCAGGCGGGGTTGAGCTTCGCGACCTCGAGCGCGCAGCTCGAATCGAACGGCGCGAGCGCGGGGAGCGCAGCGCCGTCGGCGCGCACGTCCATGTGGCCACCGCCCGCGACCAGTTGCGGCGCGCCGGCGTTCAGCAGATCGTCGAGGGCCCACGGACCGGCGCCGTGCGTGAACTCGTCGCCGCCGAGCGAGAGGTAGGAGGCGAAGGGGTTCTGGCCGGTCCAGAGCAGCGAGTTGCCGCTGTTGAGCCACTGCTCCGCGAGCGAGCCGTTGTCCTGGCCCTTGTAGACCACGCCCGCGCCTTCATCGAGGCAGATGAGCCAGTCGCGCTGCGAATCGCGCAGGTAGGCGCTCATCCACGCCTGCAGCGCCGGCAGGTCGGCCGCGCCGAAGACTCGCGCCTCGAATCCGCCGGCGTGGAGGTCGTCGGCGAGCTGCGTCGCGAGGCTCCAGCGCTCGTCCGTCGAGAGGTCGTGCGGCGCGACCAGCGGCGCGAAGATCGCGACCGCGGGCGCGAGCGGACGCACGTAGATCGGCGTCGTCACCGTCTCCACCTCGCTGCCGTCATCCGCGGAGAGACGCAGGGAATAGTTCCCGGGCGCCGCGTAGAGGTGGGTCGGAGAGAAGTCCTGCAGGTGCGAGCCGCGGAAGCGGTCGACGGCGCCGTCGCCCCAGTCGAAGGCGAGGTCGGCATCGCCGAGGCCCGCGTAATGGACGTGGCCGGTCGCCGTGATCGGCGTGCCGAGCCGCGGCGCGGCGCTGGTGAGGTTGGCGAGGTGGGGCTCCGCCTCGGCCGTCGAGTCGTAGAGGTCGAGCGCCTGCGTCGCCTGCAGCCCGCGGCTGTCGGTCACGACCAGCACGACCTGCATGTAGACGCCATGGCCGTGGATCGGCGGCGTGTAGGTCGCGTGGTGGCCGTGCAAGACGGCCCAGCTCGGGTGGGTGTGGTGGTCGTGGACCAGGTTCACGACCCACTGCACGTCGAGCGCGGTGCCGGACGGGTCGTCCTCCGCGTCGGAGACGGTCGCGTCGAAGGTGATCTGCGTCTGGCCCGGGACGAAGAGGGTGCCGTTCGCCGGTGAATGGACCGCATCGATCGTCGGCGGCGTGTCGCCCGGCGCGAGCACCTGCGTGAACTTCGAGCTCTCGCCCTGCGGGTCGGACGCGGTGAGCGTCACCGTGTAGTTCTGCGGATTCGGATAGGACTTGGAGAAGCTCGGCAGCGTCGAGTGGGTGCCGTCGCCGAGGTCCCAGTCGAAGGTGAGCGTGTTGCCTTCCGGATCGAAGGAGCCGCCGCAGTCGAACTGCGCGGTGAAGGGCAGCGACCCGAAGGTGGGCGCGACCGTCGCGACGATGACCGGCGGATGGTTCGTCTTGGTGTAGCGGATGCGCCGCACCTGCCCGGCCCAGAGCGCGATGTAGTGGAGGTCGCCGTTCACCGGATCGGGCACGAGGGCGACGGGATTGTCGGCCGAGCCGAGGAAGAGCTCGCTCTGCGCCGGCTGGTCGTTGGAGAAGGGCACCGAGCGGATCCAGTTGTTGGCGTAGTCGGCGTAGAAGAGCCGGCCCTTGTATTTCGAGGGGTATCCGGTCCCGTCGTAGAAGCAGAGCCCGGTGGCGGCGCTGCCGATGTAGCCGATGTTCTTCGGATCGGTGTGGTGCCAGTTGAGCAGTGGCTTGGTGAACAGCGACGCGTCGTGGCAGAGGCCGAAGGGGTTGTTGTTGTAGTACTGCTTGCAGATCGCGCCGCCTTCCCAGCACGGCCAGCCGAAGTTGAGCCCCTCGGTGATGCGGTTCACCTCCTCCCAGGTGCCCCAGCCCACGTCGCCGGCGTAGATGCGCTCGGGCGAGCCGGAGCCGGGCTCGAGGCAGAAGCGGAACGGGTTGCGCAGGCCGAGCGCCCAGACGCGCGACGCGTTGTCTGCCGCGTTGCCCGTCCAGAACGGATTGTCGGGCAGCCCGAGCCCGGTCGCGGGGTCGAGGCGCAGGATCTTGCCGGCGAGCGACGTGAGCGACTGCGAGCGGAACGCGCCGATGTCCTCGCTCGCGTCGAACTTGCCCGAGCCGAAGCCGGCCGGGTCGTAGCCGCCGAAGTCGGTCACGTCGAAGTGGGCGCCGTCGCCGGTCGAGACCAAGAGGCTCCCGTCCGCCGCGAAGCGCAGGTCGCCTGCCGTGTGCGAGAAGTGCAGCGCCGGCGTTCCCTCGCGCCAGTTCGCGCCGATCAGGACCGTACGCGACGCCGGGTCGGCGAGCAGGTCGCCGTTCACGTCGATCGCGGTCGTGTAGCGCGTGAGGCGGCCGAACGTCTCCTGCTCGGAGTCGTCGCCGTCCTGGTTCGGGTCGACGATGTAGAAGAGGTAGATGAAGCCGTTGGTCGACCACTGCGGATCGACGGCGACGCTCAGCAGGCCGCGGTCGCCGTTGTTGAGGATCTCCTGCTGCAGGTCGATGACGGGCTTCAAGTGACGGAAGCCCCGCCGCACGTCCCACAGCACGCCCGCCTTTTCCGCGACGAGCAGGTCGTCGCTGCCGGCGAAGCAGATGCAGGTCGGGAGGTTCCAGCTGCCGCCGATCGGCTCCGCCACGAAGTCGGGCGGCAGGTTCTGCGCGGGGGCGCGGGACAGTGCGAGCGCGGAAACGAAGAGACACGCGGCGCTCGCGAGCCGTGCGGATGCATTCAAGGACGATCCCCTGGACTTCTGGACGGCGGCCGTGCAGGCGCGGATGCGAGGCTATCCGGCCGGCTCGGAGGGTGGGAAGGCCCGAAACGTCGGCGGCCTGGCAGGCGCCGACGGACGAACGGGATAGCTCGTCTCCGGCCGTCGTGCCTCGATCCCGACGACTCGCCCGTGCAAGCCACGAGTGCGCACGCCGGCGCCGAAACGATTGCCGAACGGCGCGCACGCTGCGGCGCCCGAGGGGGTGCGCCCAAGGGCGCCGCGCCCGAGGGCGCTAGAGTCCCGCCGCCATGACGGACCGACCCTTCTACGTCACGACCCCGATCTACTACGTCAATGACCGGCCCCACATCGGCCACTGCTTCACGACGATCGTCGCGGACGTGATCGCGCGCTACGAACGGCTGCTGCGCGGGCTCCCGACGCCGGCCGGGCCCGACCCGAAGGCGGCCCCGAACGGCGTCTTCTTCCTCACCGGCACCGACGAGCACGCCGACAAGGTCGTCACGTCGGCGGGCGAGCACGGCGTCACTCCGCAGGCGTGGGCCGACCGCAACGCCGCCGCCTTCGAGCGCGCCTTCGCGCAGATGGAGTGCACGCACGACGACTTCATCCGCACCACCGAGGCGCGCCACAAGGAGCGCGTCCCGAAGTACATCGAGAAGATGGTCGCGCACGGCGACGTCTACCGCGGCGAATACACCGGCTGGTACGACGAGTCGCAGGAGGAGTACGTCACCGAGACGGCCGCCAAGGAGGCCGACTTCAAGAGCACGGTCAACCGCAAGCCGCTCGTGAAGCGGACCGAGCCCTGCTACTTCTTCCGCCTCTCCAAGTACCAGGAGCCGCTCGCGCGGCACGTCGAGGCCCATCCGGAGTTCATCCAGCCCGACGCGCGGCGCGCCGAGATGCTCGGGCGCATCAAGCAGGGGCTGAACGACGTCCCGATCAGCCGTCCGGTCACCTCCGACCCCGCGACGCAGTGGGGCATCCGGATGCCGGGCGACGAGAAGCACCGGATCTACGTCTGGATCGACGCCCTCTTCAACTACCTGACGGCGGTCGACACCGACGCGCGGCGCGCCTGCTGGCCGGCGACCGTGCACGCGATGGGCAAGGACATCCTCTGGTTCCACGCGGTGATCTGGCCGGCGCTGCTGCTCGCGGCGGGGGAGGCGCTGCCGCGCACGATCTACGCGCACGGCTGGTGGCTCGCCGAGGGGCGGAAGATGTCGAAGTCCCTCGGCAACTTCATCGATCTCGAGCAACTCGAGGCGTACGCCGGCCGCTACTCGCTCGACGCGCTGCGCTGGTACCTCATGACGCAGGGGCCGCTCGGCAACAACGACTCCGACTTCGTCCACGCGAAGTTCGTCGAGGTCTTCAACGCCGACCTCGCCAACGGCATCGGCAACTCGACCAGCCGCGTGGGGAACATGGTCGGGAAGTACTTCGACGGGAAGCTGCCGCTCGCCGCGGCCGACGCGGAGAAGCACGCCCCGAAACACGCGGGCTGGGACTGGAAGGCGATCGTCGCCGACGCGGCGGCGCGCGCGACCGGCGCGGCGCGCGGGCTCGATCTCGCCGCCGCGCTGAACGCCGGCACCGAGCTCGTGCGCAAGGTCGACGGCTACATCAACGTGACCGAGCCGTTCAAGCTCGCGAAGGTCGTCGCCGCCGATCCGGCGCGCAAGGGCGAGCTAGCCGGGATCCTCACCCACTGCGCCGAAGCGCTGCGCGTCGCCGCGCTGCTGCTCACTCCGGCGATGCCGAAGAAGATGGCGCAGGTGCTCGCCGATTGGTCGAGCGTGCCGCCGGCCGGCGTGCCGCTCGCCGAGCTGGTCCGCCTCGACGGGCCGCATTCGTTGAAAGCCGGCACGCCGATCACGAAGGGCGCGATCCTCTTCCAGCGCGCCGATCCGGCGGAGCCGCCGCCGAAGGCGAGCACAGCCGCGGCGACGTAGCGGCCGATCCCGGGCGGGCGGCTCCATATATGAGGTAGGAGGCGGGAGGCGCGGCGCGGCGAGTTACGGCTCCGTAGCACCTGGGTCGAATGCGAAGCGCGCGGCGCCAGGGGGAGTGCGGCCGCCGATTTGCCGGCGCGGGCGCCCCCGCCCGAACCCGCACCGCGCCACGTCGTTCGGGGGTCCGCCGCGAAAACGGCCCGCACCGACGCATTCCAGTCCCTCGCCCGGCCGGGGAATGCGACGTACGGCCGGAGAATCCAGGAGATCCGGGATGACGCCTCGCCCCCTGCTCGCCCTCTCCGTGCTCGGTTCGTTCCTTGGCCTCGCCGCTTCCGCGCGAGGCCAACGCGTCTTGCTCGAGGTGAAGAGTCCCGTTCCCGGCGCCGACGCCGTCAGTGGAATCTTCATCGGCGACTGGGACGGCGACGGCGTCGAGGACCTCGCGATCGGTGCGGCGCGCGACAGCACCGTCGCGAACCTCGCCGGCGCCGCGCGCGTCCACTCGGGCGCCGACGGCAGCGAGCTCGCCGCCTTCTACGGCACCAATCCAATTGACTACTTCGGCGCAGTCGTCGCGCGCATGCCCGACATGAACGGCGACGGCGTCGACGAGCTCGCGGTCTCGGCGATCTACGCCGACAACAGCGGCACCGACACCGGCTCGGTCTTCATCTACGCCGGCCGCACCGGCGCGCTCCTCCTGCAGGCCGACGGTCCCAACTACATCAAGTTCTTCGGCGCGCCGATGGGTCCGATCGACGACGTCGACGGGGACGGCATCGTCGACCTCTTCGTGTCGCACCTCGGTGCCGGCGACCTCGTGGACGTCATTTCCGGCGCGGACGGCAGCGAGATCACCGCGATCAAGGGCGGCGGCGGCGGGGACGAATTCGGCTACGCCGCCTGCGCGATCCACGACGTCGACGGGGACGGCGTGAAGGACCTCCTGATCGGCGCGAAGCACTACATGAACTCGGTCGGACTGGTCGGCGCGGCGTACGTGGTCTCGCCCGTGACCGGGACCGTCCTGCGCAGCCACTTCGGCGCCCACTACTTCGAATTGCACGGCAGCGGAACGGCTGCGGTGCGCGACCTCGACGGCGACGGCGTGGACGACTACGTCGTCACGAGCAAGTACGACGACAACCTCGTCGCGGCGATGGTGCGCGTCTACTCGGGCGCCACCGGCAACGCGATCGGCAAGATCATCAACTTCGACAAGCGCACCTATCTCGAATCGCAGGTGACCGGCGCGGGCGACCTGAACGGCGACGGCTTCGGCGACTTCGCCCTCTCCGGCATGTGGTGGGACGACCAGAACGTCGGCCAACCTGCCGCCTTCCTGATCTCCGGCAAGACGCAGCTCCTGCTCGACCGCATCGAGACGGTCGACGTCGGCTTCGTGCTCTCGCCAGCCATCGACTTCGACCAGGACGGCTTCGACGACCTGCCAGTCGGGATCATCGACTCCGCGTTCGACGGCAAGGTGCGCGTCTACTCGGGCGACGACCTCTGGCTCAACGCGACGAAGGGCCGCCCGGTCGCGGGCGACACGCTCGACTTCGCGGTGCGCGAGGGTCCGGCCGCAGGTCCGGTCGTCCTCGTCCTCGAGGACGTCGACGGCACGCCCTACTTCCAGGTCGTGAACGGGCTCGGGCTCTTCGACGCGACCGGCGGCTACGCCTATGGCGCCGTCGTCCCGAAGGGGCTCGCCGGCCACGACATGGTGTTCCGGGCGTACGCGCACGACGCGAACGGCAAGCTGATCCAGAGCGCGCGCCAGGGCGTCCACTTCAAGTGAACGCCGGCCCCGACGGGGCCCTTTCGAGATCGTGAAGGAGCGCGGCCGCGTCGGAGAGACGCGGCCGCGCTCGCTTCCTGGCATGGAGTCGCGCCCGACGCGGGGGGGGCAGTGAGCGCGATCGGAGATCAGGGCGCTGCGCCCTTCTCCTCGTTCGCGACGTCGTTCTCGACTCGAATGACGTCGCGCACGGCGAGCACGCCCGACACCGACTCGGCGATCTCCGCGGCACGTCTCCGCTCCGCGGCGGTGCGGACCGTCCCGCCGAGTGCGACCTCGCCATCCTCGACGGCGCATTTCAGATCGGTCGCGTCGACGTCGTCGGCGTCGGTGAGCCGGTCGCACACGTCCTCGAGGATGCGCGCGTCCGCCCGGCGGTAGCCCCTCGGTCCCTTGCCGCGATGGCCGCTCACGCTGCTCGATGGACCAGAGCTCCCAGGTCGCCACGTCCCGTGCGACTCGGAGCTCCGGTCCTCGAGCGTCGGTCCGCGGACGGCGCGCGGTCCGCCGAAGCGGCCTCCGCTCCTGCTCGCGCCGGAGGATTTCTCGTCGATCGGGAAGCCCGACTCCCACGCCGGACGCCACCCGGTCGGATAGGCGCGCTCGCCCGCGTACCCCGACTGCCTCTCGAAACTCACGAAGTCGACGTCGCGGTGGGGCGGGGCGCGCCGCATGTCGGGCTCGCGCTTGGACCGATTCATGGGGGCCTTCTCCGTCCGCGGACTCGCGCACTCTTCCAACCGGCCTGTTCGGCAATGCCTGTGCCGGTGATCACGGAGGGATGCCGCCGGAATCGCGATTCGACGCGAGCGCGAACGGCTCGATCGGCGACGCCGGAATCTACAAATCGGCGGGAACACGGGGCGCGCGCCGTTTCACGCGGCGGTCGCGGAGCGCTCGAGGGCGTCGCACGCGAGCGCGATCCCGTCGATGCCGCGCAGATCGTCGCGCCTTCGCGCCGCCGCAGCCACGACCGCGGGATCGCCGAGCAGTGCGCGCAGCGCGGCCGCCACCGCGTCGCCCGTCCAACGCTTCGGCAGGACGGAGCGCGCGACGCCCAGCCGCTGCGCGCGCAAGGCATTGTCGGCCTGGTCGAACGCCATCGGCATCACGAGCTGCGGGACGCCCGCCGCGAACGCCTGCGCCGCCGTGCCGATGCCGCCGTGGTGGATCAGTGCGACGGCGCGCGGCAGCACGCGCGAGAGCGGCGCGTACTTCCGCGCGACGATCGTCGCCGGCAGGTCGCGCGGGAGCTGCTCGGGATACTGGGTCAGGAGGAGACCGCGCCGGCCGAGCCGCTCGAGGGCGCCGACCACCGCCGCGAAGAAGCGCTCCGCCTGGCGGTTCGCGCTGCCCGGCGTCGCGACGACCGGTGGCGCGCCCGACGAGAGGAACACCTCGAGCTCGGCGTCGATCGGATTCACATGCGGGTCGTCCCAGAGCGGGAACGACGCGAATTCGACGGCGCGCGGCCAATCGGGCTGCCGCGCGCCGAACCATTCGGGGAAGAGCGCGAGCACGAGGCGCGGCGAGTTGATCCACTCGCGGAAGACGCGGCGCACCGCCGGCAGCCCCTTCGACGCGCGCCAGCGATTCAGCTCCGGCACGAGGTGCGGGTCGAGCTGCGTGACGTCGATCAGCCACCAGAGCGCGCGCTTGATTCCGAGCGGCAGGCCCGAGACGTCGACCAAGCCCGGCAGCGCCGGCACCTGGTGCGCCGTGCGCAGGCTGAACGGCGAGAGATGGGGCGTCGCCGCCGGCGCGCCCGTCTTCTCCTCGAACGAGCGCGTCGCGAAGGAGAGCGGGTGGCCGACGAGGAAGCTTTTCCCCGGCACGTAGCGCGCCTCGAGTTCGCGCCAGGTCGGCTCGAGCCCGAGCAGCATCAGCCGCGCGACCGGCTTCAAGCCCCGCGTCGGGTGCCACAGGTCGGGATGGTGCGTCGCCGCCTCGTAGTCGTGCTCCGTGTACACCGACACGAACTCGAGCCCGGCGCCTTCGACCACGCGTCGGTGCGGCTCGGCCGTGAGCACCGTGACTGCATGCCCGCGCTCGCGCAGCCGCCGCCCGATCCCGACGTAGGGATGGACGTCGCCGCTCGAGCCGAAGGGGGTGAGGAGGAAGTGCACCGGGAGGCGCCAGCCGATCGGAACGGGGGCTAGTCGGAGGGCGGTCGCCCGGCGGCGCGGTTCATGGCACTCCGCTCCGCTTCTTCACGACGACATGGGTCGCGCCGGGGGCGGGGACGTGCTCGGCGACCTCGAATCCGAGGGCGGAGAGGTCGAGGCCGTGCAGGAGGTGCTCGCCCGAGCCGAGCAGGACCGGAGCGATCGCGAAGTGCAGCTCGTCGACGAGTCCCTTTTGCAGGTACTGGCAGATCGTCGCGACGCCGCCGCCGAGCCGGACGTCCTTCCCGCCCGCCGCCTTCTTCGCCTGCGCGAGCGCCTCCTCGATGCCGTCGGTCACGAAGTGGAACGTCGTGCCGCCCTTCATCACGATCGGCGCGCGCGCGTGGTGCGTGAGGACGAAGACCGGCACGTGGTAGGGCGGATCGTCGCCCCACCAGCCCTTCCACGCGTCGTCGCGCCACGGTCCGCGCACCGGCCCGAACATGTTGCGCCCGAGGATCCACGCGCCGAGCCCGGCCATGCCGCGCTTCGCGAAGTCGTCGTGGATCCCCGTCTCGCCGCCCGTCCCGCCCTGCATCGCTTGGAACGTGCGCGTCCCGAAGATCCACTCGTGGAGCTTCATCCCGCCGACGCCGAGCGGATGCTCCAGATCCTGGTCCGGCCCCGCGCCGAATCCGTCGAGCGAGAGGCTGAAGCAGTTCACACGGAGACGGGCCATCGGGGAGCTCCGCTCGTCGGGGGGGTGCGAGGCGCGGTTCTACGCGATCCGTGTCACCCGCGGTCCGGCAGCGGGCCGTAAGCTCGCCGCCATCGAGGCCCGCACGGAGCGTCGCCATGCGTCCCTGGAGTCCGCTGCTCGTCGCCGTGTTCGGGATCGGGACGCAGCAGGAGCCCGCGCCCGCGCCGATCGACCAGCTGATCCTCACGCGCGGGCTCGCGGCCGACCCGAGCGCGAAGTTGGTGCGGGAGGCGTTCGAGGAGTTCCGGCGGCGCGTGAAGAAGCTCGCCGATCCGGCCGGCGGGGCGGGCGCGCCGACACTCGAGCTCCGCCAGGAGGTGCGCGCGATCGACGTGTCGACGAAGGACACGCAGTCGCGCGTCGCGCCCCACCTCGGGCTCACGGTCCATCGCGCCACGCGCGCGGCGCACGCGGCGACGGGCTTCGCGTTCGACTACCAGCCGTCGCTCGGGCTGCTGCGTGCGCTCGGCTTCGACGAGCGGCGCGGCTTCGAGGCGAGCGTCTCCCTCAAGCTCGAGAACGACCGCGGGAGCGGCGAGGAGGCCGCGAAGGAGGCGAAGCACGAGATCGAGGAGCTCTTCGAGTCGCTGGGCGCGGCCTGGCGCGCGGAGCAGGTGGCGGCCGATGCGGCGGCCGACGTTCCGTACCGCGAGACGATCCGCTGGGACGGCGCCGAGGATCCTCCCGAACCGGGCTTCCGCTGGAGCTACGAGCGCGAAGGCGCCGAGACGCGCGTGCGCGTGACGTTCCTCGTCGCGAACGGTTCGCTCGCGCAGGCGGGGCTGCGGCGCGGCGACGTCGTCGTCTCCGTCAACGGGACGGCCGTCGCGACGCCGCCGGCGTTCGGGCGCGCGATCGCGGGGCTCGCGGCCGGCGCACCGCTCGTGCTCGAGGTCCGGCGCGGGAGCGAGAGCGCGACGGTGAAGGGGGTCGTCCACCAGTCGTCCGAGCTCCTGCCCGCGTTCGAGCAGGGGCTGATCGGTGCGCCGCTGCCGGCCTTCCACGCCGACGTCGGCGCGCCACCCCTCGAGATCGGCGGCGCGGAGGCGCCGCGTCGCGCGACCGCGACGCTCGTCCTCGTCTTCGACCCGCGGCAGCCCGACACGCTGGCCGACGTCGCGCAACTCGCGTGGATCCGCGAGCACTACTCCGCCGAGGAGGTGGCGATCGCGGGCATCGGCGCCTACGGCGCGCCGGACGTGCTGCGCAGGACGATGGAGGAGCTCGCGCCGGGCTGGCCCGCCGCGGCCGATCCTGACGGCCGCCTCGCGGAGGCGACGCGCTCGTTCACGCTGCCGGCGCTGTTGCTCTCCGATCGCAAGGGGATCGTCCGCTTCCGGCGCACCCGCGGCGGCGCGCTCCTGCACGTGCTGCGCGGGCTGCTCGCGGCGCCGCCGCGCTGAGCGCGCCGCGACCCCGGACGCGCCCTGCGGCGCCCGCCGTCAGGGATCGATCTGGAGGTGCGTCGGGTTCGACGCCCACTGCACCGCGCCGCCGACCTTCACGAACATGGCGAAGTCCACTTGCGTCCCGACGACGGACGGCGGCAGCGGACCGCTGACGAGCGACGCCGTGCCCATGCCGTTCACGTCGAGCGTGCCGGCGAAGCCGGGCAGCGTGCTCGTGTTGGCGAACACGATCGTGAGGAGCGTGAGCGCGTCGTAGTTCACCGGGATGTTCACGCCGTGGAGCGTGATGCCGGGCGACGTCCCGCTCATCGAGCCGAGGATGCGGTAGTCGGCGTTCTGGTAGAGCGGCCCCGGGTCCAGCGTGAAGGCGACCGTGCCGCCGGCCGCCGCCGAGAAGCCCTTCACGTCGGTATGGAGGTCGAGCTGCACACGCGACGTGTAGATGTCGTTGTCGGCGTTGCGGCCGTCGCACCAGAGCCCGTGGACCGTGCGATCCGACGCCGCGACCCCGATGTAGTCGCCGATGAAGCCGCCCTGCGGATAGTTGTTGGGGTTGAAGCCCTTGTCGGAGACGTTCACGTTCGCCTGGAACGTGACGCCGCCGTCGGAGCTGCGCGAGACGAAGTAGCGCAGGCGCGTGTCGTTCGCGTCCATGCGGCGGTCGTAGAAGCCGAGGTTCACGTTGCCGTTCACGTCGACCGCGACCCACGGGTCGAACTGGCTGTTGGTCGTGACGTCGCTCGCGATGACCGGCGTCGAGAACGTCGCGCCGCCGTCGCTCGACGATGAAAGATAGACGTCGGGGCCGCTGCTCCCGCCGAGGTCGGTCGCCCAGACGACGTAGATGCGGCCGTGGAACGGCCCGCCGCTGCGGTCGACCGCGACCGCCGGGAACGAGTTGGTGCGGAAGAACGTGTTCGGGACGCCCCACAGGAACGGGACGTCGTCGACCTTGACGTCGGTGCCCCACGTGAGGCCGCCGTCGAGCGACGTGTCGAACTTGATGGTGGCGTCGTTCAAGTCGTAGAAGCCGACGTAGACCTCGCCGTTGGGGCCGACGGCGGGGCACGACCCCTGGCACGAGTTGCTGTCGCTCATGCGTCTCAGGCCCGACCATGTCTGGCCGCCGTCGACGGAGTGCTTGATCATGATCGGACTGCCGGCCGACCCGAAGCGCGTCCACGTCACGTAGACGGCTCCGGACGTCGACCCCGAGGTCGTGTCGACCGTCATCAACGGCTTGTCGTCGAAGGCGCTGCTCGACGACGTCACCTGCACCCAGTTCGACACGGTCACGCCGCCGTCGGTCGACTGGCCGACGTAGATCGACGAGCCGCTCCCGTACGCGAGCGCCTCGAAGTAGACCTCGCCCGCGGGGCCGATCGCGACCGAGGGGTCGGCGGCGTTCCCGAAGCCGCCGGGGTCGCTGAAGAAGAGCTCGCCCCAAGTGAGGCCGCCGTCGAAGGACGAGTAGAAGGCGCAGTTGTAGGGGCCGGCGCGGTTGTCGTTGGCGCCGCCGACGAGATGGAGCCGGTCGATCGGGTCGACCGCGATCTGCACTTCGTCCTGGTCCGCGGTGCTCGCCGTGTTGACCTGCACGTCGTCGCCGTCGGGCGGGGTCGGAGGAGCGAGCGTCCGGCTCCCCGTCGCGCCCGTCGACGGCCGGCTCGCGTTGTCGGGCGGCCGGCCCATCGGAATCTTGCTCGGGGCGATCTGCGGAACGAGCGCGAGACCGAACGACAGCGCGACGATCGGGAGGAACATCTTCGTGACTCCGTCGGTTCCCCGGGATGCGGCCACGACGCGCGAAGGCCGCGTACGGTAGTCGGGAGGGCGAGCGGCAGCAACGGATCGGTCGCGGTCCTCACGCGGGCGGGTGCCGTCCCCCGGCAGCTTCCGACGACCTGTCCGTTCAACCCTTCACGCAGACCACCTGCTTCAGCGTGTGCACGATCTCGACCAGGTCCTTCTGCGCTTCCATCACCGCGTCGATGTCCTTGTAGGCGCCCGGCGTCTCGTCGAGGACGTCGCCGTCCTTGCGGCACTCGACGCCGGCGGTGGCGCGCGCGTGGTCCTCGAGCGTGAACGTCCTGAACGCCGCGCCGCGCGAGTACTTGCGGCCGGCGCCGTGGCTGCAGCTCTCGAAGCTCTCGGGGTTGCCGCGGCCGCGCACGATGAAACTGCGCGCGCCCATGGAGCCCGGGATGATCCCGAGCTCGCCCTTGCCGGCGCGCACCGCCCCCTTGCGCGTCACGAAGAGCTCGACGCCGCCGTGCGTCTCGCGCTGCACGTAGTTGTGGTGGCAGTCGACGACGGCCGCGTCGGTCGTGAACTTCGGGAGCAGCTCGCCCGACGCAAGCGCCGCGAGGATCGCCTGCATCATCATCCGCCGGTTGGTCTTGGCGTACTCCTGCGCCCAGCCGACCGCCTCGACGTAGTCGTCGAACGCGGGCGAGCCCTGCGCGAGCCACGCGAGGTCCTTGTCGGGGAGGTTCGCCCAATCCCGGCGCATCGCGTTGCGCGCCTTCTCGATGAAGTAGGTCCCGATGCGGTTGCCGACGCCGCGCGAGCCCGAGTGGAGCACGACCCAGACGCGCTCGTCCTGGTCGCGGCAGACCTCGATGAAGTGGTTGCCGGTGCCGAGCGTGCCGAGCTGGAGCCCGGGCCGCGAGTGCGTCGCGCTCGGGTTCTTGGCGACGATCACGTCGTAGCGCTTCTCGAGCGCGGCCCACGCCTCGCCGACCGGCGCCGGCACGTCGTGCCACGCGCCGCGGTCGCCGCGCGCGCCGTGGTTCGTGCGGCCGTGCGGGACGGCGCGCTCGATGGCGCGGCGGACCGGCTTGAGATCGTCGGGCAGTTGCGCGGACGTGAGCGTCGTGCGGACCGCCGTCATGCCGCAGCCGATGTCGACCCCGACCGCCGCCGGCACGATCGCATCGCGCGTCGCGACCACGCTCCCGACCGTCGCCCCGATCCCGACGTGGACGTCGGGCATCGCCGCGATCCAGCCGTGGACGATGGGCAGCCGCGCGAGGTTCTCGAGCTGGCGCCGGGCACCTTCGTCGAACGGCACGCCGCGCACCCACGCCTTGATCGAGACGCCGTGCTCGACGGGGAGGATTTCGTGGTTCGAATTCGTCTTCGTCATGTCCTCGCCTTGCGGGCCGACCCGCGATCGCCATAACGGGCGATCCTTCCTAGCGCGTCGAGCAACGTTGACCTCAATTTGCGAAAGTACCTCTGACAAGAGGTGCCTCATGCTTCCACGGAATCGCGTACCGACGCATCCTGGCGAGATCCTCCTCGAGGAGTACCTCTTGCCGCTTGGAATCACGCAGGTCGCCTTCGCTGGACATGTCGGCGTGCCGCTGCAGCGCGTGAACGAGATCATTCGCGGGAAGCGCGGGGTGACGCCGGCGACCGCTTGGCTCTTCGCGCAGGCGTTGGGCACGACGGCGGAGTTCTGGATGAACCTGCAGGCGAACTTCGACCTCGCGATGTCCCGTCCTTCGCGTGTCGTCCGTCGTCTGAAGAGAGTCGGGTGATGGCGCTCGGCGATCTTCGTCGCTGACGCCACCCACCACCGACCTTTCGCCGATGTTCATCGACTTCGAAGATCGACCATCCGATTCGCCGTTCGTCGAGCGGATCTGGCGGTCGCGCAGCGCGCACGCCGGCGTCTTCACGTCGGTGGCGGCGAGCCATTGGGAGATGGTGGTCACGCGGCTCGGCGGGCAGACGGTGCTCACGGTGCGCGGGCCGGAGACGCGGCCGACGCCGTGCCTCTGTCCGCCCGAGGGCGAGTGGGTCGGCGTCCGCTTCAAGCTCGGGACGTTCATGCCGCAGCTGCCGGTGGCGCGCGTGATGGATCGGAACGACGTGAACCTGCCGGCGGCGTCGGAGCGCGCGTTCTGGCTCGGCGGTTCGGCGATCGAGTACCCGGAATTCGGGAACGCCGAGGCGTTCGTGCGGCGGCTCGAGCGCAAGGGCTGGATCGGGCGCGAGCCGGCGGTCGACGCGGTGGTCCGCGGGCGCGTGCCGGAGGTCGAGCTCTCGGCGCGCTCGCTCCAGCGCCGCTTCCTGCGCGCGACCGGCCTCACGCTCGGCGAGCACCGCCAGATCGAGCGCGCGCGCCTCGCGACGCGGCTCCTCGCCGCGGGCGTGCCGATCCTCGAGGTCGTCCATCGCGCCGGGTACTTCGACCAGGCGCACCTCACGCGCTCGCTGCGCCGCTGGATCGGGCCGACACCGGGCCAGATCGCGCGTGGCGAGGGGCAGCTGTCGTTCCTGTACAAGACCGACGCCGACTGACTCGCCACGCTGTTCCCTTTCGAAAACGGCCGCGGCGGCGCTCGCCACGCCCGCCGCACATCGAGGAGGGAATGCGCGCGTGGACGCGTCGAAGCAGATCGATCAGTACGTCGCCGGCCTCGGCGACTGGCGCGGCCGGCAGCTCGCACAGCTGCGCGAGTGGATCCGCGCCGCCGATCCCGAGCTCGAAGAGACCTGGAAGTGGGGGACGCCCGTCTTCACGCGCGGCAACAACGTCCTCGCGCTCGGCGCCTTCAAGGACCACGTGAAGGTCAACTTCTTCGAGGGCGCCGCGCTCCCCGATCCCAAGCGCCTCTTCAACGCCGGCCTCGACGCCAAGCGCTCGCGCGGCATCGACCTCCACGAAGGCGAGTCGCTCGACCGCGCGGCGTTCACGGCGCTCGTCCGCGCGGCGGTCGCGGCGGTCGCGACGGGAACGAAGACCGAGAAGTCCCCCAAGACGAAGGGAAAGTGAGACCCGTGGCCCTCGAACCCGAGAAGAAGCAGAAGCTCCGCACGATTGCGTATTGGGTCGCGACGATCCTCGGCCCCGCGAGCTTCGTGATCGGCGGCGTGTTGTTTCTCTCTGGCGCCGAGCATCCGTCGACCGCGCTCGCCGAGCTCGGCTACCCGCCCTACCTGCTGAAGATCCTCGGGGTCTGGAAGATCGGCGGCGCCATCACCTCGGTCGTGCCCGGCCTGCCGCGCCTCAAGGAGTGGATGTACGCCGGCTTCTTCTTCGAACTGACGGGCGCAGCCGCGTCGCACGCGCTCGCCGGCCAACCAGTCGGCAAGGTACTCCAGCCCGTCCTCTTCCTCGTCTTCGTCCTCGCGTCGTGGGCGCTGCGCCCGGCGAGCCGGCGCGTGTGAGCTTCGCCGTCAGTGGATCGACAGCACTTCCAATCCGCTGTCGACGTAGCCGTGCTTGGCCCCCGGCTTCTGCGAGAAGGATTGGAAGGTGATGGTGGTACCCGCGAGGCCGGACGGGACCGTCGCAGCGAGTTCCATCTCGCCGTTGGCGTCGAGCGTCGCGATCTGGATCGGGAGGAAGAGCGGCGTGCCGTTCATGTCGCGGATCACGAGCATCGAGAGCGCGCCGGCGTCGCCGCCGCGGGTGTCGAGGACCAGGGCATCGGCAGCCGTCAGGTCGTCGGGAATGGCCTGCAGGAAGAGGTCGTTGCCGGCGAAGAGGTGCACGCGGCCGCCCTTCGGATCCTTGCCGCCCCCGTA
>Ga0137432_1000145_pt1 | contig 50805 bp, 47 predicted proteins | sample EasRivERMZT820_2_FD_102337 | JGI IMG/M metagenome (GOLD analysis project Ga0137432, IMG submission 102337) | Soil microbial communities from meander-bound floodplain in the East River, Colorado, USA - East River MetaG ERMZT820_2 | ecosystem: Environmental > Terrestrial > Soil > Floodplain ... | reverse complement strand
GTAATGTTCGATCAGGAAGCCGATGAAACGCTCGTGAGTGCCGAGCGGGGCGCGATGGATGCAGAGCGGCGTCTTCTCGGTGTTGTCTTTGTCGCGGTACGTAAGGCCGAAGCGCTTGGGGACGGCGAAGTCCACCTGGTTGGTCGCCAACGTGAATTCGCGGCCAATGACGCTTCAGACTTGCACATCGATCTTCGGGCCGTAGAAGGCGGCTTCGTTTTCCACTTTGACGTACGGGATTTTGCTCTCGTCGAGTACACGTTGAACCATCTCTTCAGTCTGGCTCCAGAGTTCGGGTTTGTTGACGAACTTGGCGTTGTCGCCGGTGAGACGCGAAGGGTTGTGCGTGCTGAAGCGCATCACGTATTTCTCAATGCCGAAAATCTTGAAATACTTCAGATACATCTCGTTCACGGCGTTGAACTCGGCGGCGAACTGCTCCGGAATGCAATAGATGTGCGCGTCGTTCATGTTGAGCGAGCGCACGCGCATGAGGCCGAACAGTTCGCCCGACTGTTCGTAGCGGTAGCAGGTGCCGTATTCGGCCAGGCGCAACGGCAGGTCGCGATAGCTACGCGGCGAAGATGCGATGATGGTGCGCGCAGTTCATGGCCTTCAAGGTGAACTCCCTCCTTCGCGTTCGAGTTTCCGCCAATGCTCGATGAACTTGGCGGGGCTGACAACGATGCACCCTTTGCGTTTGTCCTCCGGGTAATCAGCCAAATTGCCGGTCACGAGGAAATCGCACGAAGCGCAAAGCGCCACGGCGAGGAATGGCTCGTCGTCCGGGTCTGGCAAATCCAAGTCTGTTTGTTGAGTGGCGTTGATGGCGAGTCCATCCGTCTCGAGTTTGGTTAGAACTGCGCGCACGCGCTCAGGGTCAAACTTGAAGCGCGGCCGGGCCAGCACTTCGGCGTATTCAGCGAGGATGCGGTGGTCATAGCAGATTTGCACCGCGCCGGCCAACGCAAGCGCGACTACTTGAGCAGGGTTTCCTTGCGATTGAAGCAAACTCGACACGAGCACGTTGGTGTCGAGCACAATCTTCATTTTCGGCGGCGGGCGCGGCGAGCAGCGGCGATCTCGCCGTCAATGTCCGCCATCGTCAGCGCGGCAGTGCCATTTTTCTCGGCACCTTTTTGCAACGCTGCTTGAGCTTGGAGTGCCCGCACGCTGCGGAGCGTCGACAGGGTTGGTTCCAGCGACTCGGCATCAATGGGCAGAAGCACGGCCACCGGCTGGCCTTGGGATGTGACGATCACTCCGCTTTTCTTCGCGGATTTTCGCCATTGATTGGCGGGCCGCTTCTTCAAGTCACTGACTGAAATCGTGCTCATGGCCAGACGATACTTCAGCAGAAGTGACCAAACAAGCCCCGTATGCATCGTTCGCGTTGAGCGAGCGCAGGTACCGCTCCATGTCTCACACTCTTCTCTCCTTAATCGCCGCCAAAATCCCCGCCACCACTTCGCCCTTCGGCTTTGCACCCTGCGGGCCCTTGCTGTGCAAACGCACGCTCACGGCGCCCGCTTCCATATCGCGATGGCCGATGACGAGCATGGTGTGGACTTTGGCTTTTTCGGCTTCGGCGATTTTGGCTTTGACCGGGTCGGCGCTGAAGTCGGCTTCGGCGCGGACTTCGTTCGCGCGCAGTTCGTAGTGAATTTCTTTCGCGTAGGCCACGAGTTTCTCCTCGTCGTTCAACGTCAGCACGCGGACCTGTTCGGGCGCGAGTCAGAGCGGAAAGTTGCCGGTCCCGCAGGCGCGGGATTCGACGAGGAAGCTGATGAAGCGCTCGCGCGTGCCTGGCAAGGCACTCCTGGAACTATTGCAGTGGATTCTGCCAAAGGCGGAACAGCTCCGGGTTCGCTCTGCCTGCCGCTCTCCAAAACGATTCAGGTTCGTCGAACGGCCCCAAATCCCATATCAGGTATTGGTCAGAACCGGCAGACCACGCAGAGACGGGCAACCAGTCAGTCAGGTTCGTGCTCTGTTCGACTCGATAGTCGTACCCAGTCTCGCCGTAAAACTCCAGTTGTGACGGATGCAACAGGTGCAGACGCTTTTTGAACGCTTCCGTATCCTGCAAAGTTCCGCGATAAAGATTCATACCGCCGCCAGCCAACAGAGTTCCCGCTCCATAAGCCAGAATGCTCAACCTGTTATCATTCAGAACCGGCTGATCCATCGTCTGCCACTCCACGCCGTCGCGTGAAACCAACATCCCCCTGGGCCCAATACCGACAAACCAACCGTCCACATATTGCAAGTCATCGATCAGAATAGACACCGGGCTAACGGTCCAGCCTATGCCATCGAAAGAAACCGCGCTGACATCCCTTCCGATGGCGACATAACGTCCTTTTCCATACGCCATTCCTGCCAGCCAGCCGGTGCCATTGAGAGTTATCTTCTCCCACGTGACACCGTTCATGGAGAAAAAAATGGTGCCGTGATCGTCGCCACCGACACCCATGAAGCGACCGTTGAGGAACCGCACTTTCGCGATCTCGCTCGCTAAGGGTGCATCGGCGCTGACCCAATCCATCCCGTTCGTGCTGTGATAAACAACGTCTCTGAATATGGCGAACGCGACAAAGCGGCCATTCCCGTATGCCAGCAGATGCAGATCGCGACTAGTCGAGGACAGACTATGATCGGCCCAATCGACGCCATTGCTGGACGTGAAAATTCCGCCATCATCACCGGTGACAACCCACACGCCATTTCCGTAGGCCAGGGCCGATAATTGGTCTTCGAGGTCGGTCAGTGCAACTTGCCAATCGTGCCCGTTCGTGGAACTCAGAACCGCGCCGGACCCACTCGGACCGCCGATGTACGAAGGAAAGCCGCCGGCAGCGACGAAGCGGCCGTTCGCGTAAGCAACCGAATTGACTTCCAGCCGCGGCTCGATCGAAATCACCTGCCACAACTCTGCGTCGTCAGACATCAGCATCGCCCCGATTGATCCGACCGCGACAAACTGGCCTCCAGCCGAAGCCCCAATTCCTCTCAAGTCTCCGCCCGCGTCCGGTGCCGGGATTTTTTCCCATGCGGTCCCGTTCGTTGATAGGAGGAAATAATCCGCTTGCACTGCTACAAAGGTGCCGGCCGCGAAAACCAGATCGCGCGTCTCGCCGAAAGCATCCAGGCCATTGAGTGAAACCGAAGCCCAGTTGAGTCCATTGGTAGAAGTTTCAATCACGGTGCCGGAGAGCCCACCCGGTTGCCAGGCGCCGCCGACGATAAACTGACCTTCGCCGAAACAGATGCTGGTCAGCACCGGAGCGCCAAAAGATCCAACCTCGACGCTCGTCCAATTCTCCAGATCGGATGATGTGTAAACGGTAGAACCGCCCGTCAATGCGACCCACGTATTGTTTCCGAACACGATATCGCTGAACTCCGCTGGCGTGATACGCTGCTGCCAATCAATACCGGTGGTGGAAACCAGCAGGGTCTTATCCAAGCCAACCGCCGCGTACGTGCCCGCGTCGCCGGCGCAGGCTCTGAGCAGACCATTGGTGCCCGGGTTGGCGATAAGCCAATCCTGACCATTGGTGCTCGCCACGATCAGATTCCCGTTACCAACAGCCACGTACTTTCCATTGTGATAACAGACCGCTTGAAACCAAAATTCCTTGGTGCCGTTGATCGTTATTCTCTCCCACTGCACCGCATCGGTTGAAAACAGAATCTCGCCATCCGCACCGACCACGACAAAGCCGGGCGGTCCCCACGCTGCCGCGTTGAGCCAGCTTCCGGTAGGATGCGGATAAACATGTTCCCACTGCATAACAGGAACTTCAGCGTGCAGCGGTCCTGAGCCACCGGCACCCCACAAAATTAGTATTGCCGCGCAGATTGCCATTTTCAGGTAAGCCCGTGGTAAGAATTTACCTCCAGTCATGACTGGCCAATTCATAGCGAAATCTGCTGGAAAAGCCAGCAAAATAGGTCGCGATTCAGAGATGATTTCTGCTTAAGCTCTTCGCTCCTTAATTGCCGCCAGAATCTCCGCGACGACCTGCCCCGTGGGTTTCGCGCCCACATTTCCTTTACCGTGCAGCCGAACGCTGACGTTGCCCGCTTCCATGTCACGATGGCCGATGACGAGCATCGTGTGGACTTTGGCTTTCTCAGCTTCGGCGATCTTGGCTTTGATGGGGTCGGCGCTGAAGTCGGCTTCGGCGCGGAGTTCGTTGGCGCGCAGTTCGTTCACGATCGACTTGCTGGACCGAATTCGCGCCGGAGTGTTGCCAGCACTTCTCCGAAGGTCTCTTTGATATTCCCCTTCGCGAAGCGTATTTGCTGGATGCCATGGATATTGGAGAAATCCTCAGCACCTTCCTCTAACAGCACGATTGCCCGACTAAAACCCAACCGACCTTGGAACAATCCTGTTTCGTGAATAACGTTTTGGCGAGCTCTCATCGTTCCATCCGCCATCTCATCTTCTGCTGTCAGAACCAAACAGGCGAAAGAAGATTTTCCAAGCATGTCCGCCAGAATGTCCCTGATCGTATGTCCAGCCCGCGCGCCGACTTCATACGCTTCGACCCGATAACCGTGCTTCTCGGCGAGATGGTCTTTGAGATCTCGCCACAGTGCACTTCGCCCGTGGCCGATAAAAACGACCGGAGGAGGCTTCACTGGCTTCGGCGGTTCAGGCGGCGGAGGTAGTTTAAATGCATCGGCCGCGCGCTCAAATACTGCGAAGGTTGCGTTGATCGGACCATGGGTTGAAGCCTTGACTTGGATACCAGTATCATTGCTGTGAATGCTGATCACTAACTCGCGCTCCTTGTCATGAAGATCACCGTAGACGTAACCGGTCTGCCTTGGATAATCGGCAAGGAATTGCTCAAACGAATCATATGTCCACCTGTCTTTACCAATTTGAAGCGACAACAGATGCTGCACGCCTTTTTCAATACTCTCCTTCGGAAATAGAGTCTCGAATGCTTCGCGGACGACGTGAGCAGGAAAGAGCGTACGCTTGAACGAGCTTTCTCTTTTCATCGACGGCCTCCTTTCATTCCAGCCACTAGTATTAGACTCTCCGCTCCTTTATCGTTGTCAAAATCTCCGCGACCGCTTCGCCTTTTGGCTTCGCACCCTGCGGGCCTCTGCTGTGCAGGCGCACGCTCACTTGGCCCGCCTCCATGTCGCGATGGCCGATGACGAGCATGGTGTGGACCTTGGCTTTCTCGGCTTCGGCGATTTTGGCTTTGACCGGGTCGGCGCTGAAGTCGGCTTCGGCGCGGACTTCGGCGGCGCGCAGTTCGCGGTAAATTTCCTTCGCGTAGGCCACGAGCTTTTCGTCGTCGTTCAAGGTCAGCACGCGCACCTGTTCAGGCGCGAGCCAGAGCGGGAAGTTGCCGGCGTAATGTTCGATCAGGAAGCCGATAAAACGCTCGTGAGTGCCGAGAGGGGCGCGGTGGATGCACAGCGGCGTCTTCTCGGTGTTGTCGCGGTCGCGATAGGTGAGACCGAAGCGTTTGGGGACGGCGAAGTCCACTTGGTTGGTCGCCAGCGTGAATTCGCGGCCGATCACGCTCCAGACCTGCACGTCGATCTTTGGGCCGTAGAACGCGGCTTCATTCGGCACTTTGACGTAAGGGATTTTGCTCTCATCGAGTACACGTTGAACCATCTCTTCAGTCTGTTTCCAAAGCTCGGGTTCGTTGACGAACTTGGCATTGTCGCCAGAGAGGCGCGATGGGTCGTGGGTGCTGAAGCGCATTACGTATTTCTCGATGCCGAAGATCTTGAAATACTTCAGATACATCTCGTTGACGGCGTTGAACTCGGCGGCGAACTGTTCCGAGGTGCAATAGATGTGGGCGTCGTTCATGTTGAGCGAGCGCACGCGCATGAGGCCGAAGAGTTCGCCCGATTGCTCGTATCGGTAGCAGGTGCCGTATTCGGCCAGGCGCAACGGCAGGTCGCGATAGCTGCGCGGCTGCGCGGCGAAGATGCGATGATGGTGCGGGCAGTTCATCGCTTTGAGGTAGTAGGAATCTGGATCAGGCAGTCGCCTGAGCTTCTGGCTTGCCTTGCACAGTTCTTGGTATGCAGCAGCGATCTTGGCTGGCGCGCGACCAGCTTCGATCGCGGTCTCCACAAGCCCAAGTTTTTCCTCCGCAGAGAGAATGTCATAGAGGTCGTCTTTCTGCGCTGCGATTTTTTCCTCGGCCAAGAGTTCTCCGTAGTTCGCGAGAACGGCTCGCAGCCCAATGATTTCTTCCTGAAGCTGTTTGCGCTCTATGCGAAATTCATCGAGTGTCATTGGAGGAAACATCGATGCCGCATAAAGCACGGGTAAATGCCCGCTCGTCAGATAAATCTTCTCCTTTGCGATGTGCGGCGTCTTCACCCGCACGTAGCCGGCGGCGAATTCCGTTTCCTTCGCGAGCTTCTCCAGTTCTTCGACAATCGCTGTGCCCTTCGGCAACCACAGCGGCAAGCCCGGCCCGACGAATTCCGTGTCGATGGCGAACAGCCCCATCTCCGTGCCGATCTTGCGATGGTCGCGCTTCTTCGCCTCCTCCAGCATCGTGAAGTAGGCCTCCATCTCGGTCTTGTTCTTGAAGGCGGTGCCGTAGATGCGCTGGAGCTGCGGATTCCGCTCGTCGCCCTTGTAATAGGCGCTGGCCACGTGCGTGAGCTTGAACGCGCCGATGTTGCCCGTGCGCATCACGTGCGGCCCGGCGCAGAGGTCAATGAAGTCGCCGTTGCGGTAGCAGGTGATCTGTTCGCCTTCGGGGATGTCCGCGAGATTGCCAATCTTGAACTTGCTCGGATTACCTGGACGTTCGCTCAATCCACCCAGCCGTCCGCTCTCCGAATCCTTCATCGCCTGCTCGCGCGAGACGGCGATCTTTTCGAACACATGGTTCGCCTTAATCTCCTTCTTCATCTCCTCCTCGATCTTCGGGAAATCCTCCGGCGAGATGCGATGGGGCAAATCGACGTCGTAATAAAACCCGTTCTCGACCGGCGGTCCCGCGGCGAATTGCGCCTCGGGCCAGATGCGCAGAATGGCGGTGGCCAGCACATGCGCGCACGAATGCCGTATGCGCTCCAGCTCGGTCATCTTCGCGCGGTCATCGAGCGTCTTGCGTTCCTTCGGTTGTTCGTTGTCTTCAGGCATAAACTTGTTTGTCAGAATGTTATCGTAGCAATGAGACCATGGGAAAGCCAGCGTGTGTTACCAGACCTAGCGAGGTTTCACCCGACTGCCCATGATGCGCGGGTTGTAAATCTCGCGCCCACCAGACGATCTATGCTCCAGGCGCTGGCAATTCACTCGACACCGTTTACATTGAAGAATACTGAAACACTATTCGAGAAAGAGCATGGCTACGGTCGGCCGGCCCGAACTGGCGGAGGTCTTCGCTGCGCGAGCTTCCGACGAAACAAGCATGAAGACAATTCCACAATCCAAACTTTGCAGCGCAGTCCGGTTTCGCGGAACATTTCTCGTCGTGCTCGCCATCTGTTTAGCCGCGGGCCTGACGCTCAGCCACGCGGCCCAACCCAGCGTGAAACCGCTCCTTCAAGGCAAGTGGCCCATGTGGCCGCGAAAAGGCATCGCCCAAAATGTCAGCGTGGTGGGCAACTACGCCTACGTCGCCCTCGGCTATGACGGCGTGGCGGTGATGGATGTGAGCAACCCGGCCAACCCCGTGCAAGTGGGGAGCGTTCGCACCAGCAGGCGCGCCTTGGGCGTAGCAGTGTCGGGGAATTACGCCTACGTGGCGGACGAAAGTGCGGGCTTGCAGGTGATTGACGTGCGCAACCCGACCTACTGCGTGCGCGTGGGCGGCTATGACACGAGTGGGTGGGCGGAGGGAGTAACGGTGTCGGGGAACTACGCCTACGTGGCAGATACGTATGCGGGCTTACAGGTGATTGACGTTAGCGACCCCGCCAACTGCGTGCGCGTGGGCGGCTATGACTTCGATACCTCCGCCAAAGACGTGGCGGTATCGGGGAACTTTGCCTATTTAGCGTGTGTTGATGGGGGCCTGCAGGTGATCGATGTGAGCGACCCAAGCAACCCGCGGCGTGTCGGGGGCTACGATACAATTGGATACGCCCAGGCCGTAGCGGTGTCTGGGAATTATGCTTATGTGGCGGATGACACTGCGGGGTTGCAAGTGATCGACGTCCGCAACCCGACCAACTGTGTGCGTGTGGGCGGCTGGGCCACTGGCGGTTCTCTTCCCGGCGCGGCTGCGCTCGGCGTGGCGGTATCGGGGAACTACGCCTACGTGGCCTACCAGCCGGGTTTCGCTGGCTTCGACGGGGGCTTGCATGTGATTGACGTCAGCAACCCGGCCAGTTGCATGAAAGTCGGTGGCTATGACACCAGCGGGTCTGCCTCAGGTGTGGTGGTCTCAGGAAACTACGCCTACGTGGTGGATGGCACCTTTCAGGTGATTGACGTAAGTGCACCAGCCAAAAGTGTGCGCCTGGGTGGCTATTTTTTCAGCGGGTCTGCCCAACGCGTGGCGGTGCGGGGGACGTACGTCTATGTGGCCGATGGCGCTGCGGGCTTGCAGGTGATTGACGCGCGCAATCCTGCCAACTGCGTGCGCGTGGGCGAGTATGTCGGCAGTTATGCCCGCAGTGTGGCGCTGGCGGGCCAATACGCCTACCTGGCAGTTTACGGGGGTCTGGACGTGATTGACGTGAGCAATCCCACGAACTGCGTGCGCGTGGGCGGTTGTGATGGTCTCGATAACAGCGACTCTAGCCGGGGTATCGCGGTCGCGGGCCGCTACGCCTATGTGACCGTTTACCGCGGCGTGGCCGTAATTGACGTGAGCAACCCCACCAACTGCGTGCGTGTGGGCGCCTATTTCACTGGCGGCTACGCACTGAACGTGGCCGCGTCGGGGAACCACCTGTACGTGGCGGCGGGGGGCTTGCAGGCGATTGACGTGAGCGATCCGGCCAATCCCATTCGCGTCGGCGGCTATGACACTAGCGGCTATGCCTCAGGCGTGGCGCTGTCGGGGAACTACGCCTACGTGGCGGATGGGGCCTTGCACGTGATTGATGTAAGCGACCCGACCAACTGTGTGCGCGTCGGTGGCTATGACACCGTCGGGTACGCCGCCCACGATGTGGCGGTCTCGGGGAACTACGCCTACCTGGCAGACTACGATGCGGGCGTGCAGGTGATTGACGTGAGCAACCCGACCAACTGCGTGCGCGTTGGCCGCTATGACACCAGCGGGCGTGCCCACGGTGTCGCGGTGCTCGCCGACTGGATCTACATGGCCGATGGGTCAGCAGGCCTCCTCGTGCTTCCCAGCCTGGCCAACGTGCAGTTCACCGTGCGCGTGGACGCCACTACCAACGAGCCCTTCACCCTTGAAGCCACCACGAACCTGAACGCCCTCATCTCTTGGACGCCCATTTTCAGCACCAACGTCCCCGCCATGCCTTTTGACTACGTGGACTTCGACGTGAAGATCTCCGAAAAGCCGCAGAAGTACTACCGCGTCCGCCAGCCGTAGGCGCCCCAGCTCCGTCATCCTTGCAACGGTCTCTCAGGCTTTTTCCGTTGAGGGCAATCGTTTGTCAGCGTCCGTTTGTTCATCCGACGTTACCTCGCTGATCCGTCCGGGCTGGCTAGAACGACCGTGTAACCGTCAGGGTCGCGGAGCCAGCACTCCCAGTGGTTCGGGCCGCCGTCGCCGGACGGCGGATTGCGATGGCGTGGTTTGGCAATCTCAACCTTCATCTCCTGGGCGCGGGCGACCGCCGAATCGAAGTCGTCGAGTTCAAACCAGAGGAGCACGCCGTTTCCATAGGGCTTTGCACTTGGATCACCGATCGGACCGTGGTGATGCTCGACGTCCCATCTGGCGAGTAAAATAGTACGCCAGCTTCAGAATGAGCGCCTGCGGCTTTTCGATGGGAGGGAGAAATGTATCCATAGGCTATGCTTCAACGGAAACATCTGGACGCCTGAAACGGCGCGCACGTCTGCCCACGACGTATGCTAACGACGCGAGGCAGAGAATCATCAACAGCGTTCGCAGCCACGTCGCCGTTGGCACCGAGATCCCGATTCCCGCGCCGACGGCGACGTACGCCGCCATATGGCGCAGCGTCGTTCTTGAGATGACGTTATTCGGACAAGGTTCGGATGATCTTATTGCTGTTGACGACGCGCTCGGCCAGGACCCGCACCATGAATTCGTAAAAATCCGCCGCAACGTCCGGTTCCTTGTCCTTCATGCGTTCGAGTGCCGATGCGGAAAGCCGGTAAACGAGACATTCTTTATTGGTCACGACGGACGCTGTGCGCGGCACACCCAGAAAGAGGCCCAGTTCGCCCACCACCGTTCCGCTGCCTTGGCGACGCAGCCGTTGCGTCCCTCCGTTCACGGATTCCAGAACGGTGGTGACCTCACCCGATTCCAAAAAGTAAAGTGCATCCGCCAAATTGCCCTGCCGGATGAGGTGCTCGCCTTCGGGAACTTTCTGCTCCACCAGATAAGCCATGAAGCGGTTGAGCGAGCCGGGATGAGGCCACGTCTCGCCGAACTGGCTGCGCAGATTCGTCGTCGCCGGATCCCTGGCCAGTTGATCGGTTTCGAGAATTCGCGCCTCGCACCATTCGATGCCGTGGTCCAGGTCGGGGAAAATCCGGTAAGTCGGGGCTTCGTCACGGTCAAAGCCTCCGCGCAGGAGCAATTGACGAATGTGGGGCGGCAAGTGGGAGAGAACGAGAACGAACTGCTGCTTTTCGGCCAATTGCCGGGCCCTGGCCAGACTCAATACTGCCGACGAATCAATCCCGCTCACACGCCGGAAATCCAGGACGACAAAGCTCAGTGCCGGGAGGGTCCGGTTTTCCGCGCGCTGGCGGATGTCATGGAGCAACGTGTTCGCAGTACCAAAGAAAATGAATCCCTGCAACTTGAGCACGTAAACCTGTTGTCCGTGCTCCCGCAACACCCGTTGGTGGGTCAGCGGACGATCCACGTTGCTTTGTTGTTCGGCGCCCGTCAGCACATGCGTGATGACGCCGACCCGGCTGTAATTATGGATAAACAGAAACACCGCCGCCAGGACGCCGAAACCGACTCCTTGCAGATAACCCACGGTTCCGATCACTCCGAGAATGAGCACCACGACAACGTAATCGGCCAGCGGAATCTTGAACCATGCGTCGTACAACCATTCGGCGAGAAAACTCAAACCCAGGAACAACAGCAAACCGCCGGGAACGAAGCCGGGGAGAAATGACAGCGTCGCCGGTCCAAGGAACAATGTCGCGGCACACAGCGCTGCCGCCACGCAACCCGTCCAGCGCGTGCGCGATCCAAGCTCGTAAGCCAGCCGCGACAGGCTCAAGGATTGAAATCCGAGCATGCCTCCGCCCAAACCTGCCGCCATGTTTGCCAGCCCGGCGGCACGCAATTCGCGATTCAAATCAATCTCCTGTTGTACGATCAATTCCAGCCCGCTGGAATTCAGCAGAATGGAAATGATTGCCGTGAGCAGGATGGTGCCCGCCAGTCCCGCCACTCCAGGCAACGACGCCCAATGGACCTGCCGCAGCAGAGAGATGTCCCAAAGCCGCGGATGAAGATCGGATCCGGATTGCAGCGTGGGCAGCCAGCCGCTGGCTCGCGCCTCCACCACGGTGGATCCCGACGCCAGCAAGATGCAGTAAAACATCGCCACCGCGCCGACCAGGACGCCCGGCACCAATATGGGCCGCCTGAAACGTCGCAAAGTCATGAAGAGCACCAGCCCGAGCAAAACACCCGGCAACCATTTCATCAATTGACCATTCTCAAAAAGACGGCCAAGCCCCGCCAGGCTCAACGATTCTCCAGTCATCGCGCGGATGGAACCGACTGCCAGCAGCCAGCCGGAGCCGGCCAGAAAGCCGCCCACCACCGGGTAGGGAATAAAACGGCTGAGGTTTCCAAGTTGATAATGACCGACCACGTAGAGCAACGCGCCCGTAATTACCGAAGTCAACGCAATCGCTGCCAGTATCGTCAAACACTTGGTCTCCGCATTGGCAGTGACGGGAAGCCCGGACGCGATTTGCGCCGCCATGATGGCCAGAATCGGCGCCGTCCGGTCCTGTGGAATTGCAATCGTGCCTGAATAAGAACTGCGCCACGCCATGATGCTGCCAGTCAACACGGCAGTGATGAGCGCCATGCCGATTCCGGCAGTGACACAATAGGAAAGGTTTCCTGCAAAAATGAGTTTGGCAAACGAAAGACAGGCGATGACGGTGAAAACGGCAACGACGCAGCCAACGTACAAACTCGTCATCCAGCGTCGGTAATGCCCGCCATCAGCTGGTTGGACTGTCTGTGTCATCGACAGGTATCTGACTTCAAGGCCAACTTCTCTGTCGATTACGAAACTGTCGCGTTACCAAAATGTAACACGTGTGATAAACGGTGCCTGTGTGGCGACGCTCTTCCGCTCCCTTGTGATGGAAACTCGATGCAGTTGGCCGTGACCAGGTCTCCGCGGAACCTGCCGTGAAATTCGTCGCGCTGCACGTGAGCTCGCTGACTTCCCCGAGGAAGAGTGCGCCGACGGTCGCCGGGCGATCATCATTTTGGTGAAACGGATGCGAGTTATTCGCCAGGACGCTTAAGCGTGGCCGCGCGCGGCTGGTCATTTCACAAAACCGTTACCGCGCCTCCCCTGGTTCGACAAACGTGTCTGGTTTACTGCGCACGAAATCGATCGAGCGCGCGAAATCATCGAGACTCGCTGCCTCGAGGGTTAACAACTCAGGAAATGCACGACGCAATAGAAAGGAATCATCATGCGAAACCCCAAGAGTACCTCAGGCTCGTTCGTTCCCTCGTCGGGACAACTTCTGCTCGCGACGACCATGGCACTCGGCATCCTCGGCGTGCTCAACGATAACAACTTCCCCTTTAGCGTCGGCCGCCACGTAGGCGCCGGCCAGCCGGACGACAACGAATTTATCGTCGTCGAGCTGGATCGGCCGCTGGGAACAACAAGGCGCTGACGCGCGCAGGCGAGGGACCGGGTTTAGGCGTATCGGGCAGCCCGGTCCCTCAAGCTCGCGGCTGTCCGCATCTCCAACCCTGGACATTCAACCAAAAGAAGCCTTATGAAACTCAATTCATCTCTTCCAACGAAGATTCTCTTCGCCAGCGCGCTGGCATTGGCCTCTGCCGTGGGCGCCGCGCCAAAGTTCGTCCTCATCTCCCTCGACGGCGCAACGCCGCGCCTGGTGGACCAATACCTCGCCAGCGGCGCGTTGCCTCCGAATGAAGGTCTCGGCCTGTTGCAAGCCAAGGGCTTCAAGGCCCAAATCAACGAAACCGTCTCGCCGTCGCTTACGGCCGTGGGTCACATTGCCATCGCGACCGGGTCGAAGGCGGCCAAGAACGACGTGGTCGCGAACACCTTTCATCTGGTTGCCAGCCCGTTCAATCTGAACATCAGCGGATTTGGGGGCGCCCATTGGCGGTTATTGTATCGACTGCGGCCCGATGGGCGGACCGGGCGAAACGCCGCTGCCGACTGCGGCGCCGGTTTGGTTGCGCCTGCGCTTCGCAGGCAGGAAGGTGGTAACGGCGACGTGGCCCGGTGGCGACGGCGTGGACGTGCGCGTGCCGGGCGCATCGAACAACGCCGTCGTGCAACCGGCCGCCGAGCGCACGGTGGATTACACGGTTCCGTTCGGCGCGTTCTCCCCGTTGATTGGCGTTCCCGGCAACGGCGCCCAGGGTTTTCAGCTTGGCGGGGCGGACTTCGGTGCAGCTTCGAGCAGCACGTTGGACCAACTCACTGCCGCCGGAAAAACCTCCTTCAGCCCTGTGCTGCAAAAGGCAACGTTCCTGGAAACATTTGTCACCGGCGGCGCGACCAACCGCATCAACGTCGCCGCGCTCGACACGAGCAACGACAGCGTGGTGAACTATGACACGCTGGTTTTCTCGGACGAATCCACGGGCCTCCAGCCCGGACCGTTCGCGCCCCCGCGCACTGGTCCGGCCTATGTGAAGGCCAGTGAAAAGCGCGGCGCAGATTTCTTCATCGAAAACAGCGCCAACAAGGCGGGCTGCGTTTATTACGTGAGCCGGCTCGAACCGGATCTTTCGGTCATCCGCATCTCGCGCACGTCAGCCAACGCGATCCCGCGGAACGCTGCTGTCATCGCCGACGTGGATGACATCAACAACAACGTTGGTTTCTGGGCGCCGCAACCCGACTTCCGCGTCGTCGAGCGCATCAGCCCCGGCTACGGCACGTTCCCGGACATTGAACTCGAGGAGATTTACGCCGACCGCGTGCGCGCGTTCACCGATTATCAGGCGCGGATTGCGTTGCGCGCCCTCAGCCGGGTTCCGGACGCCGATCTCGTCATGATCTATTTCGAGCAACCGGATGGTTCGGGTCACCAGTTCCTCCTGACTGATCCTCGTCAGCCGACGGATTTCACTAACCCGAATTCCATCGGCGCCGGTCAGGACCCCTCCAAAGTCGCGCGCTACGCGAACTACCTGAAAGTCGCTTACCAGACCGCCAACGCCGCCGTGCAGCGCATCATCAACGCGGTGGGCGTGGATGCCAGCGGCAAGCCCAACGCCAACGTCATCGTAACGTCAGACCACGGTTTTGAAATTTTCCACACGGCGGTAAACATGAACGCCCTGTTGGCGGCCAACGGCATTCCCTCGAGCAAAGTGCGCGCGGTCACTTCCGGCCCTGCCGTGAATATCTACGTCAATCTTCAGGGCCGCGAACCGACCGGGACTGTAACGCGCGCCGAATACGTCATGCTCCAGCAACAAATCGTTGGCATCCTTCAGGCCTTCGTGGATACGAATCCCGCCTACACCCTCGGCGCGTCCAGCGTGCCTGTCTTCGACAAGATTTATCCGCGCCCGCTGCCGGCGGACATCAACGACCCGTCCTTTGGCCGTGGCACCAGCGAATTCGTGGGCCAGGACTCAGGCGACGTCTACGCGCTGTTGACTGTCGGCTACAACTTCGATGGCATACAAACCCCGGTCGTCATTCGGCAAGGCGACGCCGCGCCCACACCGCCGGCCGCTCCGATTCTTTCGCTGCCGAACTTCTACGGCGCGCACGGCTACGACCCAACGCTGCCCAATTTGAGCTCGATTCTTTACGCAGCCGGACCGGACATCGGCCAGGGAATCCTGCCGCTGGCGCGCAACGTCGATGTCGCTCCCACCATTTCCGCGATGCTGGGCGTCGAAACACACGCAGGGGTGGACGGGATCGAACTGCCCATCGGCCCGCTCCGCCTGACGAACGTGGTTTCGCGCAAGACGCATGGCCCGGCGGGAACGTTCGATTTGCCGCTGCCCGTCTCGGGTCCGCCTGGTGTCGAAGGCCGCAAAGCGACCGACACTGGTTTTCACCTTCAACAAGCCGCTCACTAATGTGACAGTGATGACCGACCGCGGTGTGGTGAGTGGAGCGCCTTCAGTCGTGGGCCAGCAGATTATTGTCGATCTCGCCAGCGTGCCAAATGCGCAACTCGTCACGCTGAGCCTGACAGGCGTCACCGACGTCTATGGTGGCACGGTTTCGACGACTTTCAGTCTTGGCGTGCTGTGGGGTGACACCGACGGGAATGGCGTTGTTAATGACATTGACCTCGATGCTGTCGTTGCGGCGGCCGATGCCGGCGGCGTCGTCAATGAAACCACATTTCGGCTGGATGTAAATGTGAGTGGCAAGATCAACAACGCCGACATCGTTCAGACGCGCAAACGCCGCACGCAAGCTGAACTGTAACCATCCGCATGGGTTTGATCGATGAGCGCCAACGCGAGTTGCGTGCCGGGGCGCTGGCGCTCGGCTCGCGGTTCTACACCGAGAAGCCCTCGGCTTTCTGCGACCGGCTGGCCGGGTATTGGCGGATTTGGCGCGGCGAAAAAAAGCCAGGCATAGAGGGGGCTGAAACCGCTTTATAAAAATCTCTTTAAAGGTTAAGTGAGATTCGGAATCGTACCATCCGCTGCCAACGCTGCTGCGCCTGCCAAGAGCAGGGCGAAGATGAGAATTCGTGGCGAGCGCCCGTGTCGCATCGAGTTATTGGCCCTGTTCAAGCCACGTTTCGAGCGCTTCGGCGGCGAAACCAAGCGACAGCGCGATGTCGAAATCCAGGCGATGACGGAAGGTCAACGAAACAAGCTGCACCTCGAAAGCATTCAGGGACAATATGGCCACTCTGACGCGATCCTTCTGAAGGGCGGCGCGAGTCAGCTTTAACTGATCCTGGAGATTCTTCGCATCGCTTTTGCGGAGTTCGCCGGTCTCGGCCAGCGCAGTCACATCGGCCAGCAAGCGATCGACTTGTTCCAAAGGCGTCCCGCGCGGATTGAACGAACGCGTATCAACCACACCACCCCCGACGCGCCGCGCGTTACTTTTCCGTGGTCGCTGCAGACGACTGAAGACAAACCCCTCATTTCCCAAACTCCCATCATCGATCCGGACCTCGATTACGAAGGAGACAGCGTACGTGTGTATGTTGTCAGCCCGCCGCCGTGCCTGGATGTGAACAGTGTCGATTGCGGTGGTTTCCTCCATCAGGTGGAAAACGACGATGTCACGCGCGGCCCTCAAATAGTGCCATTCCACCATCTGACGGACCAGAAATCCGCCGAGCTTGCCTTCAACCGTGCGAAGATGCCTACCCGATTGGTCAGGGTAGCCGAGCGGACACCAAATGAGTTAGGTTCAGTTCAGTGTTGCCGTAGTGGAGTTTGCTGAAGATCGGCGCGGTGCTCGCTCAAACTGTGTCCGGTCAAGGCCGCTTCAAACGATAGAATTGGCTCGGAGCGCTGGCACTGTTAGTGGTGACGTATCGGCCTGCGGTGACAACCGGAGCGGGAGTCGTGGTCAGCCAGTCGGCGGCGGGAGCAACATTGGTTGTGTCTTGCAAGGTCCAAAAGCCTTGGTGCAGGGGCCATGAGAGCACAACGTTTGCGCCCTGCCGTTGGATCTCGAGCTGGGGCACGTCGAGATCGTGATAGGCGCGCAGCAGTCCATTCGGATCGCCGACGAGAGTCTCAAAGGGCTGGCCGGGGCCGTGGGCGGAGAATTCAAGTTCGGAGCCGCCGGTTTCCTCATAGTAAACAAGGTTGTATTTGTAGTAGCCCGCGATAGGCGCATGAACCACGACTGCGGTATCGTCTGGGAGTCGCCGGCCGGGAAATTCAGCCACCACCGTGCCGGCGGGACCCATGTGCAAGCGGAAACCTTCGTCGCTGTTGACATTGAGCACCCAGTAGCCTGCCACGAGGAACTGAATGTAACCGGAGGCGTCGATGACGTAGTTATTTTGATCGCCCGTCGTGATGAGGTTGCCGGGGATCAGATGAACGTCGCGGTCATCGAGAAAATGGCCGCCCGGCAGGCCGGAGGCGGAGTCGGCATAATTGATGATGGAGACGCCAATGTCGTAGGCATCGAAGGCGACCCCGGCATTGGTCGCGGCCAGCGCCAGGAGATTTTCCGCGGTAGTGATATTGCTGACGCCGCCAAAGATTGGTGCAGCCTGGCGGAGTTGGACGCGATGCCCCGGAGTCAGCAGGTTCGCGTCAACAGTCGAGGAGACCAGTTCCACCGCTCCGGTGGTGGCAAAGGGCATGTCCATTCCGAAAATAATTCCAGTCGAGTTCGAACCAACTGCACGGTAATGATAGGTTGTGCCCGGAGTCAGGCTGCCAATCGTCGCGCTGAAAGTCACCGTAGACCCACCGCTCCCAATGTCTATAGGAGAGACCGATTGGTCGAAAGCAAGGTTGGTGCTGTATTGAAAGAAAGCGATCGAAGAGAGGCCTCGAGGATTGACCGTCCCATTGAGGGTGGCGCCGAAATGGCTGACGGCCGTTGCCGGCAGCGTGACGACCGCCGGGGCGGCGCCGGTAATGACAAACGTTAAGTCCGAGCCCGTGGTGGTGCCGATCGTGTTCTGCGCCACCGCGCGGAAGTGGTAGGTGCCTGCGGCCAAGCCATTGAGCGTGGCGCTGAACGTGGCGACTCCGCTGGCAGGAATCATATTGGTGAGGCTGAAGTTGCCGTAACTGACGTTGGTGCCGTACTGAAAATAAACAATCGCACTCGCGCCATTACCACTGGCGGAGCCGTTGAGAGTCACGCTGGAACCAACGATGTTATCGGCGGCCAGTGTGGTGACGGTCGGCGGCGGCGCGGCGGCGGTCGTGAACGTCATGTCGCTGCCGTAGTTGGTGCCCGCGCTGCTGCTGGCGCAGAGGCGATAGTGGTAGGTGGTTGACGCCATCAGATTCACCGTGGCGCTGAACGAAACCAGATTGACCCCGCCGCCGATGCTGATCGACGCCGATACCGAGCCGTAGTTCGTCGTGGTGCCGAACTGGAAGAAGACGCTGGTGGGGGTGCCGTTCGGATTGGACTGGCCACGGAGCCGGGCGCCGCTGCTCGTCACGTTGTCGGCAGCGAGCGTCACCGCGGTCGGAGGCGTATTGGGTTGGGCAGACGTGGAAGTCACGCTGTTGGCCGGGTTGGACGTGGCGACTGGCGATTCTGCGGCCCACGTTTGTAACGCGACATCGCTCAAAGCGAGAACTCCAATCAAGACCGGACACCATCGATTTGTCATGATAATAAGTTGTAAGGTAATCTCCCAGGGCGGCTATGCGGCTCTCTCGACAGTCGCGTTGTGATAGGAGCTATGCATCTTTCTAGAAAAGAAGCCGTGGGATGTCGAGCATATTCGTGGTCTCCTTCCGTGGTTACACATCTGATGCAGTTTATCGGGTTCGCCGTTCAGAGGCTTTGGAACGGCGTTCGGGTAAGAGCAACATCGCCACTTGTCGGGTCAAAGTCCATCTGCCGCCTTATCTCCGAGAGGACTTCAGGGGTGCCGCTACATTCCGTCGCGTGCGTGCCAGTGGCCGCGCGCAAGCAGAAAGCCGGCGCTGGAATCTTAATTCCAGCGCCAACGCTATTGAGACTGTTTCCCTGCTGGCAAGGTCGAAAAAGGAACAGGCGCCGGCCACAGCCAGCGCCCGTCCGAAGTCAAACGATCGAAAACATGTCCGGGGGCTAATCCCCATCACCGTCGGCATCATTACTCCTGGTCGTCATCATCACGCTCATCGGCGTCCTACACTCTGCGCCTTCTCGCACAGCCTGCGGCGCCCAGGCGAGGCGTTCGGCGTGCGGGTTGATGGAGTTGTCGCTCAAGGTGCCTCCATTCGCAGCCGGAAGAATCGCTGAGCAGCGCTACTGTTCGGCAGGTTCACCCTCTTCCAAGTGCCCTCGCCTTGTGGTGCGCTGTTGACGGATGACCAGACGGCGAGACGCTCCAGATGGAGCGTGCTCTCCACGACCACTCCCGTCAGCGACGCGGGCCAGGAGATTTCAACCTCGTTCGTCAGCGCGCGAATTCGCAGTTGCGGCAACGGCGTGACGAGCAGTTCGGTCGCAAGCTGGCCCGAGTAAATCGTCAGACCTCCCGCGTTGGTCAGATAGGTCCAGCCGCCGGGCACAAGGTCGCCGGCTTGCACGTCGGAGGGACCGCTGGTCGGCGCAGTCGGGACGAACAGTTCGCCATTGTCCCAGACAAAGGTGCTCGCGGCGAAACCGACGAGGTAGGTGTGATCGGCGCGCAGCGTGACGGGCGTGTTGGTCAGGCAGAAGCGCAGGTAGTAGGCGGGACGCCCTCCCCGCGTGGTCGCGTCGCGCGTCGAAGTGCTGCCGCCGGTTGGGGCGTTGAAGAAGACGGTGGCAACATCGCCGGTCGTTGGCGAGGTGATGAAGGCTGGCAAGCTGCTCCAGATGCCAACGCGAAAATCGAAGTTTGACCAGTCGAAGTGCTGGCCGTTCTCGCCCAACCAAACGACCACGACGCCATAATCCACCGGCACGACATCGAACTCGGGCGTGTAGAAGCTGGCGAGCGTGGCGAAGTCGCCAGCAGCGGGGTCGGTGTCGATGGTAGCGGTGAAGCCAGTGCTGTAATTGGTCCAGCCATGGATGATGCGGGAAAAGTTAACGATGGCCGAACTGTTCGTTTCACTCGCGCGAGCCGAAAAGCTCGTTTGAGTGCAAACGATGAGCACGAGAGCAAGGAGCAGGCGGTTCATGGCAGATTCGTGTGTGAGATTTGAAAAATTGCTTCTCATAAGGCGGTGGCCGGGAGAAAGGTCGAAGGCCGGCCACCGCCCCCGTTTTGTGCCGTGGTTCCTCCGGACGTGAGTCGGCGTCCAGAGGATGTGCGATGCTTGCGAGGTGAATCACGGCTGAGTTCTTTCGCTTAGAGTTCCGCTGAAGGCCGGCGATTGGAGCCGACGGTTGATACGATCCCGCTGTCAATTCTCGAACTGGTCCCGTCACCGTAGAGGAGTCCCTCGCCAGTTCCGTGGCCGGTCATTCCCGCAAAGCGCCCGGTGCCGCCGACGTCTTCCCAGGTTGAGTGAACTGCATAAGGGGGAGGGAGGGGGGCGCCAACTGCGTCGAGCGGCACGATCACTACCCCTTCGGATGTAAAGTCCCACGAGTCACCGTTGGCTTCGGTGAAGGTGCCGGTTACCGTAAAGTGGGTCTGGAACGTGTGGGTTCCCGGGTCATATTGTCCGGGCTCAGCATGGATCTGCTGCAGGCCAGTGTATCGGCCCGACATCGTGCTCACTCCGACTTCCCCAAGGATGATATCCTGCGAACCGTTAGTATGTAGAATACTTGAGATAGTGTAGGCGCTCGATGTCGCTCTGTATGGAACGTTGTCTTTCGCGGATGCCGTCCATGCGATGAGTGAAATGGCGATCGCGGAAAGTGCCGCGGCCCATTTGACGCTGCGCGACACGGATTTGGGATTGTTAGCTTTCATTTGTTTTTGTTTTTTGCTTTTTGGTTTGTCTGACGATCTAACTGCCCAGCAGTCTCGTCACCCTACCCATACGGATTTGCCGCCCGAATCACGTCAGAGTTTCTGAAAAATCCTTTTGACGGGGCTTTTGGACTGCGCCAGTCCCTCCGCCTCCGCGGCGCGCCATAGCGCCGCTTCGGCGCGACGGCGGCTGGTGCTTTGGCCGTGGGCGTGAGATGAGACCAAGCGAAACCTTGCTCCTAGCTCCCCACGCTCCGGGGAAAAGCGGTAGAGGACTCTTTGCATTACCCACAACTTTGCGCGGAATCCCGAAGGGATTGCGTCTTTCAGCCCAGGGTTGCGAGGCACGAGCTACCCTGGGTCTGGGGCCACGGAAGGGTTCAACCCCAACGGGGTTGTGTCCGGCACGCCGCGACAACGACGCAACCCCGTCGGGGTTGAAACCCTTGCCCTGCGGTTTTCCCAGGGTAGCTCGTGCCTCGCAACCCTGGGCTTTGAGCCGGAATCCCGTTGGGATTCCACCCGCGTCGCCTGAAAGTTGTGGGTAATAAAAAGAGAGGCTGCTGCAGTCCAAGACGCTGCACGAGTATTCAGCCGAAGACATGCTTTTACCTGACGTGATTTCCCGGTCTATTACGCATGACAGAGGAACAACGGGCACCACGATGACCGACCTGCAAATTTTCAAAAACGCTCCGCAAGATGCGTCTGCGGAAGAGATGAAGTCCTATCTCGACGGAGCGTGCGGAGGCGACGCGACGCTCCGGTCTCGTGTCGAAGCGCTTTTCCAGGCCGGTGCGAAGGCCGGCGCATTCATGGAGCATCCCGCGATGGATGATGTGCCCAGCGTGCCCGGTAGTTCGTCTGTCCGGGAAGGGCCAGGAACTGAGATTGGCCGTTACAAGCTGTTGCAGGAAATTGGGGCGGGCGGGTTTGGTGTGGTCTATATGGCCGAGCAAAGGGAACCGGTCAAGCGCCGGGTCGCCCTCAAGATCATCAAGATCGGGATGGACACCGAGCAGGTCGTGGCGCGGTTCGAGGCCGAACGGCAGGCGCTGGCCATGATGGATCATCCCAACATTGCCAAGGTGCTGGACGGCGGCGCCACCGACACTGGCCGGCCTTACTTCGTGATGGAACTGGTCAAGGGCGTGCGCATCACCGAGTATTGCGATGACAACCAACTGACCACCAAGGAACGGCTGGAGTTGTTCATTCCCGTCTGCCAGGCCATCCAGCACGCGCACCAAAAAGGGATCGTCCACCGGGACATCAAGCCGTCGAACGTCATGGTCACGCTGCACGATGGCGTGCCGTTGGCGAAGGTGATCGACTTTGGCATTGCCAAAGCCACGCAGGCGGAGTTGACGGAGAAAACCATCTTCACGGAATACGGCCAGTTCATCGGGACGCCGGCCTACATGAGCCCGGAGCAGGCGGAAATGAGCGGGCTGGACATCGACACGCGCTCGGACATCTACAGTCTGGGAGTGTTGTTGTATGAATTACTCGTCGGGCGCCCCCCGCTGGACTCGAAGGCACTCTTGAGCGGCGGCGTGGATGAGATGCGGCGGCGGATCAAGGAGGAGCAACCGGCCAAACCATCCACGCGCCTCCGGACCCTGGAAGGAGCGGAGAAAACGACCGCGGCCCGGCACCGCAAAATCCGGCCGGAACAGTTGAGCAGCGAGTTGCGGGGCGACCTGGACTGGATCGTCCTGAAGGCGCTGGAGAAGGACCGGACCCGGCGTTACGAGACGGCCAGCGGACTGGCCGCTGATCTGAAGCGGCATCTCAACAATGAACCAGTCACGGCCCGGCCGCCCTCAACCACCTACCGCCTCCAGAAGGCTTGGCGGCGAAACAAGCTGGCCTTCACGGCGGGCGCGTCGGTGGTGGTGGCCTTGGTTGTTGGCATCAGCGTGAGCACCTGGCAGGCGGTGCGAGCGACGCGCGCGCAGAACAACGAGACGGCTGAGCGCACCAAAGCCGAGGCGTCGAAGAAGCTGGCCGAGGCCAGCGCCCGTGACGCGACGGCCAGCCTCTACGACTCGTTGCTCGGCCAGGCGCGCGCCACGCGCATCGCGCGACAGGTCGGCTACCGCGAGGAGGTCTTCGCTCTACTCCGCAAGGCCCGCGACCTGGACACACCGGCCAAGCAGCTCGCCGCCCTTCGGCGCGAAGCGGTCGCCAGCGTGGGCGATTTCGTTGGGTTCCGTCCGCGGCCGATTGCGTCCGCGCCCGCCAGCAATTCTTTTGCAGGGATGCAACTGAGTCCCGATGGCCGGCTGCTCGCGTTGCGCGATGTGAGCGGAGGTATCCGGCTTCACGCGCTTCCCTCCGGCAGTGAGGTGGGCCGATGGCAGTTGGAACATCCGGTGAGGGCGTTCGCATTCAACGGCGCGGGCGATCGCCTCATCACGATCGACTGGTCCTGGGCTTCGAACGAGATGGCCCAGCGCCTCGCCGGATCCCGGGTAACCGAGTTCGCGCCCAACCTGGCCGGCAAATGGCAGCAAGCAGCGTCGCGGCCGATGCCCGGCGCATTCACGTGCGTCACCCTCAGCAATTCGGCCTTCGTAGTGGTGGCCGACAGTTGGCCCCTTCGCCAGATGAATCTGGTCGAGGCTGGATCTTGGCGGACGGTTCATTCCCTCGAACGATCCGAGGGTTCCTGGCGACCAATGGTGGGGGCTACGCGGGACGGCCAGAAGCTGGCGCTGATCGGCACCTCCGACGCCGAGACTTCCGAGCCGGCGATCGAGATCTGGGACCTGCCGCGCGCGCAACTCCTCCGCCGGCTTCCGCCTGGCTTCACGACCGATGCCAGCATCGCCTTCAGTGAGGATGGCCGATACCTGTTGAGCCAGGCGATGCAGGGCACGCGAATCTACGACACCACGAACTTCAGCGTGGTGGACGAGTTTTCCGGTTTAGGGGGTTCGGCCAATTCCGGCTCGTTCCTGCCAGGAACGCCGCTGGTGGCGGTGTCCCGACTACAACAACGCCGCTTTCTCATCCGGGATTATCAGAAGGGAGAGACGGTCGCCGCGTTCGAAGAGTCCACCACGTCCATCTCGGCAGCCTTTGCTCCGGGAGGAGAGTTTCTAGTCACTCTCAATGATGCCGGAGCGAACCTCTACCCGTTCGCGGGGGCCGACGAATGCCTGACGCTGGCCGGTCATCGACTCAGCGTGCCGGGGGTCGCCTTCAGTCCCGACGGCACACGGTTGGTCTCCGTGGCCAAAGACCGGAGCGTGGCCATGTGGGATTCAAGCTCTGGCCAGAGAATCTGGGAAGGAGACCGGCTGCTCCCCAGCCCCGGCCAGGCCGTGGCGTTTAGTCCCGATGGCAAGCTGGTCGCCACTGGGGACTGGGACACACCGCTGGTCCAACTTTGGGATGCGGAATCCGGGCGCCAATTGCTGCTGCTCACCAACGCGGCCGTGCCACTGACCTGGGCGCTCCAGTTTGTCCCCGATCCCGTCCGCGGCCTCCTGTTGGTTCGCAGTAGCGGCAACGACCTTGGCTTCTGGCACATCGGAACTACCCGCGCGGTGCAGGACCGCGAGAGCGGAGCGGTTCATTGGATCAGCTCCAGACCGCTGATCGCGTCGGCAGGCCTCGTCGCTGCACCCGATGGAAGGCGCATTGCGTTCCATGCAGCTATCAGGACGTCAAAGCCCTGGGAGCATTGCACGACTCTGCAAGATCCCCTCGGTGAGAAGCCCCCGCTCACGCTCCCGCCCAGCGCGCCGTCCGTGCAGCCGATGTTGTTCACTCCAGACGGACAGTCCGTAGCCGTCCTCACCACCGGGAGCCGGGTCGCGGTGTTTGACGCGGCGACCGGGGAACTGCGCCGAAGCTTCGCTGTCGCCGGTTCGAACACCGAAGGACGGCAACTCGTCTTGAGTTACACGGGCCGATGGCTGGCGATTACTTCCCCGTCGAAGCGCGGGGTGGACATCCATGACTTCGCCACGGGGGAACTGCGATACTCGCTGCCCGACCGCGAAGGCACCGTCTATTGGCTGGCGTGGCACCCCAAGGAACCGCGCCTCGCCATCGCCCGCGACAACGGCGACATCGCCCTCTGGGACCTCGCAAAGATCGACCTTCAACTGACGGAGCTGGGGCTGGGGTTCACGCGGTAAAAGGGCTCGCCCTTGTAACCGGTTTGAGGTTCTCTTGCTGTCGAAAGGGCAACCCGGTTTCGCCAGCCGATGAATCCGAATGAGCGGAGAAATCCGCTGAAAAGTTGACGCGCTGTTCAAAACCAACTCGTAGCAGCCGACGTAAGAAGGCTCTGACTTAACCACGAATGAACGCCAATGAACACGAATCCAAACGCAGCAACCGACGCGACCTGGCCGTTGCCGCCAAGGGCTGAAAGCCCGACCGACAATAGCCCAGGGCAAACGCAGTACCGCCCTGGGGCAACGAATCAAAAACAATTCAAGCCCTGTAGGGGCGACAGAAGCGTGAAGATAAAGACCGTGATGGAGTCATCGCACTAAACCAGTAACAATTCATCCCATGCCGACGAACGAAACATTTCTCAGCCGGGCGATTACCGACGGGCGCGCCGACCTTATTGGGGAAGGTAAACAGCAAAAGATTCGCTATGTGGCCGCCGATTGGACCGAGCGCTTCACTGATCCCGAAGAAGAAGTGCGCGCCGAGTTCTGGGCCGAACTGATCTACCACCACGGTTACGAGCCCGAACGCATCGGCTTTGAAATCACCGTTCCCCGCCGAACCCCTGCGGATCGTGCAGACATTGTCGTCTTCCACGACCGTGAGCACAAACAGCCCTTTGCTGTTATTGAATGCAAACGCGACGGCGTCACTGACGCCGAATTTGGCCAGGCCATCGAACAAGCTTGCGGGAATCGCGCCAGCCTTGGCGCTCCCTACTCCGGCGTTGTCGCCGGACGCACTCGCCGGTGGTTGGAATTCACCGGCAAGATTCCTCCCGGCGAGCGCGAGACCAACATCATCGCCGACCTCCCGCGCGAATATGGCGAGCCGGAAGAATGGCGCTTCCTCAAAGGCGACCAAGACCGCGACATCCGCAAGGTGGACAAGGAGGAACTCATTGCCGCCATCAAGAAATGCCACCAAACGCTTTGGGGCGGTGGCCGCCTCTCGCCGCCCGCTGCGTTCGGCGAACTGTGTAAACTGATCTTCGTCAAGATCAGCGACGAACAATTGCCCCGCAAGAAGGGCGAGCCATACGAATTCCAAATCAAGACGCACGAGCCGCCGCAGAAACTTGGCGCACGTATCCGCGCACTATACGAAAAGCAAAAGATCAAAGACCCGGACGTCTTCACCGAAACCATCAAGATTGACGACCTCACGCTCCGCACCGTCGTCAGCCACATCGAGAGCATCAACCTCAACCAGACTGATCTCGACACCAAGGGCGTCGCCTTCGAGCAGTTTATGGACGGCTTTTTCAAGGGCGACTTCGGCCAATATTTTACACCGCGTGAGATCATTGATTTCTCTGTTGCAATGCTCCGACCCAAGAACGACGACCGTGTGCTCGACCCGTGCTGTGGCTCAGGCGGTTTCCTGCTGCACGCGCTCGACTTCGTGCGTCGGGAGGCTGACGAATTTTATCAGCATGATACTCCGGCTAACTTCAAACACTGGCACGAGTTTGCGCGCACTCGATTATTCGGCATCGAGATCAATGAAGAAATCGCCCGCGTCGCCAAGATGAACATGATCATCCACGACGACGGCCACACCAACGTTATCGGTGCGGATGCCCTCGACCCAATCGCCGACCTCGAAGCCATCAATCCCGGCTTCCGCAAAAACCATTTTGACCTAGTGCTCACCAACCCGCCCTTTGGCAGCATGGTGAAGGAGGAAAACAAACCCGGCCTGCTCGCCTCCTTTGAGTTGAGTCGTTACCTCAGCAAACCCACCACCGGCACAGACCCCGACGATTCCAATCGAACCGACTCTGACATCAAAGCCGGCAGGCGCGCCCTCAAACAACGCACCAGCGTCAAAACCGAAATCCTTTTCATCGAGCGCGTCTGGCAATTCCTCGCGCCCGGCACGGGCCGCGCCGCCATCGTGCTACCCGACGGCATCCTCACCAACGCCTCGCTTCAGGGCGTGCGCGACTGGATTCTGGAGAAGTTCCAGATTCTCGCCGTCGTCAGCCTGCCGCAGACCGCCTTCTCACATTTTGGCGCGGGCGTGAAATCCAGTCTCGTCTTTCTGCGCAAACGTGGGCCGAAGGAAACGCCCGACGACAAGGAAGCCATCTTCATGGCCGCGCCGGAGACGATTGGCTACGACGGCACGGGCCGGAAGTGCGACAACCAGTTGCCCGACGTGGAGCGGCAATTCCGCGAGTTTGAGCGCAACCCGCGACCTTTTTTCGTCTAAGCCCCGCCCGACTGGGCCAGCCGCAATGCTTTGCGGTCCGGCGGGGCAAAATTCACGAACGCGCGGATGCCAGCTATGCAGCGGCGTCCGTGCTGGTGGTGAAGGTTTATGCCGCGCCCAAGTATCCCCTGAAACCTTTGGGTCAACTCGCGACGTTTATCCAATACGGCATTTCCGAACGCGCGACCGAGGAGAAGATTGGCGTGCCGATGTTGCGGATGAACAATCTTCAAGCCGATGGCTGGGATTTGACCGACCTCAAATACATCCAGCTTGGTGAGGAAGACTTGGAGCGCTACCAACTTCACTCCGGCGATTTGCTGTTCAACCGGACAAACTCCAAGGAACTCGTCGGTAAGTGCGAAGTCTTCCGCGAATCGGGCGCTTGGGTGTTTGCTTCCTACCTCATTCGTGTCCGTCTCAACGCGGAAGTCATCCCGGAGTTTGTCTCCACGTTCCTGAACGCGCCCGCTGGTCGCGCGCAGATTGACCGCGTCAGCCGCCACATTGTCGGCATGGCCAACGTGAACGCCGAGGAACTTCGTGAGTTGCAGATTCCGCTGCCGAACCCGGGCGAACAACGCCGGCTCATGGCAGTGGTCGAGAAGGCTCGCGCTGCGCGACAACGTAAGCTGACGGAAGCAGACGCATTGCTGACGAGTCTTGACTCTTGGCTGTTGGAACAATTGGGCCTCGCGCCCACCGCTGCTGTGCCACGTCGTGTCTTCGCCATCCGGCTCAAACAAGTGCGAGGCCGTCGCCTCGACGCACCAGCATACCAGCCATTCTACCAAGCTGGAGTGAGACCGCAGACTCCGATTCGCAAACTTGGAGAGCTTGCCACGGTGGATTCAAACACTGCTGTTCCTCCAGAGAATGACTCTGAACTTGTCCCTTATGTCGGCCTGCCGGAGTGCGACCAAACTGAAATCCGCGAAGTCGTTCTTCGCCCTTATTCCGAAGTCAAAGGCCGGAGCGTGGTGCGTCCCGGCGACATTCTTTTCGCCCGCATTGAGCCGAGCGTGTTCAACCAGAAGTATGTCTTGGCAGAGAACCTCAAGGGCCATGACTACGCCTACACCTCCACGGAGTTCTATGTCGTGCGTGCGAAGTCGGGAGTGGAACAGGCTTACCTTTACGCGATGATGTTCTGCTCATTCGTCTTCGCTCAAGTGAAAGGAAAGACAACTGGCTCATCTGGGCGGCGACGAATTGACTCCGACCTGTTTGCCGAACTTCAGATTCCATTGCCGTCGGAGGCGAAGCAGAAGGCCATCTCTGCCGAAGTCGTTTGGCGTCGCGAAACCGCGCGTCGTTTGCGTAGCGAGGCCGCGAGCGAATGGGCCACCGCCAAAGCGTGGTTCGAGTCGGAACTGTTGGGTCGTCCCGCCACCCCTGAGCGCAACTCGTAACATCCCATGATTTACGAAACGCGCTTCCTCGTTCTCGCCGACGAAAACGCCGTGGCCCTCGACGTGTTGGTTGCCGCGCTCGGCCAAGCCTACGCCGACGTGTTCGACGACCCGCCGGACGACGAAATCCTGCGCGGCATGTTCCGCATGGAATCTGTCACAACCATTCCCAACGCCAAAGCCGGCCACGCGTTGAAACTCCATCGCGTGACGCTCTTCGCGGACACGGCGGAAGACCTCTCGCCCGTCTTCGCCGGTTTCGCGGCAGAACTCGCGAAGGTTGCGGGCGACGATAAAAGCGGCGTCCGGCACACGTTGAAGTTTCAAGACGTGGCGGCCCGCGCCGAGCAAACCAAGTTCTCCGAGGAGATTTACGAAATCGAGATGGCCTTGCGCGAAATTCTATCGTTCATCTTCCTGCACGCCTACACCGACGAGCCGCTCGTTTTCCTGAAACGAACGGCGGTGAAAACAACTCCGAAGGATGAAGCTCCGAGTCCAGAAGTTTTGCAACAACGCCATGAAAACCAGTTGTTTCACATTTTGTTTAACGAGTATGCGCTCTTAAACTTTCCAGCGGAAACCAAGCTTACGAACCTGCTCGAGCTGATTCGCGAGAAGAGTTCTTTTGAGGCCCTGCGTCAGGCCTTAGACCACTTGCCAATTCAGTGCGACGACCATGCTGGATTCATCGCCGGCCTTCAGAAGTTGCTCGATCCAATTGAGCGAGTTCGAAACTGTGTGGCCCATCATCGAGCAATTCCCAAAGGAACATTGGACAACTATCCGCAAGCCCGCGACGATTTGCGTGGTGCAATTTACGAGTTCTGGGAAAAGGTCAAACAGGATTCCGGCGCGTAACCAAATTGCCGAACTTGTATCGTCCTTTCAGGGCTTGGAATTTCTTTTGACGATTAACCCAGGGCGTTGCCCTGGGCTATCATCTGTCGGGCTGTCGGCCCTTTGAACCTTGAAGACCGAGTTGAATTTGTTTCACCAAATTTGGCGAGCCTTGAAAACATTTTGCCCGAATTGAAAACCGTTTTGCCCAACGCCGACTTCGTCATCGAAGGCTACGTTGATCCACCTCCGCGCCGCGCTATGGCGGACAGGCCCGACCGAGCCGCTGCGCGACGAAGGCCCTTTCGGCGACCTCCCGGCTCTTGAGAAGTGCGAACCTTTCGGTCATCGGGCTTCGGCTTTCTTTCGGATCTCGGATTTCGGACTTCGGACTTCAAGCGAATGCACTCGCTCGTAAAAAGTCTCGCCCTTATGACTGATTTGGAGTTTTCTTGCTGTCGAAAGGGCAACCCAGTTTCGCCAGCCGATGAATGAAGTCACCAAAATCCTGCGAGCCGCCGAAAGCGGAGAAGCAGCCGAAAACGTGACGGAGAAACTTCTCCCCCTGGTCTATGACGAATTGCGCCGGCTTGCCGCTCATCAGATGGCGGGACAACGGCCGGGCCAGACCCTTCAAGCCACGGCCTTGGTCCACGAAGCCTATCTTCGGCTCGTGGGCCAGGACGAACCGGGCCGCCAGCACTGGGATGGCCGGGGCCATTTTTTCGCGGCGGCGGCGGAGGCGATGCGGCGGATTCTGATCGACCGCGCTCGCCAAAAGCAAAGCCTCAAGCGGGGTGGCGATCAGGCGCGAACCACGTGGGACGAATCCAAGGTGGGAGACGCCGCGGCGCCTGAAGAGATCCTCGCCGTGGACGAAGCGTTGACGAAACTCAGCCAGGAAGACCCTGACCTGGCGAAAATCGTAAACCTCCGTTACTTCGCCGGCATGACGGTGCCCGAAACCGCCGCGGCCCTCGGCGTCTCGCCCAGCACGGTAGATCGGCAATGGGCCTGCGCCCGCGCATGGTTGTTCCGAGAGGTCACGGAAGGCAACTGCCTGTGAAAGAGTTTTTTGATAATGACTGCTCTCGCCTTCCGTCAACGCCGACTTCGAAGGCTGCGTCGACCCGCCCGAGCCGCTGCGCGACGAAGGCCCGTTCGGCGACCGCACCGGCTATTACACATTGCCCGAGCCGTATCCCGTCTTCCACGTCACTGCCATCGATGGAGCGCGCGAGGGAGTCAAACCCTCGTCTCGGGCCAATGCTATTCCTCTGAGGCGAGGGTTGATTTTCAAACCGTCGACTCTGAGTATAGGCGCTTTCAGGTGAGTGGAGTCGGAATCAGACAACGTGTATGGACTGCCCGGCAATTGCGGGTCGCTAAGTACAAAAAAGAGAGAGCAAAAAAAAGGTGTCAACATCAGCGTGAGCGTTTCCAACTCACCTTGTTGGGTCCACGGAAGGGGAGGGATTCGAACCCCCGTTAGGATTGCTCCTAAGCCTGATTTCGAGTCAGGTGCCTTCAACCACTCAGCCACCCTTCCCGCCTGGGACCTTGAAATCCTAACTGCATTTCTGGCGGGTGCGCAAATCCTAATTGGCGTCAAGGGCCCAAAGAGGGCAGCATCAAGCTTAGCCCGAGGCCGGCGATAACATCCCCGGTTGGCGAAGGGAAGGGGGGTGGAAATGAGGCGTTAGCCGACAAGCCCCAAAGGTGAGATGCGGCGCGCCAAAGAACAACATGTCGAATCCAGCACCGAACACGGAACATTCTCGATTGGTGAATGGCCTTTGCGGTTGACACCAACTCGGGCTGAATCGCATCGTGGAGTAGCGATACAGAGTACTAACGGCATCAGGTTCGACGTATGGAGAATCTACTGGCGAACGACCAGGCCCGACGGGAATTGCTGGAGCTTTTGAAGAAGAAGTCCGTTTTCCACGGGGAGTTCACGCTGGCCTCCGGAGCCAGGAGCAATTACTACTTCGATTGCCGTCTCACTACTTTCGATCCGAAAGGGGCCTGGCTAATCGGGCAATTGATGCATTCGCTGATCCGAAAAGAGGAGGCGGTCCGGAAGCTAAGCGTCGATGCGGTGGGCGGGTTGACCATGGGCGCGGACCCCGTGGCGCTGGCGGTCGCGATGTTTTCCCTTTTTGCCGACGATGCCAAACCATTGCAAACGTTCTCGGTTCGGAAAACGCCCAAGGCGCACGGGCAAACCAAACTGATCGAAGGAAATTTCAAGGAGGGCGACACGGTCGTGGTGCTCGACGATGTGGTGACGCGCGGTGAGTCCACCATCACGGCCATCAACACAGTGTTGAAGGAGGGGGGAAAGATCCCGTTTGTGGCGGTGCTGGTGGATCGGCAGGAAGGCGGGCGCGAGAAGATCGAAGCCATGGGTTACCGGGTCGTTTCACTCTTCCACCGCGGCGAATTGCTTGGGGAGCAAAGCTGAGCCTCTCAGCCGGCCCAAGGTGCATCCATAGCCGCAACGATTCCGTGGATTTGAGGAGCGACGCGTTCTCGCGGAACACATCGTCACGTTCGCAAGCCACAGCGTTTGGTGCCTCGTTGGGCGTTCCGTCCGACCGGCGAAGGCCCGAAAAGAACTGAACTGTTCCGCTTTAGTCTGCCCACCACATCTCGACAGACTGATGGAGGGCTGTCATTTCCACTGCCAAGGTGCGGTTCATGTGGACAGCACGTTGTGGCACCTCTCTAGCTTGAGGCGTCACGCGGTCTGCCTGATAGGCAACAAGCGCATGTTTGAATCTGAGACACAAGACGAACTTTGATGTATGAAAAGCATTTTTAACTTCATCGCGGCGGCTGGATTAACCCTTTTCGGAACAGGCTGCGTTATTCACCATCCGCAGGTTGCCCACCATCCGCCGACACCGGCGCCGAAACCGCCGCCGTCGCACGCGCCGCCCGTCGTGATGGCTCCGGCTCCTGGCCGGCCAGCGCCCGCACCGCCAGCGGCTTCGCGTCCCGCGAAGGAGCCGTGGGTAAATGTGAGCATCACGTCCGGTGAACAGCAGGTGATCCGTGAGTACGTGACGTCCTGTGCTGCCGAGCCCGATCACAAGCATCAGGGCAGAAAAGGGCACAAGGCAAAGTCGCTCCCGCCAGGTTTGGCAAAGAAAGCAGCTCGGGGTGAAAGTCTCCCGCCGGGCTGGCAGAAGAAAGTGGTCAAGGGCGAGATCATGCCCGTGGAAGTTTATCGTGAATGCGATCCCTTGCCTCAGGAAGTCATCGTGAAACTTCCTCCACCGCCGACGGGCACGATTCTCGTGACGATCGAAGGGAAGATCGTCCGCCTGTTGCAAGCCACGCGGGAGATCCTCGACGTCTTTGAGATTCACGGTTAGCGATTAGCAGCAGTGGTGGGTCCGCCTGGGTGCCGACTGCGAGACGGGCTCTCTCAATCGAGCAGGATCAGAATCAAGATGCCTACAACGATGCGGTACCACCCAAAGAGGACAAAGGTGTGGTGCTGCACGTATCGGATCAGCCATTTCACCGCTAGAAACGCCGTCATCGCCGCGGCCAAACCTCCCAACAGCAACATCCACCAATAATGCGGCTCGCCCTTTTCGTAGGCGGAATAGATTTGGAGCGCGCCCGCAGCCAGCAGAGTCGGAATGCCGAGAAGGAACGAGAATTCGGTTGCGGCCCGCCGCTCCAGCCCCAGGGCCAAGGCAATGAGAATGGTGGCGCCAGAGCGCGACAAACCCGGAAAGCCAGCCGCAGCCAGTTGAGCCAAACCGACCGAGATCGCGACCAACCATGTCACTTCCTCCCGGAGCGGCTTATTCGTCAGCCAACTTTCGACGAGCAGGATAAGCACGCCGCCGACGAGCGTGGCCCACGCCACGGCTCCGGGGCGTTCCGGCAGTTTGAAGTTCAGATGTTTGAGAATCAGCCCTCCAACGCAGGTAATGATGAAAGCCAGGAGCAGTTTCAGGATGTAACTTCGCGTTTGGGCTTCACGCCAACGCATGCAGAGTTGTTGCACGCGTGAAGAAAAAACCAGCAGCACAGCCAGCACAGCCCCGCATTGGATGACGGTGTTGAACAGATCGCTGCGGCGTCCCAGCCAACGTTCGGCAATCAGCAAGTGTCCGGTCGAGGAAATGGGCAGGAATTCGGTAATCCCTTCGATCATCCCCAGCAAAATGACAGCGAGCCATTCAGGCACGCGCCGGTTAGACGAAAAATTGCCGGCATTGACAAGTGGAAATTCCTCGGGGCGACCTGCCAAAAGTCAGAGGGACCCGATCGTTTCCAAATTCGCCGTTGACCGCGCGCGCGGCTTTTCCCTAAGCTCACGTTGTTAACTTGGTTCAAACCTAATCCGTACAAAATTATGAATACCGTTGTTCCTCTCATTAGTTCCGGAGTGGCAGGTCCGCTTGGAGTTTTGCACCTGCCTCGTCTTTGGCTCAAAGTCTCGTGCGAACAGCGCGGCAAACTTGCTTCCGGCTATCCCGGAGTTGGCAAAGGCTACGATCAGATGGTGATCGATGCCCTTGGCTTGAAGAAGGAAGCCGTTGTGGACTTCATCAAAAGCAATCGGCCCAGTTACGCGCAGTTCGAGGGGTGGGTGCAAAAGCAACCCGGCGTACAGCTCGACAAAGCCGCGATCGAAAAGCTGAACGGCTCCATCAAGGGCTACATTCACGACGACGGCACGCGCAAAAACATCCTCGGCGCCTGTGGCATTGCCGACGATGCCAACGCCTGCAAGGACGCCGTCAACCTCAATAACCTGGATGACTGGCAGGAATTCTGGCAGGCGGAACTGAAGTAGACTATCGTCTTGCATCCCCAAACCGGCGCGGGCCTGGAGCTCGCGCCGGTTTTTTATTGCGGGCGGCGTGGTTGCATTTTCTCCAGCCTTTCTGCGGGATCGCACCCGCGGCCTGCGGGGCCTGGTAGCCGGCACTTGTCACTTGAAGTACTGAACGCCAGTGGCGAGCTGGAGCCCAACCAGAAAGCTTCTATATCGATTGCCAAAAGTAATTTCCGAAAAGGTGGGGCAAACCTGCCAGTTTGCCGCGGCGCCCGGCAGGGCGTCGCCCACCTTTTCGGAAATTACTTTTGGCAATCACTCTATAATTCCGGTAATTTCACGCTCGACAGCTTCACGAGGCCCTCATTATATGGGAGCATCAACAACAAAGCACGTCTATGAACTCTCTGGAATATCTTTTCCCTCATCGATTGACCCGGCGCGATTTCCTGAAAATGACCGGCACGACCGCGGCCGGTTTGGCTCTGCCTGCGATCGGCCAGGCGCAGGAAGATAAAGGCCCTGTTCGCATCGGCAGCGGAAAGTTCACTTACACATTGGACGAAGCATGGGGAAAATTGCCCGAGGGCATGAAATACGGTTTCGGTTGTGGCATCGAGGTGGACAGTCGCGACCGCATTTACGTCACCACACGATCCGCCAACCCCGCGGTGGCTGTCTTCAACCGCGACGGAAAACTGCTGGAAACGTGGGGCAAGGATTTTGCCGACAAAGTGGGTTACACCGAGCAACAAGTCGTGGATTCCGCTCATTGTATCTACCGCAGCAAGGAAAAGGATGGAGAGTTCCTTTACTTCACCGAGAACGCGGGAAAGAACGGAAAAGATCCCAGCTTCGGTCGGCGCGTTTACAAAACCGATCTCACGGGTAAAATCCTTTACGAGATTGGCAACGTCGCCAAAGAGGGCAGCACCTCACAGAAGTTCGACTGGACCAATCCAACCGACGTGGCCGTTGCCAGCAACGGCGACATTTACATTGTGGACGGTTACGGCAGCCAGCGCGTCAGCCGCTTTGACAAGAGTTTCCACCACATCAAAACCATTGGCGGACGCACACCCAAAGGCGCGACCGGACCGGATGCCGAACATGGCACGTTCAACACGTGCCACGGCGTTTGGATCAACACACTCAAGAAAGGCGCCGCCCCGGAGGTGTACATCGCCGACCGGCATAACGACCGCGTGGAAATCTACGACCTGGAATTGAACTATAAGCGCACGCTCAAGGGTGACGTGCGCAACCCATGCTGCTTCTATCAGCACAAAGAGCATCTCTACATTCCCGATCTCGGCGCACGCGTCACCATTCTCGACGCAGACGATAAGGTGGTTGCGCAACTAGGCGACGGAATGGATGCCGACGGCAAGACCCGCCGCAAAGACGCGGACAAAAACCCCGCCGCGTTTGCTTTCCCACACGCGATGTGTGTCGATTCGCAAGGTGATTTCTACGTGCTGGAATGGGTGCCGTTCGGCCGTCCGCGAAAGTTCAAGCACACGCCCGCCTGAAGCAGTCTCTGCTTTACAACCAAGCGTAACGATGCAATTGGAGCGCGGACGTCTCGTCCGCATGAACCTACAAATGATCAGCCTGGTTACATCCCAGCATTGATTGCCTCAAGCGAACCCCTGTTACCAAACAGTGAGTTGGCTTGGGCGAAAGGATTTGGCGCCCGCGCCCGCTCTTATTCACGGCGAGACGTCCGCGCTCCTTTACTGCTAAGGCGCGTCGAGGGCGAAAAACCGCTGGGGAATACTTGTGTTCACGACATTGGTGATGGCATAATTCCCGCCGCCATCAAACATGTTGGTTGACACCCGCGACCATTGCGCCAGTGGCAGGGCGACGTTGGTCGAGCTCAACACGTAGAACGTGGCGCCAGGCGTTCCATTGGTGCCCCTCATCACGACGTTTGTCCCCATCCGTAAAACGTCCTCAAACACGGGCCGGGGAGCGGCCACCACTACCAGGGTGCCATTGACGCCAAGCTGGCTGGCATCCCACCGCAAACCCGCTCCTGCTGTGGCCGGAACAATGGTGGTAAAGGAACCACTGGCCGTTCCGAAATCGAAGAGGTCAAACACATCGCCTTCCAGCAATGGGTTTCCCGTGACGTTCAAGCGCAGAGTGCCACCGAGCGTCAGGGTGCTAATGCCAATGACCTTATCGTTGAGCAAATCGGCGCCTGAACGGCTCACGTCCATCACATTGGTCCCGGCCAGGCTCAAGGTGTTATTGATTTCGAGTGTTTCCATGGGTGTGGAGGCATTGCCCGGTGCGAGCGTACCGCCCGCCGTGATCGCGACCGGACCGCTGATAGAACCAATCCCCCCGAGGGTTCCGCCATAAACGGTGACAGCGCCGCCCCCCTGGATATTGCCATCGACCAACAAGGTGCCGTTGCTGACGATGGTCGCCCCTGAATACTCGCTGAAAGGACCGGTGAGACGCAACGGGCCAGCGCCAATCTTGACCAATTCACCCGGACCGGAGATTTCCCCGCTCAGCAACAACATTGGGGCGGTGCCAGCGCTGGCGACGTTGAAGATGCCGCGTCCTTCCAACACCATATTCCCCACGTTGGTGCTGGCCCCGTTTTCGTTCCAGAACGTCGCGCCGTCCTGCAGCCGAACGAGTTTGTTCAATGGCGTGCTCAAGTTGAAAAAGTTCAGAGTGGCGCCGGTGAACACGGTGATCGTCCCATTCGCGTCCCCGACCTGAGTGGTGGTGGTCTGAATAGCGAAAGTGCCTTCCCGGATGTCGATGTTGGCCAGCGCAGGATCGATCGTGGTGACCGCCACCAGCGACACCTGGTTGGAGCCCATCTTGGTGATGTTATACGCACTGCCGGCCGGGCTGGTGTTCAAACTGGCCGCGGTGCGGATATCCCACCGACCGGTGCCGCCAAACGTGGTGTCGCCTGCCAGTGTCACGTTGCGCAGCGCGTTTTGCTGCTCGGCGCCCGTGTTGATGATCGCGCCCCGGCCGCCGACGCCGGCGCCCGAGACTGTCACCGCCTCAGCCGTGAGATTGAATCCGTTCACGTCGAGTGTGGCGCCGGAATTGATCGTGGTGCCGGCAGCCGCTGTGCCCAGCGCGGTGACGTTGCCGGCCTTCAAAATGCCGCCATTGACCGTGACGGCGCCGGTGAAATCATTCGCATTGCTCAAGGTCAATGTGCTCGCCCCGTCCTTGACGAGCGTAGCCGGCCCGGTGATCTTGCCGGCGCCGCTGAAGGTGAAGTTGTTTGAGCCCGAATTGACCGTAACGCTCGTCGGTGCAGCCGACACCCCCGTTGTCAGAATCACGCTGGTCACCACTCCGGGAATCGTATCGTCAAACAGCACGCTGTCGCCGGCATAAAACACATCCGGCATGCTGTTGCCCAGGTTGAGCCAATTGGGCGTGGTGCCAAGGTCCCAGACGCTGCTGGAAGTGGATCTCCATTTCAGCGCGCCGCCCGTTCCGCTCAAGGTGACATTGACCTGCCCGGGCGTGACTTGATCCAGCGTGGCCGTAAAGTGCGTCCCGCTAACGACGGAATTGAACGTGCCCAATTGAACCCCGGAAAAATTGATGAGCCGATAAGGAACATCCAGTTGCGGGTAGCCGATGAAATTCACCGCGATGGAGTTGCTGTTCACGTTGTTGAGATCGCCGTTGACTTGAAGCAAGTCATTCACGCCCCCGCCCGGCGTGTTGTTCGTGTTCAGGTCGAACTTGAACGTGGCGCTGTCCGCCAGCGTGACGGTGTCCACCGTGAGCGTGCCGGCAGCGTTCACATCGCCGGGATAAATCAGACCGCCGGCAGCAAGCGGCCCCGTGATTGTGCCCCTGCCTCCGAGCGTGGTGCCGATGCCAGCCGTCAGGCCGCCTCCTCCAGAGAGGGCGCCATTCACCAGCAACGCGCCGTCATTGAGCGCGGTCGGTCCGGTGAACGTGCTGGAGCCGCCCAAAATCAAAGTGCCGCTGCCTTGCTTGGTCAATGAGCCGCTGCCGGAAATGGAGTTGTTCATCGTCAGCGTGCCCGTGCGATTGATGAGCAACGCGGCGTTGTTCGTGACAGGTCCGGTGCCCAGGCTGCCAGCGGCGCCGCCAGTGCCCACGTGCAAGGCGCCTGCTTCAATCGAGATCGGACCGGAGAAAGTGTTGATGCCACTGTTCTCTATGGTCAACACGCTGGAACCACTCTTGGTCAGGCCGCCGATGAAGCCAATTTGCCCACTGCCCGTGAAATGATAATTCAACAGGTCGCTGCTGACGGTGATGCTGCTGGGGCTGCGCGTGCCGACGAGACTCACATTGGTCTGTCCCGTCGCGGTGTCGTCAAACCGAACAAAGTCCCCGTCAACAAAAGTGGTCAACGGTCCGCCGTTGGTGCGCCAGTTGGCGGTGTTGGTGTCCCAATTGGCGCCGGCGCTTCCCGCCCAGGTGACGTTCTTGCCCGGCTGGATGCCCGGGATATAAGGCGTCACGTCGGCATAGGTTTCTCCAATTCGGATTTCATCCATCAAGATCTCCGCGGGCGGCCGGCCGTTAGCGGAGTCAAACCCGCCCGAGAATGGGCGGATGCGATCGAAGGAATGGTCGGCGAACCCAATCACGCTGGCGTTGGCCGTGCTGATGTCCGGCTCGATGTCCAAGGTCGGATTGAGAAACAAGTAGGCGTTGTCACCAACGGTTGTATCTCCGAGATGATCGATCCGCACCACCACCAGGACCAATTGTTGGAAAGGAACTGTGGAGTGCCGAAGCTGGGCCTGGGTGTTTGCCGGCAGGATGGCCCACGCATTGGTAAGCGCGCCGCTGCCATTACCGATGGCAATCCGTTCCGAGGTCCCGTTAAAGAACGCCAGGTTGGCACCGCGGGGATAGGGATTATTTGGAATCGTGTTGGTCGTGATCCCTTGCCGAATTCCCACGAAGCTGAACCAGCTCGTTCCGTTCGTGCGAAGGGTGTTTATGAATCGGCTCGGCTGCGCGGTTTGATTGCCGGTCGTGTTGCCGGCAAAGAACCCTTTGTTGCCCGAGGTGACCAGCATGTTGCCCAAGGCATCCGTATAGGTGAGGCTTCCAGCCAGGACCGTGGAAACACTGCCGGCCCCGCTGCCATTCAACTGATACGGCTCAGTGAAACCCGAACCGCCATTGGCGCCGACCACAGCCGTCCCGTCCGGATAATCGAAGCCTTCATAGGCGATAAGAGCGGCATGGACCGAACCACTGGCCATAATAGCCAGTGCCAGCAGCGACGCATATGAGACTCTCCGGATTGCTCGGAAGATAGACGAGACTTCGGCCAATTTTAATGCACACATAGTTCTCCTGTAGTTTTATTGATGGACAGCCCCATCGTAAACGAAACATTCGCGCGGTCATGTCGGACGTTTGGTGGACAAGCCGCAACCATGGCGTCTCGCGTGATTTGGGGATACCAGGTTCAATGACGGCGCCGAAGGAAAAACAAGTCCCGGCAACGAACGGGAAATAGGGGCATTGCAACGGGCGGTCTTCCAGCTAGAGTGCTTGCGGTTATGGCTCAGCAACTTCTCAGCCTTCTTTTCGTTTTTGCCGCGCTGTCCCTGCGAGCGCAGTCACCGAACGATGCCACATTTTCGCTGTCACCGGGCGACGTTACCGAAGCCACCATTGGCACTTCGGGAGGCGCCAGACTGCACGTGACGCTTACGCCCGAAAAACGTGCCGAGTTCTCGGAGTTCACAGGGCGCAACCTCAACAAGCAGGTCAAGATTGTGGTCGGCGGCAAGTTGCGTTCGGAACCCTTCATCCGGGAGCGGATCGCCGGTCCTTCGATGGAGATTTTTGTCAACTCATCCGAGGACGCGGTTGCCATTGTCAAAACCCTGCTGACATCTAGAATCAGATTCGATCAACTCCACAAGTGGACTGATTCCAGCGGTCAGACTCATTATTCTGAAAAGCCTCCCTCTCAGTCTTCGGATCAGCCTCCTGTCGTTAAGCCTGTCGCCGAGGACAAGAATACCTTTCAAGAGTTGCAAGGTTCCTGGAGTGTGGCCAAAGCGACTATGAATGGCAAAGAGAGCCGCGATGCTTCACTTCTGGAAGGCAACTGGACCTTCAAGGGCAACGAACTTATTTTGCAATCACGCCAAAAGGGCAAAGTCCGGTTCACTCTCAAGATGGAGGCAAAAGCTGAGCCTAAAGCATTTCATCTCACTTCGGTTGAACCGGCCAATGAAGGCTCTGGCTGGATGCTTTTTTCGCGCGAAGGGGAAAGCCTGAAGATCGCGTTCTATGACAATCTCCAAGGCCGTCCCGAGAGCTTCGAACCTCGCGGCCCCCGCTCTGAACCTGAGCTGATCGTTGTCACTCTCTCGCCCAAAAAATGATCCGGGCCTGACTTTCCACGGGCGACACCGTGACGAGTTTCTGTGAGGGACATCGCTTAACGTCTCAAACTGCCGCCCGGCACCAAAGAATTTTCCCAATTTGAATCGCCAAGGTTGCGGAGACCGGCGAGATTCTATGTGGAATGCAAGATGAAGAAACCAGCGCGAGGGAGTCAGCTGCGACTGCGGAGCCGAACTTCAATGCGCCGCTGACAGACATTGCCAATTTTGTTTCCCGCCCCGATTACCCCGATTGCCTTTTAGGCGAACACGTGGACATTGGTGGTTACGCCGGAGTCGTGGTTGCCATCGTAAAGCATTCGATCAAGGTGCGCTCGTCGGAAGGAGTTACTCGCAGCTTCAACAGCTTTGGTTTGCGCCGGATTCACGGGCCGCCACCCTTAATGCCCCTCACCCCGCCAACAGCGCCCGCCGATCATTCTACTACGCGCGACGAACCCGCCAAACCGTCAGCTTCTCCGCGCGAGATCATTGAGAAACCGAATTTCGAACAACCAATCTTAGCCATTGCCGATTTGGTTCACCGCCCCGACTATCCTGAATGCGCCTTCGGTCAGCACGTGGACATTGGGGGATACGTCGGCGTGGTTGTGGAGATCATCAATCAATCGCTCAAGGTGCGTTCGCAGCAAGGCACATCGCGCAACTACAACGCCCTTGTCTTGCGCAACCTCCATGGCCAGCCCCGGAGTTAGTCCGGTGTCCAAACACGGGGCCTGAATTACTATCCGACCATCCCGGCTGCCGGCTGAAGCTCCCCCGCGCTCCGCCCGGAACGCAGCTAACCGGAAGTGAAGCGGAGCCACGCCCTTCAACAACGCGACGCCTCCTGTCGCTTCACGTCCGGTTAGCTACATTCTTCTTTTTTGTTAGATGGCGGCGTCCGTCTCAAAGGTCAATGGCGTAGTCTCCGAAATGCCATAGACGTAAACTAATAGCTTACGGCAAGCATCGGCAATCTCGCGAGCAGAGCCCGTAAAATCGCAATCGAGAAAGCGACTGCCATCGCTTCCTCGCGTTTCACGGAAATCGAGGTGCAATTCTTCCGCGGCCTGCCGGATCTTCGGTTCCAAACTGCGCTGTCTCTCAGTGATCAAAGGAAAATCGATCTGCGCACCATCCGGCGCACCAGTGAGCTGGAGGAAATCCTCGGTACCACGAACGCCAACTATGAGGAACTTTTGGTCTGAAGATCGCATAAGCATCGACACAAAGATTTCGATCTTCGACGCGTCACCCTTGGTCTTGAGCGTGCGTCGCGGCCAGAATGCCCACGCAAGAAAGAGTACAACCGCAACACAGAGGATGATGATTGCAGCTCGGCTCACGCGGCGCGGTATCTACATCTAACGACGGAACTGAGCCACCGCCGCTGGCAGCGCGGTCGCGCCTGCAACCACAGCGTTGCGACTCGAACAACCGTCCGACTGCCCGGCGCAGTGGCTGTTGGCTCCAGTGATCTGGTTAGCCCATGTCGGTGTGCTCCCACTCATACTTACTGGCTCGTGCGATCTGAAAAACATCATGGCCCTCCGCTGCGGCTCGTATCAAGCTCTCCGCAAACTCTGCGTCTGCAACGCAAGCGTCGAAAGCAGGCCGCGATGTGTCGAGCAACTCTACACGAATGCCGCCGCGCTTCTCCGGCGCGAACTGCACGACAAATCTCTCGTCCAGATTGATGCCCATGAACCCGCTCCGCTGGTCGAGACCGCGAAACACCTGCAATGAGGTGTCGAGTGATGCCTGAGTCGGAGCATCGCCCGGAACATCCGGTCTCCCGTTGGAACTGCCGTAGAAAATGTTCACGAGCGCGGAGTGGCCACTGGTTACCAGTGAACATGGTATGTGGCTCCTCTCTTCCGGGCATAAGCCTTAAGTGATGCGGACCCAAAAAAGATGAGTGTGAACACAACAAACAAAATAAGCGCGCCTATCAGCCGACGCCCCAAACTAGCGGTAACGATAAGCATGCAGGCGGGGCCGAGGAAAGCCCCGAGCAAACCGAAATAGTAGCCGATGTCTCCAATGCTCCAGAGAAAAGCCAACCACCGGTTGCGCTTCTTCAGTTCCACATAGTCTGGATAATCAAGAGACATGCAAAGTGGATTAACGACCCCATATAGGTGATCCGAAGTTATTCATGGGCTGCCAGCGAGTGGGCTTGGAGGACTCGCGTCCCAGACGGTGAATAACTTCGCCGCTGCGCTCGCGCCAAACCGTCACAATGCATTCCCATGCCGTCGGCGCGAGTGCTCCGGTCAATGCTATCCTTTTTTCGTTAGGCGGCATGGTCTGCGACCCTCCTGAACCACTCTCTCTGACGGCCAATCGCAATCCAGTAGTGACGGTCGCCCTCGAAGTGGATGTGATAAATCATGCGCTCCTCCATCCAGCCCACGTACACCATGATGGCGACGGAATCCGAATCGGTGCCAATGACCTCGTAAGGCTGTGAATCTCTGTGGCCCTTGAACTCGCTGCGCATCCGGTGCCGAGTGTAGCGAATAGTGAGGTGCCCGAACATGTCGGTGATGAACTTCCGCTGCTTGGCGGTCGTGCCTGGCCGCCAAACCCACTCTTTGAGAGTGCGTCGCCTGTCGGAGCGCCATGTGCCAAGCAGTCTCCTGTCTGTCTTTGTTTTGTGCGCTGGCATTTCACGGTGGAGGTTGCTGCGTGGCCTAGACCGCCCCAACCCATTCCCATGCCCTCGGCGCGCGTGCTCCGGTCAATCCTATCCTTTCTTCGTTAGGCGGCAAGTGGGGCATGGTGTCTCTTCGTTAAGTGCCCAGTTATGGCACCTCGACGACGCGATAGAAGCGCTGAGGTGCGCCGAACGGTATGTGGTCGGCCACGCAGTTAGTGCCACCGTTGCCTGTGACAAGCGCGCCGAGGTCCATCCAACCACCCGGGTTGTGAGCCGAGCGATATTGCACCTGATACGTTCGATTCGTTTCCGAGTCCCAGCAAAGAGTAACCTCAGTCACGTGAAGCTGGATTGTCGGTTGGCGATGGCGCGAGGACACGTCGAGCGTGAAGGTGCCAATGTAATCGTTCCGACCACTCGCTCCCACTTGGTGCGTGCCCACACGATCGCGCGCGAAGACCGCCGGTGCGGCAGAGTAGTAAGCTGTAAGATCAACGGTCTTGTCCAGCAGGGCGCGCGTGGTCCCGGCGGCTGGCGCGTTGGGCGAGGGATAGCTGGTCATGCTGTACGTGCGCGGCGCACTGTTGGCGGTGAATCGCGGGACGGAGTCATTCGTGCGCAAGGGCGCGCTTTCACCGAGATGGCTGGCTCGGTATTGCTGTCGAAGAAGAGATTCACAGCAAAGAAGGACCACGGGCCGTTGTATTCAAAGGACAGCGTGAATTGGTTCTGGCCTTCATCGAGGGTGAGGTTTATGGGCGCGTGCGCCCAGTCGGGGCCGTTGATGAAAGCGGCAGTGAGCCCGTCGGGGTTGCCCGCCGGAAGGCCCGGGCTGAACCAGACTTTATAGAAGTCGCTGTCCAAGCCGCGAGTGTCCCAGACGAAATTGCCGGCGGGATTGCCGGCGGAATCGCAACTGAAGACCATCGCACCAGTCAAGTGGGCAGCGGGCGCATGGCCGACAGCCACAGCCAAGCACATCAGAAGGGAAAGCAGCGACGAAGTTTTCATATCATAAGTGTTTTAGTATGTGTGTTGTGAGAGTGACACTGCCTTAACGGAAAGGTCAGCCACGGGAGCCAGCCGCCGATGATCGGCAACTAGCGACCCACCGACGGCGGCCATGGGGGGTATCGCGTCATGGATGCAATCGACGCCATGGTTAGGCGGCGTTTTCATTCAGTGAGTTCCTCCAGACATGTTCAACGCGACTACACCTCCGACAATGGCCACTAAGCCTGCGACTTTGAGGATGCTGACCGGCTCTCGAAAGTAGAGAACCCCGACAGTCGCTATCAACGCTGTGCCGACGCCGCTCCAGATGGCGTAGGCGACGCTGACATCCACCTTCTTGAGAGTCAAAGTCAGGAAATAAAAGCAGACACCGTAAAACAGCCACATCAGCATGGATGGCGTGGACTTGGTAAACCCCGCCGAAAGTTTCATGCAGGTCGTGCCTGCGACTTCGGCGAGAATAGCGAGAGTAAGATAAAGCCAGTGCATAACGTGGTAGCCGCCTACGAATCAAAGCTGAACCACAGCCGTGCAAATTCAAGTCCAAAGTCGCAGATCAACATTTTGGGTAGTGGCGCAGTTTTTCTTCTCATCAAGCCATTAGGACGGGGCCCTCCTTCCAAATTCGCCAGTGTGATCCGATTTGTTCGGCTCACAGAAAGATCATTACGTTGGCCGACGTATTATAAATCAGTTGCGTGGCTGGGCTGGAACGAAGCGGAGTTGGCAGCGAGAGCCAAAGCTGACGTGCACAAAGTACAATTGGCAATGCAGTTGCGAAGGAAGACGCCTATGACGCGGCAATGGATAGCGCATCGACTGCACATTGGCAGCGCCAGCTACGTCTCACACCTGACTGCAAAGGCAAAGGCAAGGATTGTCGATTGTGAGAACTGACCCCTGCTAAAGGAGAACTATACCCCTTAAACTTAAACTTAACTTAACTTAACAGGGACCGACGCCTTCAAGACCCTTCACGACCCCTTCACGACCCAGGTCTAGCCTCACCGTGCTCAAGGTTTGCGAAGGCGGTAGAACTTGTTCCCGCTCGGCATTGGCACTGTGATGAAGATGTGCGTGGTGTTGGTTTGATACGGGAAGGGCACTTGCATCCAAGGAATGGGGGCGACCGCGAGCGTTGCGGTTTCATCCAATACGAAGTCTGTGGCTGGGAGCGGCCACGAGATTCGCACGTTACCGGGGGCGGGCTCGATGGCAAGGCGGGGCTGGACGGGCACCCCGAATTTCTGAATCCGATGGTTTACAGCATCCACGACGTAGACATTCCCGTCGTCGTCAACAGCGATCCCCCCCATGCCATCGCTGCTGAACTCACCGTCGCCGGTACCCGCTGAACCCCACTTCGTGAGAAATTCGCCGGTGCCGGTAAACTTCTGAACTCTTGCACCGAACAATTCTGTTACGTAGACGTCCCCATGAGAATCAATCGCCAGGCCAGCAGGGAACCTGAACTCCCCGTCGTTCGTGCCATCCGAACCCCATTTGCCCAGAAAAGCGCCACTGCCCGTAAATCTCTGGATGCGCTGGCTGTAGTCCCCGACGTAGACAGTCCCCTCAGGACTGACCGCTATGGCGCTGGGGATTGAGAACTGTCCATCGTCCTGACCCTCTGCTCCCCATTGCGTGAGGAGAGTCCCAGCACTAGCAGGTATTGAAAAACTCCGAAAAGTTTGAACGGAAATGGATCTAAAGCGATCGGATCGGCATGCGTGGAAGCGTGGAACCTCAAGCCGACATGTTGTGTCTCCTATCGCCCGAGAGCCGCGTGCCCAAGGATCACCCGTTGCGCCGGATCAAAAAAATGGTGGACCAAGTGCTGGGCGATCTCTGGCCGCTCTTCGAAGAGATGTATGCCGAGACTGGCCGCCCCTCCATCCCGCCCGAACGCCTGCTCAAGGCTAAGATGCTCCAAGCCCTGTATACCATCCGCTCCGAGAATCTCCTCATCGAGGCCCTGGAATATAATCTCCTGTTTCGCTGGTTCCTGGATCTGAACCTGACGGACCCCATCTGGGACAACTCCACCTTCACCAAAAACCAGGAGCGGCTCCTTCGCCACCAGACCGCCGAACTGTTCTTCGCTCGCATCGTCGGTTTGGCCAAGGAACACGGATGGGTCAGTGACGAACACTTCACCGTCGATGGCACGCTCATCGACGCCTGGGCCAGCTTGAAGAGTTTCCAGCCCAAGAGCGGTCCGAAGGATCCCACCGACGGGGACTCCGGCAACCGGAGTGTGGACTTCCACGGACAGAAGCGCAGCAACGCCACCCACCAGAGCACCACCGACGAGCAAGCCCAACTGGCCCGCAAGGGCCGCGGCAAGGAGGCCCGGCTGTGCTACGGCCTCCACGCATTGATGGAGAATCGCCATGGCCTGTGCGTGCAGGCGGAGATCACGACGGCCCACGGAACGACGGAGAGCACGGCGGCGACCCAACTGCTGGCCCGCCAGATCGACACGGCCCAGCGGCCGCCCCAGAGCGTGGGGGCGGACAAAGCTTATCACAGTGCCGAGGTGGTTGAATTCTGCCGCGAGCACGGGATCAAGCCGCACATCGCCGAGGTCAAAGACCGCAAGGTGGCTGGACTGGATGGCCGCACCACTGGCAGCTTGGGTTATCAAACCAGTCAGAAGCTGCGCAAACGGGTGGAGGAGATTTTCGGCTGGGCCAAGGAGATCGGAGGCTTGCGGCGGACACGCAAACGGGGCACCGCCCGGATGGGCTTGAGCGGGATGTTGATCCTCAGCGCCTATAATCTGGTGCGGATGGGAAAGCTGTTGGGCAATTCGACCTGAACCAGAACACTGGCGACCGCGCGAGCGGGACGCCAAATCCTGCGGCGTGCCCGGATAAGTAGAAAAACATCCGAAACACGCCGCAAAAGGGGGTCGCGAACAGTTCGGAGTCGTTCTCATAGCGGTGGAGGTCGCTGAAATCACGAAAGGGAAGCCGCCCAAAATTGAAATCACCCGTTTTTCAAAAGCCTGCTAGTGAACTTTTGGACTTGATTACTCATGCTGCTCATCACGAAGTGCGGAACGGTCACGTAGGCATTGCCGTCGCGGTCGAGACCGATGTCTACGGGGGAGGAACCGAACCCTACAGTACCCGCATGCCAGCCGAGAAGAAAAACCCCGGCAGGGGTAAACTTCTGAATCCGGTGGTTACCATTATCGACTACATAGATATTATCATCTTGTGCAATTGCAATCCCGGCAGGCCCATTAAACTGGCCATCGGAAGATCCTTGTGATCCCCACTGCGCGATGTAAATACCGTCAGTCGAGAACAGCTGTACCCTACTATTGCCGCCATCCACGACATAGACTTTGGCATCCCGAACCGCGATGCCCTGAGGCCGCTCGAACTGTCCGTTTCCCGATCCCTGAGAACCCCACTTGAGAAGGAATTGTGGCGGGGTTTCGGCCCTCGCAATAGAAGTAAGAGTTACGACCAGGACGATTAAATAAGGGGTTTTCATGGTTCGCGACGGACTCCCGCAGGAAATTAGTTTTTTGTGCCCCCCGAATGCCCTCGGCACTGCGCGCGCGAGGGAGAATTGCTTCTCATCCTCGCACTGATCTTCACCGGTTTCGGCGGATATTAGCGAGCTACCTCCCAGTGTCAACCCCATAAGGAATTATTGACATATTTTCACAGAGCCGTCTGCGGAGTCATGAAGGCATGAAGGGATCATGAAGGCATTGGGATGTGAGCAGTGAGCAGGGTCACCCATTAGGGCGCTCGGTCAAGCGGCAAAAGCATTGCCATCCCAAACTTTTTTCTCTTTCAAGTGGGGTTTAGGCGGACTGACTAAGGCTCGCTTCGCCGGTCGAATCGAACCTGGTTTTTCATCACCTGATTCCGGACCCGCCTCACGTTGAGGCGATCCGTTCAGTCACCCATTAGCAACAGCCCGTTGTTAATTGTTGTGTTGTTTAAAGTTGACCCCAATTCGTTTCACAATCTTGGGATGTTTCGGAGCAGCGCGAAAGATTATCGCTTGTAAACGTCGTGCGTGCCGATGTCCACGGTGATTACCAAGTCGCCGTCGATATAGAACACGGCCCGCAAATCCGCCTCGATTTCCACCGCGTAGATGATCCGTCCGTAGTGGGCCGAGAGGCGGTGAATCTTGTGGGTGCGGAGACGCGGATCGAACGGATCGCGCTTGAAGATTTCCCAAGCGCGACGGGTGGATTCTTTTTGCGGGTCGGAGAGCCGATAGAAGCAAAAGGCTTCCGTCGCCCGGTAGCGATACATTAGTGCAGATGGGGCGGCGGAGTTTCGCGCAAGGCCGTATCCATTTCGACCAGGCGGCCCGTGGCGGCATCAGCCATGCCTTGCTTGAACGAGTCGGGAATCCAGGAATCATCCTGCTCGACGACAAACTTCGCCACGCGCATGCGCTCCGCCGGAGGCAGGGACTTGATTTCTTCAATGATGGCTTCCGCAGTCATAGCCCTACAGAACACTGCTCCCGGCCAAAAGGCAAGAGGCGAGCTCGTGCGTTTCACTGGCAGCGCAAAGGCAATTGCGTGAGCACCACGCCGTTGGTGAGAGTAGGCGAGATAGGGGTCAGATCTTTGCATTCTGCATTTCGGAGGGCTGGCTTGGGCTCTGGAGGCCTTTTATTAACACCCTGCTTTAGCGGGGTGTTGGGTGAGGTGCGGGCCAACCAACCGCTTCAGCGGTTTGCCGCGCACAGGAAACCGCTGAAGCGGTTACAACATCCCATTCACCGCAAACACCCCGCTAAAGCAGGGTGTTAATGAGAGCGGGCTTTGCACGATGCCAAGGTGGTGATGGAATCGGGGTCACCATCTTTGCATTCTACATTTCGGAGGCTGGCCTCACCTGTGAGTGGGAGTTTCGTGAAATCGGTTGAGTTGCAAAGGCGCCTCGCGCCTTTCCAGAACACTGCTTGCGATTCGAGCGTGCAGCCGGTAGATTGGTCGCATGTCCACGACCTTGGAAGCCATTTATGAGAACGGCAAGTTGCTCCTGCCGCAGCCGCTGCCCTTGCCCGAGAAAGCCCATGTTCGCGTCACGATTCAGATGGATGAGGCGAGCATGGCGGACGCCGAGCGCGCCGCCTGGCTTAAGATTTCTGAGCAGTCTTTGCTGAAGTGTGGGACAACGCAGAGGACGACGTCTTAGTTGCTCAAGAAATGAGGTCGTCCTGTTGCCGATTCCGTTCACAGACCTTACCAGCCGCAAGGTACGCCCGGCGGTGGTGATTGGCCGAAATCGGGCCGACCTTTTTCTTGCTCCCATTTCGTCGCAGTTATCCAATACGGAGTTTTCGCTGACGGACTGGCGGGCCGCGGGCCTTAACGTGCCCTGCGGGATCAAGGCCCAGATCGCCACGGTCGAGGAGAAGCTGGTCGTCAAAATCGTGGGGCACGCTGAGCCCCTCGGATCAAACGACACTCAATGAGCGTCTGCGCCGATGGCTGCAGCTTTGATTCATAGTCGGTCGTGGTCGTGGCAGGCGCCGGATGTTTTTTGCCGGCAGTGCCGGGAGGTCCGCCCAATGACCGCTTAAAAACGCGGCTCCACCAATTCGCCATTGGCGTCCGTCGGCAGCCAAAACCAAAGGAGCGCGGACGTCTCGTCCGCCTGAATGAGAGCGGGCTGCTTGCGCCAAATGCGTGCACCTAAGTCAACTCACTGTTTGGTGAAAGGCTTCGTTTGAGGCAATCATCGCTGGAGATGGTACCAATCTGGTCATTTGTAGGTTTGTAGGTTCGGGCGGGCGAGACGTCCGCGCTCCTATGGCCTGGTTACGGGTAGGGGAAACCCGTATTGCCTCGTTCAACGATATCCACGAAAATCCTGGCACCTGATCAGTAATCAGGGTTGCAGGGGCCATAGATTGTGAATTGCGGGTCAGATGATGCAACAGATTCGTAGCCAGTTTGTTCCGTCGCATTTTAGGGATTGGGTTTGCCGTGGATCCTCCCTTGCGAATCGCTCCCGAACGTTGCCCTTTTGGCGGGGAGGGTCCAACCGTCGGCTTGAAAGGCACCCATTCCTGCCGCCAGAAGCCGCTCCTCCTGTCTCCCTTCAGGCTGTGGATTGGGAGGGTGGAGCAGATTTCCAGGCCTTCCGACTGCCAAAAAAGGCCGAAAACAGGCCTAATTCTGCAACTTTTGCGTTCCCAGAAAAAAACGAAAGATTTCCTGCAAGCTTTGACACCTCCCATGCGTATCCCTTGATAGTATGACAAATAACACGAATTTTAGAAAATACGGCGCGGTCGCCGGAAACACCTTTGGTCTTTTGGTCGGGATGGCCCTGGCGGGAGCCGTCAATGCCGCATCCCCCCAT
>Ga0137432_1000144_pt1 | contig 51226 bp, 53 predicted proteins | sample EasRivERMZT820_2_FD_102337 | JGI IMG/M metagenome (GOLD analysis project Ga0137432, IMG submission 102337) | Soil microbial communities from meander-bound floodplain in the East River, Colorado, USA - East River MetaG ERMZT820_2 | ecosystem: Environmental > Terrestrial > Soil > Floodplain ... | reverse complement strand
TCGAGAAGCCCATCCGGTACACCAGATTGTCCAGCCGGCTCTCGAGTGCGACGAGCAGCGCTTCACCCGTAACGCCCGGCTCCTTCAGCGCGCGCTCGAAGATGTTGCGGAACTGGCGCTCGGAGAGCCCGTAGATCCGCTTCCCCTTTTGCTTTTCGCGCAGCTGCTTCGCGTACTCCGAGGCCTTACGCCGCCGGCCGGTCGACTGGCCGTGTTGGCCAGGCGCATAGGCGCGGCGCTCGACGGCGCACTTCTCGGTGAGGCAGCGCGTCCCCTTCAGGAACAGCTTGGTGCCCTCGCGGCGGCACAGCCGGCAAACGGGTCCCGTATAGCGTGCCATCGCTTAGACCCGCCGTTTCTTGGGCGGCCGGCACCCGTTGTGAGGAATTGGCGTCACGTCGCGGATCGAGCGGATCTGCAGCCCCGCGCTCGCGAGTGCCTGAATCGCGGACTCGCGGCCCGACCCCGGACCCTGCACGCGCACGTGCACGCGCTTCACGCCGAGGTTCAGCGCCTCGCGCGCCGCCTGCTCGGCGGCGACGGTCGCGGCGAACGGCGTGGACTTCTTGGAGCCCTTGAAGCCGGCTTTGCCGGACGAGCCCCACGTGATCGCATTGCCCTGTAAGTCGGCGATCGTGATGAGCGTGTTGTTGAACGTCGCGGTGATGTGCGCGACGCCCTCAGCCTCAACGACCTTTTTAGTGCGTTTGGCTGCCGGGCGTGCCGCCGCCGGTTTCGGCTTTTCTGGCTGCTTTTCCTGCTGCTTTTCCTGCTGCTTTTCCTGCTGCTTTTCCTGCTGCTTTTCCTCGGCCATGTGCCTCTACTTTTTCAGGACGGGCTTCTTCTTGCCCGCGATGGCGCGCCGCGGTCCCTTCTTGGTGCGCGCGTTGGTGTGCGTGCGCTGGCCGCGCACCGGCAGATTCTTGCGATGACGCGTGCCCCGATACGCCCCGATGTCCATCAACCGTTTGATGTTCATCGCGACTTCGGTACGCAGCGCGCCTTCGACTTTGTAATCGCGCTCGATCACCTGGCGCAGACGGGCGACCTCGGCGTCCCGCAAATCACGAACGCGCGCATCGGGGCTGATGCCCGTCTCCGCGAGGATCTTGATCGAGTTGCTGGGACCGATGCCGAAGATGTACGGAAGCGCGTACTGAATCTTCTTGTCGCGCGGCAAATCCACGCCTGCAATACGAGCCATGCCTCTCCCTAACCCTGCCGCTGTTTATGCTTGGGGTTGCGTTTGCAGATCACGCGAATCACGCCCCGCCGCGTCACGACTTTGCAGTGCTCGCAGATGGGGCGCACGCTCGAACGTACCTTCAACAGGCTGCTCCCTAAGAGTGAAGATTTTCTGGCTGAGCCGTGAACAATAGACGGGGTCGTAACTTCACGCAAGGGGCCACACTACAATCGATTACGGGGCGCTCCGCAGTTCCACTAACCGCCATTCGCCATCCAATAATCGGTACCCCAGGTACAGGGTTTCATGTCGCATTTCAGTGGTCCCCGAGACCACGTACCGACGCGTCAGCTCGATGAATCCCTTCCCCGTCTCGACCTGCCGGATCGCGGTCACATCGAGCCCGCGCTCCTCGGCCGGCCGGAGGTAGCGGCGCAGCAGCTCGACCGCTTGGGCCCGGCCGAGTGGCGAGGAGGGGTCGGCGCCCGGAATCTGGAGCACGACGTTCGAGCTCTGCCCCACCAACGCCTGAGCGTCGTGCGCCGAGAGTGCCTGTTTGGCCCGCTCGGCTGCCGCGCTGAGCGTCGCCTGGGCCTCCGCCCGTGAGACCGCCAGCAGCCCGCACAGAGCCAAGACAGCAAGTCGCATAGGAAGGGTTAATACACTCAATCGAGTGCCTCGACCAGGCGGCGATAGGCGGCCACGGGGTCGCGCGCCGCCGTTATCGGCCGTCCCACCACGAGGTGCGTTGCCCCACGCCGTACCGCCTCGGCGGGTTCGATAGTGCGGACCTGATCGCCCGCGGGTTCTCCGGGGGCCCGGATTCCCGGTACCACGATCCAGGGATCGGAGCCCAAAGCCTCACGTAACAACGCGAGCTCCTGTCCTGATGCTACCACCCCTCGCAGCCCCGCCTGCAGTGCGGTCCGCGCCAGGCGCTCGGCCTCGAACCCCACATCCGGGACGCCGCGTCCCAGCACACGCTCCAACTCGCCTGCGTCATGTGACGTCAGGACCGTCACACCGACGACCGCGACGTCGGATCCTGCGGCCTGCGCCGCGGCGGCGAGCATGTTGCGGCCTCCCAGCGTGTGCACCGTCGTCATCGCGACGCCGGCCTCACGCGCCGCGGTGACCGCGCTCGCGACAATGTTGGGGATATCGTGCCACTTCTGATCCAGAAACACGCGCACACCGCGTTCCGTGAATTCCCGAATCAAAGCGGGCCCTTCGCGCGCGAACAGGACAGGACCAATCTTCACCCACTTGAGCCCCGGGAGCCGGCCGGCGAGCGCCGCGGCGTCACGTCCGCTCGGCAGATCCAGCGCGACGATCAGCTCAGCCACCGCTCAACTCGCGCGCGATCCGCACCGGCACTCGCGGGTCGGCGAGCGCGGCGGTTCCAATGGCGACCAGCGACGCACCTGCCGCGAGGTATTCGCGCGCATCGGCCGTCGTCCGCACTCCACCGACGCCGATCACCGGCATGTGCACGCGCTCGCACACGCGGCGCGTGGCGAGCACGCCGATCGGAAGCAGCGCGGGGCCGCTGAGACCCCCGCTGCCATTGCCAAGCCGCTTGTCGAGCAATCCCGGCATCGTGTTCACTAACGTTACCGCCTCGGCGCCTTCATCGCGCGCGACTTGCGCCATGGCGGGAATGTCCGGCAGTACGGGCGAGAGTTTGACGGTGAGCGGCCGCGTCGAAGCGCGCCGGCAAGCCCGCACCAGCTCTGCGAGCCCCGCCGGCTCTGCGCCAAACTCCAGACCGCCGGCGCTGGTATTGGGACACGAGGCGTTGATCTCGAATGCCGTGATCGCCTCGTTCGATGTGAGTCGTTCGATCACCTGCACGTAATCCGCCACCGTGGCCCCGGCGACGTTCACCAGGATGCGCGCGCGCCGCAGGCGTTGCGCCAGCCAGGGCAGCTCGTGCTCGGCGACGCGTTCGACCCCCGGATTCGCCAGCCCGACCGCGTTGAGCATTCCACCGCGAAACTCGGCGACCCGCAGCGGCGGGTGCCCGCGGCGCGGCTCGGGCGTGACGGCTTTGGTCACGATGCCGCCGAGCAGATCGAGATCGACGACGTGATCGAGCTCCCGGCCAAAGCCGGCAGTCCCTGCGGCAAGCAAAATCGGATTTTGGAAGGAGGTGCCGAAGAGCTGCACCGCGCTCACGGGCGCTCGGGTCCTGCGGGTGTGGGAGGCCGGTCGCGACCTGCGGCGGGTGCCGGGCGACTGGCGGGACGCATGCGCCCCCCCCCCCGGGCGGCTCCGCGCGCCTCCTCGACATCCTCGAGCTGCGGACCGCGAGGACCCGGGAGCGGCATATCGACCCGCCGGCCGGCGAGCGGGACCGTCGTACGCGCGATTTGCACGCCCAAGTCCCGCGCCAGGGAGTCCTCGGCCGCCGCGTACGCGACACTGGCCTCGCCATAAAACGCGCGGGTGTAAGGGGACGTGGCGTATCGCGCATCGAGCACGGCCACAATCGAGTCTCGCCGGTCGGGCAGCATCGATAGCGCCGCTACCAGTGCCTTGGGCGCGTAGATCGATGCCGTATCGCGGTCAGCCACAGCCAGGAACAACGAGCCGGCTAACGCGGGTGCGCTCAGGGAATCGCGCGCGACCTCGGCCGCGCGAAAACCGGCCGCCGGTGCCTCCGGGATGAGCGCCACCTGTCTCACAAGATCGAGCAGGCGCTTGGCGGCACCGGCCCCCGGCTCCATGGTGAGACGCGCGAGCGCAGAGTCGATGGGCTTGAGCTCGGCGCGGCCCGTGACGCCGGTCAGAAGCACGCGTTGCGTACCGAGCGCTGCTAGGCCGGCCTCGCTCGTTGCTGCCGGCGCGACGGTCGCCGCGCGCTGATAACGCTCGGCCGCGGCCTCGTAGTCACCGGTCGCGAAGCGCCGGTCCGCATCGGCAATCAGAAGCCGGGACTGCTCCTGAAACGGGATGCGTTTGCCGCGCGCGAGCAGACGGTCGAGCGCCGTCGACGCCGCCGGGGGTCCGGCCGTGCCCGCCAGGCGCGTCAGGAGATCGGGCCGGTCTGTCGCGTATTCCACCCCAGTCAGCGACTCGATGACACGGGTCGCATCGGTGGGGCGATCGGCCGTTATCAGCACGCGGGCGAGCGCGGGGCGCGCCGCCGTCTCGTGCGACCGCTCGAAGTGGGTGACCGCGGCGTCATAATCCAGCAGCGCGGCGGCGGCGTGCCCCGCGAGCAACTCCGCGCGCGAGCGTCGCGATTCGTCCCTGGATGCGAGAGCCGGTGCGAGCGCTGCCTGGGCTTGAACCGGCTGCCGCGCGTTCAACGCGCATTCCGCGTCTACCAGGGACACGCGCTCCAACAGCACGCGATCGGACACGGTCTCGCGGACGCGCTTGATGACGTCACCCGCCTCATCGCAGGACCCCGAGCGCGCCAGTCCCTCGGCCTGAAGCGTGAGCGCGTCATCGGCCCAGCGGCTGCGCGGATGCCGGATCGCGACGCGCTCGGCTTTCACTGCCGCTTGCGCCCACTGCGAGCGCGCTTCCGCCACCTGGCCGCGGCGTTCGGCGCGGCGCGCGTCCTTGGCGTAGCGCTCGGCGCTCCACATGGCGTTGTAGTAGGCGCAGCCCGCACTCATGACGGCCAGCAGAAGCGTCAGCGCACGCTTCATCGCGACAGCCCTCCACCGGTGCCGATCGCGAGCTTGCGCTCGAAATCGAGCAGGTACGCGACGATGCCGTCGGCAACCGCGACCGCGATCTTCTGCTGCCCCGCGGCCGACGCGAGGAACGCGCCATCCGTGCGGTTGGTCGCGAATCCCGCCTCGACAAGAATCGCCGGACGCCGCGCCGCGGCCAGGACCAGAAACGGACCCTGTTGAACGCCGCGGTCCTCGCCCGGGTGAATCGCCGCGACCTTGCCCTGCACCAGCTCGGCGAGCCGCGCCGACTCGCGCAGGTACTCGTTGAGCTGGAGGTCGTTCAGAATGAAGCCGAGCGGCCCGCCCTGGCCCGAAGCCGTCGCGGTCTCGAAACGGAGCGCATCGTTTTCCATCTCGGCCACGCGTTTCTGATCTTCGGTCTTTGCGTCCGACACGAAGTACGTCTCGACACCGTTGACCTGTGTCTGACGCCGGCCGGGGGGCATCGAGTTGATGTGGATGCTCACGAACAGATCGCAATCGGCGCGGCAGAACGTCGGACGGCTCGCGAGATCGACGAGCGTATCGGTGGAACGGGTGAGCACCACGGTCAAGCCCCGACGCTGCAGCTCGGCACGCAGCAGGCGGCCGATGCCCAGCGTGATGTCCTTCTCGGTGAGCCCGCGGGGAAAATGCAGCCCGGGATTGCCCGGATCGATGCCGCCATGTCCCGGGTCCACAACCACCGTATGCGTCAGCCGCAGGCCCGTCAGCGGATGGGGTCCGCCAATCGGCGGAACGACCGGGGCCGCGGGCGGTGCCGGTCGCGTGCCGACGGCAGCTGCGGGCGCGATCTCATCGAGCCGCGCGAGCCCTGGGTCCCAGCGATAGCGGCTGGCCAGAAGCCGAGGAACGTGTCCCGAAAGCCACTGCAGCGGGAGGAATACCGTGTCCCGCGCGACATATGGCGCCCCTACGAGCGGATACGCGACGCCGGCATATCGCACGAACGGCGAGCCCAGCTCGAACTCGAAGGTCTGCTCGCTCAGCGTCACGCGGAGCGTGGAACCGTCGAGCGACAATGACACGCCCAGCGGTCGCCCGAGCAGCACGCCAGCTACCGCCGCCGCGCCGCGTTCGCTCGTCACCGGAATGCTGACCTGCCCGCGCGGTGTCGCAATCAACACCTGCTCAGGGACCAGCATGGCCAGGAGCATGAGGACCATCATGACCGTCTACCCTTCACAACGCGTGCCATCTCGCGCTCGGCCACGCGGCGTTTCAGATCCTCGCGCTTGTCGTGGGCCTTCTTCGCTTTCGCCAGGGCGATCGCGACCTTGGCCAGGCCGTCCTTGAAGTAGACCTCGAGCGGCACGACGGTGAGACCCTTCTGCGTCGTCGCCCCGAGCAGCTTGCGGATTTCGCGCTTATGGAGGAGCAGCTTGCGGGAACGGGCGGGCGGCGGATTGTTGTAGCTGCCGGGACCGTAGTGCGAAATCGTCATGCCCTCGAGCCACACTTCGCCGTTGCGCACATGGGCATACGCTTCGTTCAAGCTCGCCTTGCGATCACGTAGTGACTTCACCTCGGTCCCCGTCAGCACGAGCCCTGCCTCCCACGTCTCCAGGAGATGGTAATCGTGCCGGGCTTTAGGGTTCCTGGCGATCGAGATTTTTTCCACAATGATTTCGGCAAGATACGCATTGACTTGGGGTTATACAACGTTCTAGATTGCCGTTCCTCAAAAGCCCACGCCGAAGTGGTGGAACTGGTAGACGCGCTGGCTTCAGGAGCCAGTGGGCGCAAGCCCGTGGGGGTTCGAGTCCCCCCTTCGGCACTCAATACCGCGGTACTTCAGCGTCAACCTCCCTCGACCAGGCGTCGATCCCACCCGCCAGGCTGCGCACGTTCGCGAACCCCGCTCCTGTGAGCAGCTCAAGCGCTTTCAATGAGCGCGGCCCGTGATGGCAGAACGTCACGATTTCGGCCTGGGGCGGCAGGTGCGGAATGGCGCGTGGCAGGTCGCGCAGCGGAATCAGCTGTGAGCCTTCGATACGCGCGATCTCGGCTTCGCGCGGCTCGCGCACATCGATCAGGACGAGATTCGGTTTCCGCCCGCGCTCGCGTCGCAGCTCTTGCGGTGTAATCTCGACACCATGGCCGTTGCGTCCGGAATTCCCGACGCCGCAGAACGCTTCGTAGTCGATGAGCGACGTCACGGTAGGACGCGCGCCGCACACCGGACAATCCGGATCCTTCTCGAGGGCGAGCTCACGGAACTGCATCCGCCGGCCGTCAAACAACAGGAGCCGTCCTACCAGCGTCTCACCGACGCCGACGATCAGCTTGATCGCTTCGAGCGCCTGGAGTGAGCCGATGATGCCGGGCAATACGCCGAGGATGCCGCCCTCGGCGCAGGACGGCACGAGATCCGGCGGGGGCGGCTCGGCATAGAGGCATCGGTAACAGGGACCATCTTTCGCGAAAAAGACGGAGACCTGCCCGTCGAACCGAAACACCGCTCCATACACATTCGGCTTGCCCAGCAGCACGCAGGCATCGTTGACGAGGTAGCGCGTCGGAAAGTTGTCCGACCCATCGACGATGATGTCGAACCGCTTCAGGATTTCGAGCGCGTTGTGCGACGAAAGCCGTTCGGGAAATGTCTCGACGACCACATGCGGGTTTGTGTCGTGCAGCCGTGCCCGTGCCGAGTCGGTCTTCGCCGTGCCGATGTCGGACGTGCCGTGGAGAATCTGCCGCTGCAGGTTGGTTCGGTCCACGAGATCGAAGTCGACGATGCCCAGCGTGCCGACTCCTGCGGCTGCGAGGTACAGCGCAGCGGGAGAACCGAGTCCGCCCGCCCCGACGAGCAGCACCCGCGCCTGTTTCAGCCTGGATTGGCCAGCGAGACCTACTTCGGGAAGCGTGAGGTGCCGCGAGTAGCGCAGCAGCTCCTCATGCGACAGCGACGTCAATGGACCGACGCCGCTCCGGCGATCTGATAGACCTGCGGCTCGGCGTGCTGGAGGTCGGCGAGACTTACACCCGCGAGCACCTCATTGATACGGCGCTCGAGCAGGCGCCAGACGGGACGAATGCTGCAGGCGGTCGCCGGATCGCAGCGCTCATCGTCCACTTTGTGGTGATCGCAGTTCACTTCGAAGGTCACGTGCTCGGATGCCTCGATGACATCCTTCACGCTGATCTCCTGGGGCGCACGTCCAAGCATGTAGCCACCGCGGGCCCCGCGCACCGACTCGACGAGTCCCGCGCGCCGCAGGCGCAGCAGGATCTGCTCGACGTAGTCATGAGGGAGCCGTTCCTGCTCGGAGAGCTCGCGCGCGGCAACGGGACCCTGCCCCGAACGCTTGGCGAGGTGAATCGAAACGATTAAGCCGTATTCCGCCCAGGTTGTAACGCGCATGGGAGCAATATGCGACCAGCCTTATCGGGATTCAATGGCCAGGCTGAGGCTTCCGCTCCCCCGGTACACCCAGCTCTGTCATCGCCCGCAAGTCGAGCACTTCGTCGAGCTCCTTCCCTTTCAGCAATCCCTTCTCCTGCACCAGCTGCCGCACGGTGACATTCTTGGCGACCGCCTCTTTGGCGAGCTTCGCCGCTTCCGCATATCCGATCTTGGGCGCAAGCGCGGTGACGAGTGCGGGACTGCGCTCGAGCCAGTACTCGCACTGCGCCTGGTCGGCCTCGATCCCTTCCACACACCGCTCGGCGAGCACGCGCGACGCGGTGGTGATGATCATCATCGAGAACAGGATGTTGTGCGCGATCACCGGCATCATCACGTTCAGCTCGAGTTGCCCGGCTTCGGCGGACGTCACAACCGTCACATCGTTGCCGATCACCTGGAAGCAGACCTGGTTGACCATTTCCGGAATCGAGGGATTCACCTTCCCCGGCATGATGCTCGAGCCCGGCTGCACCGCCGGCAGCACCAGCTCGGCGAAACCGGTCCGCGGTCCGGATGCCAACAGCCGCAGATCGCTCGCGATCTTTCCCAGATCGGCCGCGTAGGTGCGGACCGCGCCCGAGAACCCGGCCGCATCACCCATCGATTGCATCAACTGCACGCGATCCTTCCCTTCGCGAAGCTCGAGCCCCAACATCGCGCGCAGATGCTTGACGATGAGCCGGGGATACTCGGGCTCGGCATTGAGCCCCGTGCCGACGGCCGTGCCGCCGATCCCGAGATCGCGGAGATCGTCCGCGCCCCGCACGATGCGGTCGCGATTGCGCTCGACCGTGTGCCCCCACGCCGTGAACTCCTGGCCGAGGCGCACCGGCGTCGCGTCCTGGAGGTGCGTCCGGCCGGATTTGACGATGGTGTCGAACGCTTTCCCTTTCGCGAGAAAGGCGCGGGCGAGGCGCGTCAGGGCCTCCGTGAGCGCGGCCAGCTGCGACAGGGCGCCGAGCCGGATCGCCGTGGGGATCACGTCATTGGTGGACTGCGCCATGTTGACGTGGTCATTGGGATGCACCGGCTTGTACTCGCCGCGCTTGCCGCCCAGCAGCTCGTTGGCGCGATTGGCGAGCACCTCATTCACGTTCATGTTGTGCGAGGTGCCGGCGCCCGCCTGGTACGGATCCACCACGAACTGATCGCGGTGACCGCCCGCGAGCACTTCGTCCGCGGCCGCGATGATCGCATCGGCGAGCTTCTGGTCGAGCCGGCCGGTCTCGCGGTGCGTCAGCGCGGCGGCTTTCTTGATCCAGACGACGGCATCGACGAAGGCGGGGAGGGGACGCAGATTGGAGATCGGGAAGTTTTGCCGGGCCCGCTCGGTTTGGATGCCCCAGAGCGCCTCGGTGGGCACGGGGAGCTCCCCCAGCGGATCACGTTCGATGCGCGTTTGAGCCACTACTCCTCCATCTGTCCGACGATCGTCCGTCTCGAGCCAGGAATCACCCATGGAATCCCGCGAATTGGTGCAGCATCTCGTTGACCGCGCGACCTTCCGCCCCGACGCCATGGCGAAAGTCGATTGCTTCCGATCGCAGCGCCTGATCGTCGGGCTCAACTGCTTCGAGCCGGGTCAATCGCAGGCGGTCCATACCCATGTGGGCGCCGACAAATTCTACGTAGTGCTCACCGGAAAGGCCACTTTCCGCGTCGCCGATCATGAAATCGCCGCCGGGCCTGGCGACTTCATCGCCGCACCGGCCGGCATTCCCCACGGCGTCGCGCGCGCCGACGAGCGGACGGTGGTGCTCATGGCGATGGCGCCCGCGCCGACTTCCTCCGGCGAAACCAGCCGACGGTGAACAGCTCTTTCGCAGCGGCGGCGCCGTGCGTCCGCACCAGCAGGTACATGCCGAGCGCGGTCAGCAGAATCGTCGTGTAGAAGCGCCAGAGCAGCAGCATCGTCACCTGGTGGCCGGGGCCGAAGTCGCCCGCCAACCCGGACAAGAACGCGACTTCGATGCCGCCGCCGCCCGACGGGAGCGGGACGACCAGCGGCGCGTGCAGGAGCGCGAGCGATCCGAAAAACATCACCGCAAACGGCGGCGCGTCGGGATGGCCCCAGACGAGCGCCGGCAGGATCAGCGCGCGCGCCGCGAGACTGATGGCCGTGAGCAGCGCGCCGGCGAACAGGACCCACCACCGCGCGCGGCGCACATGCGCCAGCGCGACGCGCCACTGGCGCCGCACGCGATGCCGGACCGCGCCGGCGCGCACCAGCCGCTGCAATGCCCAGACGATGATCAGCACGAGCAGCGCGACCAGCTCGATCGTCAGCAGGTCGCCCGCGAGATTATGGGTCAGGAACCGCCCGACTGCTTCACTCCAATCGGGCACGTAGTAGGCGCCGAGTGCGATCGCGACGACACCGAACACGGGCCATTCAGCGGCGACCTCAACCCCCAGCGCCACCAGCGCGGTCACCACGCGCATGCCGGACCAGGTCATGCCGAGAAAGCGCGCCGGCTCCCCGCCCAGCCGGTTGGGAGTGAACGTCGACGCGGCTTCGCCGTACAGATTCAGCCGTAGCGCATCACGAAACGCGAGCGCGCCGCCGGCGGCGCGGCCGGCGAGCTGAATGCGCCAGGCGCGCGCGACGCAGTCGATGGCGAGCAGCAGGATGGCGAGCGCGTGATTCAATCGGAGCAGTCGCCAAGCGGGTAGATGAATCCGCAATTGCGACACGGATTCTTGCAGCCCCAGGGTTTGGGCTGCACCTCAGCGCCGCAGCGCATGCACTGCGGGCGGCGGCGCGCACCCGGAGCGGCTTTAGCCGATCCGGTGAACGCCGGTGAGGAAGGGATTGGTGCGGCGCTCTCGTCCGATGGTCGTTTCGGGTCCATGTCCGCTGTACACGATGGTCTCATCGGGAAGCGAGAGCAACTCGCGTTCGATACTGGAGATGAGGGTCTCAAAATCGCCACCGGGAAGGTCGGTTCGCCCGATGGATCCTGCAAACAGCACGTCCCCGCTGAACGCCACCCCGTGTCCGATCAGGCAGACGCTCCCAGGAGAATGGCCGGGCGCGTGCCGGATCTCGAAGCGCAGCTGGCCCACGGTGAGTTGCCCGCCATGCACCAGCTCGCGGTTCGGAGCCGGCAGGTCCGGCGGCGGGGCGAGCCCAAACGCTCCGGCCTGCTGCGGCACGGCATCATAGAGCGGCCGGTCACCCGGATGGAGCCACACCGGAACGCCCGTGTCCTCCGCCACACGCGCGACGCCGACGACATGGTCGAGGTGCGCATGCGTCAGCCAGATTCCGACCAGCGTCGAGCCTGTCTCCTCGATCTTGTGGAGAATCAGCCCGGCTTCTTCGCCAGGGTCGACCACGGCGCACTGCTTCGCCTGCTCATCGACGATGAGATAGCAGTTCTCGGCAAACACGCCGTTGGGGATCGGAACGATCTTCATACTTTGACCGGCTTGCCGTCGGTTTGCTCGCGCAGGGCTTTGAGGTACTTCTCCACCGCAATCGCTGCCGTCGTCGCGTCGCCCACCGCGGTGGTGATCTGGCGGGTGAGCTGGCTGCGCACGTCGCCCGCCGCGAACAGGCCGGCCATCGACGTCATCATCTTGTTGTCGGTGATGAGATAGCCGCCCGCGTCGTGGTCCACGTGGCCTTCGACGAGTTGCGTGTTCGGCTTGAATCCCGCGAAGATGAAGACGCCGCCCACGTCGAGATTGGACTTTTCACCGCTCACCTTGTTCTCGAGCACCGCGTGGGTAACGCCCTTCTCATTGCCCACGATCTCCGGCACGACGGTGTTGCGGATGACCTCGATCTTGGGATTGGAGAAGGTCCGCTCCTGAAGAATCTTCGAGGCGCGGAAGTCGTCGCGGCGATGCACTAGGGTCACTTTGCTCGCGTATCGGGTGAGATAATCGGCCTCCTCGACGGCGGCGTCGCCGCCGCCCACCACCGCCAGGTGCTCACCTTTGAAGAAGGCTCCGTCGCACACCGCACAATACGAGACGCCCTTGCCCGCGTATTCCTTCTCGCCGGGGATGCCGAGCTTTATGGGGGTGCCACCGGCCGTAAGGATGACCGCCTGACTGCGATAGGTATTGCCGCGCGCGGTCTCGACGTCGAACCACCCGTCCGCGCCCCGGCGGATCCGGTCCACGGTATCGGTCACGATCTCAGCGCCGAATTTCTTGGCGTGCTCGGTCATCTTCTGCGCGAGATCCCAGCCCTTGATGCTCTCGAACCCGATGTAGTCTTCGATCAGATCCGTGTTGAGCAGCTCGCCACCGGGAGCGCCCCGTTCGAGGGTCACGGACTTGAGCATCCCGCGGCCCGCGTACATCGCGGCGCACAGTCCCGCGGGACCGGCACCGACGATGATCACGTCGTAGACGAGTGCGCCACGCGTTGTCATGAGCTCGTGAATTCCAGTCGGGGGGGATTCCCTGCCCCCGCGAGGGCGCGCGTCAACTGCGCGCGAAAGTCGACCATTTCGAAATCGATCTCCGGCCTCTGCGGTCCGGCCAGCTTCTCGAGGGCCGCCGCACCAACGACGACCGTGCCATGCCGGTTCCCTCGGACCTGATGCAGCAGCGCGGCGGCAGCCTGAATGAACCCCTGCCAGACCCGCGCTTCATCTTCCTTAATAATAGAACGCCAGACTGTTTCCAACGCTTCGTGTGCTAACCAGAACTCCCCTCGGTTAAAGAGATCCCGGGCGTGTTCGAGGTAGCGGCGTCGTTCCCCAGAGGTCATCAGTGGTCGGTTATCGGTCATCAGACTGACGACCGATGACCGATGACTGAGAACCCAGCGCCAGCAGATTCAGCGCCCCGTGGCAGCTCGAAATCGTGCCGACGAGGATCTCGGCCGGCGCGCCGCTCGCGCCGGTTTCCTCCACCAGCCGATCGCCTGCCCGCACGCTCTCAGCCGAGAACATCCCCACACCAAAGACCTGATGCTTGCACACGAACAACGCAGGTCCGCTCACCGGCCGGCCGCTGGCGCGCAGCTGCTCCGCGAGCGCGCTCACCGTATCCGTCATCTCCCAGGTCCGGGGCGCACCGATCGCCGGGCACAGGGCCGGCTCGATACAGTGGGTGGGACAGATCCAGTCAGCCCACGAGACGTAACGTGTCTGGTCGCTCGTGCCGCCCCCGCCCGGCCGGTCGTACGGCGTGGGAAGCGTGCCGGGCACGGATACGACCGATACCGCGCGTCCGGGCCAGCGCTGCCGCGCGCGCCGCAGGACCCAGTCGAACATGAGATGCGGCATGTGGGGCGAGGGCACGATCTGATCGTCGGCCGGACGGTCGGACAGCCTGCCCTGAGCGAAGCGAAGGGGCCCGACGGCCAGGAACTCGTCGAAGAATGCCGTCCAATCGGCAGTCACGAATGTGCGATCAGGGGCCTCGCCGAGCTCATGCCTGGCCTGGCAATCGGGATTTCGATCGACCACGATGACGGCGCGATAGTCGGTCTTGCCGCGCGCTTTGGCTTTGGCGAGCTGCGAAGCGTAGAACGTGCCGTAGCACCCGCCGCCGATCACCACCACGTCCCTCAGCGGATGTGTCTCCCTCCGTCGATCACCAACACGGTGCCGGTGGCATAATCGGTACCGGCCAGGAGAAACTTCACCGCGGCCACGACGTCGGCGGGCGAGCCGAGCCGTTCGAGCGGCGTCGACTCACGAATGTGCTCACGGTCTCCGGCGTCCCACTCGTCCGGGAGGAGCACCGCGCCCGGAGCGATGGCGTTCACGGCGACGTCGGGCGCGAGCGCGCGCGCCAGCGCCTTGGTGAGCATGATGACGCCGGCTTTGCTGACACAGTGCGGCACGTAGGCGGGCCAGGGCTCCAGGCCCGCCAAGTCCGCGATGTTGACGATCTTGCCCTTGGCGCGGCGCAGGTGCGGGATCGCGCCCTGCGACACGAAGAACACCGAACGCAGATTGAGATCGAGCGTGCGGTCCCAGCTTTCCGGTGTGACCGTTTCGATGGGCTCCCGTACCATGATCGCCGCAGAATTCACGACGACGTCGAGCCGCTTGAACGCGCGCGCCGCCTGATCCGCGAGCCCGCGCGCCGCCACCGCGTTGCTCAGATCGGCCTGCAGCAGCTCGGCGCGGCGACCCGCCTCCCGAATGGCCCGGGCCGTTTGCTCTGCGCCCTCCGCCGAGCCGTGGTAATGCACCGCGACATCACAGCCCGCCTGGGCGAGCCCGATCGCAATCGCCTGCCCAATGCGGCGGCCTGCCCCGGTGACGAGCGCGGCCGCGCCGTCCAGGCGCACTAGTACGCTTTCCCGGTAATCGGCACGATCTGGCCCGTAATCGCACTCGCCTCGTCGCTCGCGAGGAACAACACCGTGTTCACGACCTCGTCCAGCTCCACGAGCGGCTGGTTCTCCCCCATCTGCGCGACGTTGTCCGCGGTGCGCACGGTGGCGGGAGCGACGGCGTTGACGCGGATGTTGGCGTCGCGGTATTCGCGAGCCAGCTCGCGCGTGAGCGCCGCGACGGCCGATTTCGCCGCGCTGTAGGCGGACATGTGCATGAGCGAACGGATCACCGCGATGGAGGCGAAGTTCACAATCGCGCCGGCGCCGCGCTCGAGCAGCAGCGGCATGGCGGCCTGGCACATGAAGAACGCCGTCTTGAAGTTGACCGACAGCTCGCGGTCGAGGATCTCGGGTGTCACTTCGGTGAACGGACCATAGCTGAAGAACCCGCCGGCCACGTTCACGACCACGTCGAGCCCCCCGAAATGGCTCTTGGCCGCGGCGGTGGCGGCGCGCGCGACTTCGGGCTGCGTCAGGTCCCCGGCCGATGCCTTGGCGGCGATTCCTTCGGCTGCGAATTCCTTGACCCGGTCGGCGAGCCCGACGGCGTTGACGTCGGCGAGCAGCAGCTTCGCGCCGGCGCGGCCCAGGCCGCGTGCCACCGCATGGCCGATTTGCCCGACGCGCCCCACGCCCGTGACGAGCGCGACCTTGCCGCGGAGGTCAGCGGGCACCGACGATGTCGTCCACGGGTGGAGCGCCGCGCTGCGCGAACCGCACCTGGCCGTCGGATCCGATCACATACACGGTGCGCTGAATCCCCTTGCCGTCCTCCTTGAGCGCGTGATAGGCGCCGGCAATGGTGCGCTCGGGATCGGAGAGCAACGGAAAGTTGAATCGCATCTTCTCGACGTACCCCCGATGACTGTCCACGCTCGCGGGGTTGACCCCCAGCGGCTGAATGCTGGCAGTGTTGAACTTGGCGATCTCATCGCGCACGGCGGAGAGTTGGCGGTTTCAGCCGGGCGTGTTGTTGCCCGGATAGAACACCAGGGCTACGGCCCCCTGCTTGAGCAGGTCGGCGAGCGCGTAGGTCTTGCCGTCGGACGCCGGCGCGCTGAACGGCGGCGCCTTACTGCCGATCGGTAACGGATCGCTCATTCGCTAATGCCTCCACGTTTCATGGTTGCCTGCTCCAGGCGCCGTTCGAGGTGCTCCAGCCACACGTCCGGGACCTGCATGCTGCCCAGCGGGGCATGGTTGCCGCCGTACTCGCTCTCGCCGTGCCAATCGGAGCCGCCGCTGATTCCGAGCCCGAGACGTTCGGCGATTTTCGTGAGCCGTTGCTCGACGGACTGCTCGTGGCTCGGATGGCGGACTTCCACGCAATCGAGCCCCTGATCCTGAAAGATGCGAATCTGCGCCTCGGTGCCGTGATCGCCGAGATGCGCGGCGACGGTGAGCCCGCCGACATCGTGTACCAGCGACGTGATCTCCGACAGCTTGGGCAGCGGCTTCTCCACGTAGGCCGCACGTCCGCGGCCCAGATAGCGGCGGAACGCATCGCTGATGTCTTCGCAGGCGCCGCAATCGACGAGCGCGCGCGCAACGTGCGGGCGGCCCAGCGCCCCGCCATCGCCGCCGAGCAGCTGCGCCTGCACATCCTCGAGATCGATCGCGACGCCCAGGCGCTGGAGTTTGGAGACCATCTGCTCTCCGCGCACCCGCCGCGCCGCGCGCGTGTCACGCAGGAACCCCTGGAGCCGCTCGTTCCCGTACGGGAGGAACAGGGCGAGCACATGCAGCTCGCCCCACGGCGCCCGCACGCTGAACTCGCAGCCCGGAATGACGCGCACGCCGAGTTTGGCGGCTTCGTGGGTCGTGTCCGCGACGCCGTCCGTGGTGTCGTGATCGGTGAGGGCGATCGCGGCGAGACCGACGGCGCGCGCGTGACGCGCGACCTCCGCCGGCTCGGCCTCCCCGTCGGACGCCGTCGAATGGCAATGCAGGTCAATGTGCGGCGTAATTGACCTCGGGCGCCGTCCAGGCCGGCTGTGACTGGCGGAACAGCTCGAGGAGCTCGCGCTCGGACAGCTCGGCGAACGAGCTGCCGGACACCCGAGATCCGGTCGGGGAGTAATGCGTGACGCGCCGGCTGCGCTGCGGCCCCGTGCCGCGCTCGAAGATCAGGCCGAATTGGTCACGGCCGTACACGGTGACGCGGCCCGACGGACACACGTCCCAGCTCTCCCCATCGAGGACGATCGTGCGGACCATGACGCTAGGCCTGTGACGTGGTGGCGACGGGGACCTCGCTCCACAGCTCCCACGCATCGGGCGCATAGGTCGCAAGCGCCTGGAGCCGCCGCTCGAGCTTGATCTCCTCGGGCAGCCGCGACGCCTGCGCGCGGTGTGACATCTCGGTGGGGCTCTCCGAGAACTCGATGAACAGCCGCGGATCCTTGGCGTTGCGGAACAGCCAGATGCGCTGGCCTCGCGCCTCGGCGAACTGGCTCAGCTCGCGCAGCGTGTTGACGTACTCCGCCTCGTTTTGCGTGGGCACGCGCACGCGCGCCGCGGTCAGCACTTTCGGCATCTTCACACCGCTCCCTCGGGAAACTCCTGTAGCATCTTCTTGACGTCGGCCAGGAACTTGTCGGCGTCGGCACCGTCCACGACGCGATGATCGTACGACATCGTCAACATCCCCATCGTGCGCACGGCGATGGAATCCGTTCCGTCGGGCCCCGTGACGACCTTGGGACGCTTCTCGATCGCGCCGACACCCAGGATCGCCACCTGCGGCTGGTTGATGATCGGGATGCCGGCGTACGGGCCGAAGCCCCCCGGATTGGTGATCGTGAACGTGCCGCGCTGGATGTCGTCAGGCGACAGCTTCTTGGTGCGGGCGCGCTCGCCGAGATCGTTGATGGTGCGCGCGAGACCCATGAGCGCGAGCTCGTCGGCATGCTTGATCACCGGCACGATGAGGCCCCAGTCCAGCGCGACCGCGATCCCGATGTTCACTTCGTTGCGATAGATCGTGCTGTCGCCGGAGACCGCCGCATTGACGATCGGATGCGTGCGCAGATTGTCGGCGCACGCCTTCACGATGAACGCGAGGAACGTCAGGTTCACGCCGCGCTCGGCGTAGGCGTGCTTGGCCTTGCTGCGCAGCTGCGCCACCCGCGTGAAATCGACCTCGAAGAAGCTCGCGACGTGCGCCGAGACGCGCCGCGACATCACCATGTGATCGGCGGTGATCTTGCGGATCCGGGACCAGGGCTCGACGCGGTCGCCCGGCCACGGTTCCACGGCAGGATGCTCGACACCCCCCGAGGGAGCTGGGAGCCGGGAGCCGGGAGCCGCAGGCGCCGTCGGGGCACGTTCGATGTAACCAAGAATGTCCTGCTTCGTCACGCGCCCGGCGTAACCGCTGCCCGGAATGCGCGAGATGTCGACGCTGTGCTCGGCGGCGATCTTGCGAACGAGGGGGGTGGACTTGGTGCGGAGACGTTGCTCGGCCGTCTGGACGCCGCCGTCACCATCGGCCGGACGGCCAGACGGCCGGACGGCCGGTTCAGGGACGTCAGCCTTTGGCGCCGGGGCAGCGTTCGCAGGCTCGGGCTTCGGTGCAGCCGGAGCGGGAGCAGGCGCTGCCGCAGCGGGCTTGGCTGCGGCCGCCGCGGCGTCAGTCTCGAGCACCGCAACGAGCGTTTGCACGGGCACGGTTTGCCCTTCCTGCACCTTGATCTCCGCCAGCGTACCGGCGGCGGGTGCGGGAATCTCGGCATCGACCTTATCGGTCGAAATCTCGAACAGGGGCTCGTCGCGCTTCACCGTGTCGCCGACCTTCTTGAGCCACTTGCTCAAGGTGCCTTCGGCGATCGACTCGCCCATCTGGGGCATCAGGACATCTACTCTTGCCATACGTGCTCCGTCAGTATGCCGCGAGCCAACGCGCGGCCTTCACGATGTCGTCAGTCTGCGGCAATACAAAGTCTTCGAGCGTGGGTGCATAAGGTACCGGTACGTCGTGCGCCGTCACGCGCATGATAGGCCCATCGAGCCACTCGAACGCCTGCTCGTTGATGCGCGCCGCGATCTCACCCGCGATGCCGCCCGTCCGCGTGTCTTCGTGCACGATCAGGACCTTGTTCGTCTTCTGGACCGTCGCAACGATGGCTGCGTCATCCATCGGAAGCAACGTCCGCAGATCGAGCACCTCCACCGACAGTCCGTCGTCTTTCTCGAGCTTGTCCGCGGCCTCGAGCGATTTCCACATGGTTGCGCCGTACGTAATGATCGAAAGGTGCTTGCCCTCGCGCGCGAGCCGCGCCTTCCCGATCGGCGTCAGAATCTCCTCACCCTCGGGCAGTTGCTCCTTGATGCGCCGGTAGAGCCACTTGTGCTCGAGATACAGCACCGGATCTTCGTCGCGAATCGACGACTTGATGAGGCCCTTGGCGTCGCGCGCCGTGGCGGGATAGACGATCTTGAGCCCGGGTGTGTGCAGGAACGCGGCCTCGGGATTCTGCGAGTGGAACGGGCCGCCACGCACGTAGCCGCCGCACGGGCCGCGCACCACCATCGGTGTCGACAGACCTGCGCGATAGCGCGCCGTGGCCACGTAATTCGTCAGCATGTCGTACGCGCACGAGATAAAGTCGATGAACTGCATCTCCGCGACCGGCCGCAGCCCCATGTGCGCCGCGCCGGCCGCCGCGCCGACGATCGCTGCTTCGGCGATCGGCGTATCGATCACGCGCGATTCGCCGAAGCGCTTGGCGAATCCATCCGTGACCTTGAACGCGCCGCCGTAGCTCCCGACGTCTTCGCCGAGGATGAAGACGCGCTCGTCGCGCTCCATCTCCTCCCACAGTCCCTGGCGCAACGCCTCGAGAAATGTGACTTCAGCCATCAGAGTGCCTTGAACCAGAGTTGATCCGCGGCCGGCGGGTCGGCGTATACGCCCGGAAGCGCGGTCTCCGCCGGCGGGAGCGGCTCGTCCACACAGGCGTCGGTCGCCTGATCGACCTCCACACGCACGCGCTCATCGATGTCCTTCAGATCGGCCTCGCCGACGAGATCGGCGGAGAGGAGGCGCTGCACGTAGCGGTCAACGGGATCGTTCTCGCTGGACCACCGCTCCAACACGTCTTTCGGCACGTAGTGCTGGTCGTCGTGCTCGGCGTGGCCCTTGCGGCGATACGTCTTCACTTCGATGAAGTGCACGCCTTTCCCACGCCGTGCCCGCTCGACGGCGAACTTCGTCGCCTCGTACACCGCGAAGACATCGTTGCCATCGACCGTGACGGCCGGAATGCCGTACCCCTTGGCCTTCTCGGCGAGGTCTTTGACCGCGAATTGCTTCTCCGGAGGCGTGGAGTAGGCCCAGTGGTTGTATTCACCGATGACGACGAGGGGCAAGCGCTGCACCGCGGCCAGGTTCAGCCCTTCATGAAAGGTGCCGGTCGAGGTACCGCCGTCTCCGATATACACCAACCCGACCCGAAGCTCACGACGCATCTTGAACGAGAGGGCGATTCCGGCCATCACCGGGATCATGTCGCCGAGGTGCGAGATCTGGCCGAGATACCCCTTCTCGAGGTCGTTGAAATGCACGTTCAGCTCGCGCCCGCGGGTGGGGCTGTCGGCTTTGGCCATGTACTGGCGCAGGATCTCGATCGGCTGGGCGCCCATCACCAGCATGGAACCCAGGTTACGGATCAGGGGGGAGAGGATGTCCTTGTTGCGCCCCCGCTCGAGGGCGTACGCCGATGCAACCGACTCGCCTTCCTGCCCCAGCGAGCGAAACAGCCCTCCAATGACCTTGGTCTGGCGATACAGCGCCACCAGCCGTTCTTCCAGCGTCCTCGTCAGGCGCAGGTAGTAGTAGATCTCCAGGAGCTGGTCCGGAGACAGGGCAGCCCCGGAGGGGACGGCGCCGGTGGGTCGGGTGGCAGGAAGAGCCATGGCCCTAAATTATAGTTGGGAGGGAAGAGCCATGGCGAACGTCAAACTCCGCGTGACTGGAATGACTTGCGGCCATTGTCAGGCCAAGGTCGAGAAGGCCTTGAAAGGGATTTCCGGTGTCTACAGCGCCATCATCGATTTGCCGGATGGCGAGGCGGAAATCGACTTCGATGACGACACCGTGACCACCGAGCAGCTCGTCGCAGCGGTCGCGAAAGCCGGATACGGCGCGAAGCTCGCGGGCTAGTAGGCGCCGCGCAGCACGTGCCCCGGCTCGACGAGCCGGTGCACTTCCGCCAGGAATCGCTTCGCGAGCTTGTCGAGCTCGGATTCTCCTACCTGATCGGTCGACACTTCGACGAAGGTGTAGTGACCGCCCTCGGGCCGCGCGCTGATCGTGATCCGGCCCAGCGTCCCCTGATAGGCGCGGCGCCGCGGCGTTTCCTCCGCCGGCGACAGCCGGCCCCCAAAGAAACTCTTCGCCACCTCGAGCACGGCTTCCGGACTGGCGCTAGTTCTGTGGAAGTACCGCATGAGGCACCGCTCCCCCTGCTCCGCGAGGTTTGAACGCCCGCAACGTCAGGCTGTTGAGGACGACCGAGAGACTGGACCACGCCATCGCCGCGCTCGCCAGCACCGGTGACAAGAGCCATCCCGTCACAGGATACAGCACACCGGCCGCGACCGGAATGAGCAACACGTTGTAGCCGAACGCCCAGCCCAGATTCCAGCGAATCGTCCGCATCGTCCGGCGCGCGAGCTCGATGGCGATGAACACGGCGCGCAGATCGCCGCGGATCAGCGTCACGTCGGAGGCTTCCATCGCAATGTCGGTACCGGTGCCGATCGCGATCCCCACGTTCGCCTGCGCGAGCGCGGGCGCGTCGTTGATCCCGTCGCCGACCATCACGACGTCGCCTCCCTGGCGCTGCAGTTTCTTCACCAGGTCCGCCTTCTGCGACGGCAGCACTTCCGCAAACACCTCGTCGATCCCCACCTCGGCCGCGACGGCCTCGGCCCCCTTGCGCGAGTCCCCGGACACCATGACGACGGGGATCCCCTTGCGTTTGAGCAGCTCGATCGCGGCCTTGGACGTCGGCTTGATCGGATCGGAGATCGCGATGACCGCATAGACGGTGTTGTTGACGACCACGATCACCGGCGAGCGCCCCTGCGCGGCCAACCGGTCGGCGTCGGTGCCGAGCGAACCGAGCTCGAGGCTGCGCTCGCGCGCGTGCCGGAGCGAGATCACTTCAATGATCCGGCGGTCCACGGTGCCGCGCACGCCGCGGCCCTCCATCGCGGCGAATTTCTCCGCGGGCAGCAGCGACACCTGCTTGTCCTGTGCGGCTTTGAGAATCGCATGCGCCAGCGGATGCTCGGAGCGCTGCTCGACCGAGGCCGCCCATTTCAGCACGTCGGCGGGACTGATGGGCGTGCCGTCCGGCTTCTTCGCCGTCACGATGTGCGTGACCGCCGGCTTGCCCTCGGTGATCGTGCCGGTCTTGTCGAGCAGCACGCGCCGCGCTTTGGCCAACCGCTCCAACGCTTCGCCGCTGCGGATCAGAATGCCGTATTCCGCCGCCCGACCCGTCCCGACGAGAATGGCGGTCGGGGTCGCGAGCCCGAGCGCGCAGGGACACGCGATGATCAGCACGGTGACGAAGGCCACGATGGCGTACACGAGCGCGCGCGCCTCGGGCGGCGGCCCGAAATCGAACCAGCCGACGAACGCGGCAATCGCGACCGCAATCACGATCGGCACGAACACACCGGCGACACGATCGGCGAGCTTCTGGATCGGCGCCTTCGTCGCCTGCGCGTCCTCGACGAGCTGCACGATCTGGCCCAGCGCCGTTTCTTTGCCGACGCGGGTCGCGCGGAACGTGACGCTGCCCGTCGTATTCAGCGTCGCTCCGATGACCTCGTCGCCCGGCTTCTTGGCAACCGGCATGGGCTCACCGGTCAGCATCGACTCGTCGACGGCCGACGCACCCTCGGTGACGACGCCATCGACGGGGATCTTTTCACCCGGCTTCACGATGAGGAGATCGCCGACGACGACTGCTTCGACGGGAATATCGGTCTCATGACCGTCGCGCAGCACGTGCGCCGATTTCGCGCGGAGCGCGGCGAGACGACGAATCGCTTCGGAGGTCTGGCCCTTGGCGCGGGCCTCGAGCAGCCGGCCGAGCAGCACCAGTGCGATGATCGCGGCGACCGCCTCGTAGTAGACGTCGGCGGGCAGGCCGGCCTGGAGGAAGAAGCCGGGGACCGCGGTTGCGACGAGTGAGTACAGAAACGCCGCGCCCGTCCCGACGCCGATCAGAGTGTTCATGTCGGCGGTGCGATGCCGCACGCCGCTCCAGGTACCCTTATAGAACTGCTGCCCCGACCACGCGACCACGGGGAGCGTGAGCAGCGCGAGTCCCCATTTGATCCAGGTGAACTCGAGCCTCCAGCCCTGCCCCGCGATCCAATCACGCAGCGAGATCGCCAACGGCATCAGCAGCCGTCCCAGGAGGTCGACCTGCTTCATGGTCCCCATGTCGCCCATCGGACGGTCGGCCATCAACAACATCGAGCCGATCATGGCGACGATCGTGACGACCGCGGCGAGCACGAACTTCCAGGTCAGGGTTTTGACATCGCGGCTGCGCGCGATCCGCTCGCGCTCGAGCGGATCCTCTTCCGCGATGGGCTCGGCCACTTCGAACCCGGCACCGGTCACCGCCTGCTCGAGATCGGTGGCGCTCACGACACCGGGGATGTAGTCCACCGTCGCCGTTTCCGTCGCCTGATTCGCGGCCGCGCGAATCACGCCGTTCACGCGCGACAGCGCCTGCTCGAGGGGCGCGACGCTCGGCGCGTAGTGGAGATCGCTGATCCCGAACGTGACGCTGGCCTTGCCGCAGTTGTACCCGGCCTCGCGCACCGTCTTGATCAACTCGGCGACGCTGGTGTGCGCGTTGTCGTAGTCGACGGCGGCCTTGTTCGTCGCGAAGTTCACGCCTGCCGACGTCACCCCGGTCGCGCCCGCCAGCGCTTCCTGGACGGTCGCCGCGCAGCTCGCGCACGTCATGCCTTCGATGGGAAGAACGATGCGCGCCTTGCTCACACCTTCGCTCCGTGGAACTTGTGCGGCGAAGACGCCGCCCGGCGGTCGCCCTGGGGCTCCACGACGAGCAGCCCCTTCAGCATGTTCATGCCGCAGCGAAACGGGAACTCGCCCGGCGTGTCGGGCGTGAACTCGATGGCGGTGGTCTGGAACGGAGGGAGCTGCTGGTCGACGCCGAACTCCTCGAACACGACCCGGTCCGAGCAGTCGGCGGTCTCATCCCGATAGAACTGGAGTCGGACCGGCTTTCCGGCCTGCACCACGATCGTGTCGGGCGTGTACCCGCCTTTCACGATGACGCGCACTTCCTGCACCCCGCCCGCGCCGGCCGCTGCCGCCACCGCCGTGCCGCGCGAGAAGAGGAAATACCAGAGCACCCAGACGATGGCGACGGCGCCCAGCGCCGTGACGACGATCTGGGTGGACGTCATGAACTCCTCGTTAGCGCACCTGTACCCGCGCGGGCGCCGCCTCCGATTTGACGGCGTGCTCGATGCGCATGGCGTAGAAGGACCGCCACACGAACACGAGCGCGATCACCAGGAATGCGCCCGCCAGCACGAGACTCAGCAGGGCGCCGCGCTGCGCCGTGAGCGAGACCGCCAGCTCCACCGCGAGCAGGCCGAACAGCGTCGTGAACTTGATGATCGGATTCATCGCGACCGAGGAGGTGTCCTTGAACGGATCGCCCACCGTGTCGCCCACGACGGTCGCGTCGTGGAGCGGGGTGCCTTTCTGCTTCAATTCGGTTTCCACGATCTTTTTGGCGTTGTCCCACGCGCCCCCCGCGTTGGCCATGAAGATGGCCTGGTAGAGCCCGAACAGCGCGATCGAGATCAGGTAGCCGATGAAGAAGTACGGCTCCACGAACGCGAACGCGAGCGTCGCGAAGAAAACCGTCAGGAAGATGTTGAACATCCCCTTCTGCGCGTATTGCGTGCAGATCGCCACCACCTTTTTGCTGTCCGACACCGATGCCCTGGTGGTGCCCTCGAGGCGGATGTTCGCCTTGATGAACTCGACCGCGCGGTACGCGCCGGTCGTCACCGCCTGCGTCGAGGCGCCCGTGAACCAGTAGATCACCGCGCCGCCCGTGATGAGGCCGAGCAGGAACGGTGGATGTAGAATCGACAGGTTCGACAGCAGCTCGGGCTGCAGGCCCCGCGTCAGCGCCACGATGATGGAGAAAATCATGGTCGTCGCGCCCACCACCGCCGTGCCGATGAGCACCGGCTTGGCGGTCGCCTTGAACGTGTTCCCCGCCCCGTCGTTCTCCTCGAGATTCTCCTTGGCCCGCGCGAAGTTCGGCTCGAAACCGAAGTCCTGCTTGATCTCCGCCTTGACGTTTGGCACCTGCTCGATCAAGGACAGCTCGTAGACCGACTGCGCGTTGTCCGTCACCGGCCCGTAGGAGTCCACGGCGATCGTCACCGGACCCATCCCCAGGAAACCGAAGGCCACGAGGCCGAACGCGAACACCGCCGGGGCGATCATCAGGCTCCCCAGCCCGGCGGTGCTGACCCCATAGGCGATCGCCATGAGGGTCATCATCGTCATCCCTAACCAGAACGCGCTGAAGTTCCCGGCCACGAATCCGGAGAGGATGTTGAGCGAGGCGCCGCCTTCCCGCGACGACGTCACGACTTCGCGTACGTGCCGCGAGCCGACCGACGTGAACACCTTCACGAACTCGGGAATGATCGCGCCCGCCAGCGTGCCGCACGTGATCACGAGCGACAGCTTCCACCAGAGCGTCGGATCGTTGCCGACGTTGGGAATCAGGAGCCACGATGCCAGGAACGTGAGCGCCACCGAGACGAGCGACGTGAGCCAGACGAGCGTCGTGAGCGGCGCTTCGTAATTCATGTGGTCGGCGGTGCGGTACTTGGCCTTCACGACGGCGGCGTTGAGGAAGTAGGAGCCCCCCGACGCGACGATCATCATGACGCGCATCGCGAAGATCCAGACGAGCAGCTGAACCTGGACGAGCGGCTCGTGCACCGCCAGCAGAATGAACGAAATGAGCGCGACACCGGTCACGCCGTACGTCTCGAACCCGTCGGCGCTGGGCCCGACTGAGTCACCGGCATTGTCCCCCGTGCAATCGGCGATGACGCCGGGATTGCGCGCATCGTCTTCCTTGATCTTGAAGACGATCTTCATCAGGTCGGCCCCGATGTCGGCGATTTTCGTGAAGATGCCGCCCGCCACCCGCAGCGCCGCCGCGCCCAGCGATTCACCGATCGCGAATCCGATGAAGCAGGGGCCGGCGTAGTCACCCGGGATGAACAGCAGAATCAGGAGCATCAACAGCAGCTCGACGCTGATCAGCAGCATCCCGATGCTCATGCCCGCTTTGAGTGGAATCGCATGGTTGGGATACGGCTTGCCTGTCAGTGCGCCGAACGCGGTGCGCGAGTTGGCGAACGTATTGACGCGGATGCCGAACCAGGCGACGCCGTAGCTCCCGGCGATGCCGATCAAGCTGAACAGCAGGATGATGATGACCTTCATCGCGGGGAAACCGCGGACCGCGGCGCCCGCGGCGTCCACGGTCTGCGCCAGCGTGCCGAAGTAGATCGCGACGATCGCGCCGATGAACAGCCACAGAATCAGGAGGAAGCGGCCTTGCGTCAGCAGGTAGGTCTTGCAGGTCTCGTAGATCAGCTCGGAGATCTCGCGCATCGCGCGGTGCACCGGCAGGTTCCGAAGCTGCGTGTAGGACGCGAGTCCGAACAACAGACCCAGCGCGCAGATCACCAGCCCCCACAGCAACAACCCGCGGCCACCGATTCCCCCGAGGAACATCGCCTGATTGAGATCCGGGAGTACGAGTGCGGCTTCGCCACCGGCATGCTGGGCAGGCGCGTGGGCAGCAGCGTCTTGGAAGAACGCGAGCAACGGCATCAAACTGAACATGCGAAGAAATCTCCTGGGATTACACAGAACCTGTGGGGGGCGCTGGAGCTACCACGATCATGGCCGGGACAAGCTAATAGACTGACGGGCCGTCGCAAAGGCATGCGCGACGGCCCGTTAGCTCAGTTGGCGCGCGGGTTATTTCTCCGCGTACTCGTAATACTCGATCCCCAGGTGGGTGATCTGCTCTTCCCCCATCATCCAGCGCAACGTGTTCTTGAACTTGGTCTGTTGAATGAAGAGGTCATTCTCGGCGTACAGCCCCGGCGCCGTGTGCGGGCTCTTGAAGTAGAACGACAGCCATTCCTGGATCCCCGACAAGCCGGCACGGCCCGCCAGGTCGAAGAACAGCGCGAGATCGAGCACGAGAGGGGCGGCGAGAATCGAGTCGCGGCACAGGAAATCGACCTTGATCTGCATCGGATAGCCGAGCCATCCGAAGATGTCGATGTTGTCCCACCCTTCCTTATTATCACCGCGCGGCGGGTAGTAGTTGATCCGGACCTTGTGGTAGACCTTGCCGTACAGCTCGGGATACAGCTCGGGCTGCAGAATCTGCTCCAGCAGGCCGAGCTTCGATTCTTCTTTCGTCTTGAATGATTCGGGGTCGTCCAGCACTTCGCCGTCGCGGTTGCCGAGGATGTTGGTCGAGTACCAGCCGGCGAGACCGAGCATCCTCGCCTTGAACGCCGGCGCCAGGACGCTCTTCATCATGGTCTGGCCCGTCTTGAAGTCCTTCCCACCGATCGGCACATGGCGTTCTTCGGCGAGCCGCTCCATCACGGGCAGGTCGACCGTCAGATTGGGTGCGCCGTTCGCGAACGGTACGTTCTCCATCAGTGCCGCGTACGCGTAGATCATCGACGGGGCGACCGACTGATCGTTCTGCTCCATCGCCTTCTCGAACGCGTCCAGCGACTGATGCGCGGCGCCGGGGGTCAGGAACACCTCGGTGGACGCGCACCACACGATCACGATCCGGTCCAGCCCTTCCTGCTTCTTGAATGAGCGGATGTCCTCCCGCAGCAGCTCCGCCAGCTCACGCTTGTTCTTGCCGCGTTTCACGTTGCTGCCCTGGAGCCGCTTCACGTAATACTGATCGAAGACGGCGGGCAGCGGCTTGATGTCTTCCAGAAACCCCTTGATCGGATCGAGATGCTCGTGGCGATCGAGCACGCCGGCTTTCACCGCCGCCGTGTACGCGTCGTCGGGAATCGGATCCCAGGCGGCGAACACGAGATCTTTGAGCTCCGCGAGCGGAACGAATTCCTTGATTTTGGGAGCGCGCTTCTCCGTACGCTTGCCGAGCCGAATCGTCGCCATCTGGCTGAGCGAGCCGATCGGCAGCGACCGTCCCCGCCGGACGTTTTCGACGCCCGCGATGAACGTCGTCGAGACCGCGCCGAGACCGACGAGCATCACACCGAGCTTCCCTGTCGCCGGGGCGATTTCGCGTCCGCCGCCGGTCATGACCGCTGTATTCGTGTGTTCCCGAGCCATCAGTGTCCCTTGCGGCGTGCCGCCGCGACTCCTGGTAACGTCTCACGTTTTGGAAGGGGCGGAGGGGGCGCCGGTACGCCGCGCGCCACGCGCGCGACGTGGACGATCCGCTGGACCACCGTGATCACGGAGACCAACGCGAGCACGGCGACGATGTAGAACAGCAGGACGCCGGGGCGTCCCGGCCCTTCCCCGAACACCACTGCGGGAAGCCCGAGCAGCAGAATCCGCTCGGCGCGAGCGGCAATGCCTACTTTGCACTCGACGCCGAGCCCTTCCGCCCTCGCCCGCGTATACGACACCAGCAACGACGCGACCAGCCCAATCAGCCCGGAGGCGAACGCGATGCGCACGAGCTCCGGCGGCAGCGGTCCGGTCATGAAATAGATGATCAACCCGGTGAACACCGCTGCCTCGCCGATCCGATCGACGGTCGAGTCGTAAAATGCGCCGAAGGTGGTCGACATCGCGCCCAGCCGTGCCACCTGCCCGTCGAGAACATCGAAGAACCCGCTGAGCAGCAGCAGCAGCCCGCCCACACGCACCGAGCCATACCCGAAGGCCACGCCGGACCCGATCAACACCAGCGTTCCCACCGTCGTGATCGCATTGGGCGTCACGCCGGCGCCAATCAAGGCGCGCACGAGCGGGTCCGTGAACCGGACAACACCATCCTTCACGCGCTGGGGGATGATATTCATGCCGGGGGGAAACTAATCGCCGAGTTGGATAGGGGTAGGGCCGAAAGGACTACACGGCTTTCGGCCCTCGCACCCTAGTGCTTCACGAAGATTCCAAACCCGTTCGAGCTGCCATCCGGATCATGATTGGAAGCCGGCTTGTACGTGGCGCCGGCCAGGGTCATGCCGCTCATGCCGAAGTACGCGTTCCGCGTCGCATTCGGGATCCCGGCCAATGTGAGCGTGCAGGTCCCCGCGACTTCGGCGTCACTCGTCACGCACTGGACCTCTGGTCCCGAGTTCCAGCTCCCTCGCACCGTGACCCCGTTCACCGGATTGTGCCGCGAGTCGTGGGCCGTGATGCGCACCGTCGCAGACCAGGTGTCGACCGCGCTGGCAGCGAAGCCGTCGATGTTGCCGACGTGGACGCTCGGCGCGTTCACCGTCACCGCGATCGCGCGCGCGTTGTTGCTGGAGCTCGCATCCGGGAGCTTCTGGGTGGCGGTCAGGATGTGCCCGCCGAGCGTCGCGCCCACCGTATTCCAGTTGAACGTGCGGGTCGCGCTCGCTCCGGCGGCGAGCCCCGAGACCGTCTGGGTGCCGACGACGGCATTGCCGGCCTGCCCGTCGGTCAGCACGACATCGAAGTTGGCCGTGACATCGGTGCCTCCGATGTTCTGAACGGTCACGACCACGGGCGCGGTGTCTCCGACCGTCACGGCACCCGGTGCGGTGATACTCGTCAACGCAATGTCGGCCGGCGTCTGGAGCACCGCGATGGTGGCCGAGCGCTGATTGTTGCTGGCGTTGTCATCCGGCAGCGTCTGCGTGGCCACGAGTGTGTGACTGCCGAGGGCCGCGCTCGCGGTGTTCCAAGTGAATGACCGCAACGCGCTGCCCCCGGCGGCCAGCCCCGTCACGGCTTGGGAGCCGATCGTCACGCCGGCGGTCGTATCAGTCAGGACCACGTGGAAGCTCGAGCTGACGTTCTGCCCGCCCACGTTCTGCACCGTCACTCCGATGGTGGCGGTCCCGCCTTTCGGCACCGACGTCGGAGCGCTCACAAAGGTGACGGCGACATCGAGCGTCGGCTGGTTGATCGTGAGCGTCGCGGAGCCCTGGTTGTTCGCCGCGTTGGCGTCCGCCAGCGTGTGCGTCGCCACCAGGGTGTGACTGCCCAGCGCGGCGTTTGTCGTGTTCCAGTTGAACGTGCGCGACGTGCTGCCCGAGGGCACGAGGCCGGGGATCGTCTGCGTGCCGATGGTCACCCCCGACGTCGCGTCCCGCAGCACGAGATCGAAGCTGCTCGCGATATTCTGGCCGCCCACATTCTGGATGCTGACGGTGATCGCGACCGTGTTCCCCAGGAACACTGCCGCCGGCGCGGTCACGTTCGTGATGGCCAGATCGAGAACCGGCGGCTGCTGCACGATCACCGAGATCGCCATGCTGTTGTTGTTCCACTGGGCGTCTTGGGGAAGCGTCTGCGTCGCGATCAACGTGTGCCCGCTGATGGCGGCCCCGGCGGTATTCCACGGGATATCGACCGTTCTCGTAGTCCCGATCGGAATGCCACCGGCGACGGTCTGGGTCGCGACCACCGCATTGTCGGCTTGCCCGTCCGCGAGCTCGATGACGAAGCTGGATGTCACATCGACTTCACCGACGTTCTTGACCGACACCACCACGTGCGCGGTGTCTCCCTGATTCACGCGCTGCGGCGCGGTGATGCCGGTCAGGGCAAGATCGGTCGGTTTGGGATTCACCATCACGATGACGTTGCGCTGGTTGTTGGCGGCGCTGTCGTCGCTGACGCTGTGCGTCGCGATCAGCAGGTGTTGGCCGACCGTGGCACCGGTGAGATTCCACGTGAAGGTGCGCGTGGCGCTGCCGTGCGCGACGAGCGACGGAACGGTTTGGGTCCCCAGCGTTACGTTAGCCGTCGCGTCGCGCAGTGTGACGTCGAAGCTCGCCACGTCGATGTTGCCGACGTTCTCGACGCTCACGGTGACGCTGACCACGTGACCCTCGATCGCGGCGCCGGACACGCTGATCCCGCTCACGGCGACGTCGGTCACCGGCGCCTCGACCGGAATCGTCGCCAGGCGCTGGTTGTTCACCGCCCGGTCGTCGCTCAACGTGTGGCGCGCGACGAGATCATGATTGCCCACGGTTGCCGGGGTCCAGGTGAACCCGAGGGTTGTCGCGGCACCGACCGCCAGACCTGCGACGCTGCGGGTGCCGACGATCACGTGCTCGGTCGTATCCTCCAACGTGACGCTGAAGCCACCCACGTCCTGGTTGCCGACGTTCTTGACGAACACGGAGATGCTGGAGGTTGTGTTCTGCACGGCCGACTCGGGGCCGCTGACGCTCAGCACACCCACATCGGTGAACGGGCCGGGCGGCGGCGGCGCGAAGCCGTCGATGGTGACCCCGAAGCGGTTCAGCACGTGATCGATGCGATTGGCGATGGTGATGGTCGCACTGCCGGCGAACAGCAGACCCACCGGATTGAGATTCGCGTCATCAGTCACGATCAACGAGCCGGAGTCGCCCCCGTTGCTGAACCCCGCCGGGGAAATAATCAACTGGTCCACGAATCGCGCCGACTTCGTGCAGACGAAGTCGGACACCGCATAGCACACCGTGACGGTCGCGTTCACGCCGGTGATCTGGCCGTGCGTGAGCCTGGTGGTTCGTCCGTACTTCTGGACGTTGAGACCGAGCAGCGCGTTGCGGTCGTCGAACACGCCGTCGCCGTTGGCATCGCCGTAGATGGTCGAGTTCGGCATCCCGTAGCCGTCATCGCTCGGCACCGCGTTGTCGAGGACGGCGACACTCGACAGCGCCATCGCCGCATCCATGGTGTTGTTCGCGCCGTTGAACGCGATCACCTGAAAATCGCTCAGCGTGGCGATCTGATCGGCGCTGGTGCCGCCGTCGAACGGTCCCGGTTGGTAGGCGGGATCGCCGATGGTGGCGCCGTTGGAATTCGCAAGGACGTGGTTGTTCGAGAGGATGTAGACGCGGCCGAGCGCGTCACGCACGCGCGCGCCGATCGTGCCGGCCGTGATCGCCGGATGCCCGACCGAGTAGCCCATCGGGGCCGGGCGCTTGCGCTTCGTCGGATCGCTCAACGCCATGATGCGACCGGTGACACGCACCGTGACCGGCACGCCGTCCAGCAAGGTCGGCACGCCGGCGACGCCCGATCGCTCCGCGAGAATCAGCAGACTGCCGCGCCCATCCGCCAGACCGGTGACAGCGGTTCCGATAACTCCCGGAATCTCGAGCAGACTCGAGCTGTGCCGTCGTTGGACGGCGATGGCACCGCGCAGATCGAGCAGCCGAGACGTGGATGAGGGACCGGCGGGCGAGGGTACGCTGTCCGAGCAGGCGTACCACACCGCCGGTGTGACTGCCATCAGCAGGATGATGGCGGCTCGCGTCCAAGTACGACGAGCGACCATGACGCCCCCCCTCCCCCGCACCGGTCCAAAGGCGGGCGTCGATAATGAAGACGGGTGGGCAACTCGGCAAGCTAGGAGAGCTGCCTTATGGGTAGATCAGGTACTTCTCCCGCCTCTCCCGAAACCGAGCACGCTCCTGATGCCAGGCGCTCCAGATCTCCTGCGGCGAGCGCCCAGACTCGATCGCGAGGCGCAGTTCGGGTCCCGTGGCCAGGCGGTCGAAATGGCTCGCCCGAAACGCGAACTTGTCCGGATGCGTGGACCGCAGCGCCGCGAGCACCAGAACTGCGAACTGCGTGGCGTCGAACCGTTCTCGATCCGTAACACGCATTCGAATCCCAGGGAGCGCCACACCCGGGTACTTGCCGTCGGTCGGCCCGAGTGGAGTGAACGTCGTATCGACGACCTCGACACCGGGGGCCTCAAACGTCCGCAGCCGTCCCAGGAGCTTCGCTGCATCGAGCCACGGAGCGCCGAGCACCTGGAACGCGATGGGCGTGCCCCGCCCCACCGAGAGATTGGTGCCTTCGAACAGACACATGCCGGGATACAGCACGGCGCTTTTGAGACTGGGCATGTTGGGCGACGGCTTGATCCAGGGGATTCCCGTCTCGTCGTAGAACTGTGCTCGCTTCCAGCCCAACGCCGGCACCACGGCGAGGTCGAGCTTCAGCCGCATGAGATCGTTCGCCATCCGAGCGAGCTCGCCCAGCGTCATGCCGTGTCGCATCGCCACGGGCAGAAAACCGACGAGGTTGGAATCGGGATCAGCGAGCTGCGCGCGAACGTTGCCCTGCACGGCGGTGCCACCGAGGGGATTGGGACGATCGAGAATGATGACGCGCTTGCCCGCGTGAGACGCGTCGCGCATCAGGCTCGCCGCGGTCGCGGGATAGGTGTAGAACCGTGCCCCAATGTCCTGCAGGTCGATCAGCAGGATATCGATCGAATCGAGCGCGGCACGCGCCGCGCTACGCGATCCCCCATAGAGACTGTAGATTGGGAGGCCGGTCGCCGAATCTCGGCCATCGGGGAGCCCCTCGCGGTCTTCCGTGCCGCGAAAGCCGTGTTCCGGACTAAACAGCACCGTGAGCCGGCTGCCCCCCCCCCGAGCCGCCAGCAGGAGATCGGCGTCACGCCGTCCGAGATGATCGATTCCGGTATGATTGGTGAGCAGGCCGAGGCGCTTCCCCGCGATGAGGTGCGCCGAGTCGGACAGCACGACTTCAATCCCGGGCCGGACCTGGGAGGCTCCCGGTGAGGGAGCGCGGCCGGCACCGGCACACCCGAGACACAGGACAACGACGAGACGATGCGCGCGCATAGACTCCTGATGCTTTCGTTGCTGGCAGCGTGTGGTGGCGGCCGAGCCAACACCGGCGCCCCGGCGCCCGAGCCCGCGGCCGTCGCTGCCATGCTGGCCAAGCTCACGCCTCGTCAAAAAATAGCGCAGCTCGTCGTGCCGTGGCTCAACGGAAACTACGCGGCGCTCGACGATAGCACGTTTCAGATCGCGAAGCGCTGGGTCGATACGCTCGAGGTCGGCGGCATCATCATTTCGGTCGGCGGGCCCTACGATATCGCCGCCAAGCTCAACGCGCTGCAGCAGCGCTCCAAGCTGCCGCTGCTCATCTCCGCCGACCTGGAATGGGGCGCGGCGATGCGCGTCGTCGGCGCCACCGCGTTCCCTCACATCATGGCCGCCGGCGCGACCGCGGATGAGCGCGATGCCTACATGATCGGCCGTGTCGCCGCGCTCGAAGGACGGGCCGTCGGCATTCACGTGAATTTCGCGCCCGATGCCGACATCAACAACAATCCGCTGAACCCCGTCATCAACATTCGGTCGTTCGGCGAAGACCCCAAAGCCGTCGCGAAGCTCGTGCGCGCCTACGTCCGAGGCCTGCAGGACAACGGGATGTTGGCGACGCTGAAGCACTTCCCCGGACACGGCGACACCGACGTCGATTCGCACATCGGTCTGCCGACGATTCGCGCCGACTATCCGAGGCTCGACTCCGTCGAGCTGGTCCCGTTCAGGGCCGGCATCGACGCCGGGGCGAAGGTGGTGATGAGCGCGCACATTGCGTTTCCGGCCTTCACCGCCGACGCTCCCGCGACGCTCTCGGCGTCGATGCTCACGGGAGTGCTACGCGACTCGCTCAAGTTCACCGGTCTCGTGGTGACCGACGCCCTGCAGATGGGCGCGATCGTCACGAAGTACGGGGCCGGCGAAGCGGCCGTGCGCGCGTTCGAGGCGGGATCCGACCTGCTCCTCATGCCTGCTGATCCCGACTCGGCCATTGCGTCCATGCTCGCGGCGCTCCAGTCGGGACGCATCACCGCTGCCCGGCTCGACGCGTCCGTGCGGCGAATGCTCGAGATCAAGCATGGCCTCGGCCTATTCCGACGCCGGACCGTGCCGCTTGACTCAATTGCAAAGACCGTCGGCTCGAAGGCGTTCCTGGATGCGGCCGATGCAATCGCGCAGCGCTCCATGACGCTCGTCCGCGACACGGCGGGAACGATCGCGCGGCTGCGCCGCACGCAGAGTCGGATGGCGATCATCGCCTACGGCGATGAGTTGAACAGCTTCGCCGGACAGCGCATGCTCGAGTTGTTGCGCGCCGGCGGCGATACGGTGGGATTCTTCCGGCTCTGGCCCATGTCGGGGAAGGCCTCGTACGATTCGGCGCGCGTGGTCATCGGTCGGGCGCCAACCGTCATCTTCGCCGCGAGCGTGCGGCCGATCTCGGGCCGCGGGTTCATCGCGCTGCCCGACTCGCTCGCGCGGCTCATCACTGTCACGGATTCCCTGAAGCCCACCGTGCTGGTTGCGCTCGGCAGTCCATATCTGTTGAGCCAAACGCCTGCGGTGAAGTCGTATCTCATCGCTTGGAGCAGCGCGCGGGTTGCCGAAAAAGCGGCGGCGCGGGCGCTGCTCGGGTGGTCGCCGATCCGGGGAAAGCTGCCAATCCGAGTCCCACCCGGCTATCCGATCGGTCACGGCCTCGTGGTTCCGGACTCGACCGTCGCGCCGCCCAAGCCGCCGGCGCGCGTCATCATTCCGTGAGGCGCGTTGCCGCGGGCGCAGCAACGATCCTGGCGCTGGGATGCGCCGGCCGCACGACCGTCGCGCCGGCGGCAACGTCCTCCCCGCGTCCGGGCTTCGACCCCGTCGTTGCCTATCTGCGCACGCAGGTCGACAGTGCATTCCCTGGCGCCGTCATCGCGGTCGGACGCCACGACACCCTGTTGCTGCTCAGCGCAGTCGGTCACTACGGTGCCGGCGATAACCGGCCGGTCACGCCGCAAACGATCTACGATCTCGCTTCGCTCACCAAGGTCATTGGGCTCACGACGGCAGCGATGATGCTCGTCGACTCCGGCACGCTCGATCTCGATGCACCCCTTCAGAAGTACGTGCCGGCGTTTCAGGGGGGGGGGCCGGACACGGAGCGCGTGACCATTCGCAACCTGCTCACGCATTCCTCGGGGCTCCCGGCTTGGCGGCGCCTCTTCGCAGAATCATCTACGCGGGAGGGCGCATTCGCGCTCGTCGACACGACGGCGCTGTTACGTCAGCCCGGTGACACGTTCATCTATTCGGACCTGGGCGCGATCGCCCTCACGCAGGCGGTCGAAGCCATCAGCGGCCGGCGGCTCGATGCGTTCCTCGATGCCCGGGTGTTCGGGTCACTCGGCATGGGATCGACGCGGTACTTGCCGCCCGAGAGCTGGCGCGCCCGCATCGCCCCCACCGAAACCGACACGGCATTTCGGCATCGGATGCTGCACGGCGAGGTGCACGACGAGAATGCGGGACGCCTCGGAGGCGTCTCGGGGCATGCGGGACTGTTCTCGAACGCGCCGGACCTGGCCAGGTTCGCCCAGTGGTTGCTGGACAGCCGCATTCCACCCGGGCGTCCGGCCGGCGGCCCCGGGGCGTTCCTGCCACACGACCTGGTCGTGGAGTTCACGCGCCGGCAGGGGATCCCGCCGGGATCCTCGCGCGCGTTGGGGTGGGACACGCCCTCTGAAAACTCGAGCGCGGGGACCAAGCTCGGCCCCCGCGCGTTTGGTCATACCGGCTTCACCGGCACGTCGATCTGGATCGATCCCGACCGGGACCTCTTCATTATTCTGCTGTCCAACCGGGTCAACCCGACCCGCGCCAACACGAAAATTCTTCAGGTGCGCCGGCGTGTCGCGGATCTCGTCGTGGACGCGGTCACTCCACCACGGTAGCCCAGCCTCGCTTGGTCAGATCGCGGTAGATCACGAAGCCGCCGAGCGCGGCGAGCGCGAGCAGCAGCAGCCCTGGGCCGGTCTCATGTAACAAGAGCTTCCCGATACCGAACAGCGCGCCGTACACCAGCACGCACCCTGCCACCCAGTCGACCAAGTTCGACAATCCACTCGACGCGACCTTCACGTCGGGCGCCAGCGCAGCGATCGGCGCCCAGCCGGTGCGCGACGGTCGAGTCCGGCGATAGAACGAGACGAGCGTCTCCTGCGGCTCCGGCTTCGTGAGATATGTGACCGCGAGCCAGACGGCTGTCGTGATTGCTACGGTGATGATCATGATCAAGGCAAACTGTTTCGGCTGGTCGCTGTCCATGCCGACCGCCAGCTGCAGAGTCAGCGACACGACGAACGCCGAAACCATCGCTGAGACCTCGCTCCACGCGTTGATGCGCCACCAGTACCAGCGCAGCAGCAGCACGCCGCCCGTCCCGGCACCGGTGACGATCAACAGTTTCCACGCGCCGCCGATCGAGCCCATGTAGAACGTCACGACGCCGGAAATCACGGTGAGGAGCACCGTGGCGAGCTGGGACGCCCGAACGTAGTACTCCTCGCTCTTGTCGCGCTTCACAAAGCGGCGCCAGAAGTCGTTCACGAGGTAGCTCGCGCCCCAGTTCAGCTGGGTGGCGATCGTGGACATGTATGCGGCAGCGAATGCCGCCACCATCAGGCCGCGCAATGCCGGCGGCAGGTGATCGATCATCACGCGGATGTAGCCCGTTTCCGGATCCGCCAGTCCCGGATAGAGAACGACCGAAGCCAAGCCGACCAGAATCCACGGCCAGGGGCGGATCGCGTAATGGGCGATGTTGAACCAGAGCGTCGCGAGGAGCGAGTGCCGCTCGTCCTTGGCGCTGAACATCCGCTGCGCGACGTACCCGCCACCGCCCGGCTCGGCGCCGGGATACCAGGTCGCCCACCAATTCAGCGAGATGTAGACGAGGAACGTGATCATCGGCATCCATGCCGAGTTCAGGTCAGGGATGAGGTTGAGCGCCTCGCCGCGGCCGCTCGTCACGAGCTTCTCTTTCATCGTGTCGATGCCGCCGACGGCGCCCACCGCAAACACCGCCAGGACGATCACCATCCCCATCTTGATCACGAACTGCACCACGTCGGTGACGAGCACCCCCCACAGCCCGGAGAGCGTCGAGATTGCCGACGTCAACGCGATCAGGCCCATCACGATCAGCAACGCTTCGAACTTGCCGACGCCGAAGATCAGCTCGAGGATCTTCACCATCGCCAGGTTTACCCAGCCGAGGATGATGCAGTTGATCGGAATGCCCAGGTACAACGCGCGAAACCCGCGTAGAAACGCCGCGGGCTTGCCCGAATACCGGATCTCGGCGAACTCGACGTCGGTCATCACGCCGGCGCGGCGCCACAAGCGCGCGTAGAAGAACACCGTGAGCATCCCGCTCATCAGGAAGCTCCACCAGATCCAGTTGCCCGCGATGCCGTTGCGCGCGACCAGGCCAGTGACGACGAGCGGCGTGTCGGCGGCGAACGTCGTCGCGACCATCGACGTGCCCGCGAGCCACCAGGGCACGTTGCGGCCGGACAAGAAGAACTCGGTGACGCTCTTGCTCGCGCGCGCCTTGTAGTAGAAGCCAATGCCGATGTTGAGGGCGAAGTAGGCCGCGATGACGAGCCAGTCGATGATGGTGAGTCGCATAGGGCAACCAATTGGGGGGACGATGGATCGTTAGGCAAGCGTCCCGCGACGGTTGACATGAGCGTGTCGACTGTCTAAGTTGCTGTCCGACTGGAGGATATGATGGACACGACCCAACGATCAGTTACCCTGACGCTCACCGAGCGCGCCGGCGAGGAAGTCAAGAAGTTCCTGGCCGAGGAGAAGGTCAGCCAGGCCTCGGCGGGGCTGCGCGTTGCCGTGTTGCCGGGCGGTTGCTCGGGTTTTCGCTACAGCCTGAACATCGAAGAGCAGCCGGCGGCGGATGACGTCGTGATCGAGAGTGCCGGCGTGCGGCTGTTTGTCGATGAGTTCAGCTCGCAGTACCTGAACGGCACGGTGATCGACTACAAGAGCAATTTCCAGGAATCCGGCTTCGCGTTCGAGAATCCGAACGCGTCCGGCGGCTGCGGCTGCGGATCGTCGTTCACGGTCTGAGCGTTGATCCTTCCTGAATCGGCAGTCGGAGCCCGCGTCTCTCGCGGGCTCTGTTCTTTCTAGCCATGCGCGGTCTCGACGTCGCCGTCATTCTCGTCTACTTCATCGCCGTCATGGCGGTGGGGCTGCTGCTCGCCGGCAAGCAGCAGGACGCGTCCGATTATTTTCTGGGCAAGCGCGGCCTGCCGTGGTGGGCGATCATGCTGTCGATCGTCGCGACGGAGACGTCGGCGCTCACCGTGATCTCGGTCCCCGGCCTCGCCGCGCGCGGCAATTTGACTTTCTTGCAGCTGTCCTTTGGTTACCTCGTCGGCCGCATCGGCGTGGCGGCGCTGCTCCTCCCCGGATACTTCGAGGGCACGCAGGAAACGGCCTATCAGCGCCTGGAGCGCCGCTTCGGCACCACCGCCCGGCGGGTAGCGTCCGCGGCGTTCCTCGTCACGCGCGCCCTGGGCGACGGCGTCCGCGTGTTCGCCACCGCGATTCCCCTCGCCATCATCACGAGCTGGAGTATCCCCGCGGGAATTCTGGCCGTCGGGGTCGTGACGATCTTCTACACCTGGTTTGGAGGGCTGCGGGCCGTCGTGTGGGTCGATGTCGTGCAACTCGTGTTCTACGTGCTCGGCGGCGTCGCGACGATCGTGATCGCACTGCAGATGGCCGACGGGACGCTGGCCGACGCGTGGGCGGCGGGCAAACTCCGGGTGATCGACCCGTCTCTCTCGTTCACAACGACCTATACGCTGTGGAGCGGGCTCATCGGCGGTGCGCTGCTCTCGGCGGCTTCGCACGGCACCGATCATCTCATCGTGCAGCGCCTGCTCGCGTCCCGCGATCTCCCGGACGCGAAGAAGGCCCTCATCGGCTCGGGAGTGTTCATCATTGCCCAGTTCGCGCTCTTCCTGCTCGTCGGCACGGCGTTGTGGCTCGCGGGCGTCGATCGCCCGGACATGCGAGCCGACGCGATCTACCCGACGTTCGTCGTCGAACGGCTGCCAGCGGGTCTGGCAGGCCTGGTGGTGGCCGCCATTCTTGCCGCCGCGATGAGCACCGTGTCCTCGTCCCTCAACTCTCTCGCCTCGGCCAGTACGCACGATTTCTACGCGCCGCTGACCGGGCGCACCGATTCCGAGCATCTGCTCAAGGTCGGTCGCGGCATGACGCTGGTGTGGGCGACGATCATAGTCGGCGGAGCGATGCTGTTCAAGAACCGCGACACGCCGGTCGTGGAGCTGGCGCTGGCGATCGCGTCGATCACCTACGGCGGGCTCCTCGGCACCTACCTGCTGGGCGGGCTGTGGCCGCGTGCCCGTCAGGTGGACGTGATCATCGCGATTCTCTGCGGCGTCGCGTTCATGATTCCGGTCGTCCTCGGCTTCCCGGGGCGCATACTCCCAGGCCTCGCGTGGCCGTGGTATGTGCCGCTGGGGACCGCCGTCACCGTTGCCGTAGGAATGGTTTCGTCCCTTGTGACGGGCCGACGGGCTGACGGGCCGACGGGCGGAAGAGCATGACAGAACAGCCCGTCAGCCCGTCAGCCCATCCGCCCGTCCTCTTAGGTGTCGACTGCGGCGGCTCGCACACAGCCATCGTCGTCGGGAATCGCGCCGGCCACGTGCTGGCCCGCGCCGAAGGTCCAGGCTCCGCGATGCGGCCGGGCGGTGCCGAGCGTTCGGCGGCGGTGATTCTCGAGGTGGCGCGGCGCGCTGCGACCCAGGCCGGCGTTACCCTGCCCGCGATGGCCGCGCTCGTCGGCGCCGCCGGTGCCGGCCGGGCTCCCGAGCAGGAGGCACTCGCCACCGCGGTGAAGGCTGCCGGCGCCGCCGAGCGAGTCGCCGTGCGCGGCGACGTCGAGATCGCGCTGGCAGCGGCATTCGGGATTGGACCGGGCGTCCTGGTGAATGCGGGAACCGGTTCGATCGCCTACGCACGGGTCGTGGACGGTCGGCTGTTCCGCGCGGGCGGCCATGGCTGGCAGTTAGGAGACGAAGGAGGCGGATACTGGCTCGGCCGGCGCGCGCTCTCGGCGGCGGGGCGGGCTCAGGACGGACTGGGCGAATCGTCCACGCTGCTCGAACGACTACTGGTCGCGCTCGGCCTGCAGACGTTCGACGATTTGATCCGTTGGACCTCCACGGCCACGCCGGCCCAGGTGGCAGCGCTCGCGCCGCACGTCCTCAATGCGGCACGCGAAGGTGAGATGGTGGCGCAGCGCATCATCCAGGAGGCCGCCGGTGAGTTATCCCATCTCGTGCAGGCGTTGAGCCGGCACTTCTCCGGCACTGAGGATTTCCGGATCGCGACCACGGGTGGCTTGCTGCGCCCCGGCTCGCCGCTCCTCGCCGCGTTACGCACCCGGCTCGGCGCGGATGTCCCGCGCGCCCGCTTTGCGGACGTGAGCGGCCCGGTCGACGCGCCCGTGGGCGCGCTCCGCCTCGCCGTGGAGCTGTTCGGAAAGAGCTAGTTCGGGCCCTGCCGGATTCGGCTGTGCGCGTAGCCGTAGCTGAAATACAACGCCAGGCCGATCGCCAACCAGATCGCGAAGCGGACCCATGTCTCGCCCGGCAACCCCCACATGACGTATCCGCACAGCAGGACCGAGAGCGGTGCGACGACCCACACCCACGGGACCCGGAACGGACGGGGGCGCCCCGGCTCGGTCACGCGCAGCACCAACACGCCGAGCGAGACGAGCGCGAACGCGAACAGGGTCCCGATGTTCGTCAGGTTGTAGGTCTCATTCGCGTCACCAATCAATGCCCACACCGCCACAAATACACCGGTGATGATCGTGGTGATATAGGGGACGCGGCCCTTGGCGGAGATCTTGGCCGCCCAGGGCGGCAACAAGCCGTCGCGCGACATCGCGAAGAAAATGCGCGGCTGCCCGTACTGGAATACCAACAGCACCGCCGACATTGAGATGATCGCGCCCAGCGACACGATCCAGCCGACGGTCTGGAATCCCGCGACTTCGAGCGCCTTCGCGAGCGGGTCCGCGACACCGAGGTCGGTGTACGGGACCATTCCCGTGAGCACAGCGCCGACGATCACGTAGATGATGGTGCAGATCGCGAGCCCGCCGAGGATCCCGATCGGCAGATTGCGCTGTGGGTTTTTCGTTTCTTCCGCGGCCGTCGAGATCGCGTCGAACCCGATGTACGCGAAGAACACGATCGCCGCACCCTGATGGATGCCGCGCCACCCGTTCGGCGCGAACGGTGTGTAGTTCTCCGAATTGATGTGGGTGAGACCAGCGATGATAAACAACGCGAGCACGAGCAGCTTGATCACGACCAGAACATTGTTGATACGCGCGCTCTCTCGCACGCCGAGCAACAGCAGCCAGGTGATCAGACCGACGATGATGAATGCCGGCAGGTTGATGAGAATCGGAATGCCGAAGACGTGCGGCGCCGTGTCGAGCAGGCCGTGAATCTCGGGCGTCGGGCTGAGCAGCGCGGTCCGGTACCCCGTGGTGAGCCAGTCGGGGAAATGGATGCCGAAGAATCCGACGAACGACTTGAAGTAATCGCCCCAGGAGATCGCGACGGCGACGTTGCCGACGGCGTATTCGAGAATGAGATCCCAGCCGATCAACCAGGCGACGATTTCTCCCAGCGTGGCGTACGAATAGGCATACGCGCTCCCGGCCTGCGGAATCATCGACGCGAGCTCGGCGTAACAGAGCCCCGCCAGGGCGCAACACACACCCAGCAGCAGGAACGAAAACACGAGCGCGGGACCCGCCCCGGCGCGGACCATGTTGCCGGCGGCATCGTACTGGCCCGCCGCGGCGGTGCCGATGGCCCCGAAGATGCCGGCGCCGATCACGGCGCCGATGCCTAGCATGACGAGGTCGCCGGCGCTCAGGACGCGCCGGAGCGACGTGGGCGTCTCGAGCTCGCTGACCAGGAGCTCCGCGATCGGCTTGCGCTTGAAGAGCTGCCGCACGCTATGCCCTGCCCTTCGTCTTATGAAACGGTGATTACTTCGTGAAGACCACAGTGGCAACGTAGTCCACGCGACGACCATCCCGTGTTGTCGCCGGATGGAATAGGTAACCCATCATCCGCTTCGTGAATTCCCGCCTGAAATCCGCGTCTTTGATTGGCGGCGTCACCTCAACTCGAGTGACAATTCCGTCGGCATTCACCCAGAAATGGACCTCGAAACGGCCCGAGGGCATTCCGTCCGGCGGAAAAATCGTCCACCGCGGCGACGCGGGGAAAATATCACTCTTTCCGCCGCCCGAGCCAGATCCGGAATCGACACCGACGCCGGTCCCCGTTCCCGCCCCGATGCCGCCGCCCGTCCCCGGACCCTGTCCGGGTCCGCCGCTCGTCCCCTCGCCCGTTCCGACGGCTGCGGGTGGCGCCATCACGATGCTGGGTGGTGGAATGTCGAGCTTCACCGGCTCGGGCATGGGGACCGCGGCAGTGGGAACCGTGACCGCGGGCGCAGCCGGCACGTCATGCGTTTCTGGTGTCGACGTGGAAGGCAGCGTGAACCAGTTGACCGCCGGGCGCCCACCGCCGCCGCCGCCCCCGCGCGGTCCCGTCCCCCCGCCGCCGCCCGATTCGAACAGCGCGGCCCCGCGCCAGAGCACGAGGATCGCAATCGTGAGATGGGCGAGGAACGACAGCGCGGCCGCGCGGCCTTCGCGGCGCCGGGGCAGCGGGAGCTCATAGCTGTCGAACACGGGGCGTGAGTCAGGCACGTTCAATAGATACACTAGAAAGAAAAGCGGGGCACGGTTTCAGCCCGCACCCCGCCGCATTCACACCCTGAAGAGTGGGGTGTAGCCTGGGCGTTACGGCGCAGCCGCCGCCGGTTGCTCCGACGGCGTGAAGCCGATCACCTGCACCCCCGCGCCTTTCGCGACGTCCATCGCGCGGATGATTTCCCCGTACTTCCGATTCGGGGCCGCCTTGATGAACAAGAGCTTGGCGGGACGCTGATCGTACAGCTCGTGGAATTTCGCATCCAGCTGCTCGAGCGGGACGATCTGGGTGTTGATGGCGTACGAGCCGTCCGCCTTCAGCTCGAGCACGATCTGGTCGCTCGACTGCTGGCGTTGGCGCGGCTGCTGCTTCTGCTCGGGCGGCACCTGGGCATCGAACGTGCGCCGTGACAGCGGCAGCGTGATCATGAAGATGATGAGCAGCACGAGCAGCACGTCGATCATCGGTGTGACGTTGATGTCCGCGCTGAGGCCGGTGCCGCTGCCTCCGCTTCCCATGGACATGGTTCAGTGCTCCGGTCTGGCGGTGCGTTCCTGCTCGGCAATCGCGGCGACGACGCGCACGCCCGCTTTGCGCGCGATCTCGAGCGCCACCTGCACGCGCCCGTAGTCGATGTCCTGGTCGGCTTTCAGGTACAGGATCTTATCGATCGTCCGCACCGCGTAGAGGTTCATTAGCTGGCCGGGCAGATCTTCGTCGGTGATGTAGCGCGGACCGGTGTATTTGCCGCTCGCGCCGGTAATATCGATATAGAACTTCCCATCGCGGTCGATGCCGAGCCGGATTTCTCCGTCCGCCTCTTCGCGCGAGTCGGGATTCTTCGCGCGCGGCAAAGTGGCCTGGAACCCGGCGGTGATGGCGGGCGTCACGATCATGAAGATGATCAGCAACACCAACATCACGTCAATCATCGGTGTGACGTTGATGTCGGCCGCGACGACCGACCGCCCGCTGCTAGCTGTCATGGCCATGGCTCAGCCTATCCCTTGATCGGACCGCTGGTCTGCGACGTCTTCTGGGTCTGGAATTCCTTGGTGAAGATCGACCGGCCGAACTCGCTGCCGACGCTCTTGATGAGGTAGTCGATCAGCTCCTTCGACGTGTACGTCATTTCCACCGTGAGGAAGTCGATTTTCGTGCTGAAGTAGTTGTAGAGCCACACCGCCGGAATCGCCACGAGCAGCCCGAACGCCGTCGTGATGAGCGCCTCGGCGACGCCGCCCGTGATCGCGGCGAGCGAGCCCGAGCCGCCGGACGCCGACATGCCCTGGAACGCGGTCACGATACCCATCGTGGTGCCGAGCAGACCGACGAACGGCGCGGTCGCGCCCGTGGTCGCCAGAATGCCGAGGCCGCGCTTCAGCTCGGCGGTAATGATCAGCATCTGCCGTTCGACCGCGCGCTCGGCGGAGTTGATGTCCGCCGCGGTAATCGTCGCCCGGTCGCGCAGCAGCGGCTTCACCTCTAAGAGCGCCTCGCCCAATACGCGCGCCACGTGGCTCTTCTTGTTCTTCTCCGCCAGCGCGATCGCGCCGTCGAGCTGCTCCTCCTGCAGGAAGCGCGAGAACTCCGGCGCAAACTTGCGGGTCTCTTTCTGCGACTTGCGCAGGTACAACCACTTCGAAATGCTGACCGCCCACGACCAGGCCGACATAATGAACATGACCAACACGATTCCCTTGGCGAACAAGCCCATCGCCGACCATAGCTCAGCGTAACTCATCGTGTCTCCCTATCTCTTGATCGTGAAGTCGATCGGCAGATTGACCAACACCCGGACCGCACGCCCATGCACGCGCGCCGGCCGGAACAAGGCCTTCAATACCATTTGCTTCGCGGGTTGATCGAACCCGGGGTTCGGACTCTGAATCACTTTCACCGAGTTCGGCTCCGCGCGTCCCGACGTATCGATGATCGCCTGCACCAGGACACGCCCCTGCACGCCCGCCTGACGAAGCAGATCGGGGTACTGCAGCGGCGGCCGCGTCAGCAACTCGGGCCGTTCCTCCACGACGGATTCCATGTATACCTGATCCCCCGCCGGAACGATGCCGGTCCCGATGCCACCCTCGACGCCCGTACCGGTATAGTCCTTGGGGTCGAAGTGCTCCTGCAGATTGATCGGAGGGATGTTGGTCGGAATGTCGGTGGGCGCAACGACCGTCTGGAAGCCCTTGAGCAGCGGGACGTCCACTACGGGCGGCTGCTCCTCCGGCTTTTTTTGTTCTTCCTGATTCAGGAACACCATAGCCGTGTCGGCGATCGCATCATCAGATTGCTCGCCCGCGGTGAGCGTCGCGACAACGGCTGCCAGCACGAGGACGCTATGCCCGATCAGCGACACGAAGCCGAGGCCGAACGCCTTCTTCTTGTTGGGCTTGTTGTTGGACTCGATCAGATGGTCGAACACGCCGTTCCCTCCCGGGACTTGGTGGCTATTTAATAGTACCCGCCACGATGAGCCCGCTAGTAGGCCGAAGATTACAAAACGATGACAGCCGGATGAGCCTTCAGCCCGCCGCTCATCGCGCACGTCCCGTGCCGCCTCGTATGGAGAAGGCAAAAGGCACGCGGACAAGCATTGATACCGCTCTACCGTTCACACGTGCCGGGCGAAACAGGGTGGCGCGCAGCGCCTGTCGTGCCGGCTCAACAAAGCCGGGATTCGTCGCCGAAACCACGAGGATCGAGGCCGCCTGGACCCGCCCGGTTGTATCGATCAGCGCTTCCAGCACGACCTCGCCCTGAATGCCGGCCTGTCGCAGCAGGTCGGGATAGGCGGGCAGGGGCCCTGTCAGGACCTCGGGATGCTCTTCGCCGAGGACGCCTCCCCACCCGGCGGATGGCTGAACGCCCCCAGGAGTCACGGTCGAGGGCACGTAGGTCGGAAAGGCCGGGTGGCTCGGAGCCCCGGTTTGCAGCAGGGCGGAGGGCAGTGGAATGACCGGCACGTCAGGCATGGCTGGGTTCTCGATCGTCGGGACTCCAACGCCCACTTCGCGATCGGTTCTGCTCGTTTGCGGAAAAACCATTACCACTTCCGTGGAACGTGTGGCATGCGAACTCCCCGTCCTGGCCGTTCCGAAAAGAACCGCCGCTCCCAGTGCTACATGAAACGTGATGGATACCGCAGAGCTCATGGCGCGCATGCTGTCACTCCGGATCATTGTTGAAAATCGATGGCCATCGTCACCCAAGCCGCGATTCGCGCTCCCTCAAACCGAGCGGGTCGGAATACCGCAGCACCCAGCGCGTCCCGCGCTGGTGCCACGAAACGAGAATCAGTCGTCCGTAGCACTACAATCGACGATCGACGGACCCGACCGTGCTTTTCCACAAGCGCCTTCAGCACGACGCGACCTTCGACACCAGTCTCGCGCACGCCATTCGGGTATTCGGGCGGCGGCATTCTGACGAGCAGCGGAAAGACGTCAGGTACGGGATTCGGATAGCCCGGGGGTCCGAGCATGCAAACGATCACCTCGCGCGGACCGGGCTGAAGGCCGGTCTCACGTTCGGCCGGATATTGCAGTGCGTATGTGACCAGCACTGATGGAATAATCATGTTCACAACGAACCACTCGAGAGGGCTGGGTCTCTGAGTGCGCGCGAGGTCGTCGTACATGGTCAGTCCTCACACCGGGGTCTAGTGTGAGACTACCGATCCGCGATGACCCGCCTGTTGCATGCAGATGACGGGACGATGACAACGCGATGTGGTTCGGTGGTCAGTGCGGCGAGCTGTCGCTTTTCGGCAATCCTACGGTGAACGTGGTCCCTCGCCCCGGACGGCTCTGCACGTCGATCGTGCCGCCGTGCGCTTCGGCGATCCACTTGCAGATGGCGAGGCCGAGCCCGGTGCCCGCCCGTTCGCTGGTGCGGGTGCGCGCGGAGTCGGCGCGCCAGAAGCGGTCGAACACGTGCGGCAGATCGCCCGGGGCGATGCCGATGCCGGTGTCTGCGACGGTGAACGTGACGCGCCCATCGTTCCCCGCGAGCTCCACCGAGACCTGACCGCCGCGCGGCGTGTACTTCACCGCATTCTCGATCAGGTTCAGCGCGAGCTGGCGCACCCGACTGCGGTCGACCGCGACGACCACCGGCTCGCGTGGCAGTCGCATCTCCATGCCAACGCCCGCGTGCTCGGCCAGCAGCTCGCCTGTTTCGCCGGCTTCTTCGATGATCTCACGCAGATCGACCTGCTCACGATGCAGCTCGGCACGTCCCTCGTCGGCACGGGCCAGTGTCAGCAGCGAGTCGAGCAGCTCGGTCATGCGATTCACTTCCTGGAGCGTCTCCTCCAGAGGCGCGAGCGCTTCTTGTGGCATTCCGGGACGCGTAATCGCGCGCTCCACGCCCGCGCGCACGACGGTGAGCGGCGTCTTCAGCTCGTGGCTCGCGTCCGCCGTGAAGCGACGCAGCGCCGCGAAGCTGCGTTCCAGCCGCGTCATCATCTGATTCACGGTCTCGGCGAGACGGCTGAGCTCGTCCCGCGTCATCGGCAGCGCGAGGCGCCGGTGCAGGCTGCGGCCGTCCGTGATCTCGCGGACCTCGGTGATCATGCGATCCACGGGCTCGAGTGCCCGGGCCGCGAGCCAGCCGCCCACCAGGATCGCCGGCACCACGCCGACGAAAAACGCGATCAGGATCGTGAGCACCAGCTGCTCGAGCCGGAGCTCGGCGGACCTGGTGTCGGCGCCCGCGAAGATCGCGCCGAACTGGTCCCCGGCCTCGGGGACCGCGCGCACGATGTAGTGCAGCGTGGGCCCGTTGGGATTGACGCGATACCGGCCGGTGGTGTGGGAGCTCCCCCCCGCGGGAGGCTGCGCGATGGTATTCAGCTGCTCGAACTCGCCGAACGTCAGGGCACGCGCGTCGGGGGAGGCGAACAGCAGCCGGCCGTCGCGGCTCGTCACCAGCAGGAAGTCCGGCACCACTTCGAGCACCGCGGCGACTTCGGCCGTCAGCACCGGGCGGCCGGCCGTGTCTTGCCCGACGAGCGAGCCTCGCGCGCGATAACTCTCCGCGAGAATCCCCGCGGTGAGGTCGGCTTCCGACTGAATACGCTGCTCGAGATCCTGATAGGTGTCGCTGCGGCGCGCGAAGTACAAGACGACGGCGAAGATCGCGATGCTGAGGATGAGGGCGGTCGCATACCAGAGCGTCAGCCGCCCGCGGATACTCTCCACCGTTACGTCCGAACCACGTAGCCCACGCCGCGCACCGTGTGAATCAGCTTGGGTTCCTTGGCATGATCGATCTTCTTGCGGAGGCGCGTGATCACGACGTCCACGATGTTGGTCCCGGGATCGAAGTGGTAGTCCCACGCGTATTCGGTGATCAGGGTTCGAGACATGACGCGCCCGTGATGCCGCATGAGATACTCGAGGACCGCGTACTCCTTGGGGGTGAGCTCGATCCGCTTGCCGTCCCGCGTCACTTCACGGCTGCCCGTGTCGAGCGCGAGCCCGTTCACCTTCAGCGTCGGCGGCGCGATCGCCTTGGGCCGGCGGCCGAGCGCTTCCACGCGCGCCAGCAGCTCTTCAAACGCGAACGGCTTGGTCACGTAATCGTCGGCGCCCATGCGCAACGCCTGGACCTTGAAGTCCACCGAGTCCTGGGCCGTGAGCACGAGCACCGGCAGGCCGACGCCCCGGTCCCGCAGCGTGCGCAACACATCGATCCCCGACATTTTCGGCAGCCGGAGATCGAGCACCATCATGTCATAGCTCGAGCCCTTGCCACTCGCCCGCTTCAGACCCTCGTCGCCGTCGCCCACGAGGTCCACATGGTAGCCGGCCTCGTCCAGCCCGCGACGCACGTACTCGCCTACCGTCTTGTCGTCTTCGATGACCAGGATCTTCATTTCATTAGATCGGAAGGAAGACCTTGAAGTTCGTTCCCACCCCCAGCTGCGATTCGACCTCGATCCTGCCGCGATGCTCTTCGATGATACCGTAGGCCACCGACAGGCCCAAGCCCGTGCCACGGCCTTGCGGCTTGGTGGTGAAAAACGGCTCGAAGATTTTGGGCAGATCATCCTGTTTGATGCCCGTCCCCGTGTCGATGAACTCGGCCAGCAGCTCGTCGGACCGCAGCGGATTCAGTCGCGTCCGGACCGTCAGCAACCCGCGGGAGTTCATGGCGTCCATGGCATTGAGCATCAGCGCCATGAAGCACTGCACCAGCCGTTCGGCATCGGCCTGGAACGCGGGGAGGCCCGTCGGCAACTGCCGCTCGATCGCGAGCCACTTGAAGCGCTCGTGGTGCTTGAGCAGAAACAGCGTCTGCTCGATGATCGCGTTGATGTCGGACGTCGCCTTGTGCCCGGACTTCTTGGGCCGTGAAAAGTCGAGCAGCCCCTCGACGATGCGGCGGCAGCGCTGGACCTCCGTGTCCATGATGCGGAGGTACTCCTCGTATGCCTTCCGTTCGCCTTCGGGAAGCTCAGCCACCCGGAGACCGAGGGCCTCGCTGCACGCGAGGATGGTGGCCAGCGGATTGTTGATTTCGTGCATCACGCCGGCCGCGAGCTGGCCGATCGCGGCGAGCTTCTCGCTTTGCGCCAGACGCTGCTGCGCCTGGCGCCACGCCGTCACATCTTCGCCGATCGTGATGACGTGCGAGATGTCGTCCCCATCCAGCCGCATCGGAATCTTCGTGATACGATAGTGACGCGCTTCGCCCGTGGCCTGTGAATCCATTTCGACCTGCTGGATCTCGCCCGTTTGGAACACGCGGTCGAACTCGAGCTTGAGCAGCTCGCGCGGCTGGCGATCCAGGACGTCGAAGACCTCCCGGCCCACCGCTTCCTCGCGCGACACGCCCTGCGTGCCCGCTTCCCGCTTGCGGTTCCACGCGCGGATCCGGTAGGCGCGATCGATCACGTACAGTCCCACGGGCAGCGAATCGATGATGCGGGCGGCGAAGTTGTGCTGCGATTGCAGCTCGCGCGTGCGCAGCGCGACCTCGGATGCGAGGTCCTGCGACAGCTCGGCCGCCGCGAGTACGGGACCGAGCATCTGCGCCACGACCACGAGCACGTCGTTCGCCATGCGCTCGAGCCGGCCTTCCGGGATGATCGCCTCGACGCAGCCGAGGGCTTCATCTTCATGGACCAGCGGCAGGCGCACGAGCGTGCCGCCGTTCACCCGTTCGCGGTGCGGTCCCTGTTCGACCCAGGCGGCCACCGGGGCGGTGAAGCCAGGGAGCTGTGTTTCATCTTCGGGGCTGGCGATGGGGAGAAAGCGGGCCCCGTCGGACGAGCGGAGCCAGAGATGGCACCGGCGCAGGCTGAGCCCGCGCCGCAACACGCCGACCACACCGGCAAGCCCCTCTTCAACGGAGCCTCCCCGGCCAGCGGCCAGCACCTTTGCTACTTCGGCGAGCACCTCGAGCCCAGGATGGTCCGAGGTCAGCGTCGGCGCGACCATAAGGTCGCTAACCTAGGGAACGCGCTCCCGGCGCGCCAGCGGCGCCTCACCACGGAATGCCAGCAGACCACGCACGGCGGGCTTGCCGTCACCCAGGAACAGCGTGGGCCCGATCACAATGCCGAAATGCGGCGAATCGCCCGAGCCGAGACTGAGCGCGGGGAGCAGCGAGACCGCGAGCCACTGCGTCCGCGAGTCCGGCGATCCCGCCGTGGTATAGCCCGTCACCTCGAGCGTCACGTCGGCGCCGATGGCGGATCCGTGCTCCTCTTCCCCAAACTGCGCGAATGACTTCATCCGCGAGCGGGCGGCAATGGTCCCGCCGAATGCAATCCCCTGCGTTCCCCCGAGCATCGAGCTCTCGTTGATGAACGTGGCGACGCGGGTCGAGACCGAC
>Ga0137432_1000142_pt1 | contig 51694 bp, 31 predicted proteins | sample EasRivERMZT820_2_FD_102337 | JGI IMG/M metagenome (GOLD analysis project Ga0137432, IMG submission 102337) | Soil microbial communities from meander-bound floodplain in the East River, Colorado, USA - East River MetaG ERMZT820_2 | ecosystem: Environmental > Terrestrial > Soil > Floodplain ... | reverse complement strand
AGGTCGAGGGACGGGACACGCTCGCAACAATGAACGTTGACCGGTGGCTCGCTGCGTGAGGCGGTCGACCACGGAGCTGCTGCGAGTCGTGCCCGAATGCGCCGAGCGCAGCGAGCCCCCCGTTCATCGTTGGTCTGGGGCGAGCGTGTCCCGTCCATCGAGCCTTTTTCTCCTCCGCCCCTCGACCCGCCCTCGCCCGTCGCGCGCTCCATCACGAAGCCTCGCTCCCCGCGGCCTCTTCACCCCCGCCCTCGACGTCCACTCCAGTTTCAAGCCGCGGTGCTCAGTCTCCGAGCGGCCTCAGATAAGGAATCTCGATCAGGTCGAAGTTGGGCAGGAGCAGCGTCGTCACGTTGCCGACGAACGTGGCGCGGAACGCCAGGTTGCCCTTGCCGTCGGCGATGTTCACGTCGGTCGACAGGTCGGTCGGGCCGGCGCCCTTGTTGTTGTTCGCGCCCTGGAACTCCAGCGTGACCTGCGTGCCCTCCGGCTGGTCGGACGGGGCGGGGCTCACGATCGCCGGCTGGAAGTCGGGCGAGCTGGTCGTCGACGGATAGACGCGCACGTAGGGCGACGTGATGATCGACGTGGTCTTCACGTAGTCGAACGCGGCGAAGTAGCGGTCGTTGTCGCCGTTCAGGTCGTTCGACGGCGCCGAGTTGGTGCCGATCGCGCAGCGCGACTCCTGGACCGCCATGTCGTCCGGGTCCATGGTCAGGCCGGGCGAGCCGACCGACCAGACGCGGAACTTGGGCATCGACGTGATCAGGATCCCGATCGAGAAGGTGAAGCCGTTGGCGCGCGTGATGTTCGTCGTCTGCGGCCGGATGCGGTACTCGATCAGGAGGCTGTCGCCGCCCAGGTTGTCGTAATCGGGCCGCGAGTCGTACTTGCGCCGGTCGATCCAGGGCGGCGCCCCGTAGCAGTCGTACTGGGCGTTGATCGCCTGTCGGAGGGCCTTCTCCTCCTTCGGGATGTCGCCGTTGTTGTACTGGAAGATCGTCGTGAAGACCGGCCACGGGCAGTAGGGGTGGTCGTCGAAGGGCGGCGTGAAGAGGCTGCCCTGCGTGATCTTGTAGGGCGTGCCGGGCGGCACGACGGCGATCAGCGCGTCCCAGTAGTTGGGCCCCTCGGTGTACGAGCAGTCGGCGGTGCAGAGCTTCGTGTTGGGGGGGATGAGCGACTCCCACGTCGGGAAGTCGAACGGCGAGGAGAGCCCCGACTGCGGGAAGTCCGCCCCGCCGCCGTTCTGCGTCGTCATCGGCCGGTAGCTCGAATGCGCGCAGTGGACCGAGATGTTGTCGTAGGAATCGGTCGTGACGTTGCCGCCGATCGGCGCCCAGCTCAGCCGGTAGAGGTCGAGCAGCGTGCCGGCGAGCGCGTCGCGGTTCGGCGAGCAGTCCTGGTCGCGATAGACCGTCTGGAAGCGCGCTCCGTCGTGCGGCTGCGGGCCGCCGACCGTGTTGTAGCTCGCGAGCGGGTAGGCGGCGCCGAGCGGGAACGCGCCGTACTGGCCGTACGGCGGCGGGAAGAAGTCGTCGTGGATCTTCTGGACGTAGACGACCGGCGAGCCGGCGAGGTAGCCGTTCGCCTGCAGGTTGACGTCGGCGATCGGAACGTAGTAGTTCTCCTGGTCGACGTACTTCACGCCCGGCTCGCCCGTCGCCGGATCGACGCCGGTGATCGGCCGTCCCTGCATCCGGTGGACGATCACGCCCCAGCTCTCGACCACGGGCGGCGGCTGCTGCGTCGAGCGCGACTCGTCCGACGTGAACTTCGCCGTGAAGGTGATGCGCGGATCCGCGGGGTCGAAGACCGAGTCGGGGAAGGCGACCGGCTGGCCGCCGAGGTCGGTGATGCCGCGGAAGCCGAGGTCGAGGAAGTCGTTCAGCTCCGGCGTGTTCATCTTGAGCTGCAGGTACCCGATCCTGGGCACGATCGAGAGCTGGAACTGGAGCGTCTTCACGCCCTTGCCCCAGCCGACGATGCGCGCGCTCGCGGACGCCGGGTCGACCAGCGCCGGACGCAGGCTCGCGACCATGTGGGTGTCGTCGAGCGTGACCTGCGAGAGGACCTCGGCGCCGGCGCCCGGGTCGGGGTCGAAGCGCGCCTGGAAGTTCTCGTAGGCGCCGAGCGACTCGTAGGCCATCGGCTCGTTGAAGTGGACGCGCAGGATGGAGAAGGGGGGGAGCGGGTCGCTCATCGGCCGCGGCGTCCCGACCACGTTGCCGTTCCCGTCCACCTCGATCGCCTCGACGAAGCGCGCGAAGTCGCCGTTGTTGGCGTTCTCCGGGTCGTTGGGGTCGTAGCTGTTCGGGTCGATGGGGTTGGCCGGATCGGGCTCGAAGAACTCGGCGCGCTCGAGCCGGCAGACGTCGCCGTCGGCGGGGAGCGCCACGAACGAGTCGGCGATCGTCACCACCGTGCGCGTGTTGGAGAGGACGACGTGGATCTCCTCGGTCGGCAGCCCCGGGCGCAGCACGAGGCGCGCGCCCGCCCACTCACCCAGCCCGTTGCGCGCGGTCGTCGAGAAGGTCGCGGCGGCGTCGGTGATCGTCGTAGTCGTGGAGGCGTCGCCCGACGCGAAGTCGAGCGCCTTCTCGTACGCGTAGGTGCGCAGGATGCGCGGCGCCGCGATGTCGGGCAGGAAGCCGTTGAAGGTCTCGCCGGTCGCGATCAGGTGGTTCTGCGCGATGAAGTCGAGCACGCGGTTGCCGGGGTTGAAGCCGACGGGTGCGCTCGGCTCGCCGAGGCGGTCGGGGCGCGGGCCGAGGGTCGCTCCGCGCGTGCTCGCGATGATCACGGGGCCGCCGGTCGGCAGGACGAGCTTCAGGAAGCCGGTCGTGTCGGCGCGCGGCTCGCCGTCGGGCCCGAAGTCGACGGGGCTCGGCGGGAAGCCGACGGCGCTGCCGACGTTCGGGTCGACCCAGACGACGTTGGCGGACGGGCGGCTCAGCACGACCGGGACGCCCTTGCCGGTCCCGGTCCGCACCTGCACGCTGCCCGACCCGAGGATGTCGCCATTCGCATCGATGATGTCGGTGAAGAGCGAAGAGGCGTCGACCGGCGCGGAGAACTCGAGCTGCAGCACGCAGTTGCGCGGCACGACCAGCGGCAGGTAGTCGGGGCCGATGCCGAGGGTCTGCAGCACGTCGACGTCGACGCCCGCCGCGAGCGGCTGCAGCGAGCCGGGGATCACCGTGCCGGTGATCGGGTCGTTCGAGACGGTCGTGAGCGGCGAGACGAGGCGCGGTCCGCCGCCGTCGTCGACGAGGCGGCCGTACTTGACGTCGGTGAGGAAGAAGGTCGAGGAGCTCGACCCGGCGCCCCCGCCGCCTCCACCGCCGCAACCCGCCGCGAGCAGCGCGGCCGTCCCCGCCAGGAGTCCGAGTGATCGCGCGACGGAGGCGTGCAGGATCGTTCGAGGGGTCGCGGCGATCATGTCCCGTTCCAAGGGTCGCCTCAAGAATCTCCCGCGCGGTCGCGCGGTCAGTCGCCGAGCGGCCGCTTGTAGGGGATCGCGATCAGGTCGAAGTTCGGCAGCAGGAGCGTCGTCAGGTTGCCGACGAAGGTCGCGCGGAAGCCCACGTTCGAGCGCAGGTCGGCGATGTTCACGTCGGTCGAGAAGCCGGTCGGGCTGGCGCCCTTCACGTTGTTCGCGCCCTGGAACTCGAGCTTCACCGTCGTGCCCGCCGGCTGGTCGGCCGGGTTGGGCTGGATCACCGGCGGGAAGTAGTCGGGGTTCGAGGTGAGCGCCGGGTACACGCGCACGTAGGGCGACGTGATGATCGAGGTCGACTTCACGTAGTCGAACACCGCGAAGTAGCGGTCGTTGTCGCCGTTGTTCTTCGGGTTGGGCGCGCCCGAGAAGTCGTCGACGTCGACCGGGTTCGCCGTGTCGTGGCGCGCGCAGAGTTCGTCCTGCGCGTTGCCGTCGGGGTTGACCGGCAGGCCCGGCGTGCCGACCGTGTAGGTCCGGAAATGGGGCTTCCAGTCGAGGAGGCAGCCGATCGCCATGGTGAAGCCGTTGGCGCGCGAGATGTTCGTCGCCTGCGGCCGGATGCGGTACTCGACCAGGAGGCTGTCGCCGCCGAGGTTGTTGTTGTCCTCGTCGGAGCTGTAGAGGCGCGTCTCGGCCCAGACCGTGGAGCTGCCCCCCGGGCAGTCGTAATTGTCGTTCTCCGCTTTCCTGAGTTCCTTCTCCGCCGCCGGGATGTCGCCGTTGTTGTACTGGAAGTGGGTGGTGAAGGCCGGCCACGGGCAGTAGGGGTGCGCGTCGAAGGGCGGCGTGAAGAGGCTCGACTGCGTGACCTTGTAGATCGTGCCCGGCGGGACCACCGTGACCAGCGTGTCGTAGTAGTTCGGCCCGAGGTTGTCGAAGCACTTGCTCTTGCAGACGTTCGGCGCCGAGGTGAAGAGGCTCTCCCAGCTCGCGAAGTCGAACGGAGAACCGAGCCCGCTCAACGGGAAGGAGGCGTAAGCGGTGTTGTTCGGCGTCTGCGGCCGGTAGGACGAGTGGGCGCAGTGGACCGAGATGTCGCTGTACGTGTCGGTCGTGACGTTCCCGCCGATCGGCGCCCAGCTCAGGCGGTAGAGGTCGAGCAGCGTGCCGGCGAGCGCGTCGCGGTTCGGCGAGCAGTCGACGTCGCGGTAGACCGTCTGGAAGCGCGCGCCGTCGTGCGGCTGCGGGCCGGCCGCCGTCGTGAGGCTGATCAGCGGGAAGCCGGCGCCGAGCGGGAAGGCGCTGTACTGGCCGTGCGGCGGCGGGAAGTAGTCGTCGTGGATCTTCGTGATGTAGACGACCGGGGAGCCGGCCAGGAAGCCGTTCGCCAGCAGGTTGATGTCGGCGATCGGCGAATAGTAGTTGGGCTGGTCGACGTACTTGACGCCCGGGAGGCCGGTGTCGGGGTCGATGCCCGTGTGGGGCCGCCCCTGCATGCGGTGGACGATCACGCCCCAGCTCTCGACGAGCGGCGCCGGGCTCTGCGTGCTCTGGCTCTCGTCGCTCGAGAAGGGCGTCGAGAAGGTGATCACCGGGTCGGAGGGGTCGAAGATCGAGTCGGGGAAGGCGATCGGCTGGCCGCCGAGGTCGGTCACGCCGCGGTTGCCCAGCTCCAGGAACGTGGTGACGTCGTCGGCGTCCATGTGCTGCTGCAGGTAGCCCGCCTTCGGGATCAGCGAGAGGCTGAAGCGCAGCACCTTGACGTTCTTGCCCCAGCCGATCACCGTCGACGTGGCGTTCGACTGGTCCTCGCGCGACGGCCGCAGGACCACGGTCCGCTGCGTCGCGTCGAGCAGCGCCTGCGAGAGGAACTCGGAGCCCGGCCCCTGATCGGGGTCGAAGCGCACCTGGAAGTCCTCGTATTGGCTGACCGAGTCGGTGGAGATCGGCTCGTTGAACTGGACGCGCAGCTCGGAGAAGGGCGGGATCGGGGTGGAGAGCGAGAGCGGTCCGCTCAGCTCGTTGCCGCTCGCGTCGATCTCGTACGCCGCCACGAAGTTCGAGAAGGTCGAGTTGTTGACGTTCTCGGGATTGTGCGGGTCGTACTGGTTCGGGTCGATCGGGTTGGCCGGGTCGGGCTCGAAGAACTCGGCCCGCTCGAGGCGGTACACGTCCCCGTCCTGGGGATCGGCCGTGAAGACGTCGACGATCGTCAACGTCGTGGCGGTGTTCGAGAGCACGCCGTGCGTCTCTTCGGTGGCGAGGCCGGGCCGCAGGACCAGCTGTCCGGTCGCCCACTCGCCGAGGCCCGACTTGGCGTCGGTCGAGAACGACGCGGCCGCGTCGGTGAGCGAGGAGCTGGTCGAGGAGTCGCCCGCCCCGAACGCCAGCGTCTTCGAGTAGGTGTGGGTCCGGATGATGCGCGGCGGCGAGATGTCGGGCAGGAAGCCGTTGAACGAATCGCCGGTCGGGATGAGCTGGTTCTGCGAGATGAAGTCGAGGACGCGGTTGCCCGGGTTGAAGCCGATCGGGGTGTCGACGTCGCCGAGCTTGTCGACGCGCGAGCCGAGCGTCGCGCCCTGCGTGCTCTGGATCACCGCGCCGCCCGTCTTCGGCAGCGTCAGGCGCAGGAAGCCGGTGGCGTCGGCGCGCGCCTCGCCGTCGGGCCCGAAGTCGACCGGGCTCGGCGGGAAGCCGACGGTGAGCGAGGTGACCGGGTTGACCCAGATCACGTTCGGCGACGGCTGGCTCAGCGAGACCGCCGCGCCCTTGCCCGCCTCCGTGCGCACCTGGATGCTGCCGTCGGAGAGGATCGAGCCGTCGGCGTCGATGATGTCGGAGAAGATCGACGCGGCATTCACGGGCGCCGAGAACTCGATCTGCAGCACGCCGTTCCGCGGGATCACGCACGGCAGGTAGTTGACCCCGATGCCGAACGTCTGCAGCGCATTGACGTCGACGCCGTTCGCGAGCGGCAGCAGCGAGCCGGGGACGACCTTGCCGGTGATCGCGTCGACGTCGACCGTGGTGAGCGGCGACACCAGGCGCGGGCCGTTGCCCTCGTCGATGAGGCGGCCGTACTTCACGTCGGTCACGTAGAAGGAGGAGGAGGACGAGCCGGCGCCGCCGCCGCCTCCGCCGCCGCAACCCATCGCGACTCCGACGAGGGCGAGCGCGGGGATCGATCGGACGAGGAGCGTCCGCGCTCCCGACGTCCGGCGCCGACCTTCCGGGTGGGGCATCGAATCGGTCATTTCCCGCTCCAGGTAAGGATGCATTCCGCGGCCGTCTCGGGAACGAAGGAGCCCGCCCTGCCTCCTGGGTGAAGCGGAAGGGCGAGCTCGGATCGGCACCTCGATTGGATCAGGTCTCGCGGGCTCCTTGCGGCGGTCGGAGATCGTAGCGCCCCCCCTCCGACTCGGCCACGCTTCGCCGGGGTCCCCCCCCCGGGCGTTCCCTCAGGGAGCGGCGGGCGCCTGCGCATCCCCCCGCCACCCCGTCATTCCCCGAGGGGGCGTCGGTACGGGATCGCGATGAGGTCGAAGTTGGGCAGCAGCAAAGTCTGCACGTTGCCCACGAAGGTGGCGCGGAAGGCGACGTTGGGGCGGCCGTCCGCGACGTCGATGCTGGTCGAGAAGCCGGTCGGGGTCGCCCCCTTGTTGTTGTTGGCCCCCTCGAACTCGAGCTTCACCTGCGTGCCGATCGGCTGCTCGGCGAGGCCGGGCTGGATCACCGGCGCGAAGTAGTCGGGGGTCGGCGTCGCCGGCGGGAAGACGCGCACGTAGGGCGACGTGATGATCGACGTCGTCTTCACGTAGTCGAACGCGGCGAAGTAGCGGTCGTTGTCGCCGATCGAGGCGGTGTTGGGGTTCTGCGTGTTGCCGATCGCGCAGCGCGCCGCCTTCTGGCTCAGGTTGTCGGGGTCGATCGTCTTGCCGGTCGAGCCGAGCGAGAAGAGGCGGAAGTTCGGGCTCGGGGCGAGCAGCACGCCGATCGAGAACGTGAAGCCGTTGGCGCGCGAGATGTTCGTCGTCTGCGGCCGGATGCGCACCTCGACCAGCAGGCTGTCGCCGCCGAGGTTGTCGAGGTCGGCGTTCGAGTTGAAGGTGCGCCGCTCGATCCAGGCCGGCTGCCCGAAGCAGTTGAACTGGTCGTTCGTCGCCTTGCGGAGCGCCTTCTCCGCCTTCGGGATGTCGCCGTTGTTGTACTGGAAGTTCGCCGCGAAGGCGGGCCACGGGCAGTAGGGATGGGCGTCGAAGGGCGGCGTGAAGAGGCTCGACTGCACGATCTTGTAGGTCGTGCCGGGCGGCACCACCGTGACCAGCGAGTCCCAGTAGTTCGGCCCCTCGTTGTTCTGGCAGCTCAGCGTGCAGGCGTCGGTGGTGTTCGGGTCGATCAGGCTCTGCCACGCCGCGAAGTCGAACGGCTGGCCGAGTCCGCTGGCGGGGAACGACGTGTAGCCGCCGTTCTGCGTCGTCATCGGCCGGTAGGACGAATGGGCGCAGTGGAGGGAGATGTCGTCGTACGTGTCGGTCGTGACGTTCCCGCCGATCGGCGCCCAGCTCAGCCGGTAGAGGTCGAGCACCGTGCCGGCGAGCGCGTCGCGATTCGGTGACGCGTCGATGTCGCGGTAGACCGTCTGGAAGCGCGCGCCGTCGTGGGGCTGCGGCCCGCCCGTCGTGCTGAAGCTCGCGAGCGGCGTCGCCGCGCCGAGCGGGAAGGCGCCGAACTGCCCGTGCGGCGGCGGGAAGAAGTCGTCGTGGATCTTGGTGACGAAGACGACCGGGGAGCCGGCGAGGAAGCCGTTCGCCTGCAGGTTGACGTCGGCGATCGGCGAATAGAAGTTCGGCTGGTCGACGTACTTCACGCCCGGGAGCCCGGTCGCCGGGTCGATGCCCGTGCGCGGGCGGCCCTGCATGCGGTGGACGATCACGCCGTAGCTGTCGAGCACCGGCGGCGGCACCTGCGTCGAGCGCGCCGGGTCGGAGAGGAACGGCACCGCGTAGGTCATCGTCGGGTGGTCGGGATCGAAGAGCGACGGCGGGAACGCGAGCGGCTGCCCGCCGAGGTCGGTGACGCCGCGCTCGCCGAGCTCGACGAACTCCTGCACGACCTCGGGCGGCAGGCGGTCCTGCAGGAAGCTCCCCTTCGGGACGAGCTTCACCTCGAAGCGCAGCGACTTCACGACCTGCGCCCACCCGACGATCGTGGCCGTCGCGTGGGCCGGGTCCTCGAGCGCCGGGCGCAGGATCACGGTCCGCTGCGTCGGGTCGAGCAGCGCCTGCGAGAGGATCTCCGACCCCGGCCCGAGGTCGGGATCGGTGCGGACCTGGAAGTCCTCGTAGACGCTGATCGACTCGGCGGCGATCGGCTCGCTGAAGCGGACGCGCAGCTCGGAGAAGGGGGGCAGCGGCGAGCCGAGCGCGAGCGGCGCGCCGAGCGCGTTGCCGTTCGCGTCGATCTCGAACGCCTCGACGAACCGGGCGAAGTCGCCGTTGCTCGCGTTCTCCGGATCGTTCGGGTCAAAGCTCGCAGGATCGATCGGATGGTCCGGGTCGGGCTCGAAGAACTCGGCGCGCTCGAGGCGGTAGAGGTCGCCGTCGAACGGATTCGCGGTGAACGCGTCGACGATCGTCACGACGGTGCCGTCGTTCGAGGCGACGACGTGCGTCTCCTCGGTCGCGAGCCCGGGCCGCAGCGTGAGCACGCCGCCGGCCCACTCGCCGAGCCCGAAGCGCGCGGCGCTCGAGAAGGCCGCCGCCGCGTCGGTGATCGACGTCGACGAGGCGCCGTCGCCCGACCCGAACGCGAGCACCTTCTCGTAGCGGTGCGTGCGCTGGATCCGCGGCGGCGCGATGTCGGGCAGGAAGCCGTTGAACGACTCGCCGGTCGGGATCAGCTGGTTCTGCGCGATGAAGTCGAGCACGCGGTTGCCGGGGTTGAAGGCGACCGCCGTTCCGGGGTCGCCGAGCTTGTCGAAGCGCGACCCGAGCGCCGCGCCCTGCACGCTCGTCAGGAGCGCCCCGCCATTCTTCGGCAGGACGAGGCGCAGGAAGCCGGTCGCGTCCGCGCGCGGCGAGCCGTCGGGCCCGAAGTCGATCGGGCTCGCCGGAAAGCCGACGCTCGAAGGCGTCACCGGCACGATCCAGAGCACGTTCGACGCGGGTTGGCGCAGCGTGACAGCGACGCCGCGCCCCGTCTGCGTGCGCACCTGGACGCTGCCGTCGGAGAGGATCGATCCGTCGGTGTCGATCAAGTCGGCGAAGACCGAGTCCGGCGCGATCGCGGCGGAGAACTCGAGCTGCAGCACGCCGTTGCGCGGCACGACGATCGGCAGGTAGTTCGGCCCGATCGCGAAGGACTGCGGGACGCCGACGTCGACGCCCACCGCCAGCGGCTGCAGCGAGCCCGGCACCACGAGGCCGCTGATCGGATCGATCGCGACCGTCGTGAGCGGAGAGACGAGCCGCGCGCCGCCCGGCTCTTCGATGAGCCGTCCGTACTTGACGTCGGTCAGGAAGAACGAGGCCGACGTCTCGCCGGCGCGACCGCCGCCGCCTCCGCCGCCGCACGCCGCGGCCAGGCAGGAGATGCCGAGCAGCGCGACAGTACGGACGACATTCGACAGCGACGCGACCTTCGAAAACGGCTCGGCAGACCTCATGAACGGCTCCGCGACACGCCCGGTGGGGACGCGCGGGAGCAACCCGGGGACCGCGCGCGGCGGACCGGCGGGAATTCCGCAAAGACCGCCGCGACGCCCCGCCTACATCTCCTGCAGCGTCGCGATGCCGAGCACCCGGAGGCCGTTCTCGAGTGCACTTTCGATCAGGCGCAGCAGCGAGACGCGCAATGCCCGCGTCGCCGGATCGCTGCACTGGACGACCGGATGGAGCGTCGTCCCGTCCGGCGCCTGCGCCGTGTACCAGGAGTTGAACTCCTTGGCGAGACGGAAGACGTGGTCGGCCACGTGGTAGGGCTCGAGGTCGCGCACCGCCTGGCTCACCGCCGCGGGGAAGCGCGCCGTCGCGAGCAGGAGCTGCGCCTCGGCGGGGGTGAGGCGCGCCGCGTCGACGGCGAGATCGAGTTTCGTCGCGCCGCCCGCCGCCTCGACCTTGCGCAGGATCGACCGGATGCGCGCCACCGCGTAGAGGCAGTACGGCCCGGTCTTGCCGTTCATGTCGAGCGCCTCGTCGACGTCGAACTTGATCGTCGACCGCTTGCTGAACTTGAGGAGGTTGTATTTCACGGCCGCGAGCGCGATCGCCTCGCCGCGCCGCGTCACCTCGGCGGCGTCGAGCTCGGGGCTGCGCGAGCGCACCTGCGCCTCCGCCGCGTCGTGCACCGTGTCGAGGAAGCCGTCGGCCTCGATGATCTCGCCCTCGCGCGACTTCATCTTCCCGTGCGGCAGCTCGACCATGCCGTACGAGAGGTGGACGCAGCGTCCCTTGAGCGCGGGCAGGAAATGTCCCACCAGCGCGAACAGCGTCTCGAAGTGGAGCTCCTGCTCGGAGCCGACCACGTAGACGATGCGGTCGGGCGCGTGGCGCCGGTAGCGGCGCACCAGCGAGCCGACGTCCTGCGTGATGTAGACCGACGTCCCGTCGGCGCGCAGGAGCACCTTCTCCTGCGGCGGCGCGTCGGCTGATCTACCGGGCTGCTCGAAGACGATCGCGCCTTCGGCGTTCTTCTTCGCGACGCCCTTCGCGAGCAGCTCGCCGACGATCTCCTTGCCGAGCAGGTAGACGTCGCTCTCGTAGTCGACGTGGTCGAAGCGGACGCCGAGGCGGCGGTAGGTCTGCTCGATGCCGGCCAGCACCCAGCCGTTCATCGTGCGCCAGAGGTTGCGGACCTCGGCGTCGTTCGCCTCCCAGCGCCGCAGGGTGTCGCGCGTCTTCTCGTGCAGCTGCGAGACCTCGGCCTCGAAGCGGCGCGCGACCGCGGCCTGCGCCCGCTTGAGCCCCTCGCTGCGCTGCAGGTCGGTGACGTCACTTGGGTGCGCGGCGAGCCACTGCGCGTAGTCGGCCTCGAGCGCCGGCTCCGCCTTCATCTTCTCGGGATAGACCTGCGGCTTGACCTTGGCCGGCTTGAACGGGAGCGCGCGGCCCGCGGCCTCCTGCTCGCCGAGGAAGCGCTTGCGCAGCGAAAGGTCGGCCCCCGCCGCGATCTCGACGCGCTTCGCCGCCATGAAGGCTTCGATCTCGGCCGCGCCCGGCCCCTTCGCCCACGCCTCGAACTCGAGCCCCGCGTTCTTCGAGAAGAGCGAGTACATCCGGCCGACGAGGTGGTCGCCCTTCTCGCCGCTGCTCTCCGGCGTGACGCCGCCGCCGAACTCGCGGTAGGCCACCATCGACTTGCAGATGTGGATGCCGCGGTCGTTCACGATGTTGTATCGGATCACCTCGTGGCCGTGCAGCTCGACCGCGTTCGACATCGCGAAGCCGAGGATCGTGTTGCGCAGGTGGCCGATGTGCAGCGGCTTGTTCGTGTTGGGTCCGGAGTACTCGACCAGCCAGCGCTCGCGCGCGGCCGCCGCGTCGGCGCCGAACTTCGCGCCGCCGCGTGAGACCTCGCCGGCGACCGTCCTCCAGAGCAGCCCGCGCTCGAAGCGGACATTGGCGTAGCCCTTCTCGGCGCGCGCGTCGGTGAAACGCGCGTCGGCCGCGAGCGCGGCGGCGACCCTCTGCGCGAGCGCCTGCGGGTCGCTCTGGAGCTCTTTCGCGAGCCCGTGGCAGCCGACGGCGAGGTCGCCCACCTCGGGCGAGAGCGCGTCGGCGCTGCGCAGCCCCGTCGCATCGGCGCGGCCCAGCGCGCGCGCCGCGGCGTCGAGAAGGGCGATTTCCAGCGTGCGAAGTGTTTCTTGGCTCATGGCGAATCGCGCGATCATCGGCGATTCGCCGCGACGTTCAATCGCGAAGCAGTCGCGTCGGTCAGGCCATCCCGGCGAGCGCGTCGCGGCACGCCTTCGCGACGGCGGGATGGCGCGACTTCGTGCCGCGCCGCAGGAGGTCGCGCGCCTGGGGCGACGTCTGCGCCGCGAGCTCCTTCACGACCGCGGCCGCGACCGGATCCTCGGGCAGCGACGCCACCAGCGACTTGAGCCGCATGACGAACGTGGCGGGCGCGGCCACGAGGCGCTCCTCGACGCGCGCCAGCGCGTCGTGGCGGCCGGTCGCGACCAGCGTCCGGTAGAGCTCGGCCTCCTCGCCGGCCGCGAGCGGCGTCTTGAAGCGCTTGTCGAGCCGCTCGAGCAGCAGCTTCGTCGCCTTGTCGCTCGCGTGCCGGCCCAGCAGCCCGAGCGCGGCGATGCGCACGACGGGATCGGCGTGGCGCAGCGCGACGGCGCCCAGCCGCGTCACGCGGTCCTCGTCGGTTCCCTCGACGACGCCGAGGGCGAAGGTCGCGATCGCCGGATCGGGATCGCTGGCGAGCTCGACCAGCCCCTCGCAGTGGTGGGCCGACGACGCGCGGCAGAACTCCTGCACCGGCTCGAGCAGGAAGTCGGGCATCGAACGGATCGCGAGCCGGGTCGCCGCCGCCAGCGAAGTGGCCGGCAGGATCTTCAGCAGCTCGACCAGCGCCTCGACGCGCGGCGGCTGCGGCTCCTTGTAACGCTGGAAGATCGCCTCGAGCGACGGCTGGCTCGCGGCCAGCTCGACCGTCGTCGCGCTGGCGCGGATCGCGTGGAGGTCGCGGCGCGCCGACGCCTCCTGCAGGAAGCGCGCGAGCACGCACGCCCACGTGTGGAGGCGCCCCTCGCGCGCGAGCCCGATCCCGATGCGCGAGAGGATCTGGGGCAGCGACGAGTCGCGGTCCTCGCCGGAGAGCGGCGCGATCGCGCAGAGCTGCTCCGCGCACTGGCCGATCAGCCCGTCGAATTCGGGGAACCCTTCGTGGCGCCGGATCTGGCGCAGCAGGTCCTTCACCTGCTCGAGACCGTTGCGGAACGACATCCGCGATCCGGTGGTGACGTCCGCCATCTCGATTCCCCACGGGCCGGAAACAGGCCCGTGGTTCTTTTCGAGCGATCGGGGGTCGCAGCGACGGGGGCAGCCGCGGGGCGGAGTCGGGAGCAATTTTCCATGCGCCGCGCGCGCACGGGCGGGCCGGGGCGCTTTGGTAAGAACTTCGGAGTTCCGTCGCACGTCGTTCGGGGAGAGCGGAGGAGCCGCGCATGGCCGTCGGATCACGAAGCGTCGCGGCGCGCCGGAGCGCCCTCCTCCTGCTCGCGGCGCTCGCCGCGGCCGCGTGCAAGCGGGACGAGGCAGGCGAGGGCGCGCCCGCGGGTTCCGGCGCCGCCGCCGGGCCGGTGACCAAGGACGACGGACTCGCGATCGCGCGTGAGGTCGGCGCCGGCTGGTTCGGCGAGGAGAAGTGGGAGGAGGCGCACGCCGTCCTCGAGTCGGTCGTGAAGAACCTGGCCGCGACGGCGCAGGACCGCGCGAATCTGGCGTGCGTCAAGCTGCACCGTTTTCCCGACGATCCGGCCAAGGCGCAGGCGCAGGTCGCGGAGGCGAAGGTGCTCTGCCAGAGAGCGGTCGCCCAGGATGCTTCGTGCGCGGCGGCCCACTACGTCCTCGGGCTGATCGCCTTCGACAAGGAGCTGCTGCCAGCCGACGCGTTGAAGGAGTTCGCGCTCGCGGTGAAGCTGGCGCCCGACGACGTGCCGGCGCGCATGCGCTGGTCGGAGGCGCTCGACGAGATGGGCGACCTGAAGGGCGCGATCGAGCAGCTCGAGTTCGTGAAGGCGCGCGGGATCGAGTACGCCGGCTCCTACTACAAGCCGGCCGTGTACCGACTCTCCCGCCTGATCCGCAAGCGCAACCAGGGCGACGACAAGGCGACGGCCGCGGCGCTCACCAAGGAGCACGGGCAGCTCACCAAGGACGGCGCGCCGGAGGCGTCGCTCGACGACATCCACCTCGGCAACCTCGCGCGCGTGAAGTCGCCGCCGCCGGTCGCGCGGCCGGGCGAGGCGCCGAAGTCGCCGCCGCCGGTGAAGTTCGAGCCGTACGGCGGCGTCCACCTGAAGGAGGCGGGAGCGATCGCGTCGCTCGCGGTCGCCGACCTCGACAACGACGGCTGCGACGACTTGGTCGCGCTCGGTGCGAACGGGCTCTGGGTCGCGCTGCGCGACGGCGCCGCCGCCGACGGCTTCACGACGCGTGAAGTGAAAGACGCGAAGGGCCGCATCGCCGGGACGCGCATCGTCGCGGTCGACCTCGAGAACGAAGGCGGCTCGAGCCTGCTCGTGCTCGGCCCGGACGGCGTGCGCCTCTTTTCGCCTGACGCCAAGGACGTATTGCGCGACGAGACCGGGCAGCTGCCCGCGCTCTCCGGCGTCGCCGACGTCGTCGGCGTCGACTACGACCACGAGGGCCACCTCGACCTGCTCTTCGCGACCGCGAGCGGCGTGAAGCTCGTCCGCAACGACGGCATCCCGAAGGACCCGTCGACGCTCGCGCGCCAGGGCTCGATCCAGTTCCACGACGTCTCCGCCGACACCGGGATGCCGGCCGGCGCCTTCGAGTGGGTCGCGAGCGAGGATTTCGACGCCGACCAGGACATCGACTTCATCGCGGGCGGCGCGGCGACGCCGCCGCTCGTCATCTCGAACCTGCGCAAGGGGCGTTTCGACGTCCAACCGCCGAAGACGACCGGGCTCGCCGAGTCGCTGCACGGTGAACCGCTCCTGATCGACCTCGACCACGACGGCAAGGTCGACGTGCTCGAGCCGGGCGCGCCGCCCGCGTGGCAGAAGAACGACGGCAAGGGCAAGTTCGGTCCGCCGCAGCCGCTGCCCGAGCTCGCCGCGCTGCTCGGCGCGCACGACGGACGCGACACCGCTCTCGTCGACCTCGACTGGAACGGCGAGCCCGACCTCGTCGGCAAGGCGGCCGACGGACTGCTGAAGATGCACTGCGGTTCACTGACCGCGGCGGGCGCGCCCGAGCTCGCGCTCGGCGGCCATGGGCTGGCCGGAGCGCCGCCGCTCTTCGGCGACTTCGACGACGACGGCGCGCTCGACCTCGTGACGATCGCACAGGCGAAGGGCGAGGAGGGCGTGCAGCTGCTGCGCGGCAGCGTCGCCGGAGGCCACGCGCTCACGCTGCTGCTGAAGGGCATCAAGGACAACCGCGGCGCGGTCGGCGCCGTCTGCGAGGTGCGCGCGGGCAGCCACTACGAGCGCCGCCTCGCGCAGGGCCGGCGACAGGTCTTCGGGCTGGGCACGCGTGAATCGGCCGACGTCGCTCGAATCAGCTGGCCCAACGGTGTCGTCCAGAACCTCGTGCAGCCGAAGAGCGGCGCCGAAGACAAGCAGTGTCCGGCGGTGCTCGCGGAGGCGTCGAAGCCGGGTGCCAGACCCGCGGGCCGCGCCGCCACCGTGGTCGGCGTGCCCCAGAAGGAAGGGCTGATCGGCTCCTGTCCCTTCCTCTATTCATGGGGCCCCGGGGGCTACGGCTTCGTGAGCGACGTCCTCGGCACCACCCCGCTCGGCCTCCCGATGAAGGAGGGGATGTACGTCCCGCCCGACCACGACGAGCTGGTGCGCGTCACGTCGGAGCAGCTCGCGGCCGTCGACGGCGAGTACCGCTTCCAGTTCACGGAAGAGCTGCGCGAGGTCACCTACCTCGACCGCGCGCAGCTCTGGGTCGTCGACCATCCCGCCAGCGTCGAGGTGCATCCGGAGGAGCGCTTCAGCTTCCCACCCTTCCCGCCGCAGAAGATCCACACCGTGCGCGGGGCGCTGCCGATCGTGAAGGCGGTCGACCAGAAAGGCCACGACTGGACGAAGGAGCTCACGAGCGTCGACGACGTGCACGCCGTCCCGTTCGAGCCGCTCGACTCGCGCTACCTCGGCCTCGTCACGGCGCACACCCTCGAGCTCACGCTGCCCGACGCGGTGAAGAGCGCGAAGCGGGTCCGGCTGCTCATGACCGGCTGGCTCTACTGGACCGACGCGAGCGTCAACATCGCCGCCGACCACACGGGCGCGTTCGACTTCGTGCCGCCGATCTTCTCGGTGCCCGATGGCCACGGCGAAGAGGGATCCCCCGGCGGCTGGAAGGAGTGCGGCCCGCCGGTCGGCTTCCCGGCCGGCAAGACCAAGACGATGGTGATCGACGTGACGTCGCTGCTGAACCGCGCCGACCCGCGGCTGCGCATCTTCTCGACCATCCGCCTCTACTGGGACGCGATCCGCGTCGCGATCGACGACGACGACGCGCCGATCACCGTGACCAAGCTCGAGGCGAAGCGCGCGCAGCTCTGGTCGCGCGGCTTCTCGGCGGCCGTCACCGACGACCACCGCGACCACCCCGCGCGCTTCGACTGGTCGAAGCTCGAGAAGGAGCCGCGCTGGAACCAGCACCGCGGGATGCTCACGCGCTACGGCGACGTCCTGCCGCTGCTCTCCGAGATCGACGACCAGTTCGCGCTGCTCGGCTCCGGCGACGCGATGGACCTGCGTTTCGACGCGACGACGACGCCGCCGAAGGCCGGCATGGCGCGCACGTATCTCCTCTTCCTCGACGGCTGGGCCAAGGACGCCGACCCCAACACGATGTTCTCCCAGACCGTCGAGCCGCTGCCGTTCCACGGCATGACCGGCTACCCCTACGGCGAAGGCGAGCACTACCCCGACGACGACGCGCACGATGCCTACCGCAGGAAGTGGAACACGCGGGCGGGGCGTCGGCTGATCGGAACGCTGGTTGAACCGGCCGGCGCCGCGGCGTCGAACTGAGTCGATTCGTCTCGCGATCGCCGCGTGCCGCTGGAAGGAGCCGCCATGTCTGCAGGTTCTGCCGGCGGCGTGCTGCTCGCCGCCGCGTGCGTCGTCGCGCTCGCCGTCGTGCAAGAGTCCTCGATCCAGGCCGAGCGGGAGAAAGGCGCGTCGCTCTTCGAAGAGCGGCGCTGGGACGAGGCGGAGATGGTGCTGCGCGGCGTCACGGCGCGCAAGGAGGCGACGGCGCAGGACTTCGCCAACGTCGCCTGTGTCCTGATGGGAAGGCAGATCGACCCGACGACCGAGCGCGCCCCGATCCCGCATCTCGCCGAAGACGTCGAGCAGCTCTGCGCCGAGGCGACGCGCCGCGATCCGGCGAATGCCGCGGCGGCCTACCTCCCCGGCGTCGTCTGGGCCAACTGCGCCGATCCGCGCGATCCGGCGCGCGCGCGCCCCTTCCTCGAGCGCGCGGTCGCGCTCGCGCCCGACGACGCCTTCCCGCACTACCACCTCGGCGACGTGCTGCAGAACCTCGACGAGCGCGATCCGGCGACGGCGCAGTTCGAGAAGGTCCACTCGATGGGGCTCGAGTTCGCGGCCGCCGTCTACCAGCCGGCGACCTACCGGCTCGGGATGCTGCTGAAGCGGCGCAATTTGCCCGGAGATCGGGAAGTCGGGACCAAGCTCGTCGACGAGAGCAACGTCCTCGAAAAGCCGCGCTCGGCGCGCGAGTTCATCTACCAGACCTGCACCGGCCGCCTCGGCCACGTGCGCGTCGTCGACCTCGACCCGAAGATCGCGGCGCCGGAGCGCGCGGCGCTGCCGGTCCGGTGGGGGATCGCCTACCCGCTGCTCGAGATGGCGGGCGAGCTGCGCTCGCTCGACGTCGGCGACTTCGACGGGAACCGCCGCACCGACGTCGTCGCCGCCGGCCCGACCGGACTCTGGATCGCGAGCCAGCACTCCCGCAATTTGTTCACGACGGCGCGCCTCGCGGACGGCGACTTCGATCGCGTCCTCGCGGCCGAGCTCGACCTGCGCAACGAGAACAAGGACCAGGACCCGACCTACCGCGCGCACTCGAGCGTGCTCGCGTTCGGGAAGTCGGGCGCGCGCCTCTTCTTCGCGCAGCAGCCCGGCTGGTTCACCGACGACAGCACGCGCCTGCCCGAGTTGCACGACGTCCGCGACTGCCAGCCGGTCGACTTCAACCACGACGGGCTGCTCGACCTGCTCTTCGCGACCGGCGACGGCGTGAAGCTGCTGCGCAACCGCGGCACGCCGATGTACGGCGCCGTCCCGATGCCGGTCGGGCCGATCTCCTTCGACGACGCGACCGGGCGCGCGTCGCTCGCCGGAGTGCGCGCCGACTGGGTCGCGATCGAGGACTTCGACCACGACCACGACGTCGACCTGCTGGTCGGCGGGAAGGACGCGCCGACCCTCCTCTTCAGCAGCCTGCGGCGCGGGCAGTTCGAGAGGCTCGATCCGGCAAAGACCGGGCTGCCGAGCCCGCTCGCGCACGAGCCGCTGCTCGAGGATTTCGACCGCGACGGCGTGCCCGACGTGCTCGTGACCGGGCTCGAGGCCGCGCTGCTGCACGGCAAGGGCGACGGTACGTTCGCGCCGCCGCGCCGCGTCGCGCCCATCCCCGCGGTGGCGACGCTGGACGGGCTCGCCGACCTCGACGACGACGGCGCCCCCGACCTCGTCGCGACGAACGCGACGGGCGGGCTCGACCTCTACCGCGGCGTCGGCACGGCGGGCGCGGCCGCGCCGACGGAGATCCCCGGCGTCCCCGACCAGCGCCAGCCGCTCGTCGACGACCTCGATTCCGACGGCGCGCTCGACGTCCTCGCGCTCGCGCAGCAGGGCGCGAGCCTCATCGCGGGCAACCGCGACGTGCAGCCGCCGCGCGCGCTGCTGGTCCTGCGAGGCCGCAAGGACAACCGCTTCGCTATCGGCACCGTCGTCGAGGTGCGCGCCGGCACGACCTACGAGCGCCGCTTCGTGCGCCGCTGTGGCCAGACGTTCGCCTTTCCGCGGAGCGACGTCCCGCCGATCCTGCGCCTCACCTGGCCGAACGGCGTCGTGCAGTACCCGCTGCAGTCGATCGACAAGGAGGACGTCGAGCTCCTGCCGCCGCTTTCCGAGGAGCGGCCGATCCTGACGCTCCCTGTCGATCCGTTCGCCGAGCTGCGCCTCTTGATCGAGCAGAAGAAGGGCCCGCCCGGCTCCTGCCCCTTCCTCTACGCGTGGGACGGGACGCGCTACCGCTTCATCACCGACGTGCTCGGCGCCACGCCGCTCGGGCTGCCGATCGACGAGAAGAGGTTCGTGCCGCCGGCTCACGACGAGTTCGTGCGGCTCGCGCCGGACCAGGTGCGGCCGGTCGACGGCGAGTACCGCTTCCAACTGACGGAAGAGCTGCGTGAGGTCACTTACCTCGATCGCGCACAGCTCTGGGTCGTCGACCACGCGGCCGACGTCGAGCTCCATCCCGAGGAGCGCTTCTGCTTCCCGCCGTTCCCGCCCAAGCGCATCCACGCGATGCAGCACGTCGTCGGTCTCGCGAAGGCGGTCGACCAGGACGGCGTCGACTGGACCGCCGCGCTCGCGCGGAACGACGAGACGCCGGCGATCCCGTTCCGGCCGATCGGCGAGGTCTTCCGCGGGATCGCGATCCAGAACACGCTCGAGCTCACGCTGCCCGACGCCGCGAAGACCACGAAGCGCGTGCGGCTGCTCCTGACAGGGTGGCTGCAGTGGGGCGACGCGAGCGTCAACCTCGCCGCCGCCAAGAACGGCTCGATCGAGTTCGTGCCACCGATCTTCTCCGTCCCCGAGGGCGGGGGTGAAGCCGGCGGCTACGGTGAAGCCGGCTCATCGTCCGGCTGGCGCGACTGCGGCCCGCCGATCGGCTTCCCGACCGGCAAGACCAAGACGATGGTGCTCGACGTCGGCGACCTGCTGAACCGTGCCGACCCGCGCCTGCGCATCACGACGACGCTCGAGCTCTACTGGGATTCGATCCGCGTCGCGCTCGACGACGACGACTCACCGTCGCACGGCGACGCGCCCTTCACCGTCACCCGGCTCGAACCAAAGTCGGCGAACCTCGGTTTCCGCGGCTTCAGCCAGCCCACCGACCGCCGCCCCGACCAGCCGCAGCTCTTCGACTGGAACCACCTCGAAGCGAACGCCCGCTGGAACCAGCACGACGGGATGCTCACGCGCTACGGCGACGTGCTCCCGCTCCTTGGCGACCCCGACGACCGCTTCGCGATCTTCTCCGCCGGCGACGCCCTCGACCTGCGCTTCGACGCCTCGGCGATCCCACCGACCGCTCCCGGCATGACGCGCACCTGGCTCCTCTACCTCGACGGCTGGGCCAAGGACGGCGACCCCAACACCGTCACCTCGCAGACCGTCGAGCCGCTCCCGTTCCACGCCATGTCGGGCTACCCGTACGGCTCCGACGAGCATTTCCCCGACGACGAAGTCCACGCGCTCTACCAGCGGGAATGGAACACGCGGCCGAGCAGGATCCTCGTACCGCCGCTCGCGCCGATGGCGTCCGCGCCCCGTTGAACGGGACTCGCGTCCGGCGCCGTTAAAGGCGCGAGAATGCCGGACGCGATCCGTACCGGGCGCAGGAGTCCTCGATGACGTCGGCGATCGTGCTCGCACTGTTCGTCGCGCAGTCTGCGCCGACGGTGCCGGCGGCCGTCGACGAGGTCGACCTCGATCGGTTGCGCGGGCTCGAGGCGGCGTGCTTCTGCCAGCTCGACTTCGTCCGCGCCAGCAGTTGCAGCGCGGCGCTCCTCGAATCGCGCCAGGCGAACGCGCAGGACCATGTCGACGCCGTGCTGATCGAGTCGGCGAGCCGCCAGCCGAACCCGAATCGCGTGAAGCTGCTGCTCGAAATGGCGCGCGAGCTCGGCGCCCCCGAGCTGCAGGTCGCCTACGCGGGAGCCGAGGCGGCGCGCGCGCTGCTCCACGCCATCGCCGACGAGCCGTGCAGCGACCGCGTCCTCAACCAGGAAGAGCGAGCCCGCTCCCTCCGGTCGCTCCGTTCCGACTGGTCCGCATCGCTGCGCCGCGTGCTCGAGCTCGAACCGACGAACGTCTGGGCGCGCTGGAACCTCCTGCTCGAGGACGCGCGTGACTTCGACGAGGCGGACGACTCGAACTCTCCCGCAGCGAGAGCGGCCGACGCGGAGTCGCGCAAGCTGCTGCTCGAGCTGCTGAAGGAGGATCCGGAGCGGCTCGGGCCGTTCGCCGTCCCGGTGCTCGGACGTTCGTCACGCGAGCTCGCCGGCGGTCCGCGCTCCGCAGACAGCATCCGTCGGTATCGCGCGTGGCGGGACTCGGACCTCGACGTCACGCTCGTGCCGTTCGTGCAGGGCGGACCGCTCGGCGTCGATCCGCCGCCGCCGCGCGTGGCGGCGCCGGCCGGCGTCGCGGTCGCGCCGATCGCGACATGGACGACGGCGCCGCAGCTCCGTTTCGCGACCGAGGGGGCGGTCCGCTCGCTCGACGTCGCCGACGTGGAGCGCGACTTCGACGACGACGTGCTGGCCGCCGACGCGCGCGGACTCCTCCTGCTGCGGCAGCAGCGCGACGGCACGCTGCAGCCCGAGCGGCTCGCCGAGGTCGACGTCGCAAACGCTCGGTTCGCCGACCTCGAGCGGCTCGCGGCCGGCGAGGACGCGAGCGTCGTCGCGGGCGGGGCGAAAGGGCTCGCCGTCCTCGATCCGGGTGCGGACGGCCGCTGGGTCGAGGAGGCGGCGGAGACGTCGCGCGGCGCCTGCTCCGACTTCGTCGTCTTCGACTTCGACGGGGACGGCGACGAGGACGTCGTCGCGCTCCTCGGCGGCCGCCTCTTCGCCTGGCGCAACGACGGCTTCGCGTCGAAGGAGGGCTACGAGCCCGGCGCGGACGGTCGCAGTTCAATCTGGAAGAGCGGCCCGCTGCGCATGGCCGACGCGACGGCGACGTTTCCCGCGATCGACGCGCCGCTCGGATGGCTCGCGATCGAGGACTTCGATCGCGACCGCGACGTCGACCTCCTCGTCGGCGGCGCCGGAAGCGCGACGCTGTTGCTGCGCTGCCGCAAGCTCGGCCGCTTCGAGGTCGTCACGCCGGCCGCGAGCGGGCTCCGGAAGAACGCGCCGCACCGGCCGTTCCTCGCCGACCTCGACCGCGACGGCCGCGTCGACGTCCTCTGGATCGACGCTCCGGTGGCGTGGCAGCGCGGCCGCGGCGACGGGACGGTCGACGCGCCGGGGGCACTGCCGTGGCTCGCGCCGTTCGCGGGCGAGCGCTCGGCGCTGGCCGACGTCGACCGCGATGGCGAGCTCGACCTCGTCGCGCCGGCGCCGGGCGCGAAGGGCGGAGAGCTCGTCGCGCGCCTCGGATCGCTGCTCGCCACGCAGAGCGCGACGCTCGCGGTCGGCGGGTGCGCCCCGGCGAATGCACCGCCGCTCCTCGCCGACCTCGATCAGGACGCCGACCTCGACGTCGTCGCCGTCGGCGAAGACGGCGCGGGCGTCGAGCTGCGGGCCGCCGAGGTTGACCCGATGCGCCACGCGCTGCATCTGCGCCTCTGGTCCGGCGGCCGCATGGCGCGAACCCGCGGCGCGGTCGTCGAAGCGTCCGTCGACAGCCGGCTCACGCGCCAATTCGTGCGCGGCGACAGCGTCGTCGTCGCGTCTGGCGCGAAGGCGCAGCCCGACTGGATCCGGATCGACTGGACGCACGCGCGCGACCTCGCGCTCCCGCGCCAATTCCTCTACTGCGATCCAGGGATCGCTTCGTTCGAGCCGTGGAGCCGCTTCCGCCTCGACGATCCGGGCGAGGACTCGACCGTCGTCGTCCCTCGCGCTGACCAGACGGTGCAACTCGTCTCCGGCTTCGACCTCCTGCGCGCCGCCGACGCGGATCGCGAGACCGGGATGCACGCCTTCTCGTTCGAGGGGACCCGCTCCCGGCTGCGCGTCCCGCAGCCGGGCGATCGCGGACCGCTCGTGCCGCGCACGCTCGGCGGCGACTGGAAGCTCGCGCCGTCGCGGCCGGGACCGTTCCGCGTCGTCCGGCAGCAGATCCTGCCGTACTCGGGGCCGCCCCGTCCGCGCGGCCCGTTCCGCCGTCCGCCGAAGTGACGCGCCTCCGCGCCGTCTCCCTCAGTCCCGCGACACCTCGAGCGCCGCCGGTCCCGCGACGACGTGGGCGTACCTCGCCTGGAACTCCTCGGACTTCATCGCCGCGACCTTCGCCAGCGCGGCGAGGCGCTCGGGGTTGACGAGGTCGTCCTTTTCGAGGCGGATCATGTACTTGCGGGCGACGTGGTAGGTCTCGGTGGTGACGTCGACCTCGCGGATCTGGATGCGGCCGGTCTTGGGGTCGCTGAAGCTGCCGAAGGGCATGGGGCAGAGGCGGCCCTGGTCGATGGCGACCATGCCGCCGTACTCCTTGCACTCGCCGCGGCGGATGCGGTGGAGGTACTCGATCGCGCTGCAGCCGAGGTCGCGCGTGTACTCGACGTCGAACGGGATCGAGTGGGCGCAGCGCAGCTCGTAGCCGATCGACTTGGCGACGATCGTGATCTCCTGCCCGCGCGCGCGGAAGCGCGTGCGCACGAGGCGCGTGAGCAGGCGGTGCAGGTGGAGCTCGGAGAGGCGGAGGTTGCCGTGCTGGTCGCGCTCGCAGTTCGGCTCGACGCGCGCGACGTCCTCGGGCGGCAGGCGCAGCCCGATGCCTTCGGCGAGCAGCGCCACGCCGAACGGCCGCCCGTGCGCCATGCGCTTCAACATCGACGTCTCGAGCACGTCGACCACGTGCTCGAGGCGGATCGGCTCGCCGGGGGCCCACTCCTCGGCGATGACGGCGAGCGTCGCGCCGGCCGCTTTCGCGATGCCGAGCGCGAGATGCCCCGCCGAGCGCCCCATCGCCACGATGAAGAACCAGCGCTTGGTCGTCATCGCGTCGGTCATCAGGTTCTCGACGATCTCGGCGCCGACGTGGCGCGCCGTCTGGAACCCGAAGGTCGACTTGCCGGAGGGCAGCGGCAGGTCGTTGTCGATCGTCTTGGGGACGTGGATCACCGGCAGCTTGCCGCCGAATGCCTCGCACACGCGCAGCGCCGAGTTGGCCGTGCCGTCGCCGCCGATCGTCATCAGCGCGTCGAGCCCGAGCGCCTTGATCGACGCGACCGTCCGCTGCATCGCCGGGACGGAGTCGCCCGCCTTCGGGTTCGTGATCGTCGGGTTCTCGCGCGAGATGCCGAGGATCGAGCCGCCGTTGCCGTAGATGCGCGAGACGTAGCCGATCGAGAGCGGCTCGACCTCCGTCGTCTTCCCCGCGATCAGGTGGCGGAAGCCGTCGCGGATGCCGACGACCTCCCAGCCGCGGTTGATCGCCTCGATGGTGGCGGACGAGATGACGGAGTTGATGCCTGGCGCGGGACCGCCGCCGACCAGGATCCCGAGCCGCGGTTTGTGCGCGTTCATCGGCGTGCCCGTCGCCGCATCACACCGCCGGCTGCACGTCGAGGATCTCGAACTGGCTCACCTTGCCGCCCACCTCGGCGCGGATCGTCGCGCCGACGCCGTGGCCCATGAAGGCGCGCGCGAGCGGGGCGCGGTAGTCGAGGCGCCCCTTGTCGAGATCGGCGTCCCACGGCCCGAGCAGCGTGAACTCCTTGGTCTGCCCGCTCGTCGTGTCGCGCGCCGTGACGACCGTGCCGATGGTCACCTCGCCCTCGATCAGGAGCGACTTGTCGATCACCTTGGCGCGGCGCAGCTCCTCGACCATCTCCTCGGCCTTCTTGGTCAAGCGCGCGCGATCTTCGAGCGCCGCGGTGTACTCGGCGTTCTCGGAGAGGTCGCCGAAGCTCGCCGCCTTGCCGACCGCCTCGAAGACGCGCGGCAGGTCGACGTTGACCATGCGCTCGTACTCGTCGTTGCGCGACCGGATGCCGGCGTCGGTGCAGTAGATGACGGCCTCGTCGAGGTGGGGGGCGGCGACCTCCTCCTTCTTCTTGAGCTCGCGGTGCACCTCGCCGAAGACCTGCATCATCTGGACCTTGGCGTGGTCGGTCAGCCCGCGCAGCATCTCGATCGAGCGCATCAGCAGGCGCGCGTCGTCGACGGTGAGCTTCTTCACCAGCGCGCGGAACTCCTTGCAGTCGCCGTCGGTGAGCTCCTTCGCGACCTGGCGCGCGAGATTGCGCAGCCACTGGTTCACGCCCTTGCCGTGCTGCTCGCCCAGGCGCAGGCAGCGCTCGACCAGGCTCTTCGGCTCGATGTCGGCGAGGAGCGCCGCGAAGCGCGGGCTCGACTGGCGGCGGCGCGCGAAGACCAGGAACTCGGGCTGCACGTCGGGCTTGCGCATCGCGTCGACGAGCAGCGCCTTCACCTCGGCGACGCGGCCGGCGTCGATCAGGTCGGCGACCACCGACTCGAGCATGCGCGCGGAGGCGACGCGGGCGAGCTTCATCAGGAGGTCGGTGTAGGTGGTGCCCGCGAACTCGCGCAGCCGGTCGAGCGCGCGCTTCTCGAGGCGCGCGTTGCCGAGCGCGGAGAGGCGGCGGAAGAAGGTCTCCTCGTCGGTCATCTGCGTGCGCAGCCGCTCCTCGAGCGGCGCGCGGTTGAGCTGGTTCGCCTCGCCGATCTCGTCGGCGAGCAGCAGGAGCTCGAGCGGCGCCGGATCGTCGGTGCGCGCGTGCTTCGCGGCGCCCTCGAACAGGATCGGGAACAGGTCGACCATCAGCTTCGGTTCGGGCTGGCCGCGATCGGCGAAGCCGCGCAGGATCTCGTTCGCGCCGTCGAGCACCTGCGCCGCGGTGACCGCCTTGCGCATCTTCCCGAGGCGGCCCTCGGAGTCGACCTTGCGCCACACGATGCGGTTGCCCTGCATCTCGCAGTCGGGCCGCGCGAGCGCGGCCTTGCGCGCCGACGTCCACCACCGCGACCACTGCGCCGGCGGGATCACCGAACCCTCGAGGAATCCCTTCATCGACGCGACGTCGAGCGGGCGGGCCACCTGCTTCAGGATGCGCGCGACCACCTCGCCCGGATCGCTCTCGCAGAGCTCGCGCAGCTCCTTCGTCTTGAAGTGCTTCAAGACACGCCAGTCGGTCTCCGGCAGCGGCGTCAGCGTATCGACCGCCGACTGCACCGGCATCGAGTGCTTGCGCTTCCCCTCGAACTCGATGGTGAGCTCGCGCGCGACGGTATCGACGCCGTCGACGAGGCCGACGCCCCAGCCCGACGCGTGGAGCACGAACTTGCCGACCTCGAAGTGGAACATCTTCTCCAGCCGGCTCATCGCCTGCTCGACCGGCGCTTCGTGGCGCAGCCCCGTCGCGTCGAGGAAGAGCTCGAAGCCTTGGCGCTCGCCGTGGAGATCCTGGAGCGCGCGCACGAGGGCCTGCCGGTGGTTGCGGTCCTTGTCGAGGTTGGCCGCGACGAAGGCGAGCAGGCGGACGCGTTGCTCGGCAGTGCCGTTCTTCTCGTAGTGGTCGAGGGTGAGGGAGAGGAGGGTTCCCGCGCGTTCCTTCCTGCCGGTCGACCGCAGCTCTTCACCGACCCTCAGATAGACGTCGAGTTTGTCGGGGTTGGCGGCGAAGGCTTCGAGGAACTTGTCTTCCAGCGGTTGGGGCGCGGCCTTTCGAGCCAGCGCCAGGAGTTCTTCGAGGTAGGTGTCCGCGGCGATGGTGCTCAATGGTTCTTCTCAGAATTGGGGGCACCTAGGATACCGCGGCCGGGCTCGTTCGAGCCTGCGCCCGTGGCGCACCGAGGGCGTTCGCAGGAGGCGGAGGCGACGAATGGCGCGATTGAAACGGCCGCCGAAGGCGTTCGAGGTGTTCGTCCGGCGTTTCCCCAAGCTGGGCGCGGCGTGGCAGCTCCTGGGGGACGGGGCGGAGGAGGCGGGCCCGCTCGACACGAAGACGCAGCGGCTGATCAAGCTCGCGATCGCGATCGGGACCCGACACGAGGGCGCCGTCCACTCGGGCGTCCGCAAGGCGGTCGCCGCCGGCGCGAGCGCCGCGGAGGTCGAGCAGGTGGTGGCACTCGCCGCGTCGCTGGTCGGGCTGCCGGGCTGCGTCGCGGCCTTCGGCTGGGTGAAGGAAGAGCTGGCGAACACGTAAGGGGAGCCCCGGACGCCCCACCCATCGCGGGATCGGCGGGGCGCCGTTAGCGTCTCGCCCCGCGTCCAAAAGAAGCCTGGGAGGAACCCGCGATGTCCCTTCATGCCCTCCGCACCGCCGCCGTTTCGGCCGTCGGCGCGCTCGCCTTCACCGCCATGGTCGCCCCGCCCGCGCACGCGCAGCTCGAGGCGCGCTACCGCGGCGGCGAGCTCGGCGACACCATCACGTTCGTGATGCGCGGCACTCCCGGCGACACCTACATCAACATCATCAGCCTCACCGAGGGGCCGACCTGCCTGCCGCCGGCGCACCCGGTCGGCTGCATCGACGTCGACTTGGGCCTCTTCTGGGTGACCTTCGCGGCGCCCGGCTTCTTCGGCGTCTTTCCGGGCAGCGGCGAGGTGACCTCGACCTTCGCCATGCCGGGCGATCCCGCCTTCGACGGCTTCCTCCTGCGCGACCAGGTGATCAAGGTCGTCGCGAACAAGTTCGACGACAAGAGCAACCTCGACCGCATCCTGTTCACGCTCGGCGACCGGTGGCACGACTCGGTCGACTCGATCGGGAGCGACCGCCAGGCGGTGCCGGCCGTGCAGCTCGACGACGGCCGCGTGCTGCTCGCCGGCGGCGCCGGCGCGAGCCTCGAGCTGTGCGAGGTCTACGACCCGTGGCGCCAGGAATTCTCCGACGTGGCGCCGCTGAACCAGGGCCGCGCCGGCCACACGGTGACGAAGCTCTCGGACGGAACCGTGCTCGTGGTCGGCGGGAGCGACTTCAGTCTCGTCGCGCTGACCAGCGCCGAGATCTACGACCCGGTCGCCGACACGTGGACGACGGTCGGCCCGCTCGCGACGCAGCGCGCCGGCCACACCGCGAGCCTCCTGCCCAGCGGTCACGTCCTCGTCGCCGGCGGCTCGACCGACCTGAGCGACGTGGTCGCGGGCGCGACCTCGGCCCTCAAGACGACCGAGATCTACGACCCCGCCACGCAGCTCTTCTCGGCGGGCCCCAACCTCGCGCGCCCCCACACCGTGCACGCCGCGGTGACGCTGGCGAGCGGCGACGTCCTGATCGCGAGCGGCGGCAGCTTCACGACGATCCTCGGCATCAAGTTCCCGGAGATCACCAACAAGGCGCAGGTCTTCTCCGCCGGCGGTGGAACGTTCAGCGGTGAAGTGACCATGAAGGCGGGCCGCGTCTATCCCGGCGCCGCCATGCTGGCCGACGGCCGCGTCCTGCTCGCGGGCGGCATCGGCGGGACGATCACGACGCTCACGAACCTCGCGAGCGCCGAGCTCTACGACCCCGGCACGAACACCTTCGCGTTCACCGCGGGGAACCTCGGCACGGCGCGCTCGGCCACGACGATGCTGCTCCTGCCGCAGAGCCACGAGATCCTCGTTGCCGGCGGCGCGACCGGGACGAGCATCACGACGCCGATTCCGACCGACGCGTGCGAGCGGTTCGATCCGACCACCGGGACCTTCCTGGCCGCGACCAGCCTGGGCGTGGCGCGCGCGGCGGCGGGGGGCGTGCTGCTGGAGAACGAGCTGGTCGCCGTCTTCGGCGGCGTCGGCGCAATTGCGCCGGCGGAGCTCTACCGGGACTGACGCGGGCTTTACAGGACGCGGGCTTTACAGGCAGACGGCGGTGCTTAGGATCCCCGCGTCATGACGACGAGCAACGAACGCCGGCAGCATTGGTGGTGGCCCGCATAACGCAGGCTGCCTCGTTCGTTCGCATCCGATCCCGACCCTGAACTGAAACGATCTCAAGAGAGGCAGCCTCCCGCGTGGACGGCTGCCTCTCTCGCTTTCCGGGCAGTCGTCACGCGCGAGGACCTGGAGTCCTGCGCATGCCGACCCTCGAGAAACCCAGCGCGCCGCCCCGCGTGCGGTTCGCGGCGCCGCCTTCGATCGCGTTCACGCGCCGTGAAGCCGAGCGGCGCGCGGCCGACTGCGTCGGTGCGACGGAGTTGCTTGCGCGGCTGCAGCGCGACGGACGGCGCGGTCTCGCGCTGCTGAAGAGCGGCGGGACGACGCGCGTCGCGGCTGATGCGCTGCTGCGCGTCACGCTGCGCGGCGGGCGGATGCGGTTCGAGCCGCTCGCGGCGCGGACCGTCCCGCTGCTCGAGAATCTCGAACGCCGTGTCGGTGGTGCCTCGAGCGGCGACGCGCTCGAGGTCGAGGTCGCGCCGCCGCTGGGCCGACTTGCCGCGGGCGAAGGCGTGGCCGACGACGAGCTCCTGCGTGCGCCGTCGTGCCTCGATCCGGTGCGCGCGCTGCTGGCGGCGCTCGAGGAGCGGGGCGTGGCGGCGCCGCTGCTCGCCGGAGTCTTCGCGTACGAGATGGTCGACCGGTTCGAGGCGATCGGGCCGCGGCGCGAGGATCCGGGCGACGACGACGACCTCGACCTGGTCTTGATCGGCGCCGCGGTGAATTACGAAGCAGGAGGGCGCGTGCGTGTCGTCACGCGTGGGCTGCCGTGGGAGCGGCGCGCGGACGTCGATGCGCGGCACGACGAGCTGCTCGAACGGCTCGCGCGGCGGGAGCGGAGCGAAGTGGCGGCACGGTCGTCGGTTCCGGTGCTCGCGCGCGGCCGCTCCGACGTCGAGGCGCGGAACTACCTCGCCGCCGTCGGCGCCGTGCACGAGGCGATCGCGGCGGGGGACGTCTTCCAGACGGTGCTCGCGCGCAGCTTCGAGATGGAGTGTCGCGCGGGCGCGGCGGAGCTCGCCGCCGCTTTCGCCGAGCTCGAGCCCGACGCCGATCCCTATTGCCTCGACTTGCGCCAAGGCGCGCTGGTCGGCGCGTCGCCAGAACTCTTCGTCGACGTCGCGGGCGGCGCCGACGATTCCGTGCTCGTGCGGCCGATCGCCGGGACGTGCGGTCGGCCGCTGCGCGCGGACGGGTCGCGCTGCCGCGACGCCGACGCGCGCGCCGCCGCGGCGCTGCAGAGCTCCGCCAAGGAGCGCGCCGAGCACGCGATGCTCGTCGACCTTGCGCGCAACGACGTCGCACGCGTGAGTCGCGCGGGCACGACCGTCGTCGAGCGCCCCTTCGTCGTCGAGGCGCAGCGCCACGTGCTGCACCTCGTGAGCTCCGTGCGCGGGCGACGGCGGCCCGGGCTCGACGCGCTGCACGTGTGGCGCGCCGTCGCCAACATGGGGACGCTCACCGGTGCGCCCAAGGTGCGCGCGATGGAGCTCCTGCGCGCGATCGAGCCGATCGGGCGCGGCAGTTACGGCGGCGCGGTCGGGATGCTCGACGGCGACGGCGCGTTCCGGAGCTGCATCGCGATCCGCGGCGTGCGGCTGCTCGGCGGCCGGGCGCTCGCGCGCGCCGGCGCCGGGATCGTGCGCGCCAGCGTGGCCGAGCTCGAGCTCGCCGAGACGGAGCAGAAGCTCGCCTCGGCGCGCGAGGCGGTCGCGCTCGCGAATGCGCGGGCGGGCGGGCGCGCAGGCGAGCGCGAAGGCGGTGCGCCGTGAACGCCTTCGAAGTCCTGCTGCTCGATCACGAGGACAGCTTCTCGTTCCTGCTCGGCGACCAGTTCGCCGCGCGCGGATGCGAGGTCGCGGTGGTGCGCGCGAGGATGGCGCTCGCGGCGCTCGAGCGGCGGCTGCGCGAGCGGCCGCCCGCGCTCGTCGTGCTCTCGCCCGGGCCGGGGCGGCCGGCCGACGCAGGCGTCACGCTCGAATGGCTGCGCACGCGGCCGCGCGTGCCGGTCTTCGGCGTCTGCCTCGGCCACCAGGCGATCGCGGAGGCGGCCGGCGCGTCGATCGTGCGCGCGCCGTCGCCGCGGCACGGCGAGGCGACGACGATCGAGCTCTTGGGCGCGGCGCCGTTCGGCGGCCTGCCGCGCGTGCAGGTCGTCGGGCGCTACCACAGCCTCGTCGCCACGGAGCTGCCAGCGTCTCTCGAAGTCATCGCGAGGACGCGCGACGAGGGGCCGGAGCTCGTGATGGCGATCCGCCATCGCGAGCTGCCGCAGCTCGGCGTGCAGTTCCATCCGGAGTCGCTCCTCACGCCGTGCGGCGCCGACTGGATCGACGCGGTGATCGAGTGGGCGCGCGCCCGCGCGCCCGTCGCTGCGGAGGCCGCGTCATGAGCGGCGCACTTGTCGCTACTGATTCGGTCGCCGCCGAGCTCGACGAGCTGCTCGAAGGCGGCGTCGAGCCGGCGCGCGCCCGCGCGCTGCTCCTGCGCTGGAACGAACTCTCCTGGAGCGGCGCCCTGCTCGCCGCGGCCGCGCGGGTCGTCCGGCGGCGCGGCGTCGCGATCCGTCCGACCGTCGCGCCGCTCGTCGACACCTGCGGCACCGGAGGGGACGGCGCCGGCACGATCAACCTCTCGACCGCCGCCGCGTTCGTCGTCGCGGCGGCCGGCGGCGCTGTCGCCAAGCACGGCAATCGCGCCGTCTCTTCCACGGTGGGTAGTGCCGACGTCCTCGCCGCGCTCGGCGCGGCCGTCGAGGTCGGGCCCGTTTCCGCGACGCGCCTGCTCGACGCGACCGGCTTCGCGTTCCTCTTCGCGCCGCGCTTCCATCCGGCGCTGCGCCACGTGGGCGCCGTGCGGCGCGAGCTGCGCGTGCGCACGCTCTTCAACGTCCTCGGTCCGCTGGCCAATCCGGCCGGCGCGCAGAGGCAACTGGTCGGCGTCTTCGAGCCGTCGCTCACGCGGCCGGTGTGCGAGGCGCTGCGCGAGCTCGGCGGGGAGCGGGCGCTGGTCGTCCACTGCGCGGGGCTCGACGAGCTCGGGTTGCACGCGGCGACGACGGGCCACCGGCTCGAGGGCGGGGCGGTCGAGCCGTTCCGGTGCGATCCGGCGGAGCTCGGGCTCGAGCGCGCGCCGCTCGACGCGCTGCGCGGCGGGACGGCGCCCGTGAACGCGGAGCTCGTGCGCGCGGCGCTGACACGACAGGGTGGGCGGCCCAGCTCCTCACAGCGCGACGCCGTGCTGCTGAACGCCGCGGCCGCGCTCTGGGTCGCGGGGCTCGCGGCGACGTTGAGCGAAGGGCTCGCGCTCGCGCGCGCGACGGTCGAGCGCGGCGACGCGCTGCGCACCGTCGAGCGTTTCGTCGAATCGTCGCGCCGGCTCGCCGCGAGCGAGGAGCCACGTCCGTGAGCTCGCTCCTGGACGAACTCATGGCCGCGGCGGAGCGGCGCGCGCGGCACATTCCGAGGTTCCTTCATCGTGCGCTCGGCGCGGGCGACGCGGCCGGCGCGAGCGGCACCATCGGCGTGCGCGGCCGCTTCGCGCGCGCGGTGCGCGGCCGGGAGCGGCTTCACGTGATCGGCGAATTCAAACGCGCGAGCCCGAGCGCGGGGAAGCTCACGTCACGCGGACCACTCGACGTCGCGCAGGAGTACGCGGCGGCGGGCGTCGCGGCGCTCTCGGTCGTGACCGAGCCGACGCGCTTCGCGGGCTCGCTCGAAGACCTGCGGCGCGTCGCGGCGCACGTCGCGCTGCCGGTCCTCTGCAAGGACTTCATCGCGTCGGAGCGGCAGATCGAGGCGGCGGCCGAAGCGGGCGCCGCGGCGGTGCTGCTGATCGTGCGCGCGCTCGACGGCGGGCGGCTGAACGAGTTCGCGGCGGCCGCGGCGGAGCTCGGCCTCGACGTGCTGGCCGAGTGTTGCGACGCGAAGGAGGTCGAGCGCGTGCTCGCGCTGGACGACGCGCTGATCGGTGTGAACAACCGCGACCTCGCGACGCTCGAGATCGACGTCGCGCGCGCGCCGCGGCTGCTGAAGCGCGTCCCGCCCGAGCGGATCGCCGTCGCCGAGTCGGGCTACGCGAGCGCCGCCGACCTCGCACCGCTCGACGGCGTCGCCGACGCCGTGCTGGTCGGGACGGCGCTGCTGCGCGGCGGGGACGTCGCGGCGTTCACGCGGAGGCGAGCGTGAGGCCGCTCGTGAAGGTGTGCGGCGTGCGGCGCGTCGAGGATGCGCGGCTCGCGGTCGCGCTCGGGGCCGGGTGGATCGGCTGCGTGCGCGCCAAGGATTCGCCGCGGTGCGCGACGCTGCGCGAGGTGGCGGCGATCCGGCGCGGGGTCGACGGGCGGGCGGGGGTCGTGCTCGTCGGGCGGGTGCGGCGGGGCGAAGGACACGCGAACGGTGACGGGCGCGAGAGGCGCGACGAAGGAGACGTCGTCGCGGCTCTCGTGCGCGAGGCGAAGCGGGTGGGGGCCGCCGCCGTGCAGATCCACGGCGCCTCGCGCGCGGCGCTCGCGCGCGTGCGCGACGCCGGGCTCGTCGCTTGGAAAGTGATTTCCGTGGCGCGCGGTGCGACGCGGCTGCCGCGGTCGCTGCGAACGGCAACGGTGGCCCGTTCACCGGTCCTGCTCGACGTCGGAGTGGGCGGCAGCGGGACGCCGTTCGATTGGCGGCTGCTCGGTCGCGTCGCGCCGCCGCGCCTCTGGATCGCGGGCGGCATCACGCCGGCGAACGTCGGTGAGCTGCTCGAACACGATCCGTTCGGGATCGACGTGAGCAGCGGCGTCGAGCGCGCGCCGGGGGTGAAGGACGCGCGGAGGTTGCGCGAGTTGTTCGCGGCCATCGAGGAGAACGAGACATGAAGGCGATTCGAGCGCCGAGCGCGTGGCAACCGCGTTTCGGCGCGTTCGGCGAATTCGGCGGGCGCTACGTCTCCGAGCTCCTCTGGCCCGCGCTCACGGAGCTCGCCGACGCCGTCGACAAGGTGCTCCCCGACGCGGGGTTCCGCGCGGAGCTCGACGAAGGGCTGCGGACGTGGGCGGGGAGGCCGACGCCGTTGCAGCGCGCGGCGCGGCTCTCGGCGGAGTGCGCGCTCGAAGTCTGGCTCAAGCGCGAGGACCTGCTGCACGGCGGTGCGCACAAGACCAACAACGCGCTCGGCCAGGTGCTGCTCGCGCGGCGGCTCGGCAAGCGGCGGCTGATCGCGGAGACCGGCGCCGGCCAGCACGGCGTCGCGACCGCGATGGCGGCGGCGCGCGCCGGGCTGCCGCTCACCGTCTACATGGGGGCGCGCGACGTCGCGCGGCAGTCGGTGAACGTCGAGCGCATGCGGCTGCTCGGCGCCGAGGTCGTCGCGGTGAGCGAGGGCTCGGCGACGCTGAAGGACGCGATCAACGAGGCGCTGCGCGACTGGGCGACGAACCTCGCGACGACCCACTACGTCCTCGGTTCGGTCTGCGGGCCCGATCCGTTCCCACGGCTCGTGCGCGAGTTCCAGGCGGTGATCGGCCGCGAGGCGCGCGCGCAGTTCGCGGCCGCGGCCGGCGGGCGGCCCGACGCCGTCGTCGCCTGCGTCGGCGGCGGCAGCAACGCGATCGGCCTCTTCGCCGGCTTCATGGACGACGAAGACGTCGCGCGGATCGGCGTCGAGGCGGGCGGCCGCGACGGCGGCGGCGCGGCGAAGTGCGCGCGCGGGCGAGCCGGAGTGTTGCACGGCGCGCGCACGCTCGTGCTGCAGGACGGCGACGGACAGATCGAGCCGAGCGCGTCGATTGCGGCCGGCCTCGATTACCCGGCCATCGGGCCCGAGCACGCCGCACTGCATGCCGCCGGGCGCGCGCGCTACGTCGCCGTGAACGACGACGAGGCGCTCGCCGCGTTCGCGGCGACGGCGCGGCTCGAGGGGATCGTGCCGGCGCTCGAGTCGGCGCACGCGCTGGCGTTCGCGCTGCGGGCGGTGCGCCGCGGCGAGCTGCCGAAGGGCGCGCGCGTCGTCGTCAACGTCTCGGGGCGCGGCGACAAGGACCTGGCGACGTGGATGAAAGTGGAGCGACGACGATGAACCGCGACGTGCTCGTTGCGGCGCTTGCGCGGCAGCGCCGCCACCTGAGCCCTTTCCTCGTGCTAGGCGATCCGACGCCAGAACTCTCCCTCGAGCTCGCGCTCGCCGCCGTCGCGGCCGGCGCGACCGTGCTCGAGCTCGGCCTGCCGTTCAGCGATCCCTGCGCCGACGGGCCGGCGATCCAGGCCGCGACGCGGCGCGCGCGCGCCGCCGGCGTGTCGACGCGCGAGGCGTTCGCGCTCGTGCGAGCGCTCGCCGACGCGGCGCCGGCCGTGCCGCTGAACCTCCTCGCCTACGCAAACCTCGTCCATGCGCGCGGGACGGAGACGTTCTGCGAGGAGGCCGCGGCGGCGGGCGCGACCTCGCTGCTCGTTCCTGACATTCCGTTCGGCGAGGACCTCGAGCTGAACGCCGCCTGCCGCGACCACGGGCTCGCGTTCGTGCGGATGGTCGGGCCCGGGACGGCGCCGGCGCGGATCGCGGCGCTCGCGCGCGACGCCGACCTGCTCTACGTGGCGGCGCTGCAGGGCGTGACCGGCGCGGCCGGCGGCGACGCGGCCCAGCGCGCCGAGCTCCTGCGACGCGCGCGCGCCGCGAGCGACCGTCCGCTGCAGTCCGGCTTCGGGCTTTCGAGCGCGGACGACGTGCGAGCCGCGTTTGCGAGCGGGGCCGCCATTGCGATCGTCGGCAGCCACCTCGCGCGCGCGATCGAGCGCGGCGTCGCGCTGGCCGGGGCCACCGCCCCTGCAGCGATGGATGGTGCCGCGACCGGCGCCGAGCTCGGGGCCGAGGTGCTCCGGGAGTTCCGGGCCGCGCTCGTGCCGCTGCTCGACGGAGTCGAAGTCCCGCCGGTCGCTGCCCGAGTCGTTTCGCCCAATGAGGCGCCGCTCGCGGCGCCGTCCGTTTCGGAGCTCCCGTCATGCTCGTGATCCTCCACGCCGACTGCACCGAGGCGCAGAGCACCGCCGTCGAAGCCGCGATCCGCGCCCTCGGCTTCACGCCCCTGCCCGTCCCCGGCCGCTCGCGCACCGCCATCTGCATCACCGGCAACCGCGGCCCAGTCGACGCGTCGACCTTCGCCACCCTCCCCGGCGTCCTCGAGTGCATCCCCGTGACGAAGCCGTGGAAGCTCGTCGGCCGCGAGGTCGCCCCCGAGTCGACCGTCGTGCGCATCGGCCCCGTCGGACATGCCGTCGAGATCGGCGGCGACCGTCCCGCCGTCCTGATCGCCGGCCCGTGCAGCGTCGAGACCGAGGCGCGCACGCTCGCGATCGCGCGTGCTGTCCAGTCCGCCGGCGCCAGGATGTTCCGCGCCGGCGCCTTCAAGCCGCGCACGAGCCCCTACGAGTTCCAGGGCCTCGGCGACGAAGCCCTGCGCACGCTCGCGCAGGTGCGCCGCGAAACCGGCCTCCCCGTCGTCTCGGAGATCATCGACGCCGCCGCCATCGAGTCGATGGTCGAGTGCGTCGACGTCCTGCAGGTCGGCGCTCGCAACATGCAGAACTTCGTCCTGCTCAAAGCCCTCGCGCAGCAGCCCCGTCCCGTCCTGCTCAAGCGCGGCCCCGCCGCGACCCTGACCGAGTGGCTCATGGCCGCCGAATACCTCCTCGCCGGCGGCAAGCGCGACGTCCTCTTGTGCGAGCGAGGCATCCGCAGCTTCTCCGACCATTCGCGCAACACCCTCGACCTCAACGTCGTCCCCCTCGTGAAACGCCTCTCCCACCTGCCGATCCTCGTCGACCCCTCGCACGGCGTCGGCGTCCGCGACCGCGTGCGCCCCATGTCTCGCGCCGCCCTCGCCAGCGGCGCCCACGGCCTCCTGATCGAGGCGCACCTCGACCCCCGCACCAGCTACACCGACGCCGCGCAGACCATCGACATCGCGACGCTCGCCGGCATCGCGCGGGACGCCGAGGTGATCGCGCAGCTCGAAGCGACCGACCTCGTCGAGGCCCGACAACCCTCTCCCGCGCAAGGAACCCGATCCCTTCCTTGACCCCTTCCACCGCCGCCACTAAGACCACCCGTCCCTGCGCGATCCGCGGAGCCGCTCGCGGCCCCTCGCTTCGCGCGTCCGAGTTGAGTTCACAGGTCGGGCCGTGGCGCAGCTTGGCTAGCGCGCTTGCTTGGGGTGCAAGAGGTCGGGAGTTCAAATCTCCTCGGCCCGACCATTCATGTCTCCAACGTCTTCGGCGGAGGCGGAGGACGACGTCGATTCCAGCAAGCTTCCAGATTCCCCGACTGCGAAGAAGAGGCGGAAGTCAAAAACAAGCGCCGTTCGTGAGGGCTAGACCGCGCTCTAACAGTGGTTTTTCAAGGCGATAATCCCCTTCGCGATTACCTCGGGTTTCGTCGCCGGTGAAGTTGGGAGATCTCGTTGAGCGTTGAGGCGAACGTCATGGTCTTCGCGGGCGCTCCACTCGGCGGAACGTCCTGCGGCCGTGCAATCGTGACCCGGCCTTCGTCGTCGTAGAGTGCGAGGTACGAGAGTTCGATGCCTTCGGGACGATTGTTGACGTCTCGACCGGTGCGAGCGTGTAACACCTCCGCCGCGTGGCGAGCACTCGAAGGCCCATCGCCAGCGCCGTCCGTCGCCGACTCCAGTGGCATGAAGAGATAGGCGGCGATTACGGCGTACGGCTGGCGGCCGTGACAGTCCTGGGCCTCCGCGCGGAGTTCGCCGTCGATGCGTTTTACGTTCTTCGTATACCGCTTCGACTTCTCGTCCGAGAAGTTCAAGGTCTTCACCGAGACCGCGAGTTCGAGACCGCTTCGAGTCGTCGAATAGTTGACGTCGATCTTTTTCAGCCCGAGCGCACCTCTCGACAGCGACTCGTGGCCCTTTCCGTCGCAATCCGGGACGATCTCGGGCAACGTCTTCCGCATCTCGTTGGCGATCTTCTGAGCGATCGACGCCGAGAAACGCTGCGCGAAGTTCTTTTTCGCCGCTCGACCGGTTACCTCGATGAACTCGAAGTCAGCAGGAGCAAGAATCTTCTCGAGTTCGTACTTCAACGCGCGTGCGCGTGTGAGGATGTGCGTTCGATTCCCTGCGCTCCCCAACTCGGTGGCGAAGTCTTCCAGGTCCCTCGAAGTCGGAGGGCAACGACCGCGTTCGTTGTCAGCATTCGTCCGGCGAGACATGGATCCGCGGATTGTATCGCGCCCAAGTACCGACGACGGAGTCGGATCTGCTCGTTTTCCTGGGACGTCGATCAGTATCCCTGCAAAGACCCTGGGCTGAGAAACAATCACCCCCGTGACGAGATTCGTCGACCGACGATTCGGTGGATCCTCGACGCGGCTTTCCCAGGGTCTTCGTGCTCCCAGACGCGCATGACGGTCCACCCGGCAGATCTGAGGATGTGGTCCGTCGATCGGTCGCGCCGCTGATTAGCGATGAGTTTTCGTCGCCACCAGGCTGCATTCGCCCGCGGCCAGCTCGCGTGTCGGGGACAGACGTGCCAGAAGCATCCATCGACGAAGACGACTACACGAGTCGAGACGAAGACGATGTCCGCGCGGCGTCGAGCCGTGGCCACCGAGCGCTGCAGTCGAAACCTCAGACCCAGCTTATGGAGTGCAGAGCGCAAGCGCATTTCCACGGCAGTATCGCGCTGCCGCTGCGCGCTCATCCGCGCCGCGACTGTGCTGGTCGACGCGGGTGGAGCCCGAGGCGCGATGCTCGCGCCGCGGTGCCTCTCTCCACGCAGAGGCGGTCGGGGCTTCCTGAGCGACCGGATCAAGTGTGATGGAATACTGTTACACACCACAAGACTTCGAATCCAAACTTCGTCGAACGACGTTGCAATTGCCACCAGTTGACGAGCCGAGCTGGAGCTCTCGCAGGTTCAGTCATGACGCGGCGGCGCGCCTCCCGAGGTCATCGGGTTCACGCATCGCCGCCTCGTGTTTACGGAGGTCGTCGAGGAACCCAGCTTCGAAACGGAGACTCGATCGCTGCGAGCGCTCGAGGAAGCCGCGAGTCGCCTTGAACGAAAGCGGCCGCGGTGCGAACTTGAGCCATTTCATGAGGGGCGGACGTTCGACGCGCGCCGCCCAGCGAGTGACCGCGACGGCCTCCATCGCGCCTTTGCCCATCGACCAGCCCGCGATCGGAAGCGTTCGATCAGTCGCGAGCGGCGGATCAAGTTGGTGGACGTAGGTCCCAGGTGTCGCCAGGCGGCGACCGAGCCACTCCGAGGCCATCGCCGAGACGGCGTTTCCGACGAGCTTCCATCGATGCCCGGCGCGAGCAACCGATTCGGCCGGTTTGGTCCAGTCGACGTCGAATCCTTGCATCCGCTCGGCATCGCGGATGTCCGGCGTGAATGCGCCCTTACCATGCACCCAAATCGCGGGAGGCGACGGGATGCCGATTGTCGACCCACCTTTGAGCGTCGGCACCGCTTCGGGCGCCCACCCGATGCCCCGTATTCCTTCGGTCCAATAGAACCCGCTTGCCGGCGGTGTTCCTCGCGGCGTCGGTGGCGGAGCGGCGAAGTTGTCGGCGAAGAGCACTTGACGGGGATCGAGTTCGCGCGACGCGACGATGAATACGCGTTCGCGGCGCTGGGGTCGTCCGAAGCCCAGGGCATCGACGACTCGGTAAGCCCATCGATACCTGAGCCGCTCCAGCGATCGAAGGATGAGGAGCAACCCTTCACCTCGATTCAAGTGCAGCATGAACGGGACGTTTTCGATGACCAAGTTCGGGACGCGAGTGTTCGCCAGGATCCGGAAGACGTGACGCACGAGCGAGGATTGGGCACCGTCGATGCCTTCCTTCTCGCCAGCCAGCGACAGGTTGATGCACGGGAAACCGGCGACGACCAGGTCGATCGCTCGCGGCAGCTGCTCGATCTTCGCGACGTCATCGATGAAGCGCCGAACCTTCGCGAAGCGGTGCTTCAAGACGGTGTTCGCGGCGGGGTCGATCTCGCAGAGGAGCTCGGTTTCGTGCCCGGCTCTCGCGAGACCGAGCTCGAATCCGCCGATGCCTGCAAAGAGTCCTGCCGTGCGCATGACGTTCCCCAACGCCGAGGACCGATGTTCGTCGATATCGCGGACAGGATCAACTTCGGCGTCGCATTGACCTGCCTCTCGTCACCCGGAATCGCAAGACGAAAGTCGGACTCGCTGGGAACAGACGTCCGAGCGGGAACACCCCCGACGAGGCCGATTCGCGGAGAATCAATCGGTCCAGGTCACCAGCTGGACGTCGATCCACGGAGGCTCGGGACCGACGGCGGAAGATCGGTCCATGCCGAGTTGGGGAGATGAACCAGACCGACAGAGCGGGGATGATCGGTGGCTCACTTGGGGAAAAATGCCTCCATGACCTGTGCAGGCGGAAGCAAGTGGAACGGCCTCTTCGAGGAGGACGAGGCGTCGAGGGACGCGCGAGCGGTAGTCACACCGTCGGGACGTCCTGCGACGTCATCAAGGACGCGCCAACCGTCCGCAAGCCCCGATTGGCGTGCGCGTCGACATAGACGCAAGTGGGACGCTCGCCGTCGCGCATCGGGAGCAGCCTTCGCAGGATCTCTCAGCGGCGTTAGAGCGGGAACACGTTGTCCCGCTGGCCGCCCGCGATCGACTCGAACTTGTCGAGGGACACGTGCACGAGTCCCTCCCTGTCATTCGCGACCGTCGCACCCCGGCGCTTCGCCTCGATCGCGGAGCTGACGCGGTTCAGGTCATCCTTCAGCTCGCCGATCGCGGCCTTCACTTCGGTGACGGGGTCGTCGCCGAACGATCTGGCAGGACTGGCTCCAAGTCTTCCGCTCAAGATCACGTGCAGGGGCGTCACGTCGAGAGCCGGACGAAACACCTTCGCAGGGGAGTCGACTTCTCAGGCGCGAGCGCTTCCTGATTGCGCCTTGGGGCTCGGCCCGCTTACGCTGCATGAATGTCTGAGACCCCCCATTCTCACGAAGACCAGTCACCCCTTGTCGGCGGGACTGCAAGCATCGTCGGGAGTCGTACTCCAATGCTCCGTATCGACGGAATGTGCCTCCAGGGAACACTCAAGGCACTCGAGGCTGGCATAGGCGCGAAGCCGATGCCTGTCTCTGCACTTGCAAAGGTGAGAAGTGATGGGTTGGCCTTGCTCGAACGCATCGTCGAAGCGTACTCGAGAGAGATTGCACCTGGTGAGGTTGGAAAGGATGGTTCAGCGCGCGCCGGCGACGCTGTGCCGACGAGGCCGTGTACCGGGCTGCTATACGGCAGGATCCAGAGCGGAAAGACGGTCGCAATGATCAGCCTCGTCGCGGCCGCGATCGACAACGGGTTCAGGGCTGTAGTTGTGTTGACTTCCGACAATGTGAAACTGGTGCGCCAGACAACTGATCGGTTTTGCGCGCTGGAAGGACCAATCACAGTCGATGCCCTGAATCCAACACTATGGGCTGACGACGACAAACACATCGCAAAGAACCTGACCCGCTCCGGTGTGGTGTTCGTCTGCTCGAAGAACAAGGCTCGCCTCGACGCCCTGATCGCGTTCCTGAAGCGAATCGGAGCCCCAGCCGTACCGGCGCTGATTCTCGATGACGAAGCTGACCAGGCGACCCTTGACGCAAATACGGCTGCCCGGAGTCGACAGCGTCAAAGGGGGGATGTCGAGTCGGATGCTACGGTCATTCACGCTCGTGTTGTCGAAGAGCTCCGCGCGACACTGCGACACAGTGTTTTCATCCAAGTGACAGCGACGCCATATGCGCTGTTACTTCAGTCAGTCGGCAGTGAATTGCGCCCGAGTTTCACGCAACTCCTCGAACCAGGTGCAGGGTACTCCGGTGGAGAGTGCTTCTTCGAAGCAAACCATGTCGACGGGCCCACGGCGCCCCTTGTCTATGTCGACCCGAACGAATCCGCGACCCTCTCTGCTGCGGCCGGTGACGCCCCGGAGGGATTGGAGCGGGCGATTGCATTCTTCTTGGTCGCTGCGGGGGCTCACGCCATCCTCGATCCAGTCAGCGCGAAGCAGGGGCAGAATTTCCTATGCCACACCAGTCGTCTGCGGATCGACCATCGCCATCTCGAGTCACTAATCCGAAAACATGTTGATCGCATCGGCGATGATATCGATCGCCGATCTGGCACGGGATTAGTCAGACTCCAATCGGCTCACGACGAGTTGGGTCAAACAATTGATCCTGTTCCACCCATGCAATCGATTCTTGAGGAAATCGCACGCCGCCTCGTCGGCAGACGAATCGTTGTGATCAACGCGGAAACCGACGCCGAGTTGGGGCGTGGCCTGAACCTCATCATTGGGGGCAATATTCTGGGCAGAGGGGTGACAATTGACAATCTGCTCGTCACGTATTACCTGCGAGAGCCAAAAGTCGGTCAAATGGACACCATGCTCCAGCACGCCCGAATGTACGGGTATCGTCAAGATCTCATGCGACTCACTCGTGTATTCCTGCCGCCTCAACTTGCTGTGCGCTTTCACGAAATCCATTGCATGGAGCGACGACTTCGGCGCCAGCTTTCGAACGCGGACATGAATCGGCAAGTCGTGGTCGAACGGACATCAACACTATTCCCAACGCGGAAAGGTGTCTTGGATCCAGAATTTGTCGACGCCTTTGCCGCGGAAGACCAGGTCTTTCCCCACTGGCCCCAAGTATCAATGGATCCAGAAGATCATCGTCTTGTCACAGCCGAGATCCAGCGTCTGGTGGGGGGCGCGTTCAGTAACGACGCCCAGCGTCAACAAATCGATTTCGAAATACTGCTGAAACTGGTCGATCTGGTTCCGTTCGATGAAACCCAGGCATCGCAGAGCTGGATCCCAGGCCTGGTGAAACGAGTGCTAGTACAGCAGCGACAGCGCTGCAACGATCGCGCATACATCTATACGCGACGAATGTCGCGAAGCTCGAGACAGCTTACGACTGGCGCCCTGAACGGCGCCGAGTTGGCTGAGTTGAGGAGCCTTGACGGCCCGGTATTCTGTGCGTTTCGCGACGATGGGTCACGGATCGAGAATGCAACGAAATTCTGGTACCCAACCGTCGTATTCGACCGCGGAATGCCAAGTGTGGTGGTGAATGTCACGGGTGACGACACCTAAGTCGCAACGAGCGGACGAGCTTGTTCGCCTCTGGGCGTCCACTCAGGGGGCGGGTCTGTCCGGCACCGACTACATACTCATTACGTCGTCAGCTGGAGTCCACGTGGCTCTGACGCGATCGGGATTCGCATCGCTTGTCCTTGAGGTCGACGAGATTCCGGCTTCCGCCGTCGGCCGTCATTCTGCTGGATGCGAATTGATTCCGTACCCGTCACTGAAGTTCGTACTCGGCGGTCGCTCATGGGATGGAGCCGCTGCTGCGCTCGTGTGCACGGATCAAGAACTGCACAGTGTATTCTCGGTGCTTGCGGCAGATATTGAGCATCGCATCGGCGCCGGTCCGAAGGATTGGCGCAGCATTGTCGCGGCAGTCGAAGAGTGGCAGTCATTACTTACGTCTCGCGGGCGCCCGAGTGTCGAAATGCAAGTCGGACTCTGGGGCGAGTTATGGATGATCGCAGCCTGCGATACGCCTGATCGCTTGCTCTCTGGATGGCGAGGCCCTGATCGAGAGGTCGCCGATTTCTTTCTCGATGGGAAATCGGTTGAAGTCAAGACTTCGCGCCATCGAAGACAACATCATGTTGCGCTTGATCAAGTCGACTCACCGAGGGGGCAGAATGAGTCGTGGCTCCTATCTTTCTGGGTTGGAGTCGAACCGATTCGTGGGCGGTCTGTCCCAATGTTGGTCGACGACCTGCTATCACGCGTCGCGGAACCTATTGAACTCCTTCGGCGGCTAGAGAGGGCAGGTTACGGCCATGCCGACAGCGTTTTGTATGAGGCGAGGATGGTTCTTCTCGCCGAGCCCGAATGGTATGCCGTGAGCGACGTTCCACGAATTCGCAGCGCGGATGAGGGTGTATCGCGGGTGCGATACGTGGCGACCCTGAGCGAAGCGCGGGCAGTTTCGGATGGTGCGCCTGAGCTTTGGCGGCACTTCACAGGCAGTGACTACCGGAGCATGACAGATGAGACTCGCCGAGCTGCTACTTGAAAAATCTCCCGACGAGCTCGGACGACTCGCGCTCGAGTATGCGCCGGGAGAAGCTGTTCTGCCGAGGCACCAGCAGATCGAGATTATCGAAGGAGTTCTGCGGAGTTTCAGGTTCATCCAAGACTACCTTTTCAATCGTCAGCCGCCGACCTTCGCCATCATGACTCTGCTCCTCGAGGCGCCAGATAATGCGTTGCTGACGGCGGGATTCCAAGACGTCGTGCTCGCTGAGACGAAGCGCATTTCAGACGGCATTGATTCTGTCGAGATCTTGAAGCGCGATGAACAACTCCGCGTCTATCGCCGCGCCCTCTATCAGACGAGAAGCAACGACCCGCGGATTGACACGTCGGAGTTGGCCATTCTAGGGGTCCTACGGCAGGAACTCGAGATTGCTCCGGTGGAGCATTTCCTCATCGAGCATCACGCGGACCTTCGCGAATTCTGGCAACACGATAATGCGGTTGTTCGGGAATTGGAAGCACTCAGGACAGCAGGCCTAGTGTTCAATCGCGAGGACAGAACGCAACTCCCGGAGGACATTGCGCCGACGATTCGTCACGCGCTCGGCATCGATATGTCACGCGCGGCTTCTCGACGCTTGTTCAACCTGCTTTCGAGCGACGACCTCCACGGGGCGCTCGCTGAGCTCGGTGCGCCGACGAGTGGCAGCAAGGACTCTCGGATCGAGCGATTGGTTGCTCACATGGCTCTGCCGCGCGCAGTACTGCGCCGAGTCTCGCTCGATACCCTTCGGGCATGCTGCAAAAGCAGTGGTGCCACGATCTCCGGATCCAAGCCCGAGCTCGTTGAGCGAATCGTTTCTCAGTTCGCATCAGGTCGAGATCTCGAGCGTGAGACAGAACCGACGGTGTTGCCGCCGGTGGAAGAGCCGAGGCGGCTTAATGAAGTCGGATTCTCCGCTTTGTTCCGTAAGCTGCGTGGGCACGAGCTATCTGCGATTCTCGGAGAGTTCGACTTGCGGCGGTGGGGGACGAAAGAACAACAGGTTCGAACGGTTTGGGAAGCGCATCGTTCAGAATCGACGCTTCTTTCGTGCCTGTCGAACGCGGAACTCGATAATGTCTTGGAACGATTGAATCTCAGATCTGGCGGTTCGAAGGCAGATCGGATTGGGCGGCTCGTGGAGCACTATTCACGTGCGCCCGAGGCTACGTGCTGAGAGTTCAGCGGTTAACGCTGTATCGCTGAAAGTAGCTGATTAGTGGATGCAGGTCCCGACTGTTCTCTCAGCAGCTGAGCAGCGGTTCGAGCGCGATGCGATGACGAGCAGCGCAGGCGGCTTCCCGAAGCAGATCGATGAGGGCGCGCACGCCGAAATGCTCTTTGGAGCGATCGACGCTGGTGATCACCGCGTGGGCATTCGCCCCGTCGTCGGATCGGCTGCCCCCGCTGATCTTCCTCACGACCACGGCCGGCCTGATCGCTCGTTCCGCCCGGTTGTTGGTCGGCTCGACCCCCGGGCGGTGAAGAAATGTCAGCAGACGCTCCTTGTCGCGAGCGATTCGTCTCTTGAGGTGAGTGACCTCGGGGTTCTTGCTTTCCCCCTTGGTCAGGTCGCTCAGTCGTTTCGCAATCCCACCTATCTCGCTGGTGTAGACCTTCTTGGTCAGTGCCTCGCGTGCTTCGCTGACGATCTCGGCGTATCGATAGATCGCTTGCAGCTTGGCATGGAATCGCCTGGCCGCGGGATCGCCGTAGGCCGCCGCGTCTCTTGCCTCGCGCAGCGGATGGGCGAAGCACAGTTGATGGGTGCCTGCGATCTTCGAGTACGCGGAGTAGGAATCCCTCACGATCGTCCGGTCGTGCTTCGATCCCAAGAGCGCATTGGCGGCGGCCGCGTTGCGCGCCGAAGCGATGGCAAACGCCGTGACGCGATCTGTCACCGCCGCCCACAGCCAGCGCAGCTTCCCGCTCACTGGCCAGCTCGTCTCGTCGGGATGCACCAGCGAAGCCGACCGCACTTCGGACAGGATCTCGTCGTGACAGGGTTTCAGCCATTGCGCGACTCGGCGGACGCACATCGTCAGCGCACTCGGCGTTACCGTGATTCCAAACTGAGAGAGAAGCTCGGCGATCTTGCCGAAGGTCATGCCTGCCTTGGTCTTCAGGCCCGCCGTCAGCGCAAGGAGATTCATGCCGAGATGTCCACTCGGCGGCTCGTCCGGAGCGCGCGGAGCTCGGACCACCTTCCTGCACTGTCGACACCAGGCCCGCTCGTGCCGGAAATTGCGCGTCACCGGCTGGATCGGCGGCAGATCGACGACGAAATGATCTTGTCGGTCGCGCCACCGAGTCAAAGCGCCACCACAGTCCGGGCAGTGGCGAAGCGAAAGCTCCACGACCTCGACTGGAAGCCCGCTCGGCACCGACCACGACGCACCCTCGTGCCCCGGCGCTCGTCCGGGTTTCTTTTGCTCGGGCGGCGGCGTCTTCGACACAAAGGTCGCAGCGCTCGGCCCTTGCGGCCCCGAGCCGCGACCCTCGAGAAGCGCGATCCTCGCCTCGAGCCGCGCGATCACCTCGCGCAACTGACGATTCTCGGCCTCGAGAAGCTGGCAACGTCGGCGAAGAGAGATTCGCCGTTTCCTCGCGCGGACGTCCGCGAGTCCTCGCCCTACCTCTACTCATCGGCGAATCCGTCCGCGACTGAAGGGACTACGCTGAGACCACTAACCAGTTACCGCTGAAATGATCCACCGAGTCTGAGCGTCCGCGTGTGCGTGACCTGTCCCCCGGATTCGGTCCGCGCCGGTACAAAGGCTTGCGATCGATCTGAAAACCAGCGCGCGGAAGTCCGATCGAGAGGCCGGCTTAGGTCAGCGGTGTTCCGGACCCGTTGGGGTCCAAGAGGTCGGGAGTTCAAATCTCCTCGGCCCGACCCATCGCAATCTCAACTTCATCTCGCGACCCAACGTCGCTCCCCCGACCCTCTACGCCCCGTCGCGCGGGCCCCCGCCCCCCGCCCCCCGTCTCGACCCGCGGATCTCCGCGACGAGCCCACCGCCTTCGCGCGGCCGCAACTCGAACTGCATCCCGTGCTTCGCGACGATCCTTCGCACGATTCGCAGGCCCAGTCCCTGGCGTTCCGCGCCACGCGGTCGCGCCGAATCGGACGGGGCATCGCGCGCGGTGAGCTGCGTCCGTTCTGCTTCGGTGAGACCGGGACCGTCGTCGCTCACGCGCAGGGCGAACGTGCCCGGGGGAATCTTGGGCGCTTCGAGCGTCACTGCGACATGGCCGCCGGGGCGATGGTGGCGGACGGCGTTGTGGACGAGGTTGCTCGCGGCCTGTTCGAGCAGCGTCTCGTCGCCGTCGACGAGGACGGCCTCCTCGGGAACGGCGAACTCCAGGGCGACGCTGGCGGACGACGCGACGGGACGATGCCGGGCGACGACGCGCACCACGAGGGCGTTCAAGTCGACCGGCGCACGCGCGGGCTCGGGCTCGCCGGCTTCGAGGCGGGCCGCGACGCCGAGATTGCGGACGAGCGACGCCATGTAGTCGGCCTCCCGCGCGGCTTCGCGGATCGACGCCGCGTCCACGGCGCCGCCGGCCTCGAGGCGTCGGCGCATGTCCGCGAGCTGACCGAGCAGCACGGTGAGCGGCGTGGTCAGGTCGTGGTCGGTGTTCGCGACGAACTCCCGCAGCGTCCGCTCGCGCCGCTCCAAGGCGTCGACGTGCGAGCGGACCTCGGCGGCGGCGGCATTGAAGGCGCGCGCCAGGTCGGCAATCTCGTCCGAGCCGCGCTCCTCGACGGGCGTGCGCCAGGCGTTTTCGCTCGAGCGGCGGACGGCGGCGGCGAGCGCGCGGATGCGCGCGACCGCCGGCCCCGCGGCGAGGAGGAGCGCCGCCACGAGTCCGATCCCGACGAGGGCCGACCCGACGATGAGGTCGTGCGCGGCGCGGACGTCGCGACGTGCTTCCTGCCGCGCGAGGACCACGGCGCACGGTCCCGCGCGCCAGGGCATCCGGAGCGCGAGCTCGAGGATTCGCCCGCGGCCGTCACCGACGAACTCGTCCGCGCTGTCGGCTCCGGCCTCGAGCGTCGCGCGAAGACCGGCCGGAAACGCGGGTGCCTTCGGATGGAGCGACTCGAAGTTCGGCGAGTACGCGTAGATCTCGGCGCGCTCCGCCGCCGGCAGGAGCAGGCGCGGTGCGAGGTGCCCGAGCTCGGGCTGCGGCGCGCCGCCGCGCTCCGCGTCGCGGGCCGCCGCAGCCGCGCGCTCCGGCGGGATCGGGCGCGGCAGGACGAACGATCCGGGGTCCTTCTCGCACTCCTCGCGCCCGCCGTTCTCCATCCGGAACAGGACGACCTCGCGCAGCGCGTTGATCGTGAAGTGATCCCACACCGCGTTCATGAGGACGACGGCGCCCGCGACGAGCGGCGCCGTCGTCGCGAGGACGATCCACGCGAGCCGTCCGCGCAGCTTCACCGCACGCGCTCCGTTTCGAGGCGGTAGCCGACGCCCCAGACGGTCGTGATCCGGCTTCCCATCGCGCCGAGCTTGCGCCGGACGCGGGAGACGTGGTTGTCGAGGACGCGCTCCGTCGCCTCGCGGTCGGGATCGAGGACGTGCTCCAGCAGCCACGCGCGCGACACCGCCTGCCCCGGCCGTCGCGCGAGCGCGGCGAGGAGGTCGAACTCGACGCGCGTGAGATCGACCGGCCGGCCCTCCACCTCGACGTGGCGCGCCGCGAGGTCCAGGACGACGCTCCCGAAGCGCAGCGCGCCTCCGCGCCGCAGATCGGGCCGTCGCAGGCGCGCCTCCAGCCGGGCGATCAGCTCCTCGGGCCAGAACGGCTTCGTCATGAAGTCGTCCGCCCCGAGGCCCAGCGCGCGGACCCGGTCGGGCAGCGTCTTCAGCGCGGACAGGACGAGGACCGGAGTGTCCGACCCGGCGCGAATCCGCTTCAGGACGTCGAGTCCGTGCGTCCCGGGAAGCATCAGGTCGAGGATGACGAGCGCATAGGGACGGAGGTCGTTCTCGAGCGCCGCGTCGCCGTCGCGCAGCCACGCGGGTTCGAATCCGGCCGCGCGGAGCTGGCCGACGACCTGACGGCCGAGCGGCTCGTCGTCTTCGATGAGGAGGATCTGCGCGGCCACGACTCCTCCTGAATCTCCGCGGAATCCCTGGAGCAATGCTGGAGACGGGATTCTCGGTCGGACTCCGGGTTTCCTCCAGGACGCCCGTCGATGGTGCTCGCATCCGGCGGCAACTCCGCCGCCGCGAGGAGAAAACCATGACTGGACGATGCCTCTTCTTCACCCTTCTCACCGTCGGTTGCGCGGCCGCGGTCCCCGCGGCGCACGGCGACTTCGGCGGCGGCCACTCCGCGCTGCACGCGTCGTGGCACGGCGCGCACGGCGAGGGCATGCCGACGGCCGACGCGATCCGGGCTCACGTCGACGCGGCCCTCGACGAGCTCGGACTCGAGCCGCCGACGCGTGCGGCGGCGAAGGCGATCCTCGAGCCGCACCTCGAGCGGGCCATCGCGCTCCACGAAAAGGCCTCCTCGGGCGAGCTCGAGCCCGACGCCGCGTTCGCGGAGCACGAGCAGATCCTGGCCGCGGCGAAGTCGGACCTCGCCCGCGTGCTCACGACGGAGCAGATCGAGCGGTTCGTCGAGCGGCTCCATCCGCAGCAGGCGTTCGCGCGACGGGAGTAGCGGCGAAGTCCGCGGGAGGGACCCGGCGCGACGGGTCCCTCCCCTTGCCGTCGTGCCTCGCGTCCTGGATCGTGCTCGACATCCCGTGCTGCCCGACACGCCCGAGATGCTAGCCGTCAATCGAGTCGCGCCGCGAATTCACGCGCGGCGCAAAGATGCGACGGCACACCGACCACATTGATCGGTCTAGGTGGACCGCGTGGGCTCCGGACTCACTACTGGACCAAATACCTCGATCTAGACCCGAAGTTCTTAGTGGATACCGAGGTCAAGTTCCAAGCCTTCAGTGAAGGAAACTCCCTTCGGCGCTCCAGGGTCCACTTCCACAGCTTGAAGGAAAACGCTGGTCCCGCAGTACGCCGGATCTGTAGGAAGAGCACCAGTGAACGAGTCGGATCCGAACGAAAACGAGATTGGCAGCAAGACAAGCGGAACAACAAGGAGGTCTGCGCCAAAGCGCGTATGAAAGGAGCCTTGCTGGACTCCAACAACCAGAAGCCCAATCGTGGGCATTCCGAACGAATTGCCTACATCTACGGTTATCGTCGTCCCAAGAAGTGGATTCTGCTTCGATGTGATCGCTGGTATTCCGAGCGTACCATCGAGGCCAGCTCCATAGTTTGACCAGGAGGCGACCGCGCTGCACTTCTCATGCACAAAGACGTCACACCATCCATTCGTGTCTGCATGGACGAGATTGGTTGCAAGGCTGTCAAAGGCAAACACGTGCTCGTCCTCAGAAATGGCCCCTGACTCGCCAGAGGCACCGTCTCCCTCGCCACCAGAGGAGTCAACGCTGATCCGAACTGTCGTTCCATTCGCGATATCACGGATGAAGACATCGGACCGAGCGTTCGCATCACCGCTCACGAGATCCGAGGCATGACTTGAGAACATGACGAGGCCACCTCGAGGCGACATTTCTGGAAACTCGCTTCGTCCGCTCGCCTGAGCACCAGCGCTATCGACGCTGCACCGAGATGTGGTATTGGAAACTCGGTCTCTCACGAAGACATCGACAACCGCATTCGTATCTCCGGTGACGAGATTCGTCGCGGCGCTTTGGAAGGCAACGCGGAGTCCATCGCCAGAAATCGAAGGCGAGTCGCTTACGTCGTCGCCACCCTTCCCCGTTGGGTTCACACTAACGCGATCAGTAGTCGCCAGCAGTCGGTCACGAACAAAGATATCTCTCTTGTTGTTGTTGTCCCCACTTACGAGGTTTGTCGCGGTGCTCGCGAATGCCACGAAACGACCGTCAGCGGAAATGGACGGCCTTGAACTCTCTGCGTCGGCCTCAGTGCCAGCGGAATCGATACTGACTCGATCTGTCACTCCACTCACTCGGTCGTGAACAAAAATGTCGACGACACCATTGGTGTCGCCGGAAACAAGATTTGTAGCGCTGCTTTCGAACGCGACGACATTGCCGTCCGCGGAAATGACAGCGCCAAAGCTCATCTGATCTGCCTCTAATCCGGATGAATCAACAGACACTCGCACTGTGCTGCCGCTCACAGTGTCTCTCACGAAAACGTCGTGCACGCCATTGAGGTCGTTCGCGACGAGATTATCACCGGCGCTTGTGAACACGATGATGGTGCCGTCCGAAGACATCCCTTGGGCTCTGCTTATCTCACTAATACTGTCCGCCTCGACTCCTGCCGGCCCGACACTGACACGCGTCACCGCGCCAGTTGACCTGCCCCCCAAGAACCGGTCCACCCGATATGAGAGTCTTTCGGCCCCGAACGGGGCAAGGAGAGACTCGTGTCGAAGAGGAAGAAGCACACGCCGGAGCAGGTGATCGAGAAGCTGCGT
>Ga0137432_1000138_pt1 | contig 51975 bp, 47 predicted proteins | sample EasRivERMZT820_2_FD_102337 | JGI IMG/M metagenome (GOLD analysis project Ga0137432, IMG submission 102337) | Soil microbial communities from meander-bound floodplain in the East River, Colorado, USA - East River MetaG ERMZT820_2 | ecosystem: Environmental > Terrestrial > Soil > Floodplain ... | reverse complement strand
GGGGTCGAGCTTGAAGAACGGCCGGCTCTCCACCCCGGGGACGACTGCGGCACTCGCCGCGTCGGACTGATAGGCCTGCACGTAGCCGCGGTACGCGGAATCGCGCTCGATGATCGTCGTGAAGATCGTATCGTGTAGAACGATCTGCCCGTTGGGGCAAAAGTCCGGACAATCCCCCGGGGCGATGATCTGTTCCGTGCATCCCGTCCACGCCCCGATACCCGCAGCTGCCACGAGCAGCCCACCCACCACACGTCGCATCACCGGTCCAGCGTCTCCTTCGTAAAAGCGTCAGGCAGCAGCGTTGCGAGCGTCCAGCGCCGCTCGGTGGACGGACCCACGGCCACGACTTCGAGGTTCAGCCCGAACTCCGCCAGCAGCTGCCGGCACGCGCCGCACGGCGCCGCGGGGGGATCGACCTCCGTGGTCACCACGACGCGCGTGAGCTTGCGCGCGCCGCCCACCACGGCCGCGCCGAGCGCCATGCGCTCGGCGCAGATAGTCAAGCCGTAGGACGCGCTTTCCACGTTACAGCCGACGTACACGCTGCCGTCGGCGGCCTCGATGGCGGCACCCACGTGGAAGTTGCTGTACGGCGCCCACGCATGATGCATCGCCGCGCGCGCGCGCTGCACGAGATCGGTCACGCGAACACCCCGCGCAGGAACGACGTTCCCGCGCCCAGTGCGGGCAATCCGAAATACTCGGCCACGGTCTGCCCCATGTCGGCAAAGGTCCGGCGCACGCCGAGCGCCACGGGTTGGACTTTGGGACCCAGCACCAGGATCGGCACCACCTCACGCGAATGATCCGTCGACGGCGTCGTCGGGTCGTTTCCGTGATCGGCGGTCAGAATCACCAGATCGTCCGGGCGTAACCGCGACACGAGCCGCGGGATCCAGGCATCCAGCTCCTGGAGGCCGCGGTAAAACCCCGGCACGTCGTTGCGATGTCCCCACGTCTGGTCGAACTCGATCACGTTCACGAATACGAATCCCGTTTCCAGTGTGTCCAGCGCGCGCTCGATCGACCGGAACGCGTCCGCGTTGGTCGGCGTGTGCTCGCTCGAGATGTTCCGGCCGTCGAACAAGTCGTCGACCTTCCCGATCCCGATACGCTCCACGCCGGCGTCCGCCATCAGATCCAGCAACGTCGTCCCGATCGGCGCGATCGAAAAATCCTTGCGATGCGCGGTCCGGCGGTAGTCCCCGGGCGTGCCTTCGAACGGGCGCGCGATTACCCGGCTCACCGCATGCTCACCCCGCAACATCCCGCGCGCGACTCCACACGCCTCGTACAGCTCCGCCAGCGGCACGGTCGACTCATGCGCCGCGACCTGGAAGACGGAATCGGCGGACGTGTAGACAATCCACTTCCCCGTCCGCTGATGCTCGGCGCCGAGCTCGTCGATGATCGCGGTTCCCGACGCCGCCTTGTTACCCAGCCAGCCGCGCCGCGTGCGCTTGCCGAATTCATCCAGCAACGCGACCGGGAATCCGTTGGGGTACGTTCGAAACGCCTCCTCCAGCAACACCCCGCAGATCTCCCAGTGACCGGTCGTGCTGTCCTTCCCCGCCGACGCCGGTTGCGCGATGCCGTGCGCCGCCGTCGGCGTCACGCTGGGCGCAAACCCTGTGAGTCCTGCCGCGCGACAGCGACCGAGACCGAGCTTTTCCAGATTCGGCAAGTGCAAGCCGCCGACGGCGCGCGCCAAGTTGCCGAGCGTGTCCGATCCCGCGTCGCCGTAGGCGGCGGCGTCGGGCGTGGACCCGATGCCGAGTCCATCCAGGACGATGATGGCGGCGCGCCCGGTCCCGTTGTTCACTTCACGATCCGTGGCAGACGCGGTCCCAGCCCCGTGAGGAATTCATGGGGGAGCTCACCGCTCCACTCGGAGAACTCCTTCAGGGTGATGCGCTGCTTCGAGTCTTCGCCCACGATCGTCGCGATATCACCCACCTGTACTTCGAGGGTTCCGGTTTCGACCAGCATCATGTCCATCTGCACGAACCCGACGATCGGCCGTCGCTGGCCGCGCACCAGGACCGAGGCACCGCCACCCGTCGTTCCCAGCATCCGCCGCAACCCGTCGGCATACCCGCAGCGGAGCGTGGCAATCACCGTGTCCCGCGGCGCGATCCAGCTCGCGTTGTAGCTGATACTTTCGCCTCGGCGCAGGCGTCGCATGCTGACGACGCGAGCCCGCACGCTCACGACCGGCTTGGGCTGCGGCAGATCGTCCGCCGGCGAGCCGCCGTACAGAAAGATCCCGGGCCGGACCAGATCGAACGCGAACTGCTTCCCCCGCAGGGCCGCCGCGCTGTTGGCCACGTGCAGCAGACCGGGCCTGCGCGGCAGCCGGCCGACCGCCGCGCGAAACTGCTCCAGCTGCCGTTCCGCCGAGCCATCCCGCAGCTCGGCGGAATGGAAATGGGTGTAACAGCCCTCGAACGACGCCGTGTCGACGGCCGCGCCCAGCTCGTCGACCTCGTCCCAGCGGACCCCGGACCGCCCCATGCCGGTGTCGATCTCGATATGGAAGGGCCGCTCACCCCGCGCGGTCCATTCGAGGATGCTGCCCGCGTCACCCAGCGCCGGGGTCAGCTGATGGCGGTCATAGTCGTCGAATCGGCGCGCGGGCGCGGGCGTGAAGACAAGAATCGGCCGTGCGATGCCGGCCGCCCGCAGCTCGGCACCTTCTTCGATCGTCGCGACGCCATAGCCCCAGGGATCGACCGACTCGAGGGCCTTACAGACTAGGGCGGCTCCGACCCCGTACGCATTGGCTTTGACGACAGGGAGGAGCCGTGTGCCTGCTATCTTTGCTATCGTTCGGGCGTTGTCGACGAGGGCTTCCACGTCCACTTCCACCCAGGCCTCGCCACTCGGTGACACGCTCACTGGCGCGGGAATTCTACCCGGCCCGGAGGCTAAATGCAAGGCGATTCAGCGCTTGGACGCGCTCTGGTACTCGTGCGCGAACTACGGCAACGCTGTCCCTGGGATCGCGCGCAGACCCCGCAAACACTTCGTCCCTACCTCGTCGAGGAAGCTCTCGAGCTGGACCACGCGATCCAAACCGATGATCCCAATGCGATGCGCGATGAGTTGGGCGACCTCCTGCTGCATCTCGCGTTTCAAATCGTAATCGCCGAGGAGCGGTCGCAGTTCAACGCCGAAGTCGTTACCAAGACGCTCGAAGAGAAGATGTGGCGGCGGCACCCGAATCTCTTCGGCCAGGGGCGCGTGAGCCGCGCCGACCACGAGGGCTGGGAGCTGGTGAAACGCCGCGAGCCGCGCGCCGGCGGGAAACGCGGCACGCTCGCCGGGTTGCCGCAGACACTGCCGCCGTTGCTGATGGCGTACCGGCTCCAGGAACGCGCGGCCGGGATCGGATTCGACTGGCCGGATGCGAAGGGGCCGATGGAGAAGGTGAAAGAGGAGATCGCGGAGCTCGAGAGGGAGCAGGGAGCGGGGAGCAGGGAGCAGATAGAAGAAGAGCTTGGCGATCTGCTGTTTGCGACGGTCAATCTCGCGCGCAAGCTGGCGATCGAGCCGGGCGCGGCGCTCGAGCGCGCCAATGCGAAGTTCCAGAATCGATTCGAAGCCCTGGAGAAGCTTGCAGAGGAGCGCGGCCTGGAAATGGGCCGCGCGTCGCTGGAAGAGCTCGACAAGTTGTGGGACGAGGTGAAGAGGAAGCGTTAGGGCGCGTGAGGCCCCCACACTATCGCGCGGCGCTCCCGCGCGACAGCTTTACCCGGTGATGCGGCGGTTCACGGTAGGGCTGGCGCTGGTCATCGCCTTGTGCTGCGCCGGGTGCATGGAGATCACGGCGTTCTGTCTCAGTGCCGGGGCACCGGATGGCGTCCGGCTGGTGCTGACGACCACGCCGACCGGCTACCGGTGCAGCACCGCCACCACCCCACCGGACTCGACGCCGCCGCGCTGAGCGGCTCAGCGCCGGGCGCTCGCCAACCCCATCGCCTGCAGTACCAGTCGTCCCAGCTCCTCCCGCAGCTCGGCACGCACACGAGCGTGACGGGGATCGCGCGCCAGGTTCGTCAGCTCGAGAGAATCCACCTCTAAGTCGTAGAGCTCGTCCTGATCCGGAAACCGCATCCAGTGAATGAACTTGTAGCGGTCGGTGCGCACCGCGCGGTAGTCCATGTCCGCGAGGTGCAGGAACGGATTCTCGTTCGTGTAGAACTCGACCAGCAATGACTGGCGCCAGCCGGCGTCGCGGCCGCGCAGCAACGGCACCAGCGACCGGCCCTGGATGGTCGGGGCAATGGGCGCGCCCGCGAGGTCGAGCACGGTCGGCGCCAGGTCGGTCGTGACGGCCAGACCCGTGGGCCGAGCGCCCGCCGCGACGAGCGGCGGATAACGTATCAGCAACGGATTGCGGATTGACTCCTCGTACGGCATGCGCCGCTCCGAAGTCAGGCCGTGCTCGTCATAGAAGAATCCGTTGTCGCTCGTCAGGATGATCGCCGTGCGGTCGAGCAGGCCGCGCGCGGCGAGCACCGCCATGATCCGCCCCAGGCTCTCGTCCACCGCGAGCAGCATCTCGGCGCGGCGCCGGACGGTCCGCTCGTCGGTGCGGGGCGGCGCGAGCCGCGACACGTCGCCCGTGTCGGCGCCGGCCACGAGGGTCGCGAGCGCGTGGCGAATCGCCGGCTGTCCGTCCAGCTGGCCGAGCGTCTCGATGCGGTTGCCGCGGCGCGGCAGCGCCACGTCGCGATAGCGGCCCGCGTGGCGCGGCGCCGGGACGTAGCCGAGCACGCTTTCGAGGTCGAGCGAGCCGTCGTCGCGCTGCACCACGTCGGGGTGGATGGCCTTATGCGCGAGGTACAACAGGAAGGGCGCGTCGTCGTTCGCGTGGCGCTCGATGAACCCGATGGCGCGGTCGGTGAGGAGGTCGGTGGCGTAACCGGGCACCACGTGCCGCCGCCCGTCCTCGAAGAACTCCGGATCCACCGATCGTCCCTGCCCCGGCAGGCCGACCCAGTAGTCGAAGCCGGGCCGCTGGGTCGGGTCATTGCCCATGTGCCACTTGCCGAGGAACGCCGTGCGGTAGCCCGCCTGCTGCAGCGCGCGGGGGAACGTCGGCAGCGCGTGGCTGGCGCGGTTGCGCGCCACGTTGTCGATGATGCCGTGCTGCGACGGATACTGGCCGGTGAGCAGCGTGGCGCGGTTGGGTGAGCACAGCGACACGGCGTGGAACGCGTTGACGAACAGGGCCCCCTCGCGCGCCACGCGGTCAATGTTGGGTGTCTCGAGGAACGGGTGGCCCGCGGCGCCGAACTCGTCCCAGCGCCAGTCATCCACCACGATCACGACGACGTTGGGCCGTGGGCCGGCCGGGGGTTGCGCCGAGTCGGGCGGCGGCGCTTGGCAGGCGAGGGCGAGGACAAGGAGAACGAGGCGGGGGAGGCGATCAGGCATGACTACAAAGTATCATCGTTCTAGTCCTTGTACGGATCGAATTCATCCGCTCCAGCCATCACAACAATCAACGGCCGGAGCGTATGCAACACCTCCACCGTGGCGCCCTGAGCCTTCAGCACATCCGGCAGCCGGCGATAGACGTGCGGACTCTCGTCCGTCCCGCCGCCGCGCAGTAGCACGCCCTTCTCCTTGATCCACGCGTTCATCATCTCGCGCGAGATCGCGCCCGGCTTCAGCACCTTGCCCTTGCGCGTGCGCTTCCCGGCGGCGGCCGTCCGGCTCATGACGCGTCCGGCACCGTGCACGGTCGAATAGAGCGCGCGCGCCTGGAGATTGCGCGTCTCGGCATCCGCCGGCGTCGCGCCCTGCAGAATCACGGCGTTGTCGCCCATCGAGCCACCAACGAACCCCTTCTGACCCGGGAACGCCGGCGTCGCGCCCTTACGCACGACATACAGCTTCTCACCGCCGTGCTCCTCGATCCAGGCGAAGTTGTGGTGGTTGTGCACCAGCTCCACCTCGCGTCCGCCCAGAATCGAGACGACCTTGCGCGCGACCCATTCGCGGCCGGCATACGCGTAGCGACCGGCGAGGTTCATCAGCTGCCAGTACGCGTCGCCTACGGCCGAATGCACATCGAGTAGCGCCTCGCGCTCGGGGGCCCGCTCGCCCCACTGCTTGTTCTGCGACAGCGCGAGGAACCCGTGCGCCACGCCGTAACCGAAGCCACGCGACCCGAAGTGCACGCCGACCCAGATGTGATCGCTTTCGTCCGCAAAGACGTCCACATAGTGGTTGCCCGAGCCCACGGTGCCGAGCTGCTCGCGCGCCTTGGCGCGCAGCCGGTCGCGCTCGTGACGATCGGGCACGGCCTCCCACGCGGGATCCTCGAACAGCGGATCGCTCTTGGGCGCATCCTCGGCGCGGTTGTTCAGCCCCACGCCGAACGACAGCGAGGCCTGAATTTCGTCCGCGAGCTCACGGATGTTGCCCTGGACCTGCGGCAGCGTGAGATCGGTGCGGATCGCGGCGTTGCCGCATGCGATGTCGAACCCCACGCCTACGACCGAGACCCTGTCGCGGTACGCCGCGACACCGCCAATCGGCATGACGTAGCCGAGGTGGCCGTCGGCCATGAGCGCGGAACGCTCGGCGCGGCTGGCGACGTCGCGCAGTTGCGCTATGGTGTTGGCTTCGTGACTGCCAAAAATTTCGCTCGGCGTCATCGACGCATTTAGGGCCAGAGCCGATATAGGGTGCGGGGAAAGGCGATTGCTTCGCGAATGTGCGGGATGCCGCAGATCCACGCGACCGTGCGCTCGACACCGAGCCCGAACCCGGAGTGCACGAACGTGCCGTACTTCCGCAGGTCCAGATACCAGGTGTACGCGCGCTCGGGCAGGCCCTCCGCATGAATGCGCGCCAGCAGCTTGTCGTAGTCGTCCTCGCGCTGGCTGCCGCCGATGATCTCGCCATAGCCCTCGGGCGCCAGGCAGTCGTTGTTCAGCACGGTGCGCGGATCGTCCGGGTTCTCCTTCATATAGAAGGCCTTCACCGCCTTCGGATAGTTGTAAACGAAGACGGGCCGGTCGTACTGCTTGGCGAGCAGCGTCTCATCGTCGCCCCCCAAGTCCCTGCCCCATTCCATGTCGGCGCCCAGCTCTTTCAGCTTCGCGACGGCGTCGGTGTAGGAGATGCGATGGAACGGCGGGACGACGCGCTCGAGCGGCGCGAGATCGCGCCCCAGCTCGACCAGGTCGGTCTTGCGGCGTTCGAGGCAGCGCTGCACGACGTAGGAGACGAAGTCTTCCTGCAGCCGCATGTTGGCGGCTGAATCGTTCCACGCCACCTCGGGCTCGACCATCCAGAATTCGGTGAGGTGGCGGCGCGTTTTCGATTTTTCGGCGCGGAACGTGGGCCCGAAGCAGTACACCTTGCCGAGCGCCGCAGCCGCGGCCTCGACGTACAGCTGCCCCGTCTGCGCGAGGTACGCTTTCCCCAGATCAAAATACTCGGTGGCAAACAGCGTGCCCGCGTGTTCCCCAATGGAGCCCGTGAGGATCGGCGTATCGACGAGCGTGAAGTGCCGCTCGTAGAAGAAATCCCGGATCGCCTGGATCACCTCATGCCGCACGCGCGCGATCGCGACCTGCTGTTTGGAGCGCAGCCACACGTGGCGATGCTCGAACAGGAACGCGGTCCCGTGCTCCTTGGGCGTGATCGGAAAGTCCGAACTTGGTCCGATGATGCGGAGCTCGCTCGCCTGGAGCTCGACCCCCCCAGGGGCTCGCGCATCGGGTCGCACGACCCCGCTCACCTCGATGGATGTCTCGTGAGTAAGTTTCGCGAGGGCGTCCCAGACGTCCGCCGACACGTCCTTCTTGGAGAGCACAGCTTGCAGCATGCCGGTCCCGTCGCGCACGACGACAAACGCAATCTTCCCGCTCGAGCGGGTCGTGACGACCCAGCCGCGCACGGCGACAGTCCCGCCGGCGTGCTGCGGAAGTTCTTCGATCCAATGACGTTCCGGCATAGGCGCGGCATACTAGTGGTGGGGCTTTTCAGTGTCAACGCGATCGCGGGCGCGTGCGTCCCGACGCCGCGAACGGGACCGGCCCGCCAGGAGTGGCCCTGGAACGCCTATCTGGGCTCGCCGCGCCACGACGCGGCAGCGCTGGAGATGCTCAACCCCGATCCACGCCCCTTGTGGCACGTCGCGGTCGGTCGAGCGGTCCGTGGCAGTCCGGCGGTTGCCGAAGGGATCGTGGCCGTGGGCACAGCGGACCGCAATGTCGCGCTGGTCGACCGGGCGAACGGTGCCCTGCTGTGGCGCTCCCGGGTGGATGGGACGATCCGGGCGGGCCCACTGCTCGACGGGGACCGGCTGTACGTTGGGTCAGAAGGACAGCTCGATGGTCGCGTGTACGCGTTGCGGCTCCGGGACGGCAAGGTGCTGTGGCGCGTGCGCACGGGCAGCGTCGCGGCTCCCCTCGCGTTCGACGGCGCAGCGCTGTTCGCCGGCACCGAAGAAGGGCTGGTGCTGCGGATCGAGCCGGAGCGCGGTCGCATTCAGTGGCGCACGCAGCTGGAAGGCGCGGTGCGCGCCGCTCCAGTCGTCACGCCCCAGGGCGTCGCCGTGGCCACGACGGCCGACATGCTGTACCTGCTCGATCCCAATACCGGAATGATCCGGTCGCACCTGGAGCTGCCCGGCACAGTGGTCGGCACCCCGGCCACCGACGGCCGGCGCCTGTACATGGGGACGATGAACGGACTCGTCGTCGCGATCGATCTGGCGTCCTGGATGACGGTGTGGGATCGCTCGGCGGGTGACGCGGTGTATGGCGCGCCGGCGATCGTTGGCGACACGCTGTTCGTCCTCACGCGCGAAGGACGGCTGTGGCTGATTCCGGTGGACTCACCGGACTCCGCGATCAGCCAGCCGCTCGGAATCGTCGCGACGGCCGGACCGACACCGCTCGCGTCGGGCGTGCTGGTGGGGAGCGTCACGGGCGAGATCATGCTGGTCGATCCGCGCAGCGGCGCGATTCGCTGGCGCGCGCAGATCGCCGGACCCATCGAGGAACCGCCGCTCGTCTACGAGCGACAGGTGGTGGTGGTGGGGGGCCGCGGCAATATTCATACGTATCGATGATGCGTGCGACCTTGCTCGTGGGATTGCTGGTGTGCGTCGGTGTCTCAACGCTCGACGCCCAGGCCGTCTGTCCTCAGCCGTCAGCGTTCTGTGCTGACAGCAGACGGCTGATGGCTGACGGCGCGCTGCAAGAGCAACGCGGGTCGTTCATCCAAGGCATCGTTCACACCGGCAAATGGCTGACCGCGGCGGCCGCGATCGGCTTTACGGTGATGGCGTCCAACCAGCACGGCTACTCTCGTCGGGAATGGGACGCGCTGATGGAGATTTGCCGCTCCGCGTCCGACGCGTGCCTGGTGGGTCAGGACGGCCGGTACCTGCGCGCCGACGCCGAGGCCTTGTATCAGCGCTCGCGTCACTACGACGTGCTCGCGAACCGGTGGCTGGTCGGAGCACAACTCAGTCTCGTGACCACGACGGCGCTGTTCATCATCGACCTGAACGCGGGAAACGGGCCGGAGAACATTCCCTACCCTTCCCAGATCCGGGTGGGCACGGTTGGTAACGGTGCAGGCTTCGAGATGCGGTTTGCGTTCTAGAAGCTATCTGCTATCAGCTATCGGCTATCAGGTGGTGTAACCCGATAGCTGGTAGCCGATAGCCGATAGCTTCTATCCAACCCTGAAGAGCTCAAACCCCCGCTCATATCTCGTGACAATCCGTTCTCTATAAGCCACATGCTCACGGCGCTCCAACGCGGGATCGGTAGCGATCATCGCGCCGGCAGCCGTGCGCGCCGCTTCGAGCAGCGCCAGATCCGTTTCCAGGTTGGCGTAGCGGAGCGCGAGTCCACCCGATTGCCGGGCGCCGGTGAGCTCGCCCATGCCGCGCTCCTGCAAGTCGAGCTCGGCGATCTTGAACCCGTCCGTCGTTTCGCAGAAGGACTGCAGGCGCGGTGCCGCCTCGGGTGAATCGGAAAGCAGAATGCAGTGCCCCGCCGATTCGCCGCGTCCGATCCGGCCCCGCAGCTGGTGCAGCTGCGCCAGGCCGAACCGCTCCGCGTGCTCGATCAACATCACGGTCGCGTTGGCCACGTCGATGCCGACTTCGATGACGGTGGTCGCGACCAGGATCTGGACCTGATTGTCGCGAAACCCGCGCATCGTGGCGTCGCGCTCGTCCGCCTTCAGGCGGCCGTGCACCAGGCCTACCCGGAACTCGGGAAACGCCTTCGCGAGCTTCTGCGACATCGTGGTGGCAGCCTTGAGATCGGCGCGCTCCGACTCGTCGATCACCGGATAGATCACGTAGGCCTGCCGGCCCGCCGCGCACTCACTGCGAATGAATTCATAGATCTTCGCGCGCGCGGCGTCGGTCCGTAGCGCGGTCTTGACCGTGCCGCGCCCGGGCGGCCGTTCGCGGATCTGCGTGACGTCGAGATCGCCGTACAGGGTCAGGGCCAGCGATCGGGGAATCGGGGTGGCCGTCAGCAGGAGCACGTCCGGTGCGTCCCCCTTCTCGACCAGCGCCGCCCGCTGCTCCACACCAAAGCGGTGCTGTTCATCGATGACCGCCAGGCCCAGCCGGCGAAACGTCACCGACTCCTGAATCAGCGCGTGCGTCCCCACGACAATGCGCGGGCCACCCGTCGCGATGCGCTCACGCGCCGCCGATTTCTCCGCTGCGCTCATCCTGCCGAGCAGCAGCTCGGGCCGGATCGCGAGCGGCGCGAGCAGGCGCGTCAACGTGGCGTCATGCTGCTCGGCGAGCAGCTCCGTCGGCGCCATGATCGCCGCCTGAAAGTCGTTCTCGGCGGCGAGCAGCATGGCGAACAGCGCGACGACGGTCTTGCCGGTGCCCACGTCACCCATCAGCAGCCGGTGCATGCGCATCGGCGCCGTCATATCGCCGCAGATCTCGCGGATCGCCTGCTTTTGATCGCCGGTGAGCTCGAATGGAAGATGCTCGCTGAGTTTTGTCGTGAGCTGTCGTTTTAGCTCGAACGTGATGCCCGCCCGGGCCCGTTTGGCGAGATGCCGAGCCCGCGCCTGCACGAGCTGCTGATCGAACAGCTCGTCGAACGCGAGCCGGCGGCGCCCGAGCTCCGCCTCTTCGACCCGTTTGGGGCGATGCATCAGCTCGAGCGCCCGCCGCAGCTCGATCAGCTCGTGCTTCGCCCGGAACGCTGCGGGGTGCGGATCGTCGACGAGGGGCAGGAGGGTGTCGAGGTGCTGATGGACGAGGGCACGGATTTGCCGATGCGTGAGGCCTTCCGTCGCGGGGTAGATGGGGAGCACCAGTCCCGAATCCCCAGTCCCTGGTCCCTCATCGTCCGGCTCGGCGAGCACGATGAACTCGCTCGGCACGATCTGCTTTCCGTGGTAATAGCGCACGGGCCCGGTGACGAGCAGCAGCTGGCCCTTCTTGATCTGCCGCTCGAGAAAGGGCCGGCCCGGCCAGGCGCACTCGAGCAGCCCGCTCTCGTCTTTGAGGACGGCACGGAACACCCGCAGCCCGCGCCGTGTGGGCAGCACCCCGGTGCTCACCACTCGGCCCACGCACGTGACCTCCTGGCCCACGTTGGCGCGCGCCAGCGGCGTGACGGTGGTAGCGTCGAGATAGCGGTGGGGCACGTGGTAGAGCAGATCGCCCATGGTGCGGATGCCTAAACGCTGTAGGGCTTCCGCTCGTTTTGGCCCGACGCCCTTTAGGAATTTGACAGGACTGGTGAGGGTCAACATGGCTATCGGCTATCGGCTATCGGCTATCGGGAACATGCCATAATTACGCTGATAGCCGATAGCTGATAGCCGATAGCTCATTCACTCACCAGCCGATGCGCAAACCTCACCGGATCGAATAGCTCCAGGTCATCGAGCGTTTCTCCCGTTCCCAGGAAGCGGATCGGCGCGGGGACGGCGCGGCGCAACGCCACCACACTGCCGCCTTTCGCGGTGCCATCGAGCTTGGTGATGACGAGCCCGGTCAACGGCACGGCCGCGGAAAACTCGCGCGCCTGATGCACCGCGTTCTGGCCTACGCCCGCATCGAGCACGAGGAGTGCTTCATGCGGCGCGCCGGGCTGCCGCTTCCCGACCACGCGCACCACTTTTTTCAGCTCTTCGCGCAGGCGCTCGTCGGTATGGAGCCGGCCCGCCGTATCCACGAGCACCGTGTCGATCCCGCGTGCTAGCCCCGAGTCGACGGCATCGAACGCGACGGCCGCTGCGTCGGCGCCCTTCCCCGAGCTCGCGCCCACGAACGGCACGTTGAGCCGCTTGGCCCAGATCTCGAGCTGCTCGGTCGCGCCGGCGCGAAACGTGTCGGCGGCGGCAAGCAACACGCTGCGGCCTTCGGTCTTGAGGCGATGCGCCAGCTTGGCCACCGTGGTGGTCTTGCCGGTCCCATTGACGCCGAACACCAGCACGACCGTCGGCGCCCCCCCCTCGGCCCGCGCCAGCGGCGCACCCGCGGGGCCGAGCTGCTCGACTACGATCTGCTCGAGCGTGGCCTGATTGATGTGCTTGACCTTGCTGAGCCGCTCGACGGTTTCGTTGGTGGCCGCAACGCCGAAATCCGCCTCGACCAGCATCTGCTGAACCTTTTCGAGGGTCGCATAGTCGGAGCCGGCGCCGGTGAAGAAGCGCGGGAGTTGCTTCCATAGCCCCCCCCCCCCCCCCATCAGGGCAGCCCCTGACGTCGACGCAGCGCCCATTCCGTCGCGAGCGCCGCTATCGCGATCACGAACAACCACCAGCGGTCGCGCAAACCTGTCGATGCGATGCGCGCGGTCGCTTCACCCGGCTGCGCGCGCAACGACGGCGCGCGGGGCAACCACTCATCGGAGTACGTCTCGACGGCGACCACGCCCTGCTCCGGGCCGCCGCTCAACGCGTAGCGGTACACGCCCGGCGGCAACAAGAGCTCGGCGCGGCCGCCTGCATCGAAGCGGAGCGTATCGGTGCGCGTCGCGTCGCCGGAGCGCAGTGTGACCGCGAGTGCGCGCGGGTCCTCGACGCTCGACCACCGCCACACAGCCGGCAGTCCATTCGGGACTTCAGGCGATTCGAGGACCGCCCGCTCCCTGCTCCCCGCTCCCCGCTCCCCAAGAAGCCAGTCAACGAGCGCCGCCACCAGCGACCGGTACGCCTCCTCGGCCGCACCACCGCGGAAGGCCCAGCGCCACAGTCCCGCCGCACTGACGGTGGCTTCGCGTCCGCCGTCGCGCTGATCGAGACGCACGATCGGCCGCGCTGGTCCCCGCCGGGCGAGCCGCGCGGTGAGCGCGACGGTGCCGCCGGAATCGGGCGGGGACGCCGCAACAACCGCCGTCGCGGGCGGCAGCGAATCCCAGAGCACGCCGGACAGCGCCGCGCTGAACGGCGATGCCTGCGGTCGCTCGACGTACCAGTCGCCGCCCTGTCCGTTCGTGGGCCACGCGAGTCGCGCGCTGCGACTCGCACCAATGAACGGCCGCGCCCGTTGGGGGTCGCCGACCGTGGCGAGGAGCCGCGCATTCGCCGCCGCGCGCGACAGCTCACCCGTGGTGACGGGCGCGAGCGTGGCCGCGTCGCGCCAGCGTCCGGGCTCCGTCTCGACGAACACTTTGACGGGGATGCGCGCGACATCCCCCAACGTGCGCGCCAGGAATCGCGCTTCCCAGTCGGGCGGAGACGCGAACACGACCGCGGCCGGCTCGAGGCTCACCTCGATGGCGAACAGCCGGGCGTCGTCCCGGGGCTCGGCGTCACGGACGCCATCCAGCCGGATCTCGAGCACCTGCCAGCCGGAAACGGGGAAGCGGGAAGCGGGAAGGGTAATGCTGGTCTCCAGAACGCCGCTGTCAGGAAGCGTGACCGCCTGTGTAGCCAGACGGCGATCACCAACACTCGCCACCAAGCTGGCCGTACCCTTCCCCCTTCCCCCTTCTCGCTTCCCCGCCGTTCCGTAGCTCACCTTGAGACGAACGGTATCCGAACGCGTCACATGCCTCGCGCCGTCGACGTTCGCGACATACGCATCGAATGCCGGGGTGCTAGGCTGGAGAATCACGCGCGGGCGGCGCAGGAGATCGGCAGGAATGCTCGCCGCATCTTCGATTTTCCCATCTGTCACGACGATCACTTGACCGGCGCGTCCGGCCGCGGCTTCGAGCGCCGGGCCGAGTCGGGTCGCTCCGTCGCGCGGCGGCGTGGTGTCGAATGCGTCGACGCGCGTGCCGAAGCGCCAGATCAAGGCGCCCCCCCCGCCCCCGCTCGCCCCGCGGCGTGCGCTATCGAGGGCGGCCTTCCAGGGCGCACCGCTCATGCTCAGCGACGCATCGAGCAGCACGATGGGCTGATCGCCCGAGGGCAGGATGCGCGAGCTCGCCGGATTCCATAGGAGCAGAATCAGCGCCAGCACGGCGACGACCCGCAGGATCACGAGAGGCATGCGAGCGCCTCCGCGATCGTAAAGCGCCCATCGTACAGCGCCCGCCCAACACAGACGCCTGCCAGTCCTGCGCCGCGCGCCGCACGCAAGTCATCGAGCGAGCCTACGCCACCCGAAACGATCACGTCGACTCCGAGGCCGGCGATTCCCCTGGCGCCCTCGATGTCCGGACCGTTCATCATGCCGTCACGCGTGACTTCATTGTAGATGACGGTCCGAATTCCCTGGCGCGCGACCCGGGTGGCGAGCTCGAGCGCGCTGAGATCCAGAATGTGCTGCGTGCCCCGGGGTGCCACGCGGCCCTGTTTGGCGTCGATGCCGACCGCGAGGCGTGTGGCACCATGGCGCGCCAGCAACCGCTCGACGATGCCGCGGTCCACGGCGCCGCGCGGGCCTATGATGACCCGGGTCGCGCCGAGCGTGAACATCTGATCGATGTCGATTTCACGAAACAGGCCGCCTCCCACCTGCACCGGGACCGTGGCGGCGGAGATCACCGCCTGCATCAGCGCCTGATTGTCGCCTCGGGCGTAGGCGCGGTCCATATCGACGAGATGGATCCAGCGCGCCCCCGCGCGGGTGAGCTCCGCCAGCGCGTGCAGCGGCTCCGCCATGTCGACATGAGCACGGACCACCCGCCCGCCTTCCAGATCGACGGCGGGATAGAGGTCCACGTGGATCGGCTTAGGGTGGAGGGGAGTTAGTCGTCGCGAGCCGCAGCGCCGCCGAACACGGGCGTCGCGGCGGACACGTCCGTGGGCTCGAGCTCGGCGATGAGCTGCGCGCGCACGCTATCGAACGCGGCCTTCGAGTTCCCCGCCACGGGTGCGCCGGCGCCGAAGTCTTTGCGCTGCGGATTGGTCGGCCGGCCGTTGACGAGGAATTCGTAGTGCAGATGCGGGCCGGTGGAGAACCCGGTCGAGCCCACGAACCCGATCGTCTGCTCCTGACGCACTCTGTTGCCTACTCGCAACCCGTTGGCGAACGCCGATAGATGGCCGTACCGCGTGCGAATCCCGTTGGCGTGGCGGAGCTCGACCAGGTTGCCGTAGCCACCGTCCCGTCCCGCCTTGGTCACGACGCCATCCGCGGTGGCGCGCACCGGCGTCCCGTACCCGGCGGCATAGTCGGTGCCCTGGTGCGAGCGCCAGCGCTTGAGAATCGGATGGTAGCGCCCGCCGAAGCGGCTCGAGATGTGGCGGTACTGCAGGGGGGCTCGCAGGAAGGCGCGCCGCAACGAGCGTCCACGTTCGTCGTAGAAGCCGCGATCGAACGCAAATGCGAAACTGGGCGAGCCCGCGACGTCCACTCGCGCGGCGAGGACGCGCCCAAAGCGTCGCTCACCGTGCGGCGATTGCCGCCGCTCGATCACCACTTCGACGCGATCGCCGGGACGCATATCGCGCGTGAAATCCACTTCCCAGTCGTACACGTCGGCAATCGCCCACGCGAGCGCGACGCGCTGGCCGCGGGGCAGGAATGAGTCGGGGATCGCGGCGTCGAGTGCGTCGTACAGGTTGGATTGAATCACTGCCGACGTGCGCAGCCGCTCCGTCGTCCAGGGGATATCTTCGACGACTTCCTTCCATCCTGAGTCGCCGCTCAGGCGCGTCATCACCACACGCTTTTCGGGATCGATGCGCACCGCGAGTCGATCGGCGACGGATGCGCCGATCAGTCGTCGAACTTCGAACACGAGACCGGGCTGCATGCGGCGAGGGTTCAGGACCTGCTTGGCCTTCATGAAGGCCACGTATTCGCGGCCGGTGATTCCCGCCCGCTCGAGCACGTCGGACAGCATCTCCCGGCGGCCGAGGGTGTCAGTCCATTCGTCGTACGCGCTGGTGACGACGAGCGGCAGGGCCACCGGGATTTCACGGGACGGCCATGCCGTATGTGCAGCCCACACCAGCATTCCGGTGGCGAGCGCGCCTGCAGCTACGTAATGACCCGCTCGCCACGCCATCAGTCCATCTGTCTCCGGATGAAGGTCGGGATTTCCATTTCGTTCAGCTCGGGATTCAGCGGCATCTGCGCCGGTCCCTTCTTGGGCACGATTTCGGACGGCTTCCCAAACCCGGGCGGCGGCGCCGGCGTCGGCCGCGGCGCGCGATCCCGGAACGGCAGCACGCCCGCGGCGGGCTTCTGCACGCCGGCCAGCGCATCGGCCATCGCCCCGGTCTTATCAAACCCCGTCGCGATGACCGTGATCCGGACTTCACCGTGCATCGCCGGATCGTTCACCGCACCGAAGATGATCTCGGCTTCGTCGCCCGCGGCGTCGTGGATCGCTTCGCTGATCTGCGTCACTTCGCCGAGCGTGAGATCCTCGCCGCCGGTGATATTGATCAGGACGCCCGTCGCGCCGGCGATGGAGATGTTGTCGAGCAGCGGGCTCGAAATCGCCTGCTGCGCCGCTTCCATCGCGCGGTTCTCGCCGCGTCCCTGGCCCGTCCCCATCAGCGCCGCGCCGCCGTTCTGCATGACGGTGCGCACGTCGGCGAAATCTACGTTGACCAGGCCGGTGACACAGATCAGGGCCGAAATGCCCTGCGTGGCGTGCAGCAGGACTTCGTCCGCCTTCTTCAGGGCATCCTGGAAGGGGATGCCCTTCCCGACCACGGCGAGCAGCCGCTCATTCGGCACCACGATCATCGTGTCGACGTGCTTGCGCATCTCGGCGATTCCCATTTCGGCCTGACGCATGCGCTTGCGGCCTTCGAACAGGAACGGCTTGGTCACGATGCCGATCGTGAGCGCGCCCAGATCGCGGGCCACCTGGGAAATGATCGGGGCCGCGCCGGTGCCGGTTCCGCCGCCCATGCCGCAGGTGACGAACACCAGGTCCGCGCCCTGCAGCGTGTGGAGCACTTCATCGCGATTCTCCTCGATCGCCTGGCGGCCGATTTCCGGCCGCGCGCCGGCGCCGAGCCCGCGCGTCAGCTTCTTGCCGATCTGTACCTTCACGTCGGCTTTGTTGTTGAGGAGCGCCTGCGCATCGGTGTTCACCGAAATGAACTCGACCCCGCCCACGTGCTCGTCGATCATCCGGTTCAGGGCGTTGCCGCCGCCGCCGCCGACGCCGACGACTTTCATTCGCGCGTTCTGCGTTACGGTTTCTTCGAGTTCGAAGATCATGGGTCTCCCCTAGGGCTCAGAAGAAGTCTTGCAACCATCTCTTGAGAGGTCCAAACAGCTTCTCGGGAGCGCCACCGAACAATACACCCGGAGCGGAGCCCCCCCCCGCGGCTTTGCGCGCCGCATATAACACCAGTCCGACCGGCACCGCGTAGCGCGGCGCCTGGACGCTGTCGATGAGTCCTGAGATGCCCTGCTCGGGCTGGCCGGCACGCACCGGCGTCGCAAACACTTCGCGCGCGAGCTCGACCATCCCCGGCAGGTGCGCGGTCCCGCCGGACAGCACCACGCCGGCCGGCAGGCGGCCCCCAGCATAGCCCGCCCGCTCGAATTCGCGGCCCACGAGCTGGAAGATCTCGTCGACGCGCTGATGGATGATGTGGGCGACCAGCTCGCGCGACGCCGTGCGCGCGCCCTGACCCGCGGTGGATGGCAGCGTCACCATCTCGCCGGCATCCACGATCGGCGTGTACGCCGCCCCGTGCCGCTCTTTGAGACGCTCGGCGTCCGACTGCGTCACGCCGAGCCCCTGCACCAGATCGCTCGTCACGTGCGACCCCGCGTACTTGAGCGACGCGAGGTGCCGGATCTTGCCCTCATGAAAGATCGCGACGCCCGTCGAGCTGCCGCCCACTTCGACCAGCGCGACGCCCAGCTCTTTTTCATCGTCGGTCAGCACGGCGTACGACGCGGCGAGCGGCTCGAGCACGAGATCGGCGACGCGATAGGCGGCGCGCTGCACGCTCTTGCGCAGATTCTGCGCGGCGGTCGACTGCGCCGTCACGAGATACATGTCGACCTCGAGGCGCGTCCCGGTCATGCCCACGGGATCGGAGATGCCGCCCTGCTGGTCGACCTTGTACTCCTGCGGGATATCGTGCAGCAGCTCGTGATCGCGCCCCAGCGACACCGCGCGCGCGACTTCATTGACCCGCGCGACGTCTTGCGCCGTGATCTCCTCACCGCTCACCGCGACGACCCCGGTCGAATTGCGCGCCGCGACGTGCTCGCCCGCGATGCCGCAGGTCACGTCCGGGACGCGCGCGCCCGCCATGCGCTCGGCGTCCTTGAGCGCGGCGGCGACCGAGCGCGTGGTCTCGTCGATATCGCGCACGATGCCGCGCCGCACGCCGCTGTTCTTCGCGAGCCCGACGCCCAGGATCTTGGCGATCGGCGCGCGTGGCAGATCCCCCGCCAGCTCGGCGATGACGGCGCACGTCTTGGTGCTGCCGAGGTCCAGACCGGCGACGAGGCGGCGCTCCGGCATCACGCGCTCCCATTCCGGGGACGGCGGCGGACGATCACCTGTCCGGCATAGCGGCCGTCCAGCTCCGTATAGGGGCGCGCTTTCGCGGCCAGATCTCTCGCGACCAGCATCACCGCCTGGATCACCTCCGGCCCGGCATTCGGGCCCAGCAATACGCGATGCGTTCCTAGCTCCAGCTGCACATCACCGCCCCCCCGCTGCGCGTCCATGCGCCGTGCCGCGTCGATCGCCTGGTACAGTGACGGATCGTACGCCTGCACGCGCGCCAGCACCCCAACGACGCCGCCGTCCGGCGCCGGCACCACCGGCAGATCGAGCGTGCCCAGCGCATACGGCAGCGACCGCCCGTCCGCATCCACGGCGCCGAGCGCGCCGCGCTGATTCGCGACCAGCGCGACCGGCTCGACCTCGCGCACGATCACCTTCAGCGAAGCCGGCGGTCGCCGGATCACCGAAGCATCGGCAACTCCCTCCAGCGCGCGCAAGCGCTCGGTGAGCACCTCCATGTCGTCAAACACGCTCGCCCGCGGCGACATCTGGAGGGCCGCGAGCACGCGATCGGCGTCGAGATACCGAACGCCGACCAGCTCGACCTGGCGGACGCGGAAGAACGCGACGCGGCGCAGCGCGAGCGGCGCCGCCATCCAGAGCAGGATCATCGCCATCACCGCACCCGCCCACAGCAACACGCGCCGCGACGCGCGCGGCATGCGCGGGATCCGGAACTTCCACTTCATGCGACGGCTCCCTGCTCCGTGCTCCCTGCTCGCAGGATCTCCAACAGCTCGGGACCGACTTTGGTCACGTCACCCGCGCCGAGCGTGAACACGACATCGCCTTCCCGCACCGCGCGCGCGACGTGCATCGTCAGTCCCGCCCGATCGCGTACGGCAACGGTCGCAGCGCCGGCCCGCGTCGCGCCGCGCACCACGAGGTGGTGCGTGACCCCCGCCAGGGGCTGCTCGCGCGCGCCGTAGATCGGCGCCACGACGACGACGTCGGCGGCCGCGAGCGCTCTTCCGAGCGCGTCGCCGTGCAACGCGGTCCGCGAGTAGAGGTGCGGCTGAAACACCGCCACCACGCGCCGTCCGGGAAACGCCTGTCGCGCCGCTGACAACGTTGCCGCCACCTCCGTCGGGTGATGCGCATAGTCATCGACCACCGTGACCCCGGCCGCTTCTCCCAACCGCTCGAAGCGCCGTCCCACTCCGTGAAATCCCGCCAGCACGGCTGCGCCGGCCTGCACATCGGCACCGAGCGCATGGAGTGCGGCCACCGCCGCCGCGGCGTTGCGCACGTTGTGCATGCCCGGCACGGCGAGCTTCAACTCCACTTCGTGACCGCCCGGCAGCGTGATCCGCGCGCGCGAGCCACCAGGCTCGAGCCGCACGGCCCGAATCCGCACATCCGCGGTCGGCCCGATTCCCACGCGCCACACCGGCGCGCTCACGCGCAGCGCCACACGATCCGCGCCCGCGTCGTCCGCACCGACGATCACGCGCTCCGCTCGTCCCGCGAACTCCGCGAAGGCGTCCTCGAGCGCGTCGACGCTGCCGTAGCACTCGAGATGATCAGCCTCGACATTGTTCACCACGGCGACCGTCGGGTGCAGCGACAGAAACGCCTTGTCGTACTCGTCGGCCTCGACGACGAACAGATCCTCGGCCCCGAGGCGGGCGTTGCCGCCCCACGCAGCGACACGGCCGCCGGCGAGTCCCGTAGGGTTTCGCCCGGCGGCCGTGAGTGCCTCCGTCACCATCACCGTGGTGGTCGTCTTGCCGTGCGTGCCTGCGACCGCCACCAGGCTCCCACTCGCCACGAGCTCGCCCAACGCGTCGGCTCGGCGGACGATGGACAGGTTCAGCGCCCGGGCCCGTTCCAATTCGGGATGGTCCCGGGGCACCGCTGCCGTGACCACAACCGCGCGCACACCATCGAGATGGCTCGGGTCGTGGCCCCGCCAACACCGCACTCCCAAGGCCGTGAGATCATCAGTCCCGGTCCCGGAAGTGTCTGAATCACAACCATTTATGGCGACTCCCCGGTGCCTGGCAATCAATGCCAAGGCGCTCATCCCCGCCCCGGCTATGCCCATGAAATGGATTGGTCGGGGATCCCCGGTTCGAAACAAGGTCATCTGTGGGCAGCTAATATAGGGAATTTATTCAACTTGCGAAAGCTCTAGGATCTTCCCGACGATGGTTCGGGCGGCATTCGGGTTACCCCGTTTTCGAGCTGCCTCCCCCAGCTCACCCAGTCTGCGGCCGTCGGCGGCGAGGGAGCCGACGGTTGAGCCGAACGTCTCGGGGCTGAGCTCCCGCTCGACGAGCAGGACACTCGCGCCGGCGTCGGCGAGGGCGCGCGCGTTGGACGTCTGATGGTCCGCGGCGGCAGTCGGGAGCGGCACGAGCACGTTCGGTTTGCCCCACGCACAAAGCTCGGACACGGTCATCGCGCCCGCGCGCGCGATCACGAGATTGGCCGCGGCGTAGGCGGTGGCGATCGGATCGAAGAAGCCGCGGATCACGATGCGTCCCGGCACCGCGAGCGGCGCGTAGCGAGCCTCGTGCGCGGTGCCCGTACCCCACACCAGGTTCACGTCGCCGAGCAATCCTCGTTCGATCGCACCCGCGACGGCCTCGTTGATCGCGCGCGCGCCCTGGCTTCCTCCAAAGACGAACACCGTGCGCTCGCTCGCCGTCAGCCCCAGCTCGCTGCGCGCGGTGGCCGCGTCAACGCGCGCGGGCGGTGGCGTGATCGGGTTACCGAACACAAAGATTTTTGTCAACGGACCAGGCGTGAGTCGCTCGCGCGCTTCCGGAAATCCGAGATGCACCTGGCGTGCGCGGCGGGCAAGCCAGCGCGTGGTGAGCCCCGGGAATGCATTCTGCTCCTGCAGCACGGTCGGGATCCCCGCGTGCTGTGCGCGCAGCACGACGGGTCCCGCCGCGTAGCCGCCGGTGCCGATGACGATGTTCGGCTGTTCGTCGCGCAGCACGCGATTCGACGCGCGGATCGCGCGGAGCCACACGAGCGGCAGCAGAACATTGCGCCACCACTGGTGCCGGTAGATCGGCTCGATGGGCAGGAGATGAAACCGAAACGGGTGGCGTGGGAGGATGCGCGCTTCGATCCCGCGTTGCGCGCCGACGAGCACCACGTCATGGCCAAGATCGGCGGCCACCCGGGCAAGGGCGAGAGCAGGCATCAGATGCCCGCCGGTACCTCCGCCCGCGATTAAGATCTTCACGTGCGGCGTGCGGCGTGACGCGTGCGGCGTTTCACGGATGGTTCGATCTCTCCTTGCAACGCCGCACGCCACACGTCATCACGCCGCACGAGAATCTCTCCGGGCTCGCCCAACGCTCGCCAGCACGCCGGTCGCGGCCAGGGCAACGAGCAGTGAGGAACGTCCATACGACATGAATGGCAGCGTCACGCCCGTCGCCGGAATGACGGCGAGGCTCACGCCGATGTGGAGCACGACACTCAGCCCCACCATGACGGTGATGCCGGTGGCCAGCAGTTGGCCGAATGGATCGGCCGCATGGCGCGCGATCCGGAACCCGAGCCACACAAACGTCCCGAACAGCAGCGCGATCGCGAGCACACCGAGGAAGCCCCACTCTTCGCCGATCGTGGAGAAAATGAAATCGGAGTAGGCGTACGGGAGGTACCCGAGCTTCTGCTGTCCCTGCCCGAATCCGACGCCGAGCAGCTGGCCCGCCCCGATCCCCGTGAGCGACTGCTGGACCTGCGATGTGGCTTCGGTCGGCGCCGCGCCGGGATTCAGGAACGTCAGCACGCGCGCCAGCCGGTACTGCGCGCTGGCCACCGCGCCGAACAGCAGCGGGGCGGCGACCACGCCGAGCGCGAGGAAATGCCCGATGCGCGCCCCCGCGGTGAACAGCACGCTGCCAGCCAGGATCGTGACGAGCAGCGCCATCGATAGATGCGGCTCGAGGAAGATCAGGCCGACGACCGGCACCAGGATGACCACGAACGGCATGAGCCCGCGTTGGAAATCGCGAATCTGCTCGCCCTTTTTCGCGGCGAGCATCGCGCACCAGATCACCACCGCGAGCTTGGCCAGCTCGGATGGTTGCAGCGTGAGCAGCCCCAGGTTCACCCAGCGGCGCGCGCCGTTGATCGTGGGCGTAATGGCGTGCGTGAACGGGAGCAACGGGATGAGCAGCAGGAGCGCCGTGATGCCGAGCAACGGCCATGCCCAGTCGCGCCAGCGGTGGTAGTCCATGCGCGCGAACGTGACGGCGAGCAGTCCGCCCACCGCCGCGCCCACCGCCTGCCGCAGCGCGAAGCTCGCGCCCACCTGGCCGCCAGTGGTGTTGACGAGACTCGATGCGCCGTACACCGCGGCGAGCCCGAACACGACGAGCACGGCGGTCACGACGGCGAGCAGCCGCCCTTCCCACGTGACCGGGCCGGCCCGGGCAGGCTTTAGAACGCTTCGACGAGTCGCCGGAATGTGGCCCCCCGCTCTTCGTAGTTCTTGAACATGTCGTAGCTCGAGCATGCGGGAGAAAGCAGCACGGCGTCCCCGCGCCGCGACGCGCGACGCGCGCGGTTCACGACGTCTTCGAACGTGGTCCCCCGCTCGAGCGGCACCGTGCGGGCGAGATCCTGCTCGACCAGCGGCCCCGCCTCCCCATACGCGATCACCAGACGACACCGCTCGGCGAGCAGCGGCGCGAGGCCCGTGTACGGTTCGCCCTTGTGACGCCCGCCGAGCAGCAGCACGTACGGGCGTTGCATCGCGATCACGGCCACCGTCGTGGCGGCGATGTTGGTCGCTTTGGAGTCGTTGATCCACAGGACGCCACCCACTTCCCGCACCGGCTCCAGGCGGTGGTGCAGCGGACGGAACGAGCGCAGCCCCTCCCCGATCGCCGCCGGTGGGACACCTGCTTGATGGACGGCGAGCGCGCTGGCGAGCGCGTTCGCGATGTTGTGATCACCGAGCAGATGCAGCTCGTCGCGTGTGATGAGCGCGTTCGCACCCCCCCCCTCCCCCAGGCGCAGCGTCTGCGTCGCGCGGTCATACCACGCGTCGGCAGGCTGCGTGAGCGAGAACAGCACGCACCGGCCGGCCGCCCCCGTCGCCAGCTTCAGCACGAGCGGATCATCGCCGTTGAGCACCCAGACGTCCCCGTCGCTCGCGTTGCGGAAGAGCAGCCGCTTGTCCGCGTAATACGCTTCCGCCGACGGATACCGGTCCAGATGATCGGGAGCCAGGTTGGTCAGAATGCCGATACCGGGCGCAAAGTTCGGGCTGTCGTGCAGCTGAAATGACGAGACCTCCAGGCTCAACCACTGGTAGCTCTCGCCGGCCATCGCGAGATCGGTCACCGGGCGTCCGATGTTGCCCGCGGTGGTCGCGCGCAATCCGGCCGCGCTCAGCAGATGCGCCACCAGCGCCGTCGTCGTCGTCTTGCCGTTCGTCCCCGTAATCGCGATGCTGCGCGTACCGGGCTGAAGCGCCGCCAGGGCTCTGAACCCGAGATCGAGCTCCGACACAATCTCCACGCCCGCGTGCCGCGCCGCGGCGAGGACGGGCGCATCCGGCGGCACACCGGGGGACACCACCACACCGGCCGCCTGGCGAATCCTGGTCAGATCGTGGCGTCCGATCTCGACTTCCACCTGGGGAATGCTCCTCAGGGCGTCCGCCGCTGCGCCGGCGTACGGATGATCGGAGGCGTCGCTCGCGTACACGCGCACGCCCTCGCGCGCGAGCAGCCGCGCGGCCGCGACGCCGCTCTTTCCCAGTCCGATGATTGCCACGAAGCCGCCGGGACGCCGCCAGGCACTCGGCACGAGCAGCGCATGGTCGATCATCGCACCTTGAGCGTGGCCAGCGCGATCATCGCGCACATGACTCCCAGGATGTAGAACCGCATGACGACCTGCGGCTCGGCCCAGCCGAGTTTTTCGAAATGGTGATGCAGCGGGGCCATCCGGAACACCTTGTGGGCGTCCGCATACTCCTTCCCGTAGCGTTTCTTGCGGTACTTGTACGTCGTGGTCTGGATCAAGACCGACACGGTCTCGGCCGCGAACACCGCGCCGGCGATGAGCAGCAGGAACTCGGTCTTGAGCAGAATCGCGACCGTCCCCAGCGCGCCTCCGATCGCGAGCGCGCCCGTATCGCCCATGAACACCTGTGCCGGATGCGCGTTGAACCAGAGGAATCCCAGCGACGCGCCCATGAGGGCGCCGCAGAAGATCGTGAGCTCACCGGCACCGGGGAGATGCAGCACGCCGAGATAGCGCGCGGCGTCCACGCGGCCGAAGAGATAGCAGAAGATTGCGAACGCGCCGCCGGCGATCACGGTCAGTCCGGCAGCAAGCCCATCCAGTCCGTCGGTGAGGTTGACCGCGTTCGAGCTCGCCGTCGTCACGAACGTGACGAACCCGAGATACACGTACCATGGCAGTACCCACACGATGTACTTGAAGAACGGCAGCTGCGTGGCCGCGGGATCGGCGCTGTTCGTGAGCGGGAACCACAGCAGGTAGGCGCCGAGCCCCAGGCCGAACGACACCTGGCCCACGAGCTTCCAGCGCGCCACGAGGCCCTGCGACTGGCCGCGTACGATTTTCAGATAGTCGTCGAGAAACCCGATCAGCCCCATCCAGACCATCGCGACCACGGCCACGATCACATAGCGGCTGTCGAGCCGCGCCCACAACAACGTCGGCACGATCGTGGCGAGCAGGATCATGAGCCCGCCCATCGTCGGCGTGCCGCGCTTGCCGTGATGACTGGTGGGGCCCTCGGCCCGCACGATCTGTCCGATGCGATGCTCGCGCAGCTTGCGGATGATCCAGGGGCCGACGACGAACGCGAGCAGCAGCGCCGTGACGGTCGCACCGGCAGCGCGAAACGTGATGTAATTGAAGAGATTGAAAATGATGTGCTGGCGGGCGAGCGGCGCGAGCAGATGGTAGAGCATCAGGTCAGATGGTTGAGGACACGTTCCAAGGCGATCCCCCTCGAGGCCTTCAGCAGCACGAGCTCGTTGCCGCGCAGCGCCGACTTCAGCTTGGGTCCGAGGCTCTCCGCATCGGCCGCGGTGATGAGCCGGCCGCCGAGCGCTTCGCGCAACGGCTCGAACGCCCGGACGAACATGCCCACGGCAGCCACCAGCGCCGGCTTGCGCTGGGCAATCTCGCGTGCCGCTTCGGCGTGCAATCTTGCACTTTCCGGTCCTAACTCCAACATCGTGCCGACCACGACCACCAGGGGGCGTCGCTGCCGGCGCGCCAGCCAGTCGGCCGTCTGCACGGCGCGGCGGAGCGAGGAAGGGTTGGCGTTGTAGGTGTCGTCGATCACGACCATGCTGCCGACTTCGCGCAGGTCGCCCCGCCCTTCGGGCAGTTGCACGCCCGCGAGCGCGCGCACGGCGGCGTCGTGCTCGACCCCCGCCCGCTGCGCCACCGCGAGCGCGATCTGAGCGTTCTCGAGCTGGTGAATGCCGACTGCCGGCAGGGTGATTTTCTCTCCCGAGTCGAGCGCGATCTGGGGATGCCCGTCGCGGTCCAGGTAGCGATCCAGCAGCGCGTCGTCGCTGCTCTTCCCGGCGAGCGCGGCCGGGATCACCTGGGTCCGGCGCCGGGCCTCGGGCCACATCGCGTCGGGACCTGAGCCGATGATCGCCACCGGCGCGCGATCGAGCAGCGACAGCTTCTCGGCCATCACGCCCTCCAGCGAGCCGAATCCCTCGACGTGGGCGTACCCGATGTTGGTGATCACGGCGATGGTGGGCTCGATGATGTCGCGCAGCTTCGCGATTTCTCCCGGCACACTCGCCCCCGCCTCGGCCACGAGCGCTTCCGTATCGTCGGGGGCGCTCAGAATCGTCAACGGCACGCCGATCCGGTTATTGAGGTTCCTCGAGGTCGCGTGGACGCGGTAGCGGGCACCGAGCGCCGCCCGGATCATTTCCTTGGTGCTGGTCTTGCCGCTCGATCCCGTGATGGCGACAACCGGCGTCCCCTCCGGCAGCATCCTCCGGCGCGCCCGGCCCAGCAACCCCAACGCATCCAGCGTGTCCTCGACCTCGAAGAACGGCAGGCCGTCCACCGGCGGGGTCCCGCGCCGTACCACGGCCGCCGTCGCACCTCCCGCTTTCGCTGTGTCGAGGAAACTGTGGGCGTCGAACGTCTCGCCCTTGAGAGCCACAAACAGGGTGTCAGGTTGCAGGTGTCTCGTGTCGGTAGAAATGGCGCTGAACGCAAGCTTCGCGGGCGCAGCGACTCCCAGCGACTGCGCGACTTCATCACTCGTCCACACCCGTCCGACCGTCAGGCCGTCCGTCCGTCCGCCCATCAGTCCGCCCCCAGGCTGCGCACCACTTCGCGCTCGTCGAACGGCTGCTTGGTCGTCCCGATGATCTGATAGGTCTCGTGGCCCTTCCCCGCGAGGAGGATCGTGTCGCCTTGCCGGGCCATCTCGAGCGCCTGCCCGATCGCCGCTTTGCGATCGGTGACGCGGTAATGCGGCCTGGCACTCATGCCGGCTTCGACGTCATCGAGAATTCGCTCCGGGTCTTCGGTGCGCGGATTGTCCGAGGTCGCGATGGCGATGTCGGCGAGCCGCACCGCGATCTCGCCCATGGGCGCCCGCTTGCCGCGGTCGCGATCGCCCCCTGCGCCGAACACGACGATCACGCGCCCGCCGCCCGGGGTGACTTCGCGAATCGTCTCGAGCGCGCGCTCGAGCGCGTCGGGCGTGTGCGCGTAATCGCGCAGCACCACGGACGGATCGACGGCAATGCGCTCCATCCGGCCGGGGACCTGGGGCGCGGTGGACAACTGCTCGGCCACGGTCTTGGCCGGCACGTCGAGCCCCACAGCACATGCCGCGACGCCGAGTGCGTTCTCGACGTTGAAACGCCCGAGCAGCGGGAGCGCAACCGGATGGCTGCCCTCGGGAGTGACGAGCGTGAACCGCGCACCGCGCGCATCGATCCGCACGTCGCGCGCCACCACGTCGGCGTCCTTTGATGTCGCCGAGAAGGTGATGCGCCGCGGGGCCTGGGGAAGCCGGGCCCACGCCGCATCGTCGGCATTGATGACCGCAAGGCCGGCGTCGGCCAGATAGCCGGTGAGCTTCGCCTTGGCGGCGAAGTACGCCTCGAACGTCTCGTGATAGTCGAGATGGTCGCGCGTCAGATTTGTGAATATGGCGGCGCGGAATAGCAGGCCGTCCACGCGTCCCTGATCGAGACTGTGTGAGGAGACTTCCATGGCCACGCCCGCGGCCCCCCGTTCCACCAGCGCGGCGAGCGTCGCCTGAAGATCGATCGGCCCTGGCGTGGTCAGATTGCCCGCCTCGCTTTGGACCGGCTGTCCCGCGGGATCGAGGCAGCCCAACGTGCCGATCGCGCCCATGGGCCAGCGCGCGCTCAGGACATGGCGGGTGAGAATGACGGACGTCGTTTTGCCGTTCGTGCCGGTGACGCCGATGATCTGGAGTCGGCTCGCGGGACGGCCGTACCAGGCTTCAGCCGCGACCGCGGCGGCACGGCGCCCATTGCGGACCAGGATCTGCGGAATCGCGACCGGCTGCCGCGACTCGACCAACGCCGCCGCCGCGCCCCGTCCCACCGCCTCCCCGACGAACTGATGGCCATCCTGCGCGGCTCCGCGCACCGCGCAGAACAGCATACCGCGCTCCAGCCGCCGCGCGTCCGCGGTCAGGCCCGTGATCGCCGGCAGTTCCGCGGCGGCAGGCGCCTCGACCAGAACGCCGGCGCGCGCCAGCGCGACCACAAGCTCCTGAAGAGACCGGCTCACGGACGCGATGGTGAGGACGGCGGTTCTGCGAACACGGTCACCGTCGAGCCGGACACGGCGTGTTCGCCGGCGGCGGGCCAGGTGTGATGCACGACGCCCCAGCCTTTCACGACGACCTTGAACCCGCGCCGGTGCAGCGTGCGGGCGGCCTCGCGCAGCGGCGTGCCCGTGGTGTTGGGGACCGTGCGCTCGGTTTGCGCCTGCGCGGTGTCGGGGATGTACGGCCACGACACGACGTAGGGGACGAGGCCGTCGGGTTCCTCGAGCGCCGCCGCACCGGCGCGATCGGCGGTCATGGCCACGTTCGAGAGCCGCGCGCGATCGAGCGCCACGGTGCGCGCGGCGAGCGCCTGCTCGAGCATCGAGCGCGTGACGGGCGCGGCGGTCTGCGCGGCGAAGTAACTGCCTCTCTTCGGATTGTCGATCTTCATCACGACGACGAGCTGCGGGTCATCGGCGGGAAACAGCGCGGCGAACGACGCCGTGTACTGGCCGGAGGCGTAGCGGCCGGCCACGACGCGGCGCGCGGTCCCCGTCTTGGCCGCCAGCTGAAAGTTCGCGAGCGCGGCGCGCTCCGCCGTCCCCCCCGCCTCGACGACGCCGCGCAGCAGGTCGCGCAGGCGGGCGGCGACCTCTGGGGTCACGACGCGCCGCACCGGTTCCGGCGCGTGGCGATACCGTACCGCGCCGTCCGGCGCGCGCACTTCCCGAATCAAGGTCGGCTGCAGCAGCACGCCGTCGTTGGCGATGGCCCCGTAGGCCGCGGCGAGCTGCATCGGCGTCACCGCCAGCTCGTAGCCGATCGCCAGGCTGGCCGAACTGGGACGCGACCACTCGAGCGGCGGCCGGAGCCGGCCCGGGGACTCCGCGGGGAATTCGACGCCGGTCGGCGCGCCGAAGCCGAACCCACGCAGCACGCCGTACTGCTCGTCCGGCTCGAGCCGCGCGGAGAATTTCACGAGCGCGATGTTGCTCGACACGCGAATCGCGTCGGCGAGGGTGAGCGACGGCAGCGGGTGCTCGTCCGTCACGACCCGATCCGGCAGCCGATAGCGGCCGCCTTCCCCGGACACGCGTTCGTTGGGGCGCACGCGGTTATACGTGATCAGCGCCGCGGCGGCGAAAATCTTGGCGAGGGATCCCGGCTCGAACGTCTCGGTGAAGGCGCTGGGCCGCATCGTGCCGTCCGCTCGGCGTGACGCGACCGCGAGGACCTCGCCCGAGCGCGGATCCAGCATCACGACGTCGCCGCCGTCCGCCTCCATGTTGTCGATCGCGTCATCCAGCGCCCGCTGCGCGATTTCCTGGAGCTCGGCGTCGAGCGAGAGCACCACGTCGTACCCGGCGACCGGCTCCGCGACCACGCGCGCGGGCGATTCGTACTCGCGCCCCGAGCGATCCTTGAGGACGACCGCCGAGCCCGGCGTCCCAGCGAGCAGGCTGTCGAGCAACCGCTCCAGACCGCCTCCCCCACCTCCAGATCCTCGACCATCCTCGCCCACCCTCCCGATCACCGCGCGCGCGAACTCCCGGGAGGGATAGAAGCGCCGCAGCACGGGCTCGAGGTGCACGCCACGCAGCGAGCGGATCCGCTGGACGTCGAGCGTCGTGAACGGGCCGGCAAACCAGGCGTAGCGTTTGCGCATGGCGCGCTGCACGTCGTCAACGGGCAGACGCAGCTGCCGGGCGATTTTGGGAACGTCGCGGGCGGGATCGCGCAGCTCGTTGGGCGCAATGCCGACGTGATACGTCTCCTGCGTCAGCGCGATCGCGGTCCCGTGCCGGTCGAACAGCGTGCCGCGCCGGGCTTCGAGCACGACCGCTTCGGTGCGCTGCGCCTTGGCCGCGGCCGCGTAGCGCCGACCTTCGAGGAGCTGCACCTGGCCGGCCCGCACGAGGAGCGCGAGCAGCGCGAGCCCGACCCCGATCTCGACCACGCGTAACCGGACGAGCGGCTTCGCCATTAGAAAGGCCGGTCCGGCGGTGGGGAAGATTGTTGAGGTTCTGAACGGGTCGGTATGAGAATGATCTCCGTATCGGCCGGAAGCCTCAGTCCCTGTTTCTGTGCTTTGGGGAGCAGCACGGCGCGGCTTTGCGCCGACCGCACGCGCCGCTCCAGATCGGCGCGCCGGCCCTCGAGTGAGGCGCGCTCCTCACGCAGATCGTTGAGCGCACGCGCCGCGTTGAGCGCGGCTGTCTGGCGCGCGATGACCAGCCACAGCGCCGCGAGCAGTGCGACGAGCCAGAATGCGATCCAATGGCGGCCTCTAATCGGCACGGGGGGCCGTCTCGAAGACGCGGAATTGCGCCGAACGCGCGCGCGGGTTGTCGCCGATTTCGCGGGGCTCGGGCACCACGGGTTTTTTGGTGAGCACGCGCCCCAGCGCCCGGCCCCGGCACGTGCACACGGGCTGGCGCGGCGGGCAGATGCAGTCGCGTCCCCATTCGCGGAACGTGTGCTTCACGATGCGGTCCTCGCCCGAGTGGTACGTGATCGCGGCCAGACGGCCACCGGGCACGAGCGCATCACGCAGCAGCGGCAGCGCGCGCTCGAGTGACGCGAGCTCATCGTTGACCGCGATGCGCAGCGCTTGAAACAGCCTGGCAAAAACTGGCGGACCAGAGCGTGGCCCGAGAACGGCGCGGATCGCGTTCACAAAATCGTCACTCACGATGAACGGCTCGCGGAGCCGGCGCCGGATCACCTCGCGCGCCAGTGCCCGCGCGCGCCGTTCGTCGCCGTAGTCGGAAAACACCTGCGTGAGCCGTTCTTCGGGCCACGAGTTCAGGACGTCGCGCGCCGCGACTCCCCGTCCCCCTTCCCCCGTCCCCCTTCCCTCCATTCGCATATCGAGCGGCGCGCCTGGACGGAAGGTGAAGCCTCGTTCGACCGTATCGATTTGATGCGAGCTCACGCCGAGATCCAGCAGGATGCGATCGGGGTTGAACGATCGAATCGCGGCAAGGACGGCAGGGGCGGCAAAGGAGCCTTCGAGGTACTCGATGCCCTCGGTGCCAAGTCTGTGCCGCGCGGCCGCCAGAGCGTCCGGATCCCGATCGATCCCCAAGACCCGAGCCCCGAGTCCCCGCAAAATCGCCGCGTGCCCGCCGCCGCCGAGGGTGGCGTCGACGGCGCGCGCGCTGCCGTCGGCCCAGGCCCGCACGGCCGCGGAGAGGACCGGAACGTGGTAAGAAATCGGGTCAGAAGCGGCCGTGGGCACGCTCCATAATAAGAAAACCCCCGCCATCGAGGGGGCGGGGGTTCGTGAATCAGAATTCCAAGAGCGGGGCTGACGGGGCTCGAACCCGCGACCTCCGGTGTGACAGACCGGCACTCTAACCAGCTGAGCTACAGCCCCCCAGCGCCAAGCCCCTTACGGAGCGCCGGAATATAGACCGGGGGTCAGGTCAATTCAACGGCGGCGAGCATTTAAACGCCCGCTGCACTGATTGCTTTGACTTCTCGTACTGGGTGACAAAGCCGAGCATCTGGTCCGCCGTCGGCGGATGGACACGCCGACCCAGCAGCAGCGCCGCCTTCGTGCGGGTGACTCGATCGAACACCGTCCGCGCCTTCGGGCATTGCAGCGACTTGGTCTTCTCCTTGGCCATGTCCTGATACGGCCCGTTCAGCGTCAGGACGGAGGATAGGCCATACCAGAAACTCCCGTTAATACGGACCTGTTGCTTGGGACCCAACGTGTCCGCCGAGGTTTTCGGCGCGACGACCAGCAGCAGCGTGTCGAGCCATGGGTAGGCCGCATCGTACGCGCCGGCCTGCGCGAGCTTGGAGCCGCCGGTCAGCATGATGACCGACGCCGCCAGGCGCTGAGTCGAATCGGCGGACGCCAATCCGGGACGCAAGTAGGGCTTGGCCGAATCCACTTTCTGCGCGAAGGGCTGGCGCGCCCGACGCTGGGCGGCGGTGTCCGACTTCGGAATTCTATTGAAGGCCGCGGTATCCCATACCGCGCGATCGATCAGCATCTTCGCGATCTGCAGGCTCGTGCCGGCGTCGTTCGGATCGATCGCAAGCGCTTTCTTGTAGTAGACCAGTGCGGAGTCGGTCGTGCCGGCGAGCTCGAACGCGCCCGCCCGCGCCTTCGTGAAGCTCGCGTTCTGGGGGAAATGACGGACCGCGGCCCCGGTGAACAGGAGCAGCGCCGCGGTATCCGACGCCTGCTGGGCCGCGCCGATCGCCGGCTTCAGGAATGTCGTGTCCGCCTGCAGCGTCGTATCGCTCTTGAATTTTTGGACGAAGACGGACGACGAGCAGGCGTTCTTCGAGGCTTCGGTGCAGATCGTGAGCTTCAGGTCCAGCAACTGCTGATCGTTCGGTGAGTACTGCAACCCAGCGTCGAGCACGTCAACCGCACGATCGAAGTTCTTCTGCTGGCGCAGCATCTGCGCGATACCGAGCCGCTTCGGGACGTTGCGCGGCTCGCCGCACAGCTGCGAGATGAACGCATCCACCATTTTCGCGGTGTCGGCCTTCTGCTGATAACCGCGGGCGATATTCTCCCACGCCGTCCCATTGCACGAGTCGCCTTTGAGGGCATTCCGCGACGCGAGGATGACGCTGTCGATCGGCATGCGCATCGATTCGTGAATCGTCGCAATGCAGAGCCACGCGCCGGTGGAGTTGGGATCGACGGCGAGTGCCTTGTTCGCTTCGGCGCGCGCGCGCGCGAACCGCTGCTGCTCGCGCTCCTGCTTGCAATTCCGGATCGGCTCGCTGATCCGCACGATCGCCACGACCTTCTGCGCGATCAGCTCGGCCAGCGCCGCGGTCGTCCCCGGATTCGCATCGGAGACGGTGAACGTGCCCGACATGCCGGAGCTCGCGATGTCCGTCATGTGCACGTCCGCCGCGAGCGTGGCACCCTTCTTCGAGTACGTGCCGGTCAGATAGGAATGCACCTGCAGGAAGCGGGCGAGCTGCTTGGCCTGCTGATCGTCGAGTAACCCGTCACACGGGAACCCCGAGGCCTTGAGCGCTTCGCACAGCTTTGCCTTCGGCACGACGTTGACTTTGTTCTTGGCCAGCGCCGTGACGCGGCCGCGCACGGCGTCCGACAGGGCAATCGCACCCGCCGAATCGGCGCTCGATGCCAGAAAGGGCATCACCAATAGCCTCTGACTCGGTGCCTGCGGCGCCGCGAGCTGTGCGACAGCCGACGTCGTCGCGCCAAGCATCAGAGCCAGCACAAACTGAATTGCTCTCACCGTGTTCATTCCTCCGTAACAGGCTGCTACACCAATGGGCGAAGAGGGATTCGAACCCCCGACATCCTGCGTGTAAGGCAGGCGCTCTGAACCGCTGAGCTATTCGCCCGTGCCATTGGACGAGCGGGGACGCAGGGGGCTAGAGCGCCAGGCCTACTGGGAACAGCACGCAGTAGCCGAGGACAAGCAGCACCGGCGCGAGCGTCGTGTCCCCCCGCGACAACAACCAATACCCCACCGCGAGTGACAAGAGCGCTCCACCGAGAACGATATAGTTCCTGGGTCCGAACCGCAGGCGCGAACGCGCGAGACTTTGGTCTGCCATAAGCCGCTGAGTTTATTCCTTAATCCCAAGCTCGTCAAGCAGTTGGGCCGTCTCCTTACGTTCAGCCTCTTCCATGGCGGCGCGCTTGGCGCGGTCGCGCCGCCGGCGCAGCATCACGAGCGCGACCAGCAGCGCCCCAATCGCCAGCCAGAAGAACCCCATCGCAGTCGCCCAGGAGAACCAGCCATATCGGGACGCCACATCCCGTTGCCAGCGGAGCTCGAAATCGCCCTCCGTGACATGGTAGGTGGCGCGCAGCGCCGCGTCGAAGGACTCCGCCGTGGCCAGATTCGCGAGCAGCGGCTCGAGCCCGCGCTCCCCGCCCCACCGCTGCAACAGGAGCACGGCCGTGGCCGACAAGGCGTACCCCGTCTCCGCGTCGCCACGCGCGCCCCGGAGCGCCCGGTCCACGTCCTCGAGATTCATCCGCTCGCCGCGCGCGAGCTGCCAGTTGAGCCGCAGGGCGTCGAGGCGGTCCCACTCCCAGGCCGCCACCGCCGCATACCCTTCTTCGAACCACAATGGCGCGCGGCGCCCCACGTGCCAGCGCAGGGCGAGATGGGCGAGCTCGTGACGGAGGGCGGCGGCCGGACGGCCGGACGGCCGGACGGCCAACAGCACGATCGTGCCAGCGTCCGGGTAGGCTGCGCCTTCACTCCACAACGGAAGACGGCCACGAGTGAGTGAATCATAGATCTCACGCGTCGGCGTGAGGATGATGCGTATCGGACGATCGGGAAGCGCGCCGATGCCGGGGAAATCGCGCGCGCGATCGGCCGCCTCCGCGATGGCAACCGCCAGTGCTTCTTGTCCCGGCCAGGCTACCGCAGTCACGCGACCGACTTGCGTCGCGGTCGGAAGCGGTCCCTGCAACAGCAGGGCGATCAGGGCTAGTCTCGCGGCGGCTCCCCGCCCTTGGCGACGAGCTCCAGCATCTCCTGACACTTCTTGCCCCACGAATTGAACTTGTTCGCCTTGAAGCCGTCTTGCCACGTGGCCTTGGCTTTCTCCTGATCGCCCGCGAGCCAGTGCGCCCGGCCCAGCTCGTAGTACGCCTCGATCAGGTTCGGACCCAGCTTGATCGTCTTCTCGAAGAACGTCTCCGCATCCTCGTACATCTCGCGCTGCACGTAGACCAGTCCGAGATAGAAATGCGCATACAGCGTCGCCTTCTTGTCGTTGTCCAGGCGAATCGCCTTCGACAGGTGCTCGATCGCTTCGCCGAAGATCCGCTTCTTCAGGCAGATGTAGCCGACGTTGATTCGCGCGAGCGAGTTCGCCGGCTCCTTCATCAGGACCTTCTGGAAGGTGCCGAGCGCATCGTCGTAGTCCTCGTGCAGCATCTGCGCCCAGCCGAGCAGCGATTCGGCCTGCGTCTCTCCCGGCGACAGCTGCAGCGCCTTGGTGAGCGCCTGAATCGCGCCGTCATGGTCGCCGAGCGAGATCAGACTCCATCCCTTCTCAATGAAGGTGGTGGCGCCGATATGGTCGGCGTGCAGCACGGGGCGCTGCCCGGTGAACTCGGGCGCCGCCGCCTGCTTCGTGTCGGCCGCGAGCTGCTTGTACTTCTCCACGAGTTGGCGGATGTCGTCCTTGAGCTGCGTCAGGTCGCCGAGCATCCCGTCCACTTTCTTGAAGTAGGCGATGATCTCGCGCTTCGCAGCTTCGCGCTCGGCGGCACCCGTTGCGCCCTCGAGCTGACGCGCGATGGCATCGTATTCCCGCCGCAGCGCCGTGACCGGCGAGTCCGTCATGAGACCGCCTGCAACGCCATTTTCTCCTTGGAGTTCAGCAGCTTGTTGGTATTCAGGACGACGATCGTCCGGCCGTTCTCTACGACGAGACCGGCGATGTATTCGGCCGCGAGTCCTTTCACGATGCCGGGCGGCGGCGTGACCGCTTGAGCCGCCACCTGAAGGACTTCCGTCACGGCATCGACGATCATGCCGATCTTCCCGCCCTCGAATTCCAGAATCACGGTGCGCGTGTCTTCGCGCAGCGGCGCGGCGGTACCCAGGCGCTTGCGCAGATCCACGAGCGGGACGGCGCCGCCCTGATACTGCAGCACCCCCTCGAGAAAGTCCGGCGCCTTGGGAAGCGGAGCAGGCGCTTCATATCGCAGGATGCGCTCGACCTGAAAGATGTTGAACGCGAAGTCCTGGCCGCCCACCTTGAACGTGACCAGTTGGACGTCATCGCCGCTCGTGGTCGTTGCCATCAGATGCGATCTCCCAGTGCGTCGAGATCGAGAATCGGCACCAACCCATCCTGCTGCTCCGCCACGCCGGAGGCCCACGGGAGCGTCTGTCCCCGCGGCACCGGGAGCGGCTCCTCCCGGACGACGGCATCGACGTCATCCACCTCGAAGGCGACCTGCTTGCCGCTCGCGCCCAGTTCGACGAGCACCACGGTGCGCACGCCGGCGCCCCCCCCCTCCGCAACCGGAATGTCGCCACCGCTGAGGAAGGCACCGAGATGGACGAGCGGAACCAGTCGTCCGCGGAGCGGCGTCAGGCCTCGCACGGACGGGAGCCTGCGGGGAATACTGAGCACCTCGGTCGCGTCGCCCACCTCGAGCACCCGCGCGACCGGTAACCCGTAGGGCCGCCCACCGGCGCGCACCAGCAGATAGCCTTTCATCGGCCGCTCCGGCGGACCAGCTCGGCGCCGACGCGGTCGGCGATCTGGCCGAGCGGGAGGACGACGTCCACGCCGCCCGCCTGCACGGCCGCATTCGGCATCCCCGGGATGATCGCCGTCTCCTTGTCCTGCGCGATCCCCGTCGCGCCCGCGTTCCGCATCGCGCGCAGCCCGTCCGCGCCGTCGCGGCCCATGCCGGTCAGCACGACGCCAACGCCGCGCCGGCCATACACCTCCGCCAGCGAGCGAAACAGCGGGTCGGCCGCGGGGCGCACGCCGTGCATCGGCGGGGACTGATCGAGGATGATGACCGGACCATCGGGAGCGGACCGCACTCGCATATGATAATCGCCCGGGGCCACGTATGCCGTGTCGGCGACGATCGGCGCGCCGTCATCCGCCTCGACCACGCGCAGGGCGCTCATCGAATCGAGTCGCTCCGCGAGACTGCGGGTGAATTTCGGCGGCATGTGTTGCACGATGAGCACCGCCGCGCCGCGGCCGGTGGGCAGGCGCGGGACGAGATCCGCGAGGGCGCGGGGCCCGCCGGTCGACGCGGCGATCCCCACGGCGAGCGCGGCGCGGCCGCGCAGCGCGAGCTCGGGTGGATGCACGACCGGCGCGGGCGGTCGGGCCAGCACCTTGACGTGCGACACGTCGACCGCCAGCGCGCGGCGCACCGCGGCGATGAGCTGCGGCGCGAGCGCCTCGAGAGCCGCGCGTGAGTGGCCCCCGGCATCAGGCGCCGGCGGCGGCTTGGCGACGATTTCGACGGCGCCGAGCTCGAGCGCGCGAATCGCCGTCGCCGTGCCGGGACCGGCGTGCGCGCTCACGACCACGATGGGCCGCGGCGACTCGGACATGATGTAGCCGATCGCGCCGAGGCCGTCGAGCTGCGGCATCTCGAGATCGAGCGTGACGACGTCCGGCTGGTACTGATGAATCTTGCGGATGGCGTCCAGGCCGTCGCGCGCGGTGGCGACGACGCGAAACTGTCCCCCGCCCCCTCCCTGCCCCGTGTCTCCGCCGCCGAGGACATCCACCAGCACCCGGCGCATCAGCGCGCTGTCATCCACGACCAGCACCGACGGCCGCTCAGATGACATGCACGTCGGCGCCGACGGACCGGATCTCCACGCGCCCGTCCTGCACGTGAAACCGGATGCTGCGACCGCGCTCGCCGCCCACGGACTCGCCGAGGATCGGGATGCCGGCCGCGCGGAGTGCGGTGCGGGACGCGAGCACGTTGCGCTCGCCCATCTGGATCGTGCCCGGCGTGACGAGCTGGCTGAACATGGACGCGCCGCCCGCGAGCTTCGCCACGAGGCGCCGCGGATCGGCACCGAGGCGCTTCAGCCGGTCGACCAGCAGCGGGACGGCCGTCTCGGGGAACCGCGCGTGATTGGTGGTGTCGCGCGCGAGACTCGTGGACGGCAGCAGCACATGCGCCATCGCGGCGGCATTCGCCTGCGGGTCATACAGCATGATGGCCACACACGACCCCAGGCCCAGCGTGACGAGCACCCCTTCGCCCCGCTCGGCGGCCCAGTCCGCCACCTTGACGATGACTTCTTTCACCCGCCCTCACCCCCTGACCCCCTCTCCGTTTCGGAGAGGGGGAACGGGTTTCACATAGATCCGTTCGCGGGGATCCTCGAGCGTGAGTTGATTGCGCGCCGGTCCGAACAGTGTTTCGACTTTGCCGAGCAGGAGCACGCCCGCCGGCGACAACGTCTGGACGAAGGTCTGGAACAGCCGCTCCTGCGCGCCCCGCTCGAAGTAGATGACCACGTTGCGGCACACGATCAGGTCGTAGGCGCTCCGCGGCGGCGGGTCGCGGGTCAGGTCCTGCGCCTGCACGCGCACGAGATCGCGCACGGCCTGGATCGGCTGTCCATCGCGGAAATAGCGGCGCTTCAAGTCGGCCGGCATTTCGCTGAATGCCGCGTCGGGATAGCTCGCCTGGCGCGTGCGCTCCAGGCTCAGGCGGTCGACGTCGGTCGCGTCGACCGAGGCGCGGCCTTCGCCCAGCGTTGCGAGCAGCAGCACGGCGATCGTGTACGGCTCTTCTCCGGAGGCGCAGCCGGCGGACCAGACCCGCACGTCCGGCCGCGTCTTGCCGAGCGTGTCGAGATAGGGCCGGAGGGCGGCCCAGGTCTCGGGATTGCGGAAGAACTTGGTGACGTTGATCGTGAGCGCGTCGAGCAGCTCCTGGTACTCCCGCGCATCCTGATCGAGCAGCTTGCCGTAGTCGGCGTAGGTATGGACGCCGCGTGCGCGCATGCGGACGGCGATGCGGCGTTTCAGGCACTTATCCTTGTACGATTCGCAGCTCACGCCCCGCGCCCGCGAAATCTGTTCCGTCAGCGCGAGGAACGCGCGCTCGTCCTGTGGTGCACCCGCGCTCACAGCGAGCTCAAGGTGTCCAGATTCGCTTTCACGAGTTCGTGTTTGGGGTTCAGCTCGAGCGCGCGGCGCCACAGCTGGTTGGCCTGCTCGCGGTCGTTTCGCTTGTACGCGATGTTGCCGAGCTTGAAGTAGACGTCGTCCCCCAGCTCGGGTGAGAGATCGATCGCGCGGTGGTACAGGCTCCAGGCCTCGTCGTAGCGCGACGCGCGGTAGGCGAGGTCGCCCAGGTTCTTGGACAGCTGCGGCAGCGAGGGCTCATCCTGCACCGCGGCGCGCGCCAGCTCCTCGGCCCTGGGAAGATCTCCCGCCAGCTCGTGCAGCACGGCGAGGTTGTTGCGCAGCACGCCGTTCTCCGGGTGGGCCTCGACCCCCTGCCCGGCGACCTGCTCGGCCGTTTCGAAGTCGCCGGCCCCCGCCGCGGCGAGCACGCGGGCCCAATACCAGATCGGCGGAACGGTTTCGGCGAACAGCTCCCTGGCGCGATCCAGCCGCCCCGCGGCGCCGGCGTGGTCACCCTGTTTCAGCGCGACGATGCCCCAGCCCATGAACACGCGGGGGTCGGTCTTGGCGCGTGACGCCGCCTCCGCATAGGCGGCCTCGGCATCTTCGAGCCGGCCGAGCTGCTCATACGCCAATCCGAGATTGTGCAGCACCGCGGGACGGGACCCGCCCTTCTCGGCCGCGAGCCGCAGCGCCTCCATCGCCTCGCGCCAGCGGGCTTGCTTCAGCGCCACCAGCCCGATGAAGAAGTGGGCGTTGGCGTCGCTCGCGCGCAGCTCGGCGACGCGGCGAAACTCGCGCGCCGCCTCGTCGAGCATGCCCGTCTTGTAGAACGCGATGCCCAAGTTGCGATGCTCTTCGACCCGCGCGTCCGTGAGCGTGGCGTCTTCGGCGCTGGCCGTGCGGCCGGCGCGATGCAGGAAGCCCGCCGTCACCAATCCGTACAGCGCCTTGCCTACCTCGAATTCGCCGAGCCCCGAGTCTTCGATCACCTGATTGACGTCGCGCGAGCCGTCGAGCAGCGACAGCAGCCGCTCCTGGACCTCGGTCAGTTTGGCGTCGCTGATCGCGAGCCGATCGCGGTCCACGAGGAAAATGAGGTCGAACGACGGAATCTTTTTCTCGATCAGGCCCCACTCGTCGACGCGGCGCGCGCCTTCGAGCAGGAGCGTTTCGGGGTTGATCGAGACGAGGAAGTCCTGCTGCTCGGGACGGACGTCGGCTTCGAAGTTGAACGTGCCCTGCGTCCAGGTGAACAGGTAATAGACCGACTCCTCGATCTGCATGCGCATGTAGCGCTCCAGCTCCTGCTGCGACAGCACGCTCTGGCTGACGAGGATCTCACCCAGCTTTTTGTCGCGCGTCTTGGCCTGGCGGTGGATGGCCGCGTCGAGCTGCTCCTGCGTGATCTTCTCGTGCTTCACGAGAATGTCGCCCAGGCGGTCGCGGCGGTTGACGATGGAGGCGTAGGCGATCCGGCCCTTGTCGAAGTAGATGTAGCCGAAGTTCGAGCGGTCGGCGATCGACAGGCACCCGGTCTTCTGCCCGAGCGCGAGCAACTGGAGCACGTCGGGCAGTGACGCTTCCTTGAGCGAACCTTTGATCGCCATTAGCGCAGATCCTCGATCACGCGGTCAGCGGCGGCCGGCCAATCCCACACCATCTTCTCGCGGCTGCGCACCCCACCCGCGCTCGACACCACGATGCCGCTGGTGCGGGCACCGGTCGGCCGGCGGGGCGCCGGCGCGCCTTCCAGCACCTCGCGCGCGAGCCCCGCGGTGACGGGCCCATCCTGCGCCGCCGCGGCCTCGACCACGCGTTGCACCAGCGCGCCGAGATTGCGGACCGATTCGACGGGGCGATCGACGAGGTAATCGATCAACGCCGCGTCGGTGGTGACCCGCTGGCTCTTGAGCAGCCGCTCGAGGGCCGAGCGCTTGAGCTCCTTGTCGGGCTCCTGAATCTCGACCACGAGGCCACCTTCGAGCCGGGATACGATGCGCTCTTCCAGTCCCTGGAGCGTGTTGGGATGCGCGGGCGCGGTGAACACCAGCTGGCGATCGGCGTCGAGAAACTGGTTGAACAGATTGAACAGCTCTTCCTGCGTGCGCTCCTTGCCCGCGAGCAGTTGGATGTCATCGAGCAAGAACGCGGTCGCGCGCCGATAGCGGGCGCGCCACCAGTCGATGCGGTTGCCGTCGATCGCGGCGATCAGCTCGTCCACGAACTGCTGGGTCGAGAGACAGGCGACGATCGCATGCTTCTTCTTGGCCAGCTCGAGTCCGATCGCGTTCAGCAGATGGGTCTTCCCCAGACCACTTTGGCCCACGATCACGAGCGGGTTGTATTTCTTGCCCGGCTTGCCGATCACATCGCGTGCCCCATTCAGCGCCACCTCGTTCGAGGGCCCAGCGACATAGCTGTCGAGCGTAAATACCGCGGAGGGGGCCGGGGGGGGCGCGGCGCCCTCACGCACCTTCGCCGCGACGGATTCGGCCGCAGCCACGAGGTCGGGGTCGCGGAAGACCTTGTCCCCGGCCGCCTGCGGATCGAGCACCGCGACCTCCGCCTCCAGCGCCTTGAGGCGCTCCACGTCCTGCACATACGACGCGATCGCTTCGTCCACCGAGGCCGGCGTGTCCTGATCGAGCAGCAGCTCGAGCCGGCCGGTGCGATAGCCTTCGCCTTCCCAGCGCAGCACCGCTTCCGTCACGCGCGCGCGCCAGGCCTCGACGGCTTTCCCGACGGTGACGGTGACATCCGTCAGGAATTGAGAGAACTCATCGCGAGAAGCGGCGGCAGGTGAGGCGGCGGTAGATGAGGCGGCGGTAGATGAGGCGGCGGCGCTCGGAATGCCGAGGACCCTGCGCACCGCTTCTTCGTTGATCGGCGCCTCGTTCACCGCCTGAAATGCGATCACGCGATTGAGCGCGCCCATCAGCTCGCGCACGTTCGGGTATTCGACCTTTGCGACGGTCTCGAGCACGCCCGGCTGAAAGTTCTGGCCCCGTTCTTCCGCCTTGCGGCGCAGAATTGCGACGCGCGTCTCGTAATCGGGGATCCCCATGTCCACGACCAGCCCGCCCGAGAAGCGCGAGATCAGCCGCTCGTCCAGGTCCGCGATTTCGGCGGGCGGGCGATCGCTGGCGAGCACGATCTGGTGCCCGGCCTGCTGCAGCGCCTCCGTGAGCCGCAACAGCTCGGTCTGCATTTCCTTTCGATTGGTGAGGAACTGCACGTCGTCGACGAGCAGGACGTCGACGTTCTGGAACCGCCGGCGGAACGCGTCGCCCTGCCCCGCCGCGATCGCCGCGTGGAATGCCTCGACGTACTCATCGAGGGTCAGGTATTCGATGTTGAGCTGGGTCGCGATCGCTTTTGCCGCGTGGCCGATCGCCATGAGCACGTGGGTCTTGCCGAGCCCCGAGCTACTATAGATGAAGAGCGGGTTATAGGCCGAACCTGGGTTCTCGGCGACGGTGCGGCCCGCCGTGACCGCGAGCCGATTGGCCGCGCCCACCACAAACGTGTCGAACGTGAAGCGGGGATTCAGCGTGCTCGTCATCCGGTGGGACTCCCCGCCGCCAGCTTCTTCAGCACGAGCTCGGAGATCGCTTTCAGCGTCTCGAACACGCCCTTGCCGTGCAGTGCGTCGGCCGGGAAGCTCGGCACGCTCCGGAAGTTGAGCGCGTCGTCCAGCTCCGGCAGGGTGAGAATCAGCTCCGGGGGCAGATCCTGCTTGTTGTATTGCATCACGAGCGGCATGGTGCGCACGTCGACGCCGTGCTCCAGCAGGTTGCTCTGGAGGTTCTGGAGACTCTCGATGTTCTCATCGAGCTGGCGTGCCTGGCTGTCGCCCACGAACACGACACCGTCCGCGCCCTGCAGCACGAGCCGGCGCGTCGCGTTGTAGTAGACCTGACCCGGCACCGTGTAGAGCTGGAACCGCGTCGAGAATCCCGAGATTTGGCCGAGATCGATCGGCAGGAAATCGAAGAACAGGGTGCGGTCGGTCTGCGTGGCGAGCGACACCATGCGTCCCCGCCGCGTTTCCGGCACGCGCTCATACACGTAATGGAGATTGGTCGTCTTTCCGGACCGCCCGGGTCCGTAATACACGATTTTGCACGTGATCTCGCGGGCCGTGAAGTTGACCAGGGACACGGGCTATCTCCCAAACAGCGTGTTGAGGCTGTCCGTCAGCTCGCGCTCGAAGTCCGCGGCCAAGACCTGCTTCTGTGCTGCGCCCTTGGGGCTCGCCGCCTTCAAGTCCGCCGCAAGTTGCTCATAGAATAACTGCACCAGGCCAAGCGACGAAACATCGAGGTCGTATACGGCGAGCACCGCGAGCGTCCCGCGATCGGCCGGGAATGTCGCGAGGAAGAATCCGTGCTTGGGACCTTGATGGCTGAGCGCCGCGAACGGCGCCTGCTTGAGCTGGCGCGCGAGCTCGCCGGTGGACGCGACGATCGCCGCGGCGAGCGCCGCCGCCGACATCACGTCGACCGCGCGCGAGAAACCGGACTGCGCGAGCACCTGTCCCGACGGCGTCAGGACGAGCACCAGACGCACCGACGACTCGCGCACGAAATCGGTGAGCGGCTGGAGCGTCCAGCTCTCGACGGCGCGTGTGTGCGGGCTCACACGACCGCCTCCGCGGCGCGCAGCAGCTCGAGCCGCACGAGCCCGATGTTCACGTCCGGTTCGGCGACGGCAACGACCAGGATTCCTCCTTCGCCGCTGGCGGGGACGACCAGCAGCGCGCCCTGGTCTGCCTGCAGGTGCCAGAACACGCTGGTGCCCGTGCCGGCGGCCTCCATGGCACGGCGCAGCTTCCCGGCGAGGCTCGCGGCCAGCGCCGCGACCGCGCTGCCCTTGATCCCTTCCATCAGTTGCTCGGCGACGACGAGACCGTCCTCGGCCGACACGAGCATCGCACCGCGGACGCCACGCACGCGCGTGATGAGATCGAGCGCCTTGCTCACGTTTCCTTCTCCAGCCAGCGCCGCGCCATGGCCGTGGCGCGCTGCGCCAGGATCGTCAGCCGGCCCAGCGGCATCCCGCGCTCCCGCACAACGAGCAGCAGCGCATCAGACGTCGGGTGCGCGAGATGCACGTTGCCGTGCTGCCCCTCGGCCGAGAGCCCGTTCCACGCGCCCAGGCCGAGCAGCTTCGCGGTCCGCGCGGCTTCCAGGGACACGCCCGCGAGGTAGGCCGCGACGGTATCGGTGACATCGCCGCCGCCGCCATCCCGCAACGCGCCCCCGAGCACCCGTCCCGCGCCATCGACGAGCAGCAGTCCTTCGTTGGAGCCGCCGTCCAGGCCGGCGAAAACGCGAGCTTCGTCAAGCGAGCCGGCCGCCGGCGCCGGGGCGGCGGGTGAGGCGGCGGCGGAGGGCGGCGAAGGGGCGGCAGGTGCTTTGCCACCACCGCGAATCATCTCGAATGCCTGATCGATGCTGGGATCGCCCGGCTCGACCTTCCGAGCCCGCTCGAGATGGGCTTCCGCCTGCGCAATGTCGCCGACCTTGAAATACAGGAACGCGAGTCCTTTCAGGGCCCCGGTGTGATTGGGAGCGATGCGGACCGCCATGTCCCATTCGTCGAACGCCCGCTCGTAGTCGTGCTTGTCGGTCAACACGCGCGCGTACAGGTCGTGCGCGTCCGCCAGATGCGGGTGGCGCTCGAGGCCGTTCATCGCGACGCGCAATGCCTGATCCAGCTGCCCCTTGCGGCGCAACGCTTCGCCCAGCCGCAGGAACACGAGGCTCTGCGGGTCCTGCGCGAGCTGAGCCGAAAGGGCGCGGATGTCGTCAGACATTGGCGAACACCCGCGCGGCCTGCCGCGCGCGCTCTACGTCCGCACGATGCGCTTCTTCATCGGCGCTGCGAGACGCGAGCCGGTCCCACTGATCCCAGCTCGCGACGGCTTCGGCGAACCGGCCCATGGCGACGAGCGCGAATCCGAGCTGGCGATAGGCCCCCGCGAGCAGCGGATCGAGCCGCGTCGCACGGCGCAGCTCATCCGCGGCGGCGGACGAGTGGCCCTGCGCCAGGTGAATACGACCCAGGAGCAGATGGATCGTCGCGTCGTGCGGCTGCATGACGCTCGCCTGCTCGGCCGCGGCGCGCGCGGCGTCCAGGTCTTTCGCGACCAGCGCGCGCTCGGCTCTGGCCACCAGCTCCGTCAGATCCCCGGCGGCGCTCGCCCCGCCGCGTGCCCGCCGGTGGCTGCCCGGGTCGACGAGCACGATCACGCCGGCGCTCTCGAGACCGAACAGGGTCTTGGCGACGTCGAAATCCGAGCGACCCAGCTCGGTCGCGATCCCGCGCACCGACCGATCGCCGTCGATCAAGGCCAGCACTTCCCACTCGAACGGCAACAGGTCCAGCTCTCCTCCTCCGCCTTCCGGCGTCGGCGCGAGCGACGGCACGACCCCGACGTGCGAGATCCGGTTCTCGATGCGCGACCACTCATCGATACGACGCGCGCCTTCCATGAGCAACGCCTCGACCGGAATTCGGACCGTCAGCTCCGTCGGGACTTTGCTCTCGACCTCCTCCGCGAACGAGAAGTAGCCCTCGTTCCAGCTCATCACCTCGAACACGACTTCCTCGATCTGGAAGCGGACCTGGCGCTCCACCTCGCGCTGCGTGATGACGCCCAGCGAGACGAGAATCTCGCCGAGCCGGCGCTTGTCGCCCTGTCGCTGCTGCATGTCGCGCGCGCGCTCCAGATCGGCTTCCGTGATCTTGCCCGTGCGCAGCAGCATCGCTCCCAACGGATGCGGGTTGCTCCGGATCTCCGCCGAGACGATGACGCCGTTGTCGAAGTAGATCCTGCCTTCGTTGTGCCGCAGCTCCGAGGTGACGCGCAGCGCTCCGGTCTTCCGGCTCAGATCGAGCAGCTGGAAGACATCGTGGATGCCGAGCTCGCGCAGCGGGCCTTCGATGGGCATGCGTTAGGCCGCGTCCGAGGTGGAGAAGATGTGCTGCAGGTCCACCGCCGTGCGCGCGTGCATCCGCGCGCGTTGCGCGAACGGGCCCGCGGGATCGATGCGCGTCACCCGGTCCCAGGCGGCGACGGCTTCGCTGTAGCGCTGGAGCCGCGCCAGGGTCGCACCCAGATAGAAGAGGGCGCCGGCGTGCTCGGGATCGAACTTCAACGCGCGCCGGAACGCCTCCCACGCTTCCTCGTTGCGCTTGCCGTCGAGCAGCGCGCGCCCGAGCAAGAGCAGCGCATCCATGTCGTACGGATCCTGCTCCAGCATCTCGGCCAGCCGCACGACGGCGCCGCGCACGCTGCCGGTCCGGCGCAGCAGATCGGCGAGCGCGAGATTCGCTTCGTGGAAGGTGGGGAGCGCGTCGAGCGCCGCTTCGTAGGCGCTGCGCGCCTGCGGCCACTCCTCGTCCTGCTCGTACAGTTTCCCGAGGTCCAGCCACACCTGCACGAAGCCCTGATCGAGGTCGAGCGCGGCGCGGTAGGCGGCGCGGCCGCCCTGGCGATCCCCCACTTTGAGCGCGATGTCGCCCTGGAGCTTGTGCAGATCGGCGCGGGCGGGCGCGCGGGTTTGCGCCTGGCGCAACGCGGTGAGGGCGCCCGCGGCGTCACCGGTCGCCGCGCGCGCTTTGGCGGCCGCGACGAGCACTTCGACGTCCTCCGGCGACCGGGTGACGAGCTCCTCGGCGATGGGGAGCGCCTCGGCGCCGCGGTGCACGGCGAGCAGGCTCTTCACCTCGCCGAGCGCGGCCGCGGCGTTCGTCGTGTCGAGCGTGCGCGCCTCGCGGTAGCGTTCCAGCGCCTCCCCGTGCAGTCCGCGCCGCGCGTAAATGTCGCCGAGCAGCGTCGCCGCCTGGCCGCGGTCCGCGCCGCGCTGCACCGCGCGGTTCGCCTCCGCCACCGCAAGGTCCATCATCCCTTTGCTGACGTAATCGCGCGCGAGCGCGAGCGGGTCCTCGGTTTTCTTCGCGAGTCCGGGTGGCGGCGCCTGCGGCGCGGTGGCGGCAGGCGTCAGCTCCTGGAAGATGTTGTCGAGCAGGCGCTGATCGAACGCGAACTCGCCACCCAGATTCTCGGCGCTGACGTCGGCGGAGATCTCGGGCACGATGCCGATCGACACCGTTTCGTACTGCAGATCGATCGCCAGCGCGAACTTCTGCGATACGTAGTACGGATCGAGCTCGAGCGCGCGCTTGGTCGCCCGCAATGCGCCGTCGTAGTCGCCGAGGTTGGACAGGGTGAAGCTCAGGTTGTAATGCGCGCCGGCATTCTGCGGGTCGGCTTCCACCGCGCGCACGAATGCATTGCGCGCATCCGGGAACCGCTTCAGCTCGACCAGCACCAGTCCCACGCCATTCCAGGCCGCCGCCGACGCCGGCTGCTCGGCAAGCACCTGGCGGTAGGCTTCGAGCGCGAGCTGGAAACGCCGCAGATGGGTCAGCAGCAGCGCCAGATTCAAGCGCGCGCCGACGAACTGCGACGCAAGCTGCAGCGCCTTGCGGAAGGCCTCGATCGCCTCGTCGGTATCGCTCTGGTGCGCGAGCACCACGCCGACGTTGTTCCACGCCAGCGCGTAGCGCGGATCGACCTCGGTCGCCTGGCGGTACGACGCCAACGCTTCCGGCGCCTTGCCCGATTGATGCAGGACCACGCCACGCTCGTTCCAGAGCTTGGGCGATTCGGGGACCTCGTGAATCAGCGATTCGTAGAGATCGAGGGCCTCGGTGAAGTCGCGCTTGAGGAGGTGCACCTCCGCCATCGCCTGCCGGACCAGGCGCCGGTCCTCGCCGCGCTCGATCGCGAGCCGGTATTCCCGCAGCGCCTCGGTGTAGTAGCCCTTCTGCCGGAACGCGAGCCCGAGATTGAAGTGGGCCAGCTCGCTGCCTTCGGCGACTTCCGGGGCGGGCTGCTCGCGCAAGCGATGCTCCGCCGACTGGCGCTCGGCGCGATAGCGCTCGAGCGAGAGATTGGTCTGCGCGCGCGCGAGCGGCGGGTTCAGCTGGATCGCGCGCTTCGATGCCGCCCGCGCGTCCTGATGCCGGCCCATATCGCCGAGCACGAACGCCATGAGATAGTGCGCGTTCGCGTTGTCGGGATTGACCGAGACCGCGCGCTCGAGCGCGGTCAGCGCCGGCTCGTTGAGGCCGCGGTTGTAGTAGACCTCGCCAAGATAAAAGTGCACGACGGAAGACTCAGGTTCTTCTTCCGCGGCCCGTACAAACCATTCCGTGGCCACTTCGAGACGTCCCCGACTTTTTTCCGCGAGGCCGAGTTGAATGATCGTGGCCACGTCCTTCGGCCTGTGGGCGAGCAGCTCCTCGAACTCCGTGATCGCGTCCTGGTACGCACCGAGGATCGCGTAGGTGCGCCCCAGCTCCCAGCGCGCGTCGCGCTCGTCGGGCGCGCCGCGCAGGCGCTCCTGGAGCTCGGCGACGCGCCGGTCATAGTAGCCGGTGTTGTGGTAGGAGATCTCGAGGTTGCGCTGCGCCACCTGCATGCGCGGATCGAGCTCGAGCGCGCGCGTGAACTGCTCGATGGCCTCTGGGACGAGGCCCTTTTGAAAATAGAGAACGCCGAGGTTGTTGTGCGCCCCCGCATCCGACGGGTCGATCCGGCGGGCGAAAGAGCGGAGGACCGTCAGGTCACGCTCCGAGACCACCGGAGGGGAGGCCGTCACAGGCTAGGACAGGCGAATGGCGTCGAAGATTGCTTTGAGAGACGCCAAGTCGGGCAGGAGCAGGAAATGACCGCGCAGCCCATCCTGGGCATCGATGTTGAACTCCGTCTCGACACAAAACACAAAATCGCGGTCGTGCCCGAAGTTCAGGTAGGTCGTCGTGAGGACGGCGGCCGTGAGATCCACCACGAGACTCGGCACGGACGGCAACAGTAACATCCCCATGAACTCGGACAAGGCGTTCATGTACGCCCCCGAGAGGATGTTGCCGCACTCCTTGAGACAGGACTGCTCGATTGTGTCGAACGCCTTCGTCGTGCCCAGGGGGCGCTTGAGCAGCATGTCGCAGACACTGCGGCCGACGGGCTCTGGGAAGAGCAGCAATGTGCGACCCGTGAGGTCGCCGAGCATGTGCATCAGGACCGCCGCCACGACTTCCTGCGGGTCGCCGAGCAGTCCGGGCACGTCTTCGAGCCGCGCGATGTTGATCTCGGGCACCGAGATCATGATGCGCCGGTGGGTGAGCTGCGAAAGCGCCGTCGCGGCGTGACCCGCCCCGATGTTCGCCACTTCTTTCAGGGCGTCGAGCTGCAGCGCTTTTAAGTCTCGGACGTCTTCCATGGTCCTCCCCTAAACCAGACCAGCGGCGTCGAGAATCAAGGCGGGCACGCCATCACCCATGATCGTGGCCCCACTGAACACCGGCAATGTGCCCTGAGGGGCATCGAAGCCCTTCACGACAATCTCCTGCTGGCTCAGCATGCCGTCGACCACGATGCCGGCGCGACGCTCCCCCATTTCGAGCACGATCACGGGGCGGCGAGGGGGCGGCGAAGGGGCGGCGCCGTTCGTTCCAAGCAACTTTCTGAGGTCGACGAGCGGGACGACGCGGTCGCGCAACACGATCGCGTCCCGCCCGTCCATGGTCGTGAGCGGCGTCGTGCCGTACTCCACGGTCTCCGCCACATAGGTGAGCGGGAGGGCATACCGCTCATGGCCGACGGCGGCGATGAGCGCGCGCACGATCGCGAGCGTCACGGGGAGGCGCAGAATGAATGCGGTCCCCTTCCCCGGCTCGGTACGAATCTCGATCGAGCCGCCCAGCGCGCGGATTCGCGTCATCGCCACGTCGATTCCCACGCCGCGGCCGGAGACGTTCGTCACTTCTTCCGCCGTCGAGAACCCGGGCCGGGCCAGCACGCGCAGCAGCTGATCGTCGGAGAGCGACTCCACCTGCGGCCCGACGATGCCGTCGCGTTTTGCCTTCTCGAGGATTTGGGCGCGATCGATCCCGCGGCCGTCGTCGGTGATGCTGATCGCGACGCTCGAGCGCTCGCGCACGGCGGCGAGGACGATGGCGCCTTCGGGATTCTTCTTGCGCCGCGTGCGCTCCGCGGGCGGCTCGATGCCATGGTCCACGGCGTTGCGCAGCAGATGGACGAGCGGGTCGCCGAGCTCGTCGAGAATCTCGCGGTCGAGCTCGATCTCTTTCCCTTCGACGCGAAACGCGACCTGTTTGCCGAGCTGCCGCGCCACGTCGCGCACCAGCCGCGGAAACCGATCGAACACCTGCCACACCGGCGTCATCCGCGCCTGAATGATCTCGTTCTGGAGATCGGCCGAGAGGCGCGAGATCTGGATCGCGACCTCGTCGATTTCGGGATCGCGGGCGGACCAGCGCGTGGCCAGCTCGTTCAGGCGCCCGCGCTCGGTGACCAGCTCGCCGATCAAATCCATCAGGGTGTCGAGCCGCCGCAGATCCACACGAATGTGGCGGCCGCGGCCCGGCGTGGTGCTGCTGAGGCTCTCGGCGGGCGCGACGGCTTCTTCACCGCCGCCCACGACGACGCGCTCGATATCGCCGACCGACCGAACCGCTCCCTCGATCGCCGCCGGCGCGGCATCGGTGTCGAGCTCGAACACGAAGCGGCCATCGAAATCGTCCGACTCGAAGGCGGCCGGCGGCGGCTGAACGCGCAGCAGCTTGCCGAGGGTCTGTACTTTGCGGATGGCGAGCATCGCGCGCCCGCCCTTGAGAGGAGCTTCAGGACGAATCGTGACCCGCACGAGCTGGGTCTGCCCTGGGGCGAGCGATGCGCCCTCCGCATCCGGTGCGTCGGCGCTCTGCTCCGGCTCCGCAAAGTGCCGCGCGAGCGCACTCGGCAATGGCGCCTGCCGGAACTGGCGCGCCGCCTGATCGACGGCGTCGAGCACGCTGAGATCGGCGTCGCGCTCGCGGCCCGCGACGGCGAGCTCGACGGCCTTCTCGAGTGTGTCGGTGGCACGGAACAGGACCTGAATGATCTCGGCGCTGGGCTCCTTGCCGCCGCGCCGCAGTTGATCGAGCAGGTTCTCCATGCGGTGCGCGAGATCGGCGACGCGGCCGTAGCCCATCGTCGCCGCCATCCCCTTCACCGTATGCACCGCGCGGAAGATCCCGCCGACCGGCTCGACCGCCGACGGATTCCGCTCCCACTCGAGCAACAATTGATTGCAGGCGCTCAAGTGCTCGCGGCTCTCGGCCAGGAACAGCTCGGCGTACTGCGACAGGTCCATCGCTATCCCAGGACGCGCTGCACGGCTTCGAGGACGCGGGAGGGCTGGAACGGTTTGACGACGAAGTCCTTGGCGCCCGCCTGAATGGCTTCCACGACCAGGGCCTGCTGGCCCATGGCGCTGCACATCAGGATCTTGGCGTCGGGATCTTGCTTGACAATTTCGCGGACGGCGTCGATGCCGCCCATGTCAGGCATCACGATGTCCATCGTCACCAGGTCCGGCTTGAGCTGCCGGTATTTCTCAACGGCCTGCGTGCCGGTTTCCGCCTCGCCCACGACGTCGAATCCGGCCTGGGCCAGGATGTCGGTGATCATCGTGCGCATGAAGATCGCGTCGTCACAGACGAGAACCGTGTGGCTCACCGCTCGCTCCTTAAGAAGTCAGAATCGGGCCCAGCAACGCCGCCACATCGAGGACGATGATCAACTCGTTGTTGCGG